>BNJV01000125.1_pt1 | contig 58943 bp, 80 predicted proteins | sample 8540591 | NCBI WGS metagenome assembly BNJV01 (sample SAMD00202457, study PRJDB9452) | human saliva metagenome | host: Homo sapiens | reverse complement strand
TTGAAATAAAAAAATATTCATAATAAAAATCTCTTTAAATAACTTTTTTTAGAATCCATAAATTCAATAAACTTTATTTCTTTGAATCAAATTCAGAAAAAAAGTTCCCTGTTATGTACAAGAGCCACTATTTCATAATTTTTCTAAAAAAATATTTTCTCTATACATCTAAGACAGTCCTCATAAACTGTCAATGGACCGCCTTCAATCAGGTTTATTCCTGATAAAAACTATTGTTTTTTTGTTCATAATATCTCCTGAATTTTTTTTAAATAAAAAAATCATAACCAACCTAAATAACCATGATTAAAAAAATATTTTATTCTTAAAACTTTTATCCTAATTTTACTTTTTACTTTTTTTCCATTAAATGCTATTCCTAAAATGTAAAAATATCCTTTACTTTTTCTTTCGTTTCATTTCTGTTTCATATTTTCTGTCTTTTTATTTGATTTAATGCTTCATCTGCAGCTTTTTTTCCATGGATTTGTTATCATCTGTTTCAGATACCTTAAATTCAAATATAAATCCTGGCTTCAATTTATTTAAAGGAAACATTAGTACATCTGTTCTTCCGTATCCTTCTTCTATATTTGATTTTTATGCTATATTCACTGTCTAAATACAAAAAGCATTCCTAAAAATTAGATTATGATAGAAATTTTTTTCTTCTTTTTGCACCATCATGATAACTCATAGAATTTAATAATATCTTTTTGTAAAAAGTTCTGCATATTTATCAATATCTTTTTAACAATAACGCATTTATCATTTTTTTGAATAAACTTTTGTTTTCAGTATAATTATACTCCAAAAATTTTTTTCTTTAAAAAAATGATTTCACTTCATAATTCGGAAGTTTTAAAGAATACGTATACTCATCTATTTTTTTATCAATTGTCAAATAGCCGCTAAATAGCATTAATTGCCATATTTCTTGAGAATTTTTGCATATTGTTCATTTCAGAAGATATATTTATTGATTGTATTGAACTTTTTCCATTAAAAAAATATTTAATAATCCATCAAACATTGATTCATTTGCCTCTTTTAGTAATCTTAATATTGTAAGGTCTGATGCTGTATTTATCCAGTATGATTCAGTTTTTTTCCGTTTTTTTAAGTATTTTAATATGCTCCAAGGATTATAAATTTCAAAAATTTCCAAATTTATACCCATTATACCATTTCTTAACTTCCCCAATTTCATCTGTCAATCCATATTCTCTAACGGCTTTTTTTCCACTTCCTTTTCAGTAAATCCAAAAAGCATCAGAATAGTGATCATCAAGCACCGTATAAGTCTCGATATTATTGAGTCCTGAAAAATATTCCTTCTTTTACAACCTTTAAAAATACCTGTAAGAACTCCCATTTGGAGATAATCATTCGTCTTTAACACAGAACTATAAAGTGTACTAAAAAAATTTATTGCCTCATCATAAAATCCCTTCTCATAAGCATTTATAAGAGGAGCATCATACTCATCTATCAAAAGAATAACTTTTTTTATTATAATAACGATATAGATATTTAGAAATATCCAATAATCCCTTTTCATAATTTCCATCTTCTTCATAAAAATATTTTTATCAAATTTCTTTTTATTTCTATCATCAAGACTTTCTCGTATAAAAACTATATCCATCATACAAATCTGAAATTACTGATTTTATACCTTTAAGACATTCTTTCCATGTATCATGCTTCAGATCTTTAAGTGTAATAAAAAAATCACAGGATATTTCCCTTGATATTTCATATATTCACTATTTGAAATATATAATTCAGAAAAAAATTTCTCATTCTCTTCTTTATTTTCAATATTAAAAAAATATCTCAACATAGACAAAGTCAATGTTTTTTTCCAAATCTTCTAGGACGTGTAAATAACTTTACCTTAGCACTGTCTTTCAATATCTCTTCTATAAATGCAGTCTTGTCAACATAAAAAAACTTCCTTGTTCAATAATTTCTCCAAAAATCTTCAGTACCTATTGGTAATCCTCTTTTCATAATAAACCTCCAGCCTTTTTTTCATTTTTGCCTATAGTTTATTATACTATTTTTTTAATAAGAAAAAAATCTATTGTATCGCAAATTTTTAAAAGTGTGAGAATAAAAATGTTTTTTTAATCACGGTTATTTAGTTGTTATTGTGCTTTTTAGTAATTTATTGTTTTTTTGAGTTAAATACAAATAATTTTTGAAAAAAATATAATTCAATACAATCACACCAACATTCGATAAAATTTTAATTCCCACACTAAATATTCCTTGCTGTGAATAACTAACATATTTTTGCTACAAAAAAATCTACCCAAAAAAATCTGATCAATAATCGCAGTTAAACCTCTTGCTAGTATAAATTGTATAAATTCTTTGATAGCCTTTTTACCATTATTTTTTTACTTTCAAAAAAACCCATATTTTTATTAGTAAAGTATTGAAATAAAACACAAATGATAGTGTCTAATATATTTCCGAGACCTGTTGATATTTTTGCAAACATTTACAAAGAAATAAAAATAAACTAATGTTTAATAGCATAACTGTTATTCCGAGAATAAGTTATAGAAGAGTTTCTTTATTTTAAATTATTTTATTACCAGAAATTATAAATTGTCTTCTTTAGGTATTTTTAAATAAATCACTTATTGCTTCATTTGTTGCTATTCTCTTTATTATCTCAGCAAACATCTTACTAGCTGTAAGTATTCTTAACTTATCAAAAATCTTGTCTTCAGGCAATTCTATACTATCTGTTACTACAACTTCTGTAAATGCTGAATTTTTTAATCTTTCAATTGCTGGACCTGAAAATACTGCGTGAGTCGCACATCCATAAACTTCTGTCGCACCTTTGTCTATCAATGCTTGAGCTGCGTTACAAATTGTTCCAGCTGTGTCGATCATATCATCTATCAAAATTGCTTTCTTACCTTTTACATCTCCAATTATGTTCATAACTTCTGACACATTCGCTTTTGCTCTTCTTTTATCAATTATTGCAAGTGGCGTATGCAACCAGTTTGCCAATCCTCTGGCTCTTTTTACTCCTCCAACATCAGGCGATACTACAACTGTATCTTCTGGACTGAATCCGTATTTTATGAAGTGTTTTGCTAAAATTGGCAATGCTTCCATATGATCTACTGGAATATCGAAGAATCCTTGAATTTGTCTTGCGTGTAAATCCATTGTAATTACTCTTGTCGCTCCTGCTACTGTCAATAAATTTGCAACTAATTTTGATGTAATTGGCTCTCTGGGACTTGCTTTTCTATCTTGTCTTGCATATCCATAATAAGGAATTACTGCTGTTATTTCTCTTGCTGAAGCTCTTCTCAACGCATCAATAAATATCAATAATTCCATTAAACTTTCATTTACTGGTTTTTGAAGTTGATTGAATAATAAATACTTTACAACCTCTAACACTTTCATTCGATTTTACAAAAAGTTTCTCCATCTGCAAATTTTACTATCTGATTTGAAGATAAATCTATTTCAAGGTACTCTGCTATTTTTTTGCTAATTCTTTTACTCGATGACCCCGCAAAAAAATTCTTATTTTTTTCTTTATCTTCTTTACTCAAAGCTATCATTTTATTTGTTCCTTTCCATCAGTCCATTTTTTTCTATTTTTTTTCTCCTTTTTACAATCCAAGCATTTTTTTAGAAATCAAAAAAACATTGGCGTATCAGAATGATGATCTGAATAAAAAAATTTTCTATTTCTCCATTTGGAAATTTTTTTCTTTAAATCTTTTTACTTTTCTCATTTCCATAACAATTTAAACTATTAAATTTCCCTGTTCTCTTTATCAACTTTAGTTGCAATTAAATTAATTTCTAATTTGTCAGTTATTGGTCTTTAATAACCATTCAGGCGAAGCTGAGATAACTACATCTTCTTTTTCATTCTTTCTGATTTAAATACCAATTTTTGATTTTTCATTTTCTTTCCCAAAAACTTTCTTCTATTTCATCATCTATGTTTTTTTAATTCCATTTTAAAAATGAAAAGAAAAAAATTTCTTTATATCTTTCTTTATTTATAACTTTTTAAATAATATAAAAATTATCCCTAGAAAAACTGTTTAGGAAAATATCTTAATAATAGTAAATCTTTTTTATTGAGAAAATATAAAAAAATCTAATGTACTATCACCATCATATATTGTCTTTATCAAAAGTCATATACATTCATTAATATCAAACTCCTAAAAATAAAACTTTTGTAAAAAAATATTATTGTTACTAAAATATAAACTATAACTAAACTTATTAATACTTTTATCTGACATAAAAAGCACTTCAACAGGATCTCCATCACTTTCTCCCAATTCAATAGCATAACTATATCTCAAAAAAATGATAATTACTAAAGGGAACAGTCCATATAAATAAATCATTTCCAACAACATCAGTTGTTTTTCTGATCAACAGTCCATAAAGAGTAGAATACCAATGTTAATGCCATAAAAAAATACTCATTTTTTTTATCTAAAAAAATTCATAAGAATATTTTTTTAAAAACTTCTCTAGTATTTTTTTATCCCCTTTTTATTTCTAGTTCACCTCGTCTTTTACCAAATCCCATATAAAAATGAAAACGTTATAACTATTAAATATAACCAATATGATATTGGTACATCTGTAATTTCTCCACCATATAAAAACTCTAAGTAAAAAAACCTGCAGATAAAAGTACTAAAGTCTAAGATAGGTTTATTTTTTTCAATCCTAAACTGTAAGATAAATTTATCAAAAAATAACTTATTAAATATATCGTTGATATGGAAAATAATTTATTTCTATTTCCAAAATAGTGGAAAGTGAATGATAATATAAATAAATAATATTGAAAAAAATAATAGCATTTTCTTTTTTTAGATATTTGTCCTGAAGCTATTGGTCTCTTTACATTTTTTTAGGATGCTGTCTATCTTTTTCAGCATCCATAGTGTCATTTATAATATAAATTGTTGAAGAAATAAGTGAAAATGCTAAAAAAGCAAATAAAACATCAATTATTTTGTTTAAAAATGTTAATTTCTTTTTGAAAAAAATAAAGGTGCAAGTATTAATCCATTTTTTTAAATAATGTTTTGGACGCATTAATTTTTATATAATTTTTTTATCATTAATATAAATCCTTTTCTTGGCAAGATAGATAATTTTTAATAAATATATTAAAAAAATATTTTTAATTTTTGTTATCTATTTTGTTTCATTTGGATATTTTCTAAAAATAAATAACAACAATTATTAATTATTGAAATAAATTCATTAAATAATATTTTGAATCTTTTTCATAATCTTCAGGTATTCCTATATCAATAAATATTGTATCTGACAAATAACTTATAAAAATTCATTTCATCAAAATATTTTTTTCCATAATATCATTTTCAAAAGAAAAAAACTTCCTCTGTTTTTTTACATCTTTAAAAAAATTTTTTTCTTTATTATATATGTTCCTATATTTATATTTCCTTCATCACAATACTGTTTTTCCCTGAAACCTACTATTTTATCATTTTTTTACTTAAAACTTGGCCATATCTGTCAAATTCTCTCATAGTCTTTGTTGCTATTGTTAAGTCTGCTTTTATTCTTTAAATGTTTTCTCATCATTTCCACTAAATTGACCTTTGAAAATGTATCGCCATTAACGATTACAATGTTGCTTTCTGTAGTTAATTCCAATGCTTTTTATTGCTCCGCCAGTTCCTAAAGAGTTTCCCTCTATTGAATATTCAATTTCAATGTTCTTATACCTATTTCCAAAAATATTCTATAATTATTTCTGCTTTGTAACCGACTGCTAATACTACTTTACTTATTCCTTGATCAATTAACTCATTTAATAAATACTCCAGGAACGGTTTATCCTTCACAGGAGCCATTGGTTTAGGAACATCAGAAACAACTGATCTTAGTCTAGTCCCTTTTCCTCCTACTAATACTATAGCTTCCATATTACTAAAAAAACCTTTCCCAAATATAGCTTCTTCTACAATTGCACATATCATATGTTCAATCAGAAGATGAGATTCTTGAATTCTTGGTGTTTCAGTTGATGGTACTTTAATAACATAATCACAAAGTTCATCCATTTTCCCAATTTTTTTCCTCCTGTTAATCCAACTGTTAGTATACCTTTTTCTTTTGCACACTTTTAATGCTTCAACTATATTTTTTTAGAATTTCCAGAAGTTGAAATAGCAAAAAAATATCTCCTTCATCTCCATTTGCTTCTAATTGTCTTGCAAAAAAACTCTATCATATCCATAATCATTCCCAATTGCTGTTAAAATCGAAGTATCTGTCGTTATTGCTAATGATTTCAATCCTGGTCTATCAAAATAGAATTTGCTTACAAATTCTCCTGCCATATGTTGAGCATCTGCTGCACTTCCTCCGTTTCCAGCAATTATTGTTTTTACCATTCTTATAAACTTCTATTGTTTTTTTCTCCAACTTCTTTTATTAATTCTATTATTTCCTCATTTTCTAATATCATTTTTTTGGTTTTATAAGAATCTTCAATTTGCTTCTTTATAAAATTTTTCATAACTTTTTACCTCCTTGTTTATTTATCATTCAATGTCCAGGCTTCAATTCCCTTATCAGAAAATGAAAATTCCATTACATTGCCTTCATATTTCTTTTAATGCTTTTTATCTGAATACGTTTCAAAGGATCAATTACAAACATCATAAATCCTCCTCCTCCTGCTCCAGAAATTTTTCCCGGCTTTTAGCTCCATTTTTTTATAGCTTCTTCATAAATTTCTTCTATTAGAGGATTTGAGATTACAGAAGCTGTCTTTTTTCTTTGCATTCCATCCATTTCCAAGACATTCAGTAAATAATTCAAAATCACCTTTTAGTACAGCTTCTTTCATTATCAATGCATTTTTCTTTAATTCATGCATTCCTTCTATACTCTTATCAACCTTTTTAGTTGTATTTTTTTACCTGTTCATCTATTATTTTTTTGCAGAATCTCTAGAAGTTCCTGTATAAAAATAATAGTATTCTGTATTCTAACTCATTTTTTTATCCAATTTTTATTCTTAGTGGATTTACAATAACCCTATCCTTCTCATAAAATTCCATAAAAATTAAAAACCACCAAATGTAGCAGCATATTGATCCTGTTTTCCGCCACTTAACCCTATATCAATTCTTTTCTATTTTATATGCTAAATTAGCAATATCATATTCACCTAAAGGTAATTTCAGCCATTCTACATATGCATTAAGTATAGCAACTACCATTGTTGACGAGGAACCTAATCCTGAACCAGCCGGCGCTTCTGAAAACGTAGTCATTTTAAAAAGCTGGTAACGATTCTCCTCTATTAAAGTCTTTAACTATTCTATTATATACACCTTTATGTAAATCCAACAATCCATCTAATTCAATGTAACTCTTGATATTTGTTTCATATTTTTTTCATTACGGTCAATTGCTTTCAAAAATTATATCTCCATTATTAGTTTCTTCTATTGTACAATAAGAATACATATTAATAGTTGCATTTAATACACAACCTCCAAATTCATCGCTGTATGGTGACACATCAGTTCCACCACCTGCTAACCCTAATCTTAAAGGGGCTTTACTTCTAATTACCATTTTTATTACTCCTTTCTTTTTAATAATATTTCGTGTAATAATTTTATTTTATTTGTTTACAAATATAAAAAAATTTATTTAAAAATAAAAGTTAATGCAATAATAATGATTGTTAAAACAATTCGGCTCAAATATATTGGATATTGTAATATACTTACACATATATAAAATAAAAAAATTATCTAAAAATTAAAGAAACTATTCGCATTCCAACAAATTTTAAAAAAATTGCTCATTTATAATTTTTAGTTTTTTTATTTCAAAACTTTTTGAACACATAATATTTATTGAAAAATATAGTTAATTACAACTGCTATAAAGTAGGATATTATATTTGATAAGATATAATATACTCCTAGATCAATAAATAATTTTTAATAGTAGTATATTTATTCCAACTGTTATTGCACCAAAAAAATAGATATCTTATTAACTCTTTGCATCTTTTGTCATTTCTCTCCTTAATTGCTTCATCAAAATATGTCTCATATCCTAAAGCACACTTTTTTTGTATTATAAATTTTTAATATTTCTTCTCTAGTTTTTGTATATTTAGATGGATCTTCTAGAATTTTTTTAGAATACATTCAGCAAGTTGATTTGCATTTCCTCGTTCATGTATAAGTCCCATACCTGTATTTTTGAACAATTGTTCTTACTCCGTATAAATCAGAAGATACAACAGGAGTCCCACATAACATTGCTTCGACTTGAACTAAACCAAAAGCCTCCAACGGATTAACACTTGGTAATACAAAAACATCAAGTGAAGAATAAAAATTGCATTTCATCATCAGATATTTTTTTCCTAAGAATCTTATATTTTTTTAAATTATTGTCTTTTTATAAATTTTTTTAATTTAGGATAAATACTTCCTCCTGCTATATTTTTTTATAATCTCCTCCTATTAATAATTCGACATCATTTCTTTTTGTTTGAATTATTTGATAAGCTTTTATTAGCACATCTATTCCCTTTTCCATAACAATTCTTCCACAAAAATCCAATGATTTTTCTTATTTTTTTATTCTTCTTAATTTCTACTGGAAAAAAATTCTTTTATAGTTGTTCCAACTTCTACTAATTTTTTTCAGCATATCTTGAAGCTAATTTTGAATGTTTTCCGTAATCAAGACTAGCATTTAAGATTTTATAAAAATTTTTTTAAAACATAATGAATTTGAAAAAAATTCATTATAATTTTTATAAAACTATTAAAAATGCCCTTTTCTAAATCAATATCACAATGATATGTTGTAATGATCATTTTTTTCTTTAAAAAATGTACTGATTAATCCTGCTTCTAACATTGGAATATGCATATTAATAACATCAAATTCATTAGAAATTTTTATAGCTTTAAAAAAATAAAATCTGTACTTACCATTCCTTTATTTATTTTTAAATAATATTTTTTTGCTCTTACTATTCTTACTTTATTTATAATTTCTTCACTTAAAAATTTCTTTTTGAATTATGATTTTCACATAAGACTGTAACTTCATGACCTTTTTTTCCGCAAAGTATTCTGCTAATATTCTGACAGTTTCAGATAAGCCACTTATATATGGATAATAATAATTAACTATAAATAGTATTTTTCATTTTTTTCTCCTTTACTTATTTCTTAATTTAGTTATCTATTAGATAGTTAATACTTATTTTACATTTATCTTTATTCCTCTAACTTGAACTCCGAAATTTCTTGTATCATTTTTTTACAGATGTTAAAGGATCTTTCATTTTTAATAAAAATCTTGTAATTTTTATTTGGTTTTAAAATAAAATATTTAGTTTTTACTTGGTTAGGAGATTTTTCCACTGCCGATTAATTGATTATTCATAAAAAAATATCAATACTTTTATGAATATTTTTTTATTCCTTTAATTTCAATTACTAGTTGAATAGTTATATTATTATTTGAATGATTTTTTTTAATGATATTTCTGCTTCTTTATTAGTTATCCATCTAAATGGGATACCAGTTTTGCCTTCTATTTCAACTATATCAAATCCTTTTTCCAATTTTTTTAGACTTATGTTATCTATTTTTGCTTGATTTTTTTGAACTAATCTATATTTTTCGATTTTTCCCAATAGATTTTTTTGTTTTCTTTTTATTATATCTAAAAGCTATCTGAATCATTATCTTTTTATTTCAAGATAATAATCACTGTCTTTCATTGGAATATTTTTTTCATTTGTTCTAATGTTCCTGTATAATAACTTCTCCCTGTTATAGCTAGTTTTTTTCTGGATTTAAAAAAATCTGTATAATAAGAAAAATCCCTTGATTCTCACTTTATTATTTTTTTTAACGCATACACTCCAGCATGTACATCATTTCCAGTACCAGGTATATCTACAATGCTACCTTTTGGAAGTTTTTCGCCTACTTTTCTTAGTTCCATTAGACTTTTTATCATAAAAAAATATTTTTGTCTTGATAAAAAAATAATGTATTGCTTAAATTTAAAAATTACAAATAGAATTATCAATTCAACTGCAATTATTTCTAATACATTTTTTTATTTTTTTTCATTTTTTTAAAAAGTCAAAAAATTGTTGTATAAAATAAGTTATTATCATAAAAAGCAACAGGTATGATACCTAATAAAAAAATTTATATTCTCCATATGCAAAAATTTACTTTTCTAAAAATAATAACCATATGAAATAAAGAAAAAGTAATATAAGAATAAAAATTATGTTTAATTTATTAATCCTTTTAAATAGTATGAAAAAAATACTACACAAATACCAATTAAAAAGATAACATATTGATAATCCTAATACTACTCTTTTCCCATGTATTAAAATCTTTAGTAGATATTTTAATATTATAAATAGTTTTACTTCTAATTAAAAAAATCCTAATATATTAGGAATATATAAACTTGGTGAAATCATAGTTCCTTCAAAAGGGTCAATATTACTTACTTTTTGAAAAAAACTTGAGTTAAGACTACTAGATTGAATTTAACAGCTTTAAACATTCCTAGTGGAGAAATAGGAAATGATAGTAAGCATCCTAATATAAGTTCATATATTTTTAAAGATTCCTTCTTATTTTTTTGTTTCCTAAAAAAATAACACTACAGGTAATAAAAAAATATGTGAATAATATTGTTCCAAATTCTGCATATATACTTAAAAACTCCTGCAAGAGAAAAAACCTAATAAAAAAATTTTTCTTTTTATTTGCTTATTTTTACAAAATCTATCATAATTCCTAAAAAATAAAAATCATTCCAGAAATTCCAAAGAGTTGTGGTGTATATTGCATTCTTTGTAACTCAAATATTAATAAACTGCTAGAACAAATTAACATATAAAAATAAGACTGTTTTTCTTTATTCCAAGTACATATCTTAAAAAAATGCTGATGTCATAGGAAGAATACAACTAATTGCTATACCTAATGAATAATAAACTTGATGAGGTTCCAAAAATAAAAAGTCCCATTATTTGAGAACCTAAAAATTCTGTTCCTGTTCTAGTTTCTCTTATCATATATGTAGCTAAGGAATAATAAGGTACATTAGGATTTATTGATAATAAACTTTTTAAAAATTTCTAAAAACTATTATGTAGTAACCAATCCATACTACTCAGATAAAATGCAATATCATTGTTTATAATTCTTGGACTATTTAGTGAGAAAATTTTTTTAATGAAGGTATTGATACAATTATTCCTGCTAGTAGAGATAATAATAAATATCCTTTCATTTTTTTATAAAAAAACTTCTAGTGCGATAAAAAAACTTTTTTTCCTATTAATATATCCTATGATTGAAAGAATTATTAAAAAAATAACCAAGAAGTATATTTCATTGAGAAAAATAAAAAAATTAAGAATTCTCCAAAACAAACCATCGTTAAAAGCACCTAAAATGGGTGTTATTAATAAAAAAATTAGCATTTGTTAAATATTTTTTTCTATTCCTATAATTGATAAAAAAATAATTCCAACCAATATAAAAAAACAAAAAAATAATATTATTCCTAATAATAAAGTCATATGTTCCTCCAATCTTAATTTAATTTTTTTACTTATTTTTCTATTATTTTCTAAAAAAACTTTTTTTCTACATTAACTAATTTATAATTATTTAATTGTTTTGGTTTTGAATAATTTGCTCTTTTTAATTCTTTGTTTTCAATTATTTGATTTATTAATTCTGCTATCATTAAGTAATTTTTTTCTTATTTACTAAAATACCCGATCCACTCTAATGTTTCTTTTTATGGCACTACTGTTATATGCTAAAATTGGAATATTAAAATACATACTTTCAACTAAAAGGTACACAAAAATCCTTCATGTTCGCTCATACATAAAAAAATAAATCCGATATTTTATAATAAGCTAAAAAGTTCATCAAATTTTATATGTCCAGAAAAATATTACATCTTCTTCTAAATATAAATCTTTAACTAAATTTTTTTAATAATTTAGAGTATTTTTTTCAAAAACCACTATCATTTCCTACTAAAATTAATCTCGAGTTTTTTTGTTAATATATTTGTTATAAAAAAATAAAAAGATTTTTATTACATCTTCTTGTGATTTATTTGGAGCAATCCTTCCAACAAATAAAAATGTTTATTTTATTATCATTATATTTTTTTGTAATATTTTTGAGATTTTGCATCTTTTTTTATAATCTTCAAAAAGATATAAAAAAACAGGAACTACTTCTACATTCTTATATCCCAATTCTAAAAAGTTCATTTTTTTATTATATGTTGAATCTGCAATACTATAATCGATATATTTTTTTGTGCATATTTTAATCCTTTTTCTTCCATATTTAACACTATTATAAGCAATTTTATTATAATTTTTTTAAAAATATTTACTAGGAGTTATATTATGATAGCGCATAACTTTTTTTACATTTTAATTTTTTTGTAAATCATAAGTTATTTTAGTTCCAATAGCTTTATGATATATTACTACATCTGATTCTTTTTAAATTTTCTTTTTTTCTATATCTTTATATTCTTTAACTCTATTTTTTTAATCTGTTGTCTATTCCAATTGAATAAATACTAGTAAAATATCCCTTTTTAAGAATTCTATCTATATTTAGCGCATCGTTACTTACTGCATCTCCGTAACTTATATTAGATAGAACCTGAATTATTTTTCATTTTGTCTTCCCTCCTTTTCTTTTTGCGTATACTCTATTTTTTTATTTCTTGTATTTCTTTTTCTTTTATAACCAAACTTTTTTTCTAATTTTTTTCTAACTTTTCATTATAACAATCTAGAATTCTAACTATATTTCCATTAATAGTATTTTTGTTCTTCATAAATTGGTTTTACATATGGTCGAACTAATTTTTTTATTATCTTTTTTTCCAAAAATATTTTAAATTACCTAATAAACCTTTACTTTTTTTGTATTTTTTTCTAATTCAATTTCAGATAATAAATATAATTCTAATATATCCTTTTCAATACTATCTTCCTCTTCAATATAGATATCTGATTTTTCAAAATTAACATTTCCTATATAATCTCTACTATTTATATTCTCATTAATTTTTTTACTAGTTTTTCTTTTTCTAATAAATCTATATTTATTTCAAAAATCTTCATTATTTATATTCAATTTTTTTCTCCTTTAAATGTTTAAATTCATGTTTTATTCTATAAATTCCTATATCATTTAGTTTTACTATATACTCTTATTTTTTATTTTTATAAAAATCATAGTGTAATCCAAACTCATCATGTAAAGAAATATCGATAAAGTATTCTCCTCGTAATAATTGTAATTCGTTAATTCTTATTTCTATTATTCCATTTTCAAATATACTAATTTTTTTAAAATTATCAATGTATGTATTAGTTCCATAACAATTTAATCCATCATCTCTAAAAAAATACCGAATCCTACTACAGTATCTTTTAAATCTACTTTATTTTTTTATAATTTATTTGAATTATTAGCCCTTCATTTGAATTATAAACATTGGTATTTTTCATAATTAAAATTACATATTTTTTTACATCAACAATTTCAATCTCTTTTATTCCCAAATCTATTATCAGTTTCAATTGATTCAAAATTTCCCTCAGTCTTTTCTTTAGACATAATTCTGTTTAAATATAAATTAACTATATCATGAGGATTCCCTTCTTTGGTTATTACGCCTTTTTCAATCCATATAGCCCTATTACATAATCTTTCAATTGATCCCAAATCATGTGATACTATCACGATTGTAATACCACTTTTTTTAACTCCAACATTTTTATTAAAACATTTAGCTTGAAACCTAGCATCACCAACTGCTAAAAATTTCATCAATCAACAAAATATCCGCATCAACGTTTATCGCAACAGAAAAAAGCCAGTCTCATATACATTCCTGAAGAATATGTTCTAACAGGACTATCTATAAACTCTTCTAATTCAGAAAAATTCTATGATATCATCTAATCTAGCATCTATTTCTTTTTTTCGTAAGTCCAAAAAAATAGAAGCATTTGTATAAATATTTTCTCTTCCAGTCATATCAGGATGAAATCCTGCTCCTAATTCAAAAAGACTTGAAATCTTTCCATTTATTTCTATTTTCCCTTTATCAGGATAAATTATTTTTTTGTCATTAATTTTAACAATGTACTTTTTCCACAACCATTATGACCAACTAATCCAACAACTTCTCCTTTTTCTATTTCTAATGTTACTCCTTTTTAAAAACTTCATGTCTTGTATAACTATTTCTCTGTTTAAAAAAGCAACCTTTCTTTTTAAAAGTATGTCCTTTATCACTATATATTTTAAAAGCTCTTTTCTACGTTTTTTTACATTTATTACAATATCTTTCGCCATTATAGTTCCTCCGCAAAAGTTTTTTTGTAATTTTTCAAATACAAAATATCCAATGATAATCATAATTATTCCATAAATTAATATTCCACCAAATGAATTAAAAACTTGGCATTCGTTTATAGTATAGAATATTTCTATAAAAAAATTAATTATTCCTGTCATTGGATTCAAATAAAACCAAAACCGAAATTTTTTTCTGGTATCATTTCAATTTCATAAACTATTGGAGTTAGGTAAAACCATATCATTACTATAATATTTAAAAATATTCCAAATCTCTAAAAATATACATTTAAAAGCAGAAAATATGAAAGTCATTCCTAATACTAGAATATATTGCATAATCATAGCCAGTGGTAAAAGTAATACATATTTGCTAAATCCAATACCACTGACCAGTATTGTCAATATTACAACTATCATGCTGTAAAAACATATTCATGAAAGCAGAATTTACTGTTGAAATAGGTAATATAATTCTTGGAAAAATATATTTTCTTTATTAAATCTTTTATTCATTAAAATACTTGTAGATCCTAGCTTGAATACAAGTAGCAAAAAAATAACCAAGGAATTAATCCAATAAATAAATATATATAAAATTTATCTATATTAACTTTCATAATTGTTGAAAATACTATCGTATAAACAATTAACTGCAAAAAGCAGATTTAAAAAGTCCACAAAAATCCCAATACTGAACCTTTGTATCTAACTTTTTAAATCCTTCTTTACCAAATTTGAAAAGCTATCTCCCGATAATCATACAACTCTTTTATAATTTTCATATAATTCCTTTCACTTCATTCATAATAATTAAACTAAATTTCTCCAATATTCCAATACTTCTCTCAATGTATCATCAATAAAAAAATTCTGTTTTCCATCCCTGTATCTTTTCTAATTTTACTGTTATCACATACTACAAGTGGCACATCCACAGGTCTAAACTTATTAGGATCAATCTCTATTTTTTTATTTTTTTCTTTGACATACTTACCAACTTATTTAAAAAGTTCACTTACTTTGATTTCTTTTCCTGAACCAATATTGTAAATTTCTCCAATTTTTTTCCCTTTTCTAAAAAGCAGAGCATAACCTCTAACAATATCCCTGACATCTGTAAAATCTCTAAAAGTTTCTAAATTCCCCACTTTTAATACAGGCTCACTTCCTTTTTCAATCTGAGCAATTTTACTTGCAAAATCAGCTACAACAAAGTTTTTTTACTTTGTCCTGCCCCAATATGATTAAAAAGCTCTTACCATTACTATATTCATGTTATAAGCATTCACATAAAGTTTACACATTTCTTCCTGTGCTTTTTTTACTTACACCATAAGGACTTTTGTGGATTTTTGAATTTTATTTTCTTTGATTGGACACTCTTCTGGTTTTATTGGACCATATTGATCACTTGAACCAATGATTAATATTTTTAGAATCTTTACTGTAATTTCTTACTGCTTCAAGTAAATTCAATGTTCCATTTACATTTATATTTACAGTCAAAACAGGCTTTTTCCCATGAAAGTCCAACAGCGCTTTTGCCCTGCCAAATGAAATATTTTATTTGGTTTTTACATCACTTATAACTTCATTCACCTGTTCTGTATCCAATAAATTCATTTTTTTTACATTAATTTTATCATTTTTTTATAATTTTTCTGATATTGTTGTTCCATATACTTTCATAATCTTGTTTTAAAAGATATTCAGATAAATATTTCCCTACAAAACCATCAACACCTGTTATTAATGCTTTTCATCCGTTCTCCTTAAAGTGATTTCAATTTAATTTCTTTTTAACTAATTCCAGATCATTTTCAACCATTCTTTCAACTAATTTAGCAAACGGTATTTCTCTCTTCCATCCCAATTTAGTTTCTGCCTTTGTAGGCTTTCCAATTAAAATATCAACTTCTGCCGGTCTGTAAAATTTAGGATTAACTCTTACTACGATATTACCAGTTTTAGAATCTTTTCCAATTTCCTTCTCATTTTCCCCTTCCCAGATAATATCAATATCTACATGTTTAAACGCAGTTTCTACAAATTCTCTAACTGTTCTAGTTTCATTTGTTGCAATTACATAGTCATCAGCTTTATCTTGCTGTAACATTAGCCACATTGCTCTAACATAATCTTTTGCATGTCCCCAGTCTCTTTTTGCATCTAAGTTTCCTAATTCCAATACATCTTGCACGCCCAATTTTATTCTAGCAACTGCATCTGTAATTTTTCTTGTTACAAACTCTTTCCCTCTTCTTTCAGATTCGTGGTTAAACAAAATTCCTGAACATGCATACATGTCATAACTTTCTCTATAGTTTTTAGTTATCCAATGTCCATATAATTTTGCTACTCCGTAAGGACTTCTTGGATAAAATGGTGTCTCTTCAGTTTGAGGAATCGCTTGAACCAACCCAAACATTTCGCTTGTAGAGGCTTGATAAAAATCTTGCTTCTGGTTTTACAGTTCTAATAGCCTCTAACATATTCAATGCACCAATTCCATCAATATCAGCTGTTGCAACTGGCTGTTCCCAAGAAGTTCCAACAAATGATTGTGCTGCTAAGTTATATACCTCATCAGCTTGAGAAATCTTCATTGCATTTATTAAAGAAACTAAATCTGTCATGTCAGCATATATAAATTTAATTTCATCTTTTCTATGTTCAATATTTCCAAAAAGTAGTTACACTTTTTCTTCTTATAAGTCCATAGACTTCATATCCCTTTTCTAATAATAATTCTGCTAGATATGAACCATCTTGACCGTTTATTCCAGTAATTAAAGCTTTTTTTCATCTGTAATCTCCTATCTTTTCTGTTTTACAAATATTCATTTCTATTACAAATTCTCAAATTGCTAATAATTTCCTTTAACCTCTTGAGTATTATTCTTATGACAAATTAGCATCGCATCATCAGTATCTATAATTACAACATCTTCTCAGTCCAATAGTCGCAATTAATTTTATCTCTACCCTGAATTATTGAGTTTTTTTAGTCTTTATACTTATTACATTTCCTTTTATCACATTTCCATCTTGATTTGTCTTGTTGATTCTTTCAAGTGAAAGCCAGCTTCCAACGTCATCCCATCCAAAGTTTCCTGGAATTACGTAAATGTTGTCTGCTTTTTTTCCATAATTCCATAATCTATAGACTCTGATGGAAGATTCGAGAATACTTCTTTTTAATGTATTTTTCATATTTTTCTGTATTTATTGATTCTCCAATTTTTTTGTAAACCATCGAATATTTCTGGAAGGTATTCTTTAAAGTTTTTCAAAAATAGTTGAAGTTTTCCACACAAACATTCCACTATTCCATAAATATTGTCCACTTGCTAAATATTCTTTAGCTTTTTTTCCAAATTTGGCTTTTTCAACAAAACTTAAAACTTCATAGACATTTGCTTTATTTTTTTAAATTTTTTTCACCTTTTTTTAAAAATTAATGTATCCATATCCTGTTTCAGGATAATTTGGAGTAATTCCTATTGTTGCTAAATTATCATCCCTTTTTTTCCACTACATCTAAAGCTGTTTTTTTAATGTATCAATAAAGATTTCGTTAAATTTAATCAGATGATCTGAAGGTAAAATTATCATTTTTTTGAATTTATATCTTTTTGGCGATATGAACTGCAGCAAGTCCGATACAAGGTGCTGTATTTTTTTGCAGCAGGTTCAATAATAATATTTGCTTCAGGTATATCTGGAATATGTTCTGAAACCAGATTTTTTTGTACATTTCATTTGTAACTACATAGATATTTTCAATATCTACAAGATTTTTTTACTCTTTCAACAGTATGCTGAATCATAGATTTCCCATCATCTGTCAAGGATAAAAAAATTGTTTTGGTAAATTTATTCTACTTTTTCGGCCAAAAATCTTTCACCTTTTTCCACCAGCCATTATTACTACAGAAGTCAATATTATTCCTCCTTTTTATTTTTAATTAATATAGTTTATAATTTTTAAATTTGCTATTTAAATAGATAATAGCAATAAACTTTCTAAATATTTTTTTTATAATCGCATTTTTTTCAATTTTTTTCTATTATTTCAGCAAGTTCTCCTTTTGATATCCATCCTTTTGTATAGGAAATTTCCTCAAGACAGGCGATGTAAAAATCCTTGCCTATTTTGAATAGCTTCCACAAAAATTTGCCGCTTCCATCAGTCCTTTTGGTGTTCCTGTGTCAAACCAGCTCATTCCGCGTCCAAGAGTTTTTTTACTTTTAGTTTATCGCAAGATAAATAAAAATTCATTAATAGACGTTATTTCAAGTTCATTTCGATCTGACGGCTTTAACATTTCAGCTTTTTTTAATAACTGTATTATCATAAAAAATATAATCCTGGCACTGCGAAACTTGATTTAGGATCCACTGGTTTTTTTCTTCTAATGAAATTACTTTTATTATTTTCATCAAACTCAACAACACCATAATCTTCAGGATTTTTTTCACTGGATATCCGAATATCATTGCACCAGCATTGTTTGATTTTTTTCCCCTTTAAAAATTTTCAAAAATAATCAACAGAATCTTCAAGAACTTTTTGAAAATCCATTTCCATAAAAATATATTATCTCCCAAAAATTAGAGCTACATTATCATTACCAATAAACTCTTTTTCCAATCAAAAAAACATTCAGCAATTCCGTTTGGCTTTTTCTTGAACTTTTATATTCGATATTTATACCTATTTGCTTTCCATTTCCAAGAAGTCTTTCAAATAGCAAAATATCCCTTGGTGTAGAAATTATTAAGATATCTTTTATATTTGCAAGCATAAGAACAGACAGAGGATAATAAATCATAGGTTTATCATAAACAGGCAGAATTTGCTTAGAAATAGACTTTGTAAGCGGATATAATCTAGTTCCGCTGCCTCCAGCTAAAATAATTCCCTTCATAAGAATTCTCCTTAAATTAGTTTATTTCCCTTTTCCAAATAAGACAGCTTTTAACTGTCTTCATAATAATAAGTACATCGAGTATAAGATCTTGATGCTTCAAATAGTACAAATCATACTCAAGCTTCCTCTTCGCATCCTCCAGGCTTTCCCCATAGGGAAACATTACCTGTGCCCAGCCTGTTATTCCTGGCTTTATAAGGTGTCTCAGGTTGTAATGGCTTATCTTTTCAGCATAGTCTTTTGCTAAAATATCCCATTCTGGACGTGGGCCTATGAAGCTCATTGTCCCTTTCAGGATGTTCCAGAGTTGAGGAAGTTCGTCAATCCTTGTCTTTCTCATGAACTTTCCAAATTTTGTAACCCTTGTATCGTTGTCCAGCGTGTACTTTGAATATTTTTTTGGATCGTGTATTCTCATGCTTCTGAACTTATAGACTCTGAAGGGTTTCATGTTTTCGCCTATTCTGGTCTGCTTGAATATGACTGGTCCTTTAGATTCCATCTTAATAATTATTGCAGTAATTAATGCAAGTGGTGACAGAAGCACCATTAGAGTTAGTGCAAGAATTAAATCCATTCCACGTTTCATATTTTTTTCTGCATCTCGTTACTTAAAAATATCAAATCCATTTGACTGTAAAAGCCATTCTTCATTTATCTGATTTATATCTATTTTTTGAATATCTTCGTTAAATTCTTCATAATTTATTATTTTTCAGTCCGTTAATCTTCAAATCAAAAAAATTCGTTTCAAATATTTTTTTTAAAAATCAGGACTTTTTTTATATCCTTTACAATTACCAATACATCAATTTCCTTTTTAGATATAATTTCTTCCATCTGGTCATAATTTCCAATTAAATATTTTGTTGCCCCTGCTTTTTATTGTTTGAAATGTATCCAACATAATTGTAGTCAAGAGTATTGATAATATCTTCCTGAACATTATTCCTTATATGATTTGAACCAAATATCAGCACATTTTGCTTTTTTTCATATAAATGGAGCATACTATTTTTTTCTGAAAAATTACTTGGAATAAAAAAATTAACAAATAGATATAAAAAAATATTAAACTGCTTCCAGAAAGCATATAGCACAACTGAAAAATATCACATCAATTCCCAATGTTATAAATACGTCCTTATATCTAAAAACGTTCTGCATAGAAATCAAGCTGTCCGAATATAAATTTTATAAATATGAACAGGATAAATATAAAATTGGTCAGATACTTTTGCTACATAATTATATTTATCTAGTAAAAAAACTGTAAATAATATATAAAAATAAGTATATAAAGTATACGTATCCGAATATCTTTATTTAATTTCATAGTTCATCCTCACTTAACAGCCGTTGATCTAAAAATTACGGCAATAAACCGTAAATATTTCGGCATTATAGTAATTTTACCTTAAAAACAGGAACAATAATATCTTGCTTCCTGCACAAAAATTTTTTTAATATTTTTACCTTTTTATTAAAAAAATAAAACTGCTATAATTTACAAATAATTACAGTATGAGTATATCACATTTTTATTCCCAAATTCAAGTAAACCAACCTTCAAAAAAATTTTTTTTGAATTAATAAATAAAAAAATAATTTTACCATTATTTAAAAGCTGTACTGCTACAAGTCTTAGTTTTATTTTTTTATTTTAATTAATTTTTTTATTTAACTATTTTCATAAATTGGATTTTAAAAATTCTTTTTACCAAATTATTAAAAAAATTTTTGTTCAGACATTCTTTTTTTGTGCTTTTAAATCAGGATGAACGTATAAATTTAAAGTTATTCCAATAGAGGCATGTCCTAAAAATTTCAGATACAGTCTTGTAATCTATGCCATTTTCAATAGCTTGTGTTGCAAAAGTGTGTCTTAGCGAATGAAATTTCAGCTTTGAAATTTTTAAAATATTTAACATCTTCTTGAAAAATTTTCTATAAGTTCTTGGCTCAATATATTTTTTCTCGCCAGAAATAACGTAAAAATCACTGTTAGATTTAAACTGCTGCAATAAAGGCATTAATTCAGAGGCAATAGGAATTTTACGTCTTGAGCTTTCTGTTTTTGGTGAAGAAATGATGACTTTGCTCTTTTTAGCTGTACTGATATATATTCTTTGAATCGTATGATTGATATTAATGACTTCCGTCTTTAAATCCACATCCTCCCACTTTAATGCACATATTTCTCCTATTCTAAGCCCAGTGCATATACAAATAAGTATTCCCAGTGTCTGATTACACAGATTATTTTTCACATACTTGCAAATCTTCCTTCTCTCTTCAAAATTAAACACTTCAACTTCTTTAGTTTTCTCTCTCTTAGGAATTTTAAATTCAAATTCCATCCTGTCTATAATTTTATGCTTTATCGCAAATGTCAGCACAGACTTTAATACAACTGTCATATCTTTTACAGTTTTTTTTGACAGCCCTCCTTTGCCATCCAATCTTCCGCAGCTTAACTTGTCTAAAACGAAAGACTGAAAATCCTTATTTGAAATTGTACTAACCTTTCTTTTTTTAAAATACGTTTTCAAATGATTTTCAATAATTGTCAAATAAAGAAAGTAAGTCGATTCCTTTATATAATTATGCTCATTTTTTAGCCAAATATCCATACATTTAGATATACTCATATTTTTTTATTCATTGTTCTCATTTTTGCCCTCCTGAACATAAAACTTAAACTATAGTAATACAACTTTAAAAAAATTAAGTTTAAAAATTTTAAACTATAACAATAAATTATCAAAAAAATATAAATTTGATGTTTGAGAATCATAGAGTAAATCTTTGAAACTGAAAATATAAAAATATACTTAATTTCCATTTTTTTATGATATAATTAAACTAGAAAAAAACTGAAGGGAGAATATAAAATATGAAATTTAATGAATACAAATATGAACATTTGGATTTGGAAAAAAATAAAAAAAGAATTTTCAGAGCTTATAGAAAAGTTTTGAAAAAGGCTGAAAATGTAGAAGGGACAAAGTTAATGCATTTGATGAAATTATAAAACTGAGAAATCATATTGAAACTATGCAGACACTTGTTTCAGTTCGTCATAGCATTGACACAAATGATGAGTTTTACGATAAGGAAAAATGAGTATATGGATGAAATCAGCCCTATTCTTTTTGGATTTACGAATGACTTTTTATAAAGGCTCTTGTAAATTCAAAAATTTAAAGATGAACTTATCCAAAAAAATATGGAAAAATTTTTATTTGATTTGGCAGAAAAATACATTGAAAAACATTTTCACCTGAAATTATTCCAGATGCTCAAGAAGAAAACAGATTATCTAGTAAATATTCAAAATTAATTGCCAGTGCAAAAAAATAGATTTTGATGGAAAAGAGCTTAATTTGTCACAAATGGTTCCTTATACACAGTCAAAAGACAGAAATGTAAGAATTGAGGCGGCTAAAAAAGTTGCTCAGTTTTTTTCTGAAAATCAAGATGAATTTGATAATATTTATGATTCGCTTGTAAAAGTCAGAACTAGAATGGCTCAAAAGATGGGATATAAAAAAATTTTTGTGGAATTTGGATATAAACAATTATCAAGACTTGAATATGATGCAAAAAAATGGTAGAAGGCTACAGAAAGCAAGTGCTTGAAAAATATTGTGCCGCTACATACTGAACTTCGTGAAAGACAAGGGAAAAGACTTGGAGTGGACAAACTTAAATTTTATGATGAAGCTATAAAATTTAATTCTGGAAATGCTGATCCGCATGGGTCACCTGAATGGATTTTAAATAACGGGAAGACAATGTACAAGGAATTATCGAAAGGAAACTGATGAATTTTTTTACATTTATGACTGAAAAATAATTTGCTTGACTTGCTTTCTAAAAAAAGGGGAAAAATGAGCGGCGGATACTGCACTTACATTCCAGAACACAAGGCACCATTTATTTTTTTGCCAATTTTAATGGAACTTCACACGATATTGATGTTTTGACGCATGAAGCCGGACATGCTTTTCCAAGTTTACCAAAGCCGTGGATTTGAAGTTCCTGAATACTTATGGCCATCTTATGAGGCTTGTGAAATTCATTCGATGAGTATGGAATTTTTAACTTGGCCATGGATGGACTTGTTTTTTGAAAATGATACTGACAAATATAAATTTATTCATTTATCAGAAGCTCTTTTATTTATTCCTTACGGAGTAACTGTCGATGAATTTCAGCACTGGGTGTATGAAAATCCAGAAGCTACGCCAAAAGAACGTCGTGAAAAATGGATTGAAATAGAAAAAAAATATTTACCAACAAGAGATTACGGAGAAGTCGAAGAATTAAAAAATGGAATTTTCTGGTTTAGACAAGGGCATATTTTCAGTTCGCCATTTTACTACATCGACTACACTCTAGCTCAAGTATGTGCCTTCCAATTCTGGATAAAATCAAGGGAAAACAGAGAAAAAGCATGGAAAGATTATTTGAATTTATGTAAACTTGGAGGAAGTAAGCCATTCTTTGAACTTATGAAATCAGCTAATTTGAAAAATCCGTTTGAAGAAGGGACATTGGCTTTTTGTAATTCCAAAAAAATTAAGGAATATTTGGATAATGTTGATGATATGAACTTGTAAAATTAATATTATTTTTTTTACTTTAGCAGATACATTTAGCAAGGGGTAAGATCCCCTTGTTATTATTAAATTTAAATTACCAAATATATTTACTATAACTTAAAAAAATTTTTGAATTAAAAGAAAATTTTTAAAAATATTTATATTTTTTTCTATTGATTTTTAAAAAAAGAATTAGTGCTATAATAATTGTAGATACAAATTAATAAAAACAAAAAAATAAATATATTTAAATATGGAGGTAATTTATAATGATTTACGAAAAATATCTTAGACTTAATTGGAAATACGCCTGTGGTGAAATTAAAAATTCTTAAATGATGAAAATATCGCTGATATTTATGTAAAACTTGAAAAAAATATAATATTGGTGGAAGTGTAAAGGATAGAGCGGCTCTTGGAATGATAGAAGCAGCTGAAAAAGAAGGAAAATTGAAACCAGGTGGAACAATTGTTGAACCTACTTCTGGAAATACTGGTATCGCACTTGCATTAATCGGTAAAGCAAAAGGTTATAAAGTGGTAATTGTAATGCCTGATTCAATGAGCGTGGAAAGAAGAAGTATTTTAGCAGCCTATGGAGCTGAATTAATATTAACTGAAGGGGCAAAAGGTATGAAAGGGGCAATTGCTGAAGCTGAAAAATTAGCAGCTGAAAATGGATATTTCTTGCCTCAACAATTTGAAAACCCTGCAAACCCTGCAAAACACTATGAAACAACTGCAAAAGAAATTTTAGATGATTTCCCTCAAATCGATGCATTCGTATCAGGTGTCGGAACTGCTGGAACTTTATCAGGAGTTGGAAAAAGATTAAAGGAAGAAAGACCAGGAGTTAAAGTATTTGCCGTTGAACCTGCAACTTCTGCAGTATTATCAGGAGAACAACCTGGAAAACACTTCCAACAAGGACTTGGAGCAGGATTTGTACCTGGAAACTATGATGCCAGCCTTGTAGATGAAATTATAAAGGTAACTAATGAACAAGCGGTAGAATTTGCGACAAGAGCTTCAAAGGAAAACGGACTATTTATCGGAATTTCTTCTGGAAGTGCAATTGCAGCAGCTTATGAAGTAGCTAAAAAAATTAGGAAAAAGGTAAAAAAAGTTGTAGCAATTTTTACCAGATGGTGGAGAAAAAAATACTTATCAATTGAAGCATTCAGAAACAGTTTATAATTAATAAAAACTTAACTAACTTGGGCAAGGATTCTCTGACTTTTACATAAAAATAACGGGATGAATTGCCTGTTTTCATATTTTCATACTTTTTATGAAATAGAATTATAGTAAAACTGCTTTTAGAGCCGAACTCAGATATTATACACTATTTAACCTTTATAAATTTAACAAAAAAGTAAAATATGCAATAAAATGTTGTTTTTAAAACAGTTTTATTATATAATTCAAATATAAATTTTAAGGAGTGTGATTATTATTTTTAAATGGTTAGTAAGTGAAATAAATAATATAGCGGAAAAAAGATCCAGCTGTCAGATATAAAAATAGAAGTTTTTCTCTATCCGTCTCTACATGCAGTTATTAATCACAAGATTGCCCACTTTTTTTCAAAAAGCATAAATTATATTTTTTTGTGCACGGCTGATTTCTCAAATTTCACGATTTTTTTTACAGGAATAGAAATTCATCCAGGAGCAAAAATTAGGAAAAAAAGTATTTTTTGACCACGGAATGGGAATCGTAGTTGGAGAAACTGCTGAAATAGGCGATAACTGCGTCATCTATCATGGTGTAACTCTAGGCGGAGTAAGCTCTTCCAAAACTAAGAGACATCCCACATTAAAAAAATAACGTCACAGTTGGAACAGGAGCAAAAACTGCTAGGAAATATTGTGATTGGAAATAATGTGAAAAATTGGAGCAAATTCAGTTGTTTTAAAGGATGTTCCAGATAATGCAGTAGCAGTAGGGATTCCAGCTAGAATTATTCCAAAAAAACAGAGGAAGACTACTATATGTGGCATATTTAACAGATTTTTTTACAGTTTTTTTATATTAGATATGTTCGATAACCTAAGTTTTTTTATCTATACAAGGGGTCAAGACCCCTTGCTTCAAGATATTTATTTTATTAAATTCTAAGTTTGTATAGTTATCGAACAGGTCTATTATTTATTAAAATATTCAAATACAAAAAAATTTGACAATCAAAGTAAAAATATGGTATATTTTCTATATGAAAAAAATTTACTTCATTTCTTTGATTTGAAATAAAAAAATTAGGATAGGATTATCCAAAAAAATACAAAAAGCAGACAAATGTGCAAAAAGCATATTTAAAACTAAACTAATAAACATGGAGGATTAAAAATGGCAAAAAGTAGGAATTTTTTTCGGATCAACAACAGGAGTAACTGAAGATATTGCTCATAAAATTGCAGAAAAAAATTGATGGGGCAGAAGTTTTTTTAATATTGATGGAAATGAGGATAAATTGGAAGATTATGATGTACTTCTTTTAGGTACTTCTACTTGGGGATTTGGAGACTTGCAAGATGACTGGGCAGCAGTTCTTGATGATTTGGCAAGCAAAAGATTTAAGCGGTAAAAAAAGTAGGATATTTCGGAAGTGGGGATCAAGGAACTTTCTCTGATACATTTATGGATGGAATTGCCATCATTGATGAGGAAATTCAAAAAAACTGGTGCAACAATCATTGGAAAAAAACTTCAACAGAAGGATATGAATTCAGCGAATCAAGAGCAGCAAAAGGATGGAGAATTTTTTTGGGACTTGCTCTAGATGAAGTTAATCAATCTGAATTGACAGATGAAAGAATTGACGCATGGGTTGAACAAATCCAAAAGGAATTTTTAAATAAAACTATGTCTGTGAAAAATATTTTTAAAAAAATAATTATTCACAAAAAGACAAATAAATATGATTTTAGCTATATTTATATATAACTAAGATAAATCAATTTTCACAAGTTGATTTTCTCTCCAAAAAAATTTAAGAAGGTGTTTTTCATAGCACCTTTTTTTATTATTTTTTTATTTTTTTCTCATAATAACTGCTATAACTAAAAAAAGAAGCATTTTTGCAAGACATCTGACCCGCAAAAATAACTTCTTTCAAAAACTATATTTCTTCTCAACCTTTTTTTCCCAATTTCTCCTTAAAACAAAAACCTCTGTACTTTAACTTCCCAACTTTTTTTCTATACATAACGACCTTTTTTTCTTCAAAAACACATCTAATTTTCTTTAGACTTTATCCTTTTTTTACCTAATCTATCTAATAAACAACTTTTTTCTTTTAGGGCAATAATGCCTTCTAAACTCCTTTTTTTTATCGATATCGACTTAACTTAAAAAAACTTTTTCTTCATAGTTCGGATTCGACCAAAAATCCTATCCTTTTTACTTTTGTTACTTCATTTTTGTATACAAATTCCTGTGTAACCTTTACTCCTTTTTACCTTTGACCTTTTCTTCATAAAACTCTTTATTTTCTAATCTCTATCTACGTCCCAATCTGTAATTCTTCCAGTGTACACATCGATTTCAAACTCATAAGTGTAACCTCTATAATGAATTTCTCCTTCATAAGAATCTTCATCAAAAATCAAAAATCTTTAATATTTCTCAATGTTGCACCTGGAACTTTTTGCTAATGCTATTTGTTTAGCTCTTGCTGGGGTTATTTTTGATCTTTTATAAGAACTTTTTTTATGGTTGAAATTTGATTTTTTTATAATCTTTACTTCCAGCAAAACTCAAAGAACCTAATACCAAACAACCTAACAATGCTACTTTTTAAGAATTTATTTTTCATAATCCTCCTTTGCATTTTTTTGTATTTGTAATTGCTGTTCCTTTTGTTACATTATAATAGTATCACATAAAGATTAAAGAAAAAAATGAGAACTTTTAATTTTTTTCTCATTTTTTTAAATTAAAAAAATAGACACTCTCTAATTCTGAGATTGCCTATTTTTCTAGATTTTCACGACTAATTTCATGATTATCTTTTATTTTTTGATTAATAAATTTAATTTAAAAAAATTATAATTCGATGTCTTCTTTTCTTAATGTTGGGAACAAAATTACGTCTCTGATTGATGCTGAATTAGTTTGTAACATAACTAATCTATCAATTCCAATTCCTAATCCTCCTGCAGGTGGCATTCCATATTCCAAGGCTCTGATGTAATCTAAATCCATTCCTTGTGCTTCATCGTCTCCTGCTTCTTTCAATTTAACTTGTTCTTCGAATCTTTCTTTTTGATCTCTTGGATCGTTTAATTCTGAATATGCGTTTGCAAATTCTCTTCCTGAAATGAATAATTCAAATCTGTCAACCCATTCAGTTTCACCTTTTTTTGATTTTTTTGAAAGTGGAGAAATTTCTTTTTGGATATTCTGTTATGAATGTTGGATTAATTAATGTTTCTTCCACTTTTTCTTCAAAGAATAAATTTAAAAATTCCAAATTTTGTATATGTTTTATCTTTTTTTCTAAAGGAATTCCAAATTCTTTTCGCTTTTTTTCAATAGCTTCTTCATCACTTGAAATTGAATCAAAAATCAAATCCAGTTGCTTCTTTTTACAGCTTCTTTCATTGTTACTCTTCTCCAAGGTTTAGCTAAATTAATAGTTTTTATCTTCATATTCAATTTCATATTTTTCCATGTAACTCGAAAGTCAAGCTAGAAATTAAGTCTTCTGTCAAGTCCATCATATCATTAAAAATCAGCGTACGCTTGGTACAATTCCATCATTGTAAATTCAGGATTATGTTTTTACAGAAATTCCTTCATTTCTAAAACTTCTATTAATTTCAAATACTTTTTTTCAAATCCACCAACTAATAATCTTTTTAAGTATAATTCAGGTGCGATTCTTAAGAATAATTCCATATCTAATGCATTGTGGTGCGTAACAAATGGTCTTGCAGTTGCTCCACCTGCGATTGGGTGCATCATTGGAGTTTCAACTTCCGTAAATCCTTTTTTTTCTAAATAGCTTCTAAAAAATCTAATAACTTGAAATCTTTTTTTCATAGTTTCCATAACTTCTCTATTCATTACCAAGTCAACGTATCTTTGTCTATATCTAGTTTCAACGTTAGTTAATCCATGGAATTTTTCTGGAAGTGGACGAACATTTTTAGATAATACTTCAAAAGAATCTACTCTCAAAGTTAATTCCCCAGTCTTAGTTCTAAATAAATGTCCTTCAAGCCCAATAAAAATCTCCAAGTCCCATTTTTTTATAAATTTCATATTGATCTTCTCCAACTTCTTCTTTTTTTCACATAATATTGAATTTGACCAGTTGGATCTTGAATCTTACCAAATCCATTTTTACCCATTCTTCTGAAAGCGATGATTCTTCCTGCTGTTTTTAAATACTTTTATCGCAAGTTTCGTCATATTGATTTATTTCAGCAATATCATTCACTTTTTTTCATATTTTTCTTCCGTAAGGTTCTATTCCAATTTCCTTTAGTTCTGCTACTTTTTTTTAATTTTTTTCTTTTATAATACCATTATCATTCTGGTTTTGATTACTCATTCACTTTTTTTCCTTTCTGCTTTTTTTCTGAACCTCCCACGACTAAAGTCGCAGGGGTTCCAAAAATCTTTGAAAAAAATATTTAAAAAAATTTTTCTAAGAAGTTTGATAGCTTTACACTACCCTTATTCTTTTTAGGCGTGTCCAGCTCACCTCTATTATATAGGACGCTTAAATCCACAACTTTACTTTTTCCTTAATATGTTTAATGCTCCATTACAATCTGCATTTATGAGTTTACCTGTGCTTGTTTGATATAGTCCTCTTTTTATTCTTCTTCCACTGAATATATATTCTTGTGGATTTTTCTTTATCATATATTGAATTTCATCTCCATCAAAAGAAACTTGCTTTCGATGTATAACTCTCTTCTTGCAGTTTAAATTCTATTCCATATAGTTTACATAGATATATTAATTTATCTCTTAATTTTTCCATATGGTATATTTACAAAGTTTTGATTATTTATACTTCCTATATTTGAATTTCTTTGAAAAATCTTCATTATATCCTAGAACTATTCTTCCTATATCATTATTAAGACAATAATTTATTATCATTCTTGCTGCTTTTGAAAGGTAATCATTTATACGATTATTTCTCTTTCTAGTTATTCTCTTTTGCCTTAATGTTGTTCGCTCAATCTTTTGCTTATCCTTAATGCTTTTGCAATTTTGCATTTGTCTTATTATAGTATTGATTTATTGATTTTTAATTTTCTACCATCTATTATGAATGAAACTCCAGTATTTGTAACACAAGTACAAAGATTATCTATACCTAAATCAATTCCTAGTGCATTTTTCTTTATTTAATTCCTTCTGAACTTCTTCTACCTCATAAATGTATTGAATTTCAAAGTACCTAGAATATTGTTTCGGTATTATTCTAATCTCCTTTATATTCTTGCCTTTTTAATACTGGTGGCAGCTTAATTTTAACTTCCTGATGAGTTTTCTTAAACGAATTTGAATAAGGAACTACCAGAATATCATCTTTTAATCTGACAAAACCTATAACAAGAGTTGTAAAAACCATCCTTTAGCAAGATAATTAGGTAATTTTATTTTACCATTATATTGACCATTCTTAGCAAGTTTTAAAAAGTCCAAAAATGATTTGAAACTTCCATCTGCTTCTTTTTAGAATTTGCTGAGCCATATTAGAATTTAACTTCTTATAGTTCTCACTATTTTTTTAAGCATTTTATAGTTTTCATTATAACTTAAATACTTTTTTTCTTATTAAAAATAATACTGTCTAATATTATATATAGCTTCATTAGTTAAGTTCTTGGCTACATGAGATAAATATTTTAAATTCCTAAACTCCTTTTTTTACTAAGATGTTTTTACCTGTTGTTTTTAAAGTTAAATACATAGATATCACCTCCTTTTCATCAGAGATATTATACCATGTATTCTACATTTATCTGTCAAAAAAAGTAATATTTTTTTATTTATTTTTAAATATTTTTTTAAAAGTTTTTTTAAAACCCCACAACAATGGGAAGTGTTGTTCACATAAATTGAAATTCTAAATTTATACTGTTTATTACTTCGTTATTATGTATTATATCATATTCCAGCATCATTTTTCCATTTTCTTTTTGAATTTTTGTAAAAAAATTTTTGTATTTCCCTCGAAATTGTTTTGTAATATAAATAAATGGCGTATTTTTTTATCACTTTGAAAAAAATTTGTCTAGAATTGATTTCACCATATCGGTAAATCTCAACTGAATTGCCTTTATCAATGATTTTTACAGTTTCCATACTCATCACTATAATGATATTCTTTTTTTTCTTCCTGTTCCAATACTTTTTTTCAGCTCAAATAATTTTTTTCATAATTCTGATTAAAATTATCTAGACTTTTTTTATTTTTTTATTTTCATTTTTATTCCTTATTTTTTTTATTTTTTTATTATTTTAGAGAATTGAAAATTATAAAAATAAACCTATTCATTTTCATCATCTAAAAAAATCATCTAAAAAAATTCTAATAAATCTTCATCATCAGCTTCTTCTTCATTCTCAAAAAAATTCATTTTTCATCATCATTTAATGGATCAAAATTGCTTTTCATCAAATTCTCCATCTACATTCTCATTTTTTTATCATACTCGCCAAAAATCTTCGTTCCAGTACATATAATCCTTGTCAGAACCGTAATATTCATCGTTCCATATTTCCAGAACCTGATCTTCCTCATCTTCATCTAAATCATACAGTTCCTCTTCAATACTGTCATAGTAAAAAAACCTTCTTTTTCCCCAGTTTCACTATCACAAACTAAATATTCCTTATCTCCTACCGTAATATTTGAAAGACACGTATATTCTTCAACATCCCCTTCGCTATTAGTTTTTTTCAAATTCTTCCCCAGCAGAATACATAACTTCCCTCCATTATTTATGATATTTTATATTATTATTAATTGAAATCCATCTATATATTTGCTCTGACAAAAATTAACCGCATAAGCTGATGTGGAAATGTCATTTTTGAAAAAAACACAATCTAAAAATCTGCAATTTCCCGCAAATTATCATTAACTCCATTTGAACCGCCGATTATAAAATTAATTTCACTGTTTGTTATTGAAATTTTTTTCAATTTTATCCGCCATTTCTTCTGAAGTCAGCATTTTTTTCCCTTTAAATCAAGCAAAAATATTATATGAATAATTTTTTTGAAATAACATTTATTATTCTTTCAGTTTCAGAATTTATTGCATTTTCAATCCCTTTGTTATCATCCTCTTCAGCCAGTTCAATAATTTCAAGTTTTGTATATTTTGATAACCTTTTTGAAAAATTCAGCTATTCCCTCTTTTATATACTTTTTCCTTTATTTTTTTCCAATACACACTACATTAATTCTTATCATATTTTTTTCCCTTATTGTCAAAAGTTTTTTTCATTTTTTTACTAATTTTACTATTATTTTTTTCTTCCAAACATTTTTATCCAAATCATTTTTAGACAATTTTTACAATAATTGGTCTGCCGTGGGGACACGTATATTTCCCAACTTCATGAATCCTTCTCACCATATTCTGCATTTCAGATATATCCAGCTTCTGCCCAGCCTTTATCGCTCCTTTACACGACATTGAAATAATGATATTTTTCCCTTAAATCTTTTTGTTTCCACTTCATTTTTTTAAATCCAGCAAAAGCTGTAAAAACACATTTTCAATACTATCCCGAAAATCAAAAAGCAGGCACAGCACGAATCACAATCTCGTTTTCTGAAAAATTCATCAATATCAAATCCAAAAATTTTTGAAAAAAACATCAATATTTTTCAAAAAAATAATATTTTTTTCAATTACCGTAACTTCCATTTTTCAGCGGTAACAGCAAATGCTGTGACTCAATTTTTTTATTATAAAACTTTTTCCTTCAGCTCTTCATACAAAAATTCTCTCATGAATAATGTGCTGATCATAGATTTCCAGTTCCTCATCCTTCCGCACTAAAAATATACGTATCAAAAATTTGTCCCAAAAATATCATAATGAACCTGCTTCCCAATGTGCTTTTTCAAATGTCCCAACTTTTATAATATTCATTTTTCAGTATTTTCATTTATACCATTAGAATTTTTTTCTCCACTAAATTTTTTTCATAATTTCTAAAATTACTCTTTTTCATCCCAATTTTTTTCTTATCTTTATCGCTCTTTACCAAATTAGAATTTTTCAACATTTTGCAAGTTTTTCCACATTGTTTTCCACAATTTCATTTTAAATTTCCCATTCATTTTTTTCCAAATTTCATCAAGACTCGAATCATTCTTTTTATTGCTATTCTCTTTTTCATCATTAAAAAAATTACCACTGCTTAGACTTTCAGAAATACCAGCAGATTCTCTATTTTTTTATCATTTTTTTCTCAAGATTACCTCCTGTAAACCCATTTTCTCCTTCCAATTTCTCACTATTTTCTTTCCCGTCAAAAGTTTCCAAACTTAAAATTTTCTGATTTTCCCCTTTAAAAATGTCATCAGAAAATAAATCATCCTTTTTCCACAGCGATATTTTTCATTAATATTAATATTTTTTTCTTTATTAAATCAATATTAGGCTGCCAGTTTTCCCTGTCATTATAATAAAAAAAGTCGTCAATTGCTGATTTTATCTCATTATAAACAATTTTATCATTTGAAAAATTTTACTATTTTTTTAGATGGATGAACATTCACATCTATTTCCTTTGGATCAGCATTGTAAAAAAATAATAGCAAAAGGATATTTTCCCTTCATTAACTTAGTGTAATAGCCATCTATAACAGCTCTCTCAATAGTTGCTGACTTCACATACCGATTATTTACAAAAAGTAAACATAAAAATCCTTTGAACTTCGTAAAATTTCCACATTTCCCAAATATCCATATTCAAATTTTTTTCAAATTTTTTTAAAAACTGATTTTTCCAAATAATTCAAGAATTGTATTCTCAATCCCTTTCCCGCTTGTCTTTATCGTACTTTTCCCGTCTAATTCAAGCGAAAATGCCACATTACTATTGGAAAGCGCCTCCTTTAGCACAATATCCCTAATTTTTCCATACTCTGTTGACATCTTTCTCAAAAATTTTCTTCTAGCAGGCGTATTGTAAAATAAATCCCTGACTTCCATTTCTGTCCCAACATTTCTTGAAACTTCCTCAAACTTTCTCACAACCCCACCATAACAGCCAATTCTATACCCCGCAGGACTGTTTTCAGAACGTGTAGTAATCGTAAGCTTAGACACCGCTGCAATAGATGACAGAGCTTCTCCACGAAAGCCATAGGTGCTTAAATTAAAGACATCCTCCTTTTCCTTAATCTTAGAAGTGGCATGCCGCTCAACTGACAAAAGCGTATCATCCTTATCCATCCCAATTCCGTTATCACTTACTTTAACATCAGTTCCAGATTTGAAAACTTCAATTTTTATCATTGTAGCCTTCGCATCCAGTGAATTTTCAATCATCTCCTTAATCATCGAAGCTGGATTTTCCACAACTTCCCCAGCAGCAATAATATTTGACACTTTTTCATCTAGTATTTTTATATATCCCACAATCTATCCTCCTTTTCTATCAGTTTTTCTTTTTTAAGAAAAATATAGCTGTCACACAAACAATTAATCCAGTAACCGCAGGCGTCAACATTGAAAAATGCACTCTTGCCAGTTAAAATTATTGTCGCAATTTCAAATAATATACCTGCAACTATGTCAAATTTTCTTAATTTACCCTCATTATTCAAAAACCTTTCCAAAATCATAATTTAACAGTTTTACTTACAATAATCTTATATTTCTGCCCAAAAATTTCTGCCAATTTTTCCAAATCCTCTTCTAGACAAAGCACCTTCACATTAGGTCCAGCATCCATCGTAAAATAGCATTTCTCCCCATTATTTCTCAAATTTTTTACAAAATCCATTGCTTCGTAAGTTTTTTCATTAAAATATGAAAACGGCGGATTTGCAGTTTCAGTTGTCTTGTGCATTCTAAGGGCATTTTCTTCTGTTAAAGTTCCCACTTTTTCTCAAAAATCATTTTTCAGCAAGATATTTTTTCATATTTATAAAATCAATTTCAGACTGCTTTTACCCATTCATCAAAATACGTCGAAGTTTTGGCACAAAGTTCCATTCCATTTCGACTTGAAATTTTCTTTTTATTTTCATTTAGTACAAGCACAATCATCGCTAGTTTCAAATCTGTCTTAACTTCATAAATCTCTCCAGTATCTTTGTCCCAAGCCGCAATTGGTCCAAAAAAACTTCTCGAAGAAGAGCCAGATCCAAATTTTGAAATTTGTGCAAGTTCAGATTGTGCATAATTTTTTCCAAAAAGTTCATTACAAGCCTTTATTACAGCTGATAGTCCACTCGAACTGGAAGAAAGTCCCGCAGCTGTCGGCATATTATTTGTTGTAGAAATTTTTACCTTCTGACTTCTATTTTCCCTAAACAAATCCACAACCTTGCTAATCTTTTCCGTATGCATCTTGTCCTGTAATTCTCCGTTTAAATAAAATAAATCCGTCATATTTGAAAACTTATCTTTACAATTTCCATTTTTCATTTCCTTTTCAACAGCAATTTTAGTATCCTCATCCTTTATAAATTCCATTTCTGTTTCTGTGAACATATCATTAAGAGTAAGAGAAATGCTGCTTGTGGCAGGTATCATTTTTTTCTGCATCTTTTTTTCCCCAGTATTTTTACAATTGCGATATTAGCATAAGATTTGACTTTTTACCATTTTTTTCTCCTTTATTTTTTTCGTTAAATTTTTTTAAATATTAAATTTTTTTCCACCCAAATATTTTTCTGCCCCACATTTTGTAAATCCATCTTTTTACTTTTTTTCCATAATTTCCAAATTTTTCGGCAAGTGCAATTACACAGCCTCCCAAACCGCCACCAGAAATTTTTGCTCCAGCTGCTCCATTTTCAATCGCCGTTTTTACAAATAACTCTGTCTTTTCAATAGTTATATTCAATTTTCCAAGTTCTGTATTTGCTGCTGTCATAATTTCCCCAATTTTACTAATTTTTTTTATTTTTTTTCTTTCTTTTATTTTTCAATATTTCCAGTTAAAATTCTAGTCATTTCATCTGTCAATCTGCCTAATTTTTTTCAAGGAAAGTTCAGCTTTACTTCCTAAATTTTTTTCACATTTTGAATCGCTTCACCAGTATTTCCATAAATGCCTGTATCTGCAATCACAAGATACGCATCAAGATTTAAGTCAATGTATGAAAAATCCCTTGTTTTTTTACAAATCTTATAGCCTTATCGCTAAGGCAAGTTTTTGCATCCAGCCCGCTTGGAGTCTTATGAGCCACAATTTCTGCCGTATTCACTAATTTTTCCAATAATTCATCTTCTAAATTTTCTCTAAAATAGTTAAATATTGCACGAATTGCCGCAATGCTGACTGCTGCTGAAGAGCCCATTCCACGTTTTTGAGGAATTTGAGAAGTTATTTTGTATTTTATTTTTGCATTTTCTTTTTTTAAATATTTTAATGCAGTAAAAATTGCAACTGAAAGTGTATCTGTTTCATCATAAAAATTGCTTTTTGCCTCTTCTATTGCACATTCAATCTCAATTTTTTTTAATGGAATAGCAATGGCAGGATAGCCATAAACGACAGAATGTTCCCCAATTAATATGATTTTACTATGTGATTTTCCAATACCTCTTTTCATTTTTACTAAAATCTCCTATTTCTAATTAAAGAAAAACGAGCCTAATGACCCGCTTTTTTTAATCTATCTAAAATTTTACTTTTTATTTTCTGTTTTGGTGGAAATGACGGGAATCGAACCCGTGTCCAAAATAGAAAGTCATTACTATCTTCTACAAGTTTAGTCTATTTAACGCTTTAACCGTTAGATATTAAACAGACAAAAAGTCTAAAGGCGAGATTATAGAATTTCCTAAATGACATAATCATACATTTAGGTAAGCCATTAAAAAAATGACATCATCTAATGGAAAAAAATGGCGTTTCCCAAAAGAGATGAGCCGCTATCTTAGGGCAGCTAATGCGTAATTATCGTTTCCGATTATTTTTAAAATGGATTTTTAAAAGCTCCCGCTTACTTGCCGATAATAATCTTTTTTTATCCTGTCGAAACCAAAACATTCCCTTAATAATATTTAACTTTAAGTCATTTTACCACAAAAAAATATTTATTTTTTTCAACAGCCTATTTAAAAATTTTTTTTAATGTTTTGGCGCAAAAATGCTTATTACTCCATAAGATGCCATAGTCATTACTGCAGCAGCTATTATTACTCCCAATCCAATATAAAAAAACGATTTTTTTCTCTCAAACTGAAGCAAAGCCGCAATCAATGCACCTGTCCAAGCACCTGTCCCAGGAAATGGAACTGCCACAAACAGCATAAGTCCAATAAACTCCCCTGTTGCAAGCCCTTCACTACGTTTTTTAGCCCGATTTTCTATTTTTTCAATAAATTTTACCAAAATATTCCGCTTTTTCATAAATTCAAAAAAATTTTTACCGAAAAACAAAAGAATAAATGGCACAGGAAGCATATTCCCCACAATAGAAACAATCATATTCAAATACCAAGGCAACCCAATAGCCGCTCCCAACTGGTATCGCCCCACGCAATTCAATTACAGGAAACATTGAAATAAGAAATATTCCTATCATTTTATTTAAAAAGTGGCGCTCCAATTAAAAGCAACTTTTATAAAATTTATAAAAGATTTCATCATTTTTTTGTATGATAAATATATAAATAATTATATAAAATACCATACACTCCTTTCTTTATATTTCTTTAGTCATTTGTAAAATTCTAAAAAAATTACAATAAACACAGCATTTTTTTATACCTAATTTTTCTTGCTTTTTTCCACTCCTGATAAAACTTCTTTCGCCCCACTTTATGATTATAAATACTGATGTTAATCAATCTTTATTTTTTTTACAATTTCCTAAATTTATTTACATTATTTTTTTATACTAAACTTCATTTTAAAAAAATAATATTAGACTTTTTTTGTAATTACAAATATCAATGGCTGTGATTTTTTTCCAAAAATAAATTCTGTTTCATTAAAACCGCCAAACACCTTCACATCATCTATATTTAATTTCTTAAAAAAAGTCCATAAAAATCAAAAATAATTAACATTAACTAAAAATTTCTTCATTTTCAAATTTTTTTCATCCAAAAATAGTTTTAAAAAAATCACATTATTATTTGAATTTTTATAGTAAAAAAACGTTCAAATTTAACATTTTCATTCTGAATTAATGGTAAACTTCCTAAAAAAATTAGATTCAAATTCTTGATTTTCAAAAAAATTTATAAAAAAATTTATCAGCTGAATAATTAGTTTCCCACCATTTTTCCAACTGCAAATAAGCCTTTTTTTCAAAAAAACAAAAAAATCTCATCCTTATTATTTAAATGTGGCAACGTATTCCCAACATTTATTATTGTATCAAATTTTTCCCAATTCATCAATTTTCAGCATATCCAGATTTTTTTACATCTATTCCCTTTTTTTCCAGCCTGCTCAATAAGTTTTTTTCATTTATATCAATCGAAGTTACTTCAAATTTTTTTCATTCTTTAAAAAAATTTTTGACAAATTTCCTGTTGCCGCTCCAACATCAAGAACTTTTTTTCCACTGACATATTTTTTTTAAAAAAATTTTTTTGAACATCTGAAAGCGAGAAAAATAAAAATCATACTTTTTCTGAAATTGTATCGTAAAAATTTTTTTCATATTTTCTATATTTTTTTCATCTTTTCTCCAGATTTAAAAAAACTTTTTACTTTAAATAATTTCACTATAGTATAACACATATTTTTACAAAAATATAAATTGATTTTTTTAAAAAAGAAAAATTTAAAATAATAAAAAAAGAAAACCGACTATTTCTAGCCGATTTCCTAAAGTTGATCTTTTTAGAATTTAATTAAATCAATTATTTAGCAATTTTGCTTGCGAAGTATCCTAAAGTTCTGATTAATTGAGAAGTATAAGACATTTCGTTGTCATACCAAGATACTGTTTTAACTAATTGAGTATCTCCGTTTTGAACAATTTTAGTTTGAGTTGCATCAAATAATGATCCAAAGTGAATTCCAACGATGTCAGAAGAAACTAATGGTTCTTCAGTGTATCCGAATGATTCAGTTAGCTGCTTCTTTCATAGCTGCATTTACTTCATCAACAGTTACTTTTTTGTTTAAGATAGATACTAATTCAGTTAATGAACCAGTTGGAACAGGTACTCTTTGAGCAGCTCCATCTAATTTTCCGTTTAATTCAGGTACTACTAATCCAATTGCTTTTGCAGCTCCTGTTGAGTTAGGTACGATATTTACTGCAGCAGCTCTTGCTCTTCTTAAGTCACCTTTTCTGTGTGGTGCATCTAATGTATTTTGGTCTCCTGTGTAAGCGTGGATAGTTGTCATTGTTCCAGTTACGATTCCAAATTTGTCATTTAATGCTTTAGCCATTGGTGCTAAACAGTTAGTTGTACAAGAAGCTCCTGAAATAACTGTTTCTGAACCATCTAAGATTTCGTGGTTTACGTTGTAAACTACTGTTTTAACATCATTTCCACCAGGTGCAGTAATAACTACTTTTTTAGCTCCTGCTTTTACGTGTTTTTCAGCTTTTTCTTTAGTTGCAAAGAAACCTGTTGCTTCTAATACTACGTCTACTCCTAAATCTCCCCAAGGTAATTTTTCAGGATCAGCTTCTGCGAAAACTTTAATTTCGTTTCCGTTTACTACGAAAGCTCCTTCTTTAACTTCAATAGTTCCATTGAATCTTCCTTGAGATGAATCGTATTTGAATAAGTGAGCTAACATTTTAGCATCTGTTAAATCATTAATTGCCACTACTTCAAATTTGTCTGTTTGTTCTGACATTAATCTTAATGCTAATCTTCCGATTCTTCCAAATCCATTAATTGCTACTTTAACTGCCATTTTAATAATACCTCCTAAAAATTTTAATATATATTAATATATATTATTTCTTACATTTTGAGTATACCACATTTTTTTGAATTTTCAACGGCAAAAAAATTAATAAATTTTTATAGTTTTGTTTAAAAATACTTATATTCAAGAAAAATCAAAAAAATAAATATTAAATTATAATTTTTTTAAGCAAAAAAACTACTAAATCCTAGTAGTATATATAATATCATAATTTATTTTTTTAAAATGGCTGGGCTGAATGGATTCGAACCATTGCATGCTGGAGTCAAAGTCCAGTGCCTTACCGCTTGGCGACAGCCCAACAACATCTTCATACTTTTTATCCTTTACGGACATTAATTATTATACAAAAAATTGATTTTTGTCAACACTTTTTTTATAATTTTTTTCAATATTTTAACATCGAGTGTATTGTATAATCAAGCATAGAAAAAAATATAAAAAAACATAGTAAAAAAATGATACATCAAAATCTCTTATCAAACGATCATTCCTACTATGTAATTTTCAAAAAAACTGAAATATATGGAAAAAAACTTCTTTATTCTTTAATTCCTTTTAGTGCCTTTTTCCAAATTCTCTGATTCCCATTTTCCATCTACTTTTTACCATCAATGCTGGCAAATCTTGTAATATTACCTCTTCATCAGTAACTTTCTTAGCTTCTTTTTCATACATGTTTATTCTTTCTTCAATTGCAACATTATAATAATTTCGTTTAGCAGGCTCATTTCCTCTTTCCTTCATAATTGCTTCTAATTCACTTTCGGTCATCTTGGCTCTTTCTAAAATTCTTCTTTCTGTTTCATCATCTACTTCCAGCATATCTGGAACACTTTTCAAACTTTTGGATTTTTATATCATAAACTACTTCTGCCTCACCATTTGAAAGATAATCTATTTGTTTCACATCAAATTTTAACTTTGTTTCATCTGCTGTAATTCTTGAAATTTCCCTTGCATATTTTTCCACAATCTCTCTTTTCAAAGAATTACTGATAATATAATCCTTTTTAAACAATTTGCTGTATGCTTCCTTTTCAAGATTTCTTTCATTATCTCTTATTCCTTCATTTACAATTGTGAAGAAAAATGAATTCAGCCTGCTTTGAAGTGCTCTTTTTATTGCCATATCCTCATTTGCCTGTGTTCCTGCTGTAAAAGCATTTCCTGCAACAATCATCATAATTAAAAATAATAATTTTTTCATGCTCTTCTCCTTAATATTTTTTTTATTTTTCTATTAATATTATACCATATTTTTCAAAAAATTTTTTAATAAATTAAATTTTTTTACTTTAGTTCACTTAATTCCCATTGTCCGTTTACTTCAGTCAATACTGCTTTTTCATTTGCTGAAATTACTGTTTCTAAACTTGTATTTTTCCAAGGCTTTTTCCCATAATATCCAAAAATTTTCATCTACCATAATGTCATAAATCCGTACTTTTTTCTGATTCATTTCCATTTTTTTACCATTAAAAGCTTCTATTTCATCTTCACTTTTTATAACCTGATTTCTTTAAAAACATTAGTCCTAACATTTTCTTCAAAAATTTTTTTCTGTTCCTCCAATGCCTTATCGAAATCCTTCATTTTTATATCATACACTACTTCAACATTTTTTTATTATCAATAGATTTAATATTTTTTTAACAGCAAATCTTAATTTCATATTTTTTTCAAATAAATATCAGAACATCCTTTAGAAAAATTTTTTTCCAATATCTTTTTATTTAAATCACTAATTTTATAATCTTTGTCAAATAATAAATCTGCATTATTACTAAAAGAATATTTAATCACTTCCGCTAAAGTCTGATTTTCAACTATTTTCTTAATATTTTCCATATCTTTTTGAAAGGCATTTTCAATTTTAATTTTCTCACTTCCCTGATACCATATTCATCGATGTATTCCGATTTTTTTGAACTGTTGTCCCTGCAAGTGCATTTCCCATTACTGCCAACATCAATACAAATAATAATTTTTTTCATAAACTCTCCTCACTTTATCTTTTATTTTTCTTTGTCAAAATTATAGCATATTTTTTTCAAAAATATAGAAAAATAAAAATTTTTTTTCTCAACTTTTTATCGTCTTTTCTGAAAAAAATTTACTCGAAAAAAATATCTTCCAAAAAAATCTAATATAAATTTTTTTCATTTCTCACATCTTCATTTTCTACTACAAATTCTTCTACAAATTTCTTATCCAATTTCACAGTTTCATCGTTATCCCTTGTTTCACACCTACTTTTTAATAAATCTTGCTGGATTTTTTTCTTTCGTTATTAAAGCTACTAAATTTAAATTTTTTTATTCTACATTTCCTCTTCAAAAATCGAAATTGTAATCCCTTCCATCTTAACTTTTTTTCACTAAAAAAACTTCCTTTTCTGTTCGAAGCTAAAGTATGCACAAGGCTCGGAAACGCCGTACACTCCAATTTGATTTTTTTACAAATTCTGAACGCTCTTCGACTAAATCTTTCTACTTCCAAAATTTTTTTCTTTTTCAAAAAAATTCTATTGGAATATTTAATTCAGTCATTGCTTCTAAAAGTCCAATTTCATCAGATTTTTACCCAAGCGGATGCGGCTTTTTTTATCGAGTCCATTTCTAAATTTTTGAGTTTCCATTACATAATTTATTTTTTTCGATGATTTTTTTCTTTTTGGTGTATTTCTTTTTACAGCCGATTCCGAGAATGATATTTTTTTAGGGAATAATTTTAGAAATTTCGATATTTTTTTCTGTTTGAGACAATTATTGCTCCAGCACAATTTTTTTGTCGTTTTCTACGATATTTTTTTGGCAAATGAATGCTCACATTTTCTCCATTTACGATAAGCGAAGTCACTCTTTTGGCATCGTCCAAACTTTCCAATTTTGCTTTTAATTTTTTTGTGACAATGTGTCAACTGCAATTTTTCCCACCGACGTCAGAAGCTGTTGTAATTACTGGGATTGCTCCGATTCCATTTGCAATTTTTTTACATTCTTCATTTGCACCGCCAAGATGTCCTGAAAGCAATGAAATCACAAAATTAGCGTGGTCATCAACTGTAATAACAGCTGGGTCTGTGTCCTTGCTTTTTAAATTTTCCTTCAATAATTCTCACAACTGCTCCAGTTGCTGCAACGAAAAATATGTAAATCATATTTATCAAATGTTTTTTTCTAATAAAATTGGCACTCGCTCATTTATCACAAACAAATTTTCCATATTTTCACTTTCAAGATTGAGCATATTTGCCACTCTTTGTGACACATAAATATGTAAATTTTTTTATAAACATTGTTTCTTATTTTTTTAAACATGTTTCGTATCCGTTTTTTTACTTACGCAATATACTGCTGTTCTCATTTTTATCTCTCCCTAATCACTAAATTTTTTTAACTTTTTATTTGAACTTATTCTTCTAATTTTTCTCATAACTTCATAAAAGCTTACTTTTTTTCTAATTTATTTAAAAAAACTCTTCGCTTTCTTTTTCATCAAACGATGCCACCATCCTCATTATTTTCAAGTACATATTTTTCTAGAATAATATTATACTTTATTGAATCTTCTGTCATTTTCTCATTATTTTGCAATATTTCTCAAATAATAATCAATCGCTTTTTTTATAACTTCTGTTTTTTTCTTCACTTGAATCTTCCGAATAATTCTCTAATATTTCATTAATTTTTTTGAAAAAAATTTAACGTTAAATCAAATCCGTAAACTAACTCGTCTACGATTTTAAATTCTCTTTTTATTTTCTTCTGACTGAAAAAAATCTTTAACAACTACTATTTTTTTCATTTGCTTATCGGTAATTTCCTTTATTTCCTTCATTTTTTTCTCATTTTTCCAATGATTGATTAAGTAATTCCTGAAAATTCTTGCTCTTACCATGAATATCAATTTCCATAGTCGTAATTTCAATTAGATCATAAACAGCTGGTTTATCTTTATATTTTTTTCTTTAATTTTATTAAAAATATACTTGAGCTTTTTTTCCTTTTGACCAATTTGATAATAATAGAGACCTACTAGACTCCATTTTTCCAAAGTCAGTAATTTCCTTATCTTGTAAATTTTTCTTCACCTATTTTTTTTGTGCTTTTTAAAATATTTTTTTATCCCCACCTTTTTTTAAATACAATGTTATTAAGTATTGTCTAACTAAAACATTATTTTTTTATCTTTTTTTCAGCAATACTTCTGCTTTGTTAATCAATTCATCAATTTCATCTTTCTGTGGAATAATTGATAATTCACCTCTTGAATCTAATAGAAAGTCTGATGTTTCATCAATTATACTTTGTTTTACTCCTTTTTTTAGAAAGCGTTTCTTGAACATATTCCCTAAGCGTGTATGCATTTGCTCCTAAACTTGTTGCTAAAAATTGTAATTGCACAAATTAATTTTTTTTCATAAAAATTTTTCTCCTTTTTTTCTATTTTTTTAAATCTATAATTTTAATCTTTTATACAATAATTTCTTTTCTTTTTTTGGTATTTTACTTTTTCTATAATTCCTTTAGATTTTAAAAATTTCCAAAATTTTCTTTTTTTATCATCCGATTCAAAATGAATAAAATCTTCAATTAATCCTTCATATTCTGGTACTTTTCTAAATACATATTTTTTTAATAATAATTTAGAAAGTTTACTTTTTAAAAAGTTTTATCCAATTTTCTATCAAATCTGATTTTTTTAATTTCTTGTATTTCATTTTCAACTATTAGTTCTTTTCGTATAAGTTTTTTTCCAAAAATGCTATCTATAAAAATATTTAGATACTTTTTTTACACGAAGATAAACTATTCTCTGCTTTATAATAAAATATATAATAAATATTAAATTTAATCCTAAAAAGTTGATAAAAACTCTCATAACTAAAATTCTGATATTTTTAAATGATAAATTAAATAAATGATTGGTTCAAAAAAATAAATAACAATTTGTCATTCCTGATGAAAAAACCTCCTTCTATCTCTTTATAATTTATAAGTGCATCCCAATCTAAAAATAAGGAAGATTATTCCTATAACTAATGAAATTATCCAATAATTAATTTGTAAACTTCCCATTAACATAAGCATAATTCCTGTAAATTGTAGACATAAAAGAATTAAAGTTATATAAAAAAACATAGCCTGAAATTTCTTCATTACTTATTTTTTTCAATTTATATTTAAACATCATATTTTCTATATTTAAGAAAAAAATGGCTTTTGAAAAATCCAATTTTTTTAAAAATATTTTCATTACTATTTATACATAAACCCAAAATTTTGTTATATTTTAGAAAAAATATTTTTTTAATAAATTTTTTTATCCCTTTTTTTCTGAATTGGCTTCGTATTCTTTTAATATTTCCTTCAATTCACTTTTTACCATTATTCATAAGGTTATATTTAAAAAAATCTTTTTCAAATTTATTTTTGATTTAAAATTTTATCTATTTTATTCGCAAATCTCAAATTATCAGTTTCAACACACTTATCACCTTCAAAAATCAAACTGTAAATTTTATTTATATCTTGTGTCGTACATTCTTTTTTTCAATTTATCAAAAAAATTTTTTCTTTCCAAAAAGGAAAAATGAAATATTTGATGATTCATAATATTCTTTTTAATAATTTTTTTCTACCTCACCATTTTTTTAAAAATATTGAAATTTTTTTCTATTTCTAAGTTTGTTCCCTCAATCTCTTCATCAACATCATCTTCTTCATAATCATTTATTGATAAATAATATTCAGGATAAAATTTTTTTCAACGCTTTGTAATATTTATTATATTTTTCTCGATTCCAAAAACTATATCTTTAAAAATATTTAAAAATTTTAAATAATTTTATTTTCATAAATCCCTCTAGTCCATAAAATTCTACACTTCCATCTCAAACACATTAATCACAGGCGTTTCATAAGGATGAACTTCCTTAATCAAATAATATGCTAACTCACAAAAATTCTTTTTTTCACTCTAAATTTCATAATTTTTTTCATTGGCAACACTGGATTTTCCAATTTCTCCGTCAAAAGGATTTCCGCCTTCCAAAAGTTTTTCCAGTGTCCGATTCCATCAATTGTAGAATAAACATCTGCATAAAATCCTTCTGTCAAAAGATTGTATTTTTGTAAGTTTTTCCACAATTTTTTTCCACATAATTTTCTGGAACAAAAAAACTTCAAAGCAACTATATTTTTTTCTTTAAATTCTAATTTTGAACTCAATAAATTGTCGTTTTCATAATTTAAAGTCAAATAAAAAAATGGCGTATTTTTTTAAACAATAATTCTAAAAAAATATTTTGTCGCCTTCCCACAATTTTTAAATCAAAAATTTCTTTTTGGGAATCCATTTTTAAGTTGCCTTCATCACATTCATGCTGATTTCCTGAAAAAAATCCGAACTTGTGTAAAGATACATAAATAGCGGCTCATCATCGTTGTAATTAAAAAAATCACAAGTCCACGAAGTTTATAACTATTCAATTTGTAGCCAGTTTCCTCTTGAACTTCTCTTTTTAAGCACTCTTCAGGTATTTCCCCAGATTCCAATTTCCCACCAATTCCTAGCCATTTTTCCTTTATTTATATCTTTTTGTTTTTTTAGTTCTATGTAGCATTAGATATTTTTCATCTTTTTCTAAATAACATAATGTTGTAATCACTTTTTATCTCCTTTTTATTTTATTTATAAAATATTATACCATATAGTTATGTTGATTTAGAATAGTGTTAGAAAATTTTAATGGTTACTGGAATGGTGACTTTTTATGTCAGTTTTCGGTCTGTTAATGCGTCCTGAATTGCCAGAAAATATTGTAAGTGCATATTTTACAGCTTGGGGAATGAACTTTATAGCTGCTTTGCCGTTACAATTATTGCTTGTAGGGTCCGATTTCACGATTGAAATTGCAAATGTGGCAAAAGATATTTTTGATAATAGAGCATAAAAAAACATAATTATTAAACTTTTTGAAATTTTCATTTAGTTTTCTAATTATGTTATTTTTTCATAAATACATTATTTTTAATATTATTTTATTTAAACATTTCCTCATATTCCTTTGATTTCCAATCATTTCCTTTTTCAAAAGTAATATCTTTTTTTAGTAATTTCATAAGATGGATTTTCTTTAAATTCTTTTTTTCATTGAATCTATCATATACATCAAAAATTCTGCAGCCATTTCCTTTTCATTCATATTTTTTTAACTTATCAGAATTATATTTCTCTGCCAAATTTTTTTCAATTTCCTCTTCACTTAAATCGTCCAATTTATCAAATGAAGGTATTTTTTTATTTCACATTTTACAATTGCTTTTTAAATTTGATAAATACTTTTATACTTTTTACTTCTATTTTAGTATTTTCAGCCATAAGATCAAACATCTGTGAATAAGCTTCTAAGAAAGTTTTTATAAAGATAAATATCTTCTGATTTATTATTTTTTGATTTTTTTCATAGCATTTTCTGCTTCTGAAAAATGTTGATAAGTACTCTTTAAAAACCTCTATTTATATAATCCTTTATCTTTTCTTCAATCTTTTTATTTTCTATCTCAATCTGTTCCGCAGACAATGTAACATTTTTCCCCTTCGTCACTTCATAACCTTGTCCAAAAATTTGTAACGAAAATGTAAACAATACGATTAATAATAATTTTTTTCATCTAAAATTCTCCTTATTTTCTTATTTTATCAAAATTTTTTTATATTTTTTTACTCTTTAATCCCTCTTCTAAACTCATGCGAAAACGTCTTATCATAAAGTTTAGATTTAGAATATTCGTCCCCCATAAAGTTTCCAACTAAAATTTGTGCAGTTTTCGTAATTTTTTCATCTTTCACTTTTTGAGCAATGTTTTCCAATGTTCCCATAATGATTTTTTGATCATCCCAAGTAGCTCTTTGGACAATTGCAATTGGAGTTGTTTTCTCGTAATGTTTTAATAGTCTTTTTACAACTTCATCAATCATTTGTACAGACAAGAATATTGCCATTGAGCATTTGTGTGAAGCTAGGCTTTCTAGACTTTCTGTTTCTGGCACTGGAGTTCTTCCTTCCAGTCTTGTACAAATTATTGTTTGACTCACATCAGGCAATGTGAACTCCTTTTTTTATTGCGGCAGCAGCAGCTACAAATGAACTCACTCCTGGCACGACTTCATACTCGATTCCATATTCATCCAAAATATCCATCTGTTCTCTTATTGCTCCAAAAATGCTTGGATCCCCAGTATGAACTCTTGCAACCAATTTCCCATTTTTCTGAGCTTTTATTGTAACTTCCATCACTTCATCTAAGTTCATTGAAGCAGAATTATAAACTTCCGCTCCTTCTTTATGACATTCAATAACTTCTCTTGGCACAAGCGAACCCGCATAAATTATGACATCTGCTTCCTTTACAATTCTTTGTCCTTTTACTGTTATTAATTCAGGATCTCCAGGCCCTGCTCCTATAAAAATATACTTTTTTTCATAAAAATTACCTCTTTCTTTTTGAATTAATTTTCCATTTTTATAATATTTCATTTATTTCAAAAACTTACTGATATTTCTGTATTCAAATATATTTTTTTATCCTTCTTAAAAAAATGCTTCCCAGACTTTCCCATTTTCAAGATAAACAGATATTTTATCAAATTTTTCAATTTCTTCAACATTTATTTTTTTCTATTTTTGTTTTTCATTCCAAAAAAATCTTTTTCAAATTTTTCCTGAAATGTCGTTATTAATTATCTCGTTATCCACAAAAATAAATTTCATTAACCAATTTTTTTCTGATAATCTTCAAAACTATTGCAAAATTCTCTAAACTGACTATTACATGCCCATTCACAAAAATATCCTTTATTGTCAATTTCTTGATTTTTACTAATTTCTTCCCTTATCCTCTAAAATTTTTTATATCATTCTCCAAAAAAATTCCAACGGTGAATATCCATATACCTTCTCATTGCAAAAAATTATACTTCGGAATAAAATAAATTTTATCTTCCCATTTTTTTCAAATAAATTTTAAAAAAATTTGTAGTACTCTATGTTTCCATAATTTAAGTAAAAGTACATAATTTCCATTTTTCATATTTTTGGCAATTCAAAAACTTTCACCATAATGGATTTCTTTTCCATCCTTTAAAAACTTGAATATATTCTTCATACCAATCCTTATCATCGTAAACTTTTTCTTTTTATTTCTAACATTTTTTTCTCTTTTTTTCCGTTATTTGTTTTTTTCATCAAATTATAAATTATTATTCTCTCATAAAATGCTCTTTCTTTATCATAAGATATACTCAAAATCTCACAATAATGAGACCAGTTTAATTTGCCAGACAGTGTCTGGCAAATTGAATACTAAATAAAATTGCCTCATATTTTTGTAAATTAGATCTCGAAAAAGCCTTTTTTTCATACTCTTTTTGTCAATTTTTTTACAATTCTTTTTAAAAGTTTTTTTCTCATATTACTCTCAATTCCTTTTTCAATTTTATTCATTTTTTTCTCCCCCATTTATATTAATTTCAAAAAAATAACTTATCAAATATTTTTTTACTAATAACTAATTTTTTTTGTTCCATATTCGGATTTTTGAACCGCTTTCTTATACAGTGCCTTTTAATTCTTCAAAAATGATTTCCATTTTTTCTCTATATTCTTTTTCCTTTTCTGTCAATTCCCTATTATACGGATTATCTCCCAAACTGCTGTGAAGTGCAACTCCAAATTGTGTTATAATATCAAATTTCATGATTTCCTGTGACAAACTTTTGTCTGTATAAAATTTATAACCATCGTAATTTGAACCTCTTCCCGTATCATAATAAGTATTGTTATTATATTTTATCTTTACAATATTTTTTTTATTTCTTTTTTTGTTTTTCTTTCATAAATAATCGCTCTATCGTTTTTCCACTAATTCAGCGATATAATTACGAACATAATCCAATTTTTTTATCTTTATCCGAAATACTATCTTTTATATTTTTTTTCTTTTTATCCCTATTTTTTTATTATAATTCCAACAAATCACTTTTTTTCTTACTACAATATCAAAATTTTTCAGTTTTGTAAGTCACCAAATCTTTTTTTATCACTTGGCAATATATAATCTAATTTAATTTCTTTGACAAAATCTTGACTCAATTCTACATATCTTTTTCTTTTTGTATCGTAAGTTCCTTTTACAATCGTTTCTGCCATTCCTTGAATTGCCACTATAAATGACAAAATAAATAAAATTTTTCATAATAATTCCATTCTCCTTAATACTTAAATTTAATTTTTTTAAAACCCTGATTTTTTCAATATCATCGTCGAAAAAAATAAGGAACTTCCTCCACTTTCTCAATATCCCAATAAACAACTTCATTATCTTTCCCGCAATCTGAAACAATTACAGCATTTTCTTTATTTCCTGTTTCAATTATCGCCTTTTTAATTTTCTCAAAATTTCTGCTTATTTTCATTAAAACTAAATTATCATTATTTTCAATTTCCTTATAAATATCAGTTTTTCGATTGACAGACACCACTTTCAAATCTTCATCGCCAATCATCAAAGGTACATTTAGTCTAGCTGCAATGCTATTAAACGACGTTATTCCAGCAACCGTTTCCACTTCTACATCATCTGCAATATGCTCCAAAACATAAGTATATGTGCTATAAGTCATCGGATCTCCAATTGTCAAAAATGCCACATTTTTCCCTTTTTCAAGTTCTTCACTTATTTTATCAGCATTATTTTTTCTAAAAACTTTTCTCGCTTCCACATCTTTTATCATCGGAAACTCCAAAAACATTTGCTCTACACCAGCTTTCACATACTCTTTTACAATATTAAAAGCCGTGCTTCCTTCTCCACTTTTTGCCTCAGGCAATACAATTACATCCACCTCATGCAATTTTTTCGTCGCTTTAACCGTTATATTTTCAGGATCTCCTACTCCTACTCCAATACCGTAAAATTTACCTTTTTTCATATTTCACTTTCCTTTCCTTTTATTCTCCTATTTATCTTACTAAAAAAATTTACTCATTTTTATTTAACTTCTTTATTTTCAGACTTTTTCTATCTACTACTCAAAAATATTTTTTTAAATTTCAACTATTTTTCCCAACTTTTCCTCAATAAATTCCTTTAATACAGGAATATGGCTCAATTCTGGAGTTCTACTCGCATAAACCATTGTCACATTTCCTTTTTGCAACTCTTTCAATATTATACCCTCAAATTCCTCAAAAATTCGAATTTTTCTTCCAATTCTTTTCTATATTTTTTTCAGAAAAAAATTTTTCAAAATCGATAATTCCTTTATGATAATTTTTGTCTTAATTCCTTCGATGGCGTAATAATTTTTTTGCCCAATAATCGATTTTTCGCATCTTCCTTTTTTTAACCCTCTAGGCCACAATTTATCAACTAATATTCTAAAACCATCTGCTTCTCCAATTTTTTTCATAAGCTCTTTTTCCATTTAATTTCAAATTTCATAGCTCCCTCCTTTTTCTAAAATCAAAAAAATCTTATCAATTTTACAACTATTTGTCAATCACTTTTCATAAAAATTACTTTAACTATTATACCATATTTGTTATACAAATATTTCGATAATACAACAATTTTTAATTATTTTTCCACTAAAAAAATATTTTCTGAAATTTTCTTTTTCATAATTCCACCAAATTGATTTTTTTGTAAAGTTCAAGATATTCTGAAAAATTCAGCAAGAACAATTGTATCCTAAAAATTTCCATCTCAATTCCAAATAAGTCAACATTGAAAGGAAATGGCGAAAATCCATTTTTCAAATAAAATTTCTTTCGACTTTGACGCTCTTCATAATTTTTAGCATTTTTCATCCTCAGCATTTTTCAATCTCAAGAAAAACGATAATTTTTGTAATATTCCTTCAAAAAAAGATAGCGTTTTTAGAGCCGTATCCATAGCTTCTAGCTTCTTCAGTTATCGCCAAAATAATCTAGCAAAACCAAGTCTTTGTGTTTCAATGCAATTGCTAAACCTTTAAACTCATACGAATTTCTATTTTTTTCATCATTTTTTTCTTCTCGATTGAAAAAGATCTCAAAATTCCCTCTCAATACTCCGATTAATATTAATCCAAATGGCTTTTTTTCCTCTTTTTGAAACGAATTTTTGATATAATTTGTAAATATTTCTAATTTGCTTTATTGATTTTTATTTTTCTTAATTCCAATTTAAACCTCTCCTTTTGTTAGTAAAAATTAAAAAGTAATATTTTTCTATTTATGCTAAATTTCCGTGCAATTCATCTCACAACTAAAATTGCAGTGTTCTTTCACCATTTAATAAAAAGTTTAAATTTATGATAAAACTATGAAAGAAATTTTCAAAAAACCACCTTTTAGTATCTTACAAGTGGTTTTTATATATTATTTTCTCGCAGAAATCACATAAATTGGATTTTCTGACATCATCATGTTAAAAATTCTTTACTTTTCTATTTTTTTGCCACAATTATTTGAGAAATATCAATATCCTCAAACTTTGATTTTTTTCAAGCATTCAAGTGCTTCAAATGTGTTTTCTAAAACGATGAAGTTCAAAAGCGATTATTCCGCCTTCTTTTTAAATTTTCATAAGAATAATTGATAATTTCTGATAAATTTCCACCTGAACCACCGATAAACACTTTATCAAAAGTTATTCCTTGTGGTAAATCTTCTGGTGCTTTTCCAGAAATTACAGTCATATTTTTTTATCCCAAATTTTTTTCCATATTTTGTTTTATTAAATCAACGGCTTCCTCTTTTTTTGCTCAATCGTGTAAACATGCCCATTTTTAGCAAATCTAGCCATTTCAATACTCACAGAGCCAGTTCCACCACCAATATCAATACACGCATCTTCATCAGAAATTTCCATTTTCGCAATACTCACCGCTCTTATTTCTTCCCTTTGTCATTGGAACTTTTCACGAATAAAGTCCTTATCTTTTTATATGATACATTTTCTCTCCATTTCTTACATTTAATTTTTTTATTTTGTTAAAAAAACTTTCTTTTTATAAAACTTTTTAACTATTTTTATCTTTTTCAAAAATCACAACATTCATTCCAAATTTCTCTTCATAATTTGCCAACTCTTTTTGCCTTAAAACGATAAATTTTTTTCATTTTTCATAAGACAAATTTTCCCCAACAAAAATTTTTCACATTCTCAAAATTATTTTCTAACAATTTTTGAGCAATTTTTTTGCAGCGTATTTTTCTTTAAAAATCAGTCAATAATCCAATTTTTTTCATACTCATTCAATTTTTCCACAAAAATCGAATTCCTTCCCATGAACACTGGCAATACAAGCATCATACCAATATTCTGAAATTTTTTTGCGAACATATATTGAACCGATGAAATTCCTGGCACAACTTCTAGCTCTTCAGTTTCAAAATATTTTTTTCATAAAAAGTTAGAAGACTGTAAAAATCCAGTATCTCCAGACACAATCACAGAAATCTTTTTTTATTTCGATTCTCATTTATGAAATCCAGAACTTTTTGCAAATCAGCTGAAATATAGCAATATTCCTTATTCTCCGCATACTCTCCCAAACTTTCAATATGCCGCTTTCCACCGACAATTATTTCCGATTCCTTAATTTTCTTCAAAAACAATTGGTAATCTGTAATCTAAATTTCCAGGTCCTGAGACCTAAAATTTGTATTTTTTTCCATTTTTCCTCTTTTTCAAAAAAACTATAATTTTTTTATTATGTTTTTCTCTTTAAAAAAATAAAAAAACTAGAACTCTTTAAAAAAAGTTCTTACTTTTGCCCAATAACTTTTTTTCTGAGCTGATAAAATCAACGTTTCTACTTCCAAGTCCCAGCCATTTTTTTCTGCAATGTTCTTCACATTTTTGCTTTGCCTTTTCAGCTAGTAAATTGAAAACTTCCTTTTTTTCAATATATCCAGAAGCTTCTTCAGTCGTATTCGAATCTAAAATTTTGTAAACATTTTCCAACTTTTCGCCAACTAATAAAGCATTTGCAGCTAAAATTTCCATTTTTGCATCAGAAACTCGACTGTGTGTATGAAAAATTCCTCCTGCCACTTTTACAAATTTTCCCAATTCACCAATAAAAATAAACTTTCTTAACCTCATATTCACAGGCTTTGTCAAACATATATCCAACAAAGTTACTGATTACAACCCCTTCTTCAGCTCTTTTAGGGAATTCCTTGCTCAAAAACATTTTTCCACGATTTCCAAAAAGAAAAATTGCCGTCTTTGTATTAAAATATGTTAAATTTTGTTTCAATTCTATTGCCAAAGAGGCTTTCCATGACTCTTCAGACATTGGTCGCACAATTCCCATTGTTCCAAGAATCGAGATTCCACCGATAATCCCTAACTTTGCATTCATTGTTTTTTTAGCAGCTTCCTCACCCAAAGGCACACTGATTTCAACATCAACTCCTTTTCCCTCTGGAAGAAACTCCTCAACAATACTTGTCAACATTTTCATTGGTGTTGGATTAATCGCCGATTTCCCAATTTCTACAGGAAGTCCAACTTTTGTAACTTTTCCAACTCCTTTTCCTCCAAAAATATTGATTTTATTATCTTTTCTAAAACTTACTTTTGAAACAATCTCCAAACCATGTGTCACATCAGGATCATCTCCCCATCTTTCACAACAGTAGCCATCGTATAATCCTTTGTCTTTTCAAAAGATTTAATCCCAATTTTTATTCTCTCACCTGCTGGAACGTCTATTTCAACTTCTTCGATTTTTTCGACTTTTCCCAGCAAAACTAACAATGCTGCTTTAGTCGCTGCCGTTGCTGAACTCCCAGTAGTATAACCATATCGCAATTTTCTACCGTTAAAAATATACATAATTTTCCATTTTTACTTCTCTCAAAAGTTATAGTGAACTACTCCCTTTTGACGCCGCAACCACAGTACCTGCTGCACTTTCAGTCAAAATATATTTTCAAGCTCTTCGGACGGTCCTGCCCTGTATTTCTAATATTTCAACATTTCTTTTCCTCTCTCTTATATTCAATCTAGCATTGTAATCTCTATCAATTTTCAATCCCTTGACACTTACATTTATAACTTTATACAGATAATTCCAGTTTCTCTTTACAACTTTCACATTTAGAATTTTCATTGATGGAAACCATTTATTTATCTTCAAAATTGTTTTTCTAAAACATCAACTGTACTCAAGCATTCTCAAAACATTCCCCATCCATTATCTCTACACTTTTTCCAAAATTTTAATGCCTATTCATGCCTTTCATATTCAAATCCTCAACAACCACAACATTATATATTTCAGACAATTTTTCGACAATTTATGTAGAAATCTCTTCGACAATTCTTGATATATTCATGCAATTTTGATATTTTCGCTTTTTGCTTATACGCAATTTTTTAGAAAAATTTCCTTTTTCTCGATAATGATTTCTGTAATTTTTCAATTTTTCTCCAACATCCTAAAATATCTTGGATAATCAGCCCTTTGGTTTCAGAACTGACAAATAATTCAGACATTGAAAAATCAAGTCCAATCACTTTATCACTACTGACATTTTTGAATTTCTTTTTCAAATTCTGTCATCAGCAAACATAGTAATTTCCATTACTGTTTTGTCAATGTTACTGATTTTTATCTTGTAATCCTTCGGTATTTCTCTATGATATTTTAATTTTTATTCTTTTCCAATTTTGGTAAGACCAAAATATTTATTCTCCTCAATTCGTATCGAATTATTCCACATTTGTTGTATAACTTTTTAACATTATTCTTTTTAGATTTGAACCTTGGAAATTTCCTCTCTTCTGATTCGATAAACGATCGTCTTACATTCAATTGAGCATTTGAAAGTGCCAGACTATCTACTTCTTTTTAAAATTGATTTTTCACTTTTTAAACTGGCAGATGTAACTATTTTATTTTTCCAGTTTCTTCATAAATTTTATTAGCGATATATAAAATCGTATTGTAAACAAAACGAACACATCAAAAGTCTTATTTATCAATAATTCTTGCTCCTTATTTGGATAAATCCTGTATTTGAATGCTAAATTATATTTCATAAATTACACCTCCTTTTTGATTTTTGAATATTATTTTTAATTATTTCTTTAGAGATTTCATAATTAATGATTTCTCTTCGATATTTTATCTAAAAAGTATTATCATGGATATATCCTTTTTCAATAGCAATTCATCTCCACTATGAAGTCGGAGACTTTTTGCTATCTTTTGTTAAAATATAAAGTGAAATAAGTTTTTCAGATATTATTAAATACACTAATGTAATTTCACATAAAATTATGATTAATTATTAAAAATATTTATCCCTTTCGTACATTTGATAAAGGATTCCGTGCATTACACCAACTGCAACTGTGCTTCCACCTTTTGTCCCATTTGTTCTAATAAATGGAACATCATATTTTGAAAGCTCAGCCTTCGATTCAGGACATCCCACAAATCCAACTGGCACTCCAACTATCAATTTTGGAATATTTTCTCCTTCTTTATCCATTTTTTCAAGTAATGTGAACAATGCTGTCGGTGCATTTCCAATTAGAAAAATTTTCGTTTGAGGATCCTTTAATGCTCTTTCCAATCCAACCATTGAACGTGTAATTCCTCTTTCTTTCGCTTCTTTTCGCACATCTGGATCCGCCACTCAAACAATACGCCTCAGCACCAAATTTTTTTCAACCCATTTTTATTCAGTCCATTAACAATCATATTTGTATCGCACTGAACCTCCCACGACTAAAGTCGCAGGGTTCTAAAATCTTTAAAAATATTCAAAAATTTTCTAAGAAGTTTGATAGCTTTACACTACCCTTATTCTTTTAGGTGTGTTCAGTTCACCTCTATTGTATAGGATACTTAAATCCACAACTTTACTTTTTCTTAATATATTTAATGCTCCATTACAATCTGCATTTATGAGTTTACCTGTGCTTGTTTGATATAGTCCTCTTTTTATTCTTTTTCCACTGAATATATATTCTTTTTGATTTTCTTTATCGTATACTGGAATTATCATCTCCATCAAAAAAACTTGCTTTTCGATGTATAACTTTCTTCTTGCAGTTTAAATTCTATTCCATATAGTTTACATAGATATATTAATTTATCTCTTAATTTTTCCATATGGTATGTTTACAAAGTTTTGATTATTTATGCTTCCTATATTTGAATTTCTTTTGAAAATCTTCATTATATCCTAGAACTAGTTTTTCCTATATCATTATTAAGACAATAATTTATAATTGTTCTTGCTGCTTTTGAAAGATAATCATTTATACGATTATTTCTCTTTCTAGTTATTCTCTTTTGTCTTAATGTTGTGCGCTCAATCTTTTGCTTATCTTTTATACTTTGTAATTTTGCATTTATCTTATTATAGTATTGATTTAATAGATTTTAATTTTCTACCATCTATTATGAATGAAGCTCCAGTATTTGTAACACAAGTACATAGATTGTCTATACTAAATCAATTCCTAGTGCATTGTTTTCTTTATTTAATTCCTTTGAACTTCTTTCTACCTTGTAAATATATTGAATTTCAAGTACCTAGAATGTTGTTTGGGTATTATTCTAATCTCTTTTATCTTCTTGCCTTTTAATACTGGTGATAGTTTTAATTTGCACTTTCCTGATGATGTCTTTCTAAATGAATTTGAATAAGGAACTATCAGAATATCATCTTTTAATCTTACAAAACCTATAACAAGAGTTGTAAAATCCATCTTTAGCAAGATATTTAGGTAATTTTACTTTTACCATTATATTGACCATTTCTTAGCAAGTTTTAAAAGTCCAAAAATGATTTGAAAAGCTTCCGTCTACTTCTTTTAGAATTTGTTGAGCCATATTAGAATTTAATTTCTTATAGTTCTCACTATTTTTAAAGCATTTTATAGTTTTTCGTTATAACTTAAATACTTTTTCTTATTTAAAATAGTATTGTCTAATATTATATATAGCTTCATTAGTTAAGTTCTTGGCTATATGAGATAAATATTTTAAATTCCTAAACTCCTTTTTACTAAGATGCTTTACTTGTTGTTTTAATGTTAAATACATATATAATCACCTCCTTTTCATCAGAGATATTATACCACGTATTCTACATTTTATCTGTCAAAAAAAGTAATATTTTTATTTATTTTTAAATATTTTTAAAGTTTTTAAAACCCCACAACAGTGGGAAGCGTTGTTCACATAAATACGCTACCACCTATGCAGTTCTCTTATGAACTTCTTGTTATCTCTAACAAGCACAGACTATATCTTACCCATAGTGTATTTTTGACACCTTAGGGCGAAACCACTTCCAATACCAATCGCTTGTATTGTACTCCTCACGAGGGATAGTCGTTGAACTTTCCTTTTCAGGCTTAGCTGCTGATTGTCTATTATCATAATGTTTAGGATTTAACCTTGCACCATCTAGTATATTTTTTCTGCTTTCGCTACCTTCACACTTATACCATATTTGAACGAAGGTATTATGTTGTGGTTATACTAGCTTTAAGAGTTCCCAGCAGTTCAGTTTCTTTGTTGCACGGTTTTTACTCCGTGTCTACATACAAGTTTCCCTATATGCTTACTAAAAATTTTTCGTGCAATTCCTCTCACGACTAAAAAGTCACGAGTGTTCTTACTTTTATTTAATAAATTCTGCAATTTCCAGCTTCTAATGCTTCTTTTTGCCGATTCAATCGGATTATTTTGAAATTCAACAATGTTTACATAAT
>BNJV01000738.1_pt1 | contig 58995 bp, 84 predicted proteins | sample 8540591 | NCBI WGS metagenome assembly BNJV01 (sample SAMD00202457, study PRJDB9452) | human saliva metagenome | host: Homo sapiens | reverse complement strand
TTCGTGAATTAGCCAAACGCGCAGGAGTAACGAATTGGAATAAGACTCCTTCTTGCAGTTTAGCTTCTCGTTTCCCCTACGGAACCCGCATTACGCCTGAAAAAAAGTAGAAGCGGTGTTTAAGGCGGAAGAATATTTTTGCAAAACGTGGATTTGAACCTGTACGTGTTCGCGTGCATCAAGATTTGGCCTCGTATTGAAGTAGGGAGCAGATCAAATTGAAAAAAATTAGTTAAAAAACCACGAAGAGATTAATCAGATGATGCAAGAGTTAGGTTTTTTATTTGTAACTGTCGATTTGCAAGGCTATAAATACGGAAGAATGAACGATCAGCTAGATGAAAAAACGAAGAAAGAAGCGATTGGATAATGATTGTTTCACCCCAAGAAGTATTAGAGTTCTGGTTTAAGGAATGTGAACCTTCAGATTGGTTTAAAAAATCGGAGGAGTTTGATGCAGAAATTCGGACAAGATTTCTTCCCACTTATGAGGCTATCGTTTCAGGCGAAACGGTTCACTGGCGCAAGACTTCGCGAGGTCGTCTAGCCGAAATAATTGTTCTGGATCAATTCTCAAGAAATATGTTTCGTGAGGATGCAAAAGCGTTCGCTGCGGATTCTTTAGCATTAATACTTGCCCAGGAAGCTTTGCCTTATTGGAAGGAATTGACGGTGGACGAGCAAGGATTTCTTGTGATGCCTTTCATGCATTCAGAGTCTCTTTGGATTCATGATTGGGCTGCAAAATGGTTTGACGAACCTGGATTAGAACGTCGAAAAAAATATGAAATGGCTCATCGTGCGATTATTGAACAATTTGGCAGATATCCCCATCGAAATCAAATTTTTAGGAAGAAAAATCGACATTAGAAGAAGAACAATTTTTAGAAAAACATCAGGGGTTTTTAAAGAAAACACAAAAAGAAAAATAACACTTTTCTTTTTGTGTTTTTTTCTTGTTAAAAAGATGGAAGGGCATCCATTGTTGATGTGGATACAATAATATTTTTTTCCTCGAACAGCAAGCGAATATGAGATTAAAAAAATAAGCGCAATTTTGTAATAAAAGATTAATCAGATTACCATTGTTTTTCCTTTATTTTTTTCGGTAACATGAGTAAGCAGATTTGAAAGATTTAGGAGATATAAAAACATGAAAGGTCCTCGTAAATGGATAAAAAAATTCGTGTGTGCGCTTAGCATTTTTGCTATGAGTGCTACGAGTTTTACTCCAGTTATTTATGCGCAAGATGCCGCAAAAGAAAAAGAAGAAGCAGCTGCGATTCAAGATGTACAAAGCTACATTGCAATCGAGCAAACGAGCGGAAAAATTTTTGATGCAAAACAATCAAGATGAAGTTCGTGGAATTGCTTCAATGAGCAAAATGATTTCACAATATTTAATTTTAGAAGCGATTAAAAAAGGAGAAATCACTTGGGAAACAAAAAAATCCCAATTAGTGCCAGAGCCAATCAATTAAGTGCCAATTATAATTTATCCAATGTGCCATTATGGCCAAATGAAAAATATACAATCAAAGAACTCTTTGATGCGATCTCAATCTATTCAGCTAACGCAGCAACTCTTGCAATTGCCGAATACATTGGTGGTTCCGAAGCGAATTGGATTGAACGCATGAAAGCAAAAATTAAACGAGTGGGGCATTAAGGACGCAACCATTATTAATGTAACAGGATTACCGAACAAATATGGCGGGAGCGAAAAAAATCCAGCTTTTGGAGACGAAGACGAAAATAGTATGTCTGCTCGTTCTGTTGCAATTATTGCTAAAAATTTAGTGAATGATTTTCCTGAGATTTTGAAGATTTCATCAATTCCAACCCAAACTTTCCGTCCAAATGGCTCAGGAACGACTAAAATGGATAACTTCAATTACTTACTTCCAGGGCTCTTATTTGAGTATGAAGGGGTAACAGGATTGAAGACAGGAACGAGTGAATCCGGTGGAGCTTCAATTACGACAACAGCAACAAGAAATGGATTTTCTGTGATTGTGGTAAGCATGGGTTCTAAAGAGCCACTAAACCGATTCAAAGTCACCAGACATCTTTTAGATGAACTGTTCAAAAAGTATGAAGGACTTATTGTCGGTTCTCCAGGGAAATCCGTTCAAAATTTAGCTCCGATTCCTCTGGAGGGTGGAACGGAAGAAACGTTGAGTGTTGACTATGGAAAACCTTTTGTTGCAGCCGTTCCAAAAGGGACTGCCCTTAGCCAAATTAAAATAGGCTTTATTCCGTTAGATGAGTTGAAAACAGAAGATGGAAAAGTAAAAGCGCCTGTTCAAGCAGGACAAACGGTCGGAACATTGACCTTTGAAATGCCAGGTGAAAATCTAGGATATGTAGATGGTAAGGATCACGGAACAGTAGAAGCATTAGCTGCTTACGATGTGGAGCAATCGAATGTGGTCACAGAAAGTGTCCGTGGAGCAAAAGGTTTTGTGGGACAAGTTGTTCAAAAAGTTCAAAACTTCTTTGGAAATGTATGGAGCGAAATTCAAAACGTATTTACTCCAACAGCCTCTAAATAAAAATACAGTAAAAGGCTTGCACTTTTTGCTTAGGGCGTGTACAATCTTAGACAAATGATACAGTATGAATAGTACCTGCGATCCTTTAGTAGAGAGCTAGTGGTTGGTGAAAACTAGCAAAGAGAGACCAGCGAATCCACATACGGTGCGAGAGCGAAAACATTGATTAAGCTATCCGGAGAAAACCGTTATCTCACAAATGAGCGCAATGGCAACATTGAAACCGGGTGGTACCGCGAAGACAATTACTCTACTTCGTCCCTAAGACTAAAAATAGTCGGGGGCGGAGTATTTTTTTATACAGAAAATGGAGGGAAAACATATGTTAGATATGAAACGCATTCGTGAGAATTTTGAAGAAGTGGCAACAGCTCTAGAAAACCGCGGTGTAGACCGTGCAACAGTAGAAGAGTTACGCAACTTGGATGAAGAACGTCGCGCACTCATCACGAAAACAGAACAATTAAAACAATACCGTAATACAGTGACGGAAGAGATTTCTCTTCTTAAACGAAATAAGGAAGATGCTAGTGCTAAAATCGCTGAAATGAAACAAGTCGGTGAAGACATCAAAGCAACAGATGCTTTATTAGCAGAAGTGGAAGAAAAAGTAGAATATATTGCATCTCGCTTACCAAACACAGCTGCAGAAGGCGTTCCAGTAGGAGCAGATGAAACAGAAAACGTAGAAGTTCGCCGTGAAGGAACTCCTCGCGTATTCGATTTCGAACCAAAACCTCACTGGGAAGTAGCAGAAGCGCTAGATATTTTAGACTTCGAACGTGGAGCTAAAGTATCAGGAAGCCGTTTCTTATACTATAAAGGCCTTGGAGCTCGCTTAGAACGTGCGATTTACAACTACATGCTTGATTTACACGTTGAAAAACATGGCTATACTGAAATGATTACGCCATACATGGTAAACGAACAATCAATGTACGGTACAGGTCAATTTCCTAAATTCAAAGAAGATGTGTTCCAATTAACAGATGAACGCAACTTAACATTAATCCCAACAGCGGAAGTGCCATTAACAAACTACTACGCAAACGAAATTTTAGACGAAGCGCAATTACCAATCTACTTCACAGCGCTTAGCCCATCATTCCGTTCTGAAGCGGGTAGTGCTGGACGCGACACTCGTGGTTTAATTCGTCTTCACCAATTTAATAAAGTAGAAATGGTGAAATTCGCGAAACCAGAAGATTCATTCGATGAATTAGAAAAAATGACAGACAACGCAGAAGATGTACTGCGTGGATTAGGATTACCATTCCGTACGATTGTATTATGTACAGGAGACATGGGATTCTCAGCAGCGAAACATACGATGTAGAAGTATGGATTCCAGCGCAAGATACGTACCGTGAAATCAGTTCTTGCTCAAACTGTGTGGATTTCCAAGCGCGTCGTGCGAAAATTCGTTTCCGTCGTGAAGATAGTGGCAAGATTGAATTAGTGCATACATTAAATGGATCAGGACTTGCAGTTGGACGTACAGTCGCTGCCATCCTTGAAAACTACCAAAATGAAGACGGTAGTGTGACGATTCCAGAAGCGCTTGTACCATACATGGGCGGCGTTACAAAAATTGGATAAATCATCCGCTTTGAAATAGAGAAGAGCCGCTGTGGAAACCCCACAGCGGCTCTTGTTTTTGTTATTTACTTACTGAACACTAAAAGTAATTCCGAGGGCTCGTAAAAACTCGATCCATCAACGTATTATTCTTTTTAAAATCATCTTTGAAATCCTTCACAAGTTGGACTTCATCGGTGATAATCCCATTCACAGGACTGTTCAAATATTTTTGGATGACTTCTTCACTATTGATGGTCCAAACATAGACTTCATGTCCTTGTTGCTGGGCGTTTAGAACGAGTAATTCTTGATAAGAAAAAGTCTTCTATGACGAAGAAATCCACTTTTTGGATTGCCAAAACCCTCCGAATTGGAAGGGAATGACATAGCCCGTATTTATTTCTGGAGCTTTTTTTCTTCCAGTTCTTCCATCACTTTCAAATCAAGGGCCATCACTTTATTAGAAGAATCGATACCTAACTCTTTATATTTTTGGATAAAGAGATCTACATAATTTTCAGGTTCGCCTCCATGGGGTTTTAATTCAATGATGAGAGGGATGTTCAAATCTTTAGCTTCTCGGTAAAACTCCTCGAAGGTCGGGATATGGCTAGCAAATCCCGATTGATAAATCGGTAATCCCCTCACTTCATCCAAGGTCATATCTTGAACCCTGTTTATTCAGACGAGCGAGTCGTTTTAAATTGTAATCATGCATCACCACAAATTGATGATCTTTTGGTAAGGAGGATATCCATTTCTACCATGGTAGCTCCTGCCTCTTTTGCAGCCTTAATTCCTTCAAGGGAATTTTCGACTGCCTTTGAAGTATATCCACGATGGCCGATAATTGCTTGGTCAGGCATGGCGTCTTTGGCATAGGTTGATAGCGTTGTAGAGGCCGCATTTCCAATCACAAAAATGAGAGCAACGGCTGTGACGATTTTTCTCTTATGTTTCACTTCAGGAAGATGTTGATATAAATGAAGGGAAACGAGTTTTCGCTCGTGAATCACTTTTGTCATGACGATAAATGTAGCCATTTTCGTATAAATGATAATGAACTCTTGAATGAGTTTGGCGATGGTAAGGACACTGCTGAGTAGAAAAACATTATCTCCTTCAGGGTTGATAAGAGATACCAAAGCAACACTCAAAAAGGAAATAGCCACAACAAAGATGAATAAAACAGCTTCGACGACACCAACGATAAAGAGGAGTCTCCACGTATTCCCTTTTGTAATCTTCCAACTTTGTAGAATATTTTTAGTAAAAGGTTGATCTGTCAGAATTTGTAGTGGAATTGCAAAGGAACTTCTAGCGTGAAAGTAAAGGAGCAATACAATTAAAATCGTGTAGATTATCACGCCACTCCCAGTTTTTGGTGATTTCTCCCGTTATGAAACTAGGAATATAAATGTTTTTTTGGAAATAAAGGTTAAATCTCCTAAATTAATAATAGGAAGAAGCGTTATAAAAATAGAGTAAAAATGCAATAAAATTCCCGTTTAGCAGTTGCCTTAATTCAATAAAGGCATTTTTAACACTGGTTCGCCATGAAAAAATGTGTTTTTCGAATCGTTCCATAGATCATAAAAAAATTAGAATCGAGAACTCTAAAAAAATAAAAATAAAAGCAAACGCGAGTAAGTACATAAGGATGAAAGGAATCATCCAAGGGTTTAATAAAAACATGTTTAAAAATTTGAAAAGGTTAGATTGGCTTGACCTGCAAAAAAGAGCATTCCTTTAAAAAAATTAGAGATAATAATCCAAATCCAAAGACGGAGATAAATAGCTGTAGGAATAAGGAATTGCGTAAATACATCCAACTATGCTTGGTTAAATTGCTGAAGGTAAAGCGAATCGTTTTCCAGACTGGAATCTTGGTTTTCATGGTGCCTCCAATAAATTTCTTTCTATCAACATAGCATGAACAAAAGCTTCTATCAAGTTGAAATCCGGAATCTTAATAAGATTGACACTTATTAAGGCGATTTAATATAATAAAACATATTTAAGATTTTTTTATACTTTAGGAGGACTAAAAATGAAAAAGAAGTTATTAACATTTTTATGCTTAATGGCAACGGTTGTATTAGCTGCCTGTGGATTTAAAAAAAGTAGATGCCGGAAACTACCTTAAAAACGTCTTTTAGTGGCGTTGATACAAAAGGACGTATTACGTATCAATTCAATACAGAGGAGTTAATCACCGCTTTCTTAGTAGAAAATCCTAAAAGCAGACGCCAAAACAGAATCAGAATTAAAAAGCGGCTATTGCTGAAGTTAAAAATATCTCCAAGCAAGATTGAAAAATTTATCAAATGACGAAGAAGTTACTTTAACGTTTGCAAAATACAAAAAAATATAGAAAAAAATTTGTGACAATTCCTTCAGAGAAAAAAAGTGAAAGTAACGGGATTAACTGCTGTTAAAAAAACTAAATTCTGAAGAATTAGCAAAATTAGTGTCATTAGAAGCAACAGGTTTCAACAAAAAAAGGAAAAGCGAAAGTTCGCATAAACGACCCTCGTGTAGCTTCCATTCGTTTTGTAGTTGAAAATGATGGACAATTAGAAAAATGGAAAAAGATGCTAAAATTAAAAATTGACGGAAACTTCGATAAAGTTTTAGAATCAAATGGCTATATTTTTAGAAGGCGATGGAAGCTTCACTCTTCCAGTAAAAAGGCTTTAAAAACAGTTGCTGACAAATTTGAGGATGCAAAAAAACAAAGATGAAGTTGTTAAAAAATTAAAAGAAGAAATCAACAAAAAGTACACAGATGCGACCATTACTTTTGATAAAACTTATTATCGTGGTTTATCAAGCGGTGTAGGTGAAAGTGGATATGGCGACGGTTTAATCGAAGGAAACGGAAACCTTGTGATGCTTGTTCGAGTAGAGTATAAATATGCTGGCAAACGTACGCTTGCAATTGGTCTTTCAAACTTAGTAACGAATGCAGAAGGAAATATTGAATTGAAAGATGCTCAGCTAGTGGATAAATATTTTGATGACTTTGCAACTGCTGCTCAAAAAAATTAGAAGCGATTGGATATACAGAAGTAAAAATAAGAGATGTTAGGAGAGACTGCCTTATGTAAAGGCGGTCTCTTTTTTTGTAAACAAAAAGCACTTTTTCATTTTTTTATGAAAAAAATTTTTTTATAAATGAATAGAAAATAGTTGCGAGAATTGTCAGAATATTATATACTACTCTCATCTTAGAAATTTAAAGTATGAAAAGAGGGATCTTATGAAATTAAAACAATTCACATTAGGAGCTGTGGTTGCAGCCATTTTAGCAGGTTGCGGAAGTGCAGCAGATAGCAACACAGTCAAAATCGGAGGAAACTTCGAATTAACAGGGAACGTAGCAACTTACGGAACTTCAATGAACAATGCAGCACAATTAGCGGTTGAACAAAAAGGGAAGTTACTTGATAAGGAATTAAAATACGTTTCATATGACAACAAATCAGATAAGACAGAAGTAGCTTCTGTTGCGAAAAAATTAGCTTCTGAGAAAGTAGTCGGTGTAGTTGGACCAGCAACTACAGGGGATGCAGCAGTATCAATCCCTGTAAACGAACAAGCTAAAATCCCAACAGTATTCCCAGCAACAACAGGAGACGGTGTAACATTGAAAAACGCTGGAGATGCATCTTCAGTATATGAATACATCTACCGTGTATGTTTCTCTGACAGCTACCAAGGGGTTGTAGGAGCAAACTTCGTCAACAAGAAATTCGGAAAAGCTAAAGTAGCCATCTTACAAGATACTGGTAATGACTACTCTAAAGGGTTAGCAGATGCCTTTGAAAAAACTTATACTGATAGTAAAATCGGTGGGTCAGTTGTAGCTCGCGAATACTATCAAACAAAAGATACAGACTTCCAAGCGGTATTAACAACATTGAAATCTAAAGACTTCGATGTATTATACGTACCTGGTTACTATGAAGAAGTTGGTCTAATCATCAAACAAGCTCGTGAAATGGGAATCACTCAACCAATCGTTGGTGGTGACGGTCTTTCAAGTGATAAGTTAGCAGCATTAGCTGGAAACAGCTCAAACCTTTCAAACGTTTACTACACATCTCACTTCTCAACATTGAGTAAAGATAGTGATGTTCAAGAGTTTGTTAAAAGCGTATAAAGAAAAAAATTTGGTGCAAATCCAGATACTTTTGCGGCTTTTAAGCTATGATGCTACTCAATTGCTAATGAAAGCTATCGAAAAAGCAGGGTCAACAGATCCTCAAGCAATCACAAAAGCTTTAGCAGAAACAACAGACTTTGACGGTGTAACAGGAACATTCTCAATGGGTGCTGACCACACACCAGTGAAATCAGCGGTTGTAATCGAGTTCCAAAACGGACAAGAAGTAAGTGCTCAAGAGTACTCTGCTGAGTAATTTTAGGATAAGCATATTTTGAAGAGAGGCACGGAGAGTTTCTTCCGCCTCTCTTTTCCACTAAATAGAGGATAGAAATGAAAGGAGAAAATATATGGAGTTGTTAATTCAACAATTGGTAAACGGGCTCGCAGTCGGAAGTATTTATGCTTTAATAGCGCTTGGATATACCATGGTTTATGGGACGATTAAACTGATTAACTTCGCACACGGTGATGTGTATATGATGGGGGCATTCATTGGCTATTTTGCGGTAATGGTTTTGAAATTGAATGTATTCCTGGCTTTACTGGTAGCGATGGTTGCTTGTGCTGTTTTAGGAGTGGTGATTGAACGTGTGGCGTATAAGCCGCTTCGTAAATCGACTCGTGTGGCTGCATTAATTACAGCAATCGGGGTTTCTTATTTGTTAGAAAATGTGATGAGTTATTTCTTTGGGGCGGAATCACGTCCATTCCCTTCAGACTTTGGAACAGAAACATTCACCTTATTCGGAGATGTTTCAGTGAATGGAAAGCAAATCCTGATTTTCGGGATTACAGTTTTATTAATGGCGTTATTACAATTTATCGTTCGTTATACAAAAAAATGGGGAAAAGCCATGCGTGCGGTTGCCGTTGATGAGCAAGCCGCTCAACTGATGGGGATTGACGTAGACGGAGTAATCTCATTTACATTCGCGCTAGGTTCAGCACTTGCTGGGATTGCAGGAGTCCTTGTTGGGGTTTACTACAATACCATTTCTACAACAATGGGAATTACAGTCGGACTAAAAGCCTTCGTAGCAGCTGTACTTGGGGGGATTGGAAGTATCCCTGGAGCGATGGTCGGTGGTTATCTCATCGGTCTATTAGAAACAATGGTAAGCTTCTTCGGGTACTCACCATACCGTGACGGAGTCGTTTACTTCCTATTATTTATTATTTTAATCGTATTACCAGCTGGATTGTTTGGTAAAAATGTCAGAGAGAAAGTGTAGGTGAAGAAGATGCAAAGATTTCATAAAAAGAATATTCGTTGGACATTGTTCGCATTAGGAATGTACGCACTTCTTTTCGTACTTGTACAAACAGGAGTAATCAACTTCTACTACGAAAGTACCTTCATTAATATCATGATTAATATCATCTATGCTGTTGGATTGAACCTCATTCTAGGGGTTGCCGGACAGTTCTCACTTGGACATGCTGGATTTATCGCCATTGGTTCTTATAGTGGAGCTATTCTTGGAAAAATGATCAATGGGCTTCCAGGATTATTTGCTGGGATGGCGGTAGGAGTAGTCATCTCTGTTATCATTGCCTTCCTTGTTGGATTACCAACGCTTCGTTTAAAAGGAGACTACCTTGCGATTGCGACTCTAGGGGTTGCTGAAATTATTCGTGTAGCCGTGACCAATATGAAAATCACAAATGGGGCTGCCGGAATCAGTGGGATTCCTTTAACCAATACATGGACGATTACTTATATTTTCTTAGTGGTAACAACGATTTTAATCTTAAATTACACTTTCAGTAGTGCCGGCCGTGCAACTTATGGGGTGTTACAAGACGAAATCGCAGCGGAATCCATGGGGGTTCAAGTGACGAAGTATAAAATCTTGGCCTTCGTATTAGGAGCAGCCACTGCAAGTATCGGTGGAACTCTTTCTGCGACAACGCTAGGAGCAGTAACACCTGGTGACTTCACTTTCATGAAATCCATCGATGTATTAATTATTGTCGTATTCGGAGGAATTGGAAGTTTCACTGGTTCATTTGTAGCAGCAGTATTGCTTGGCATTATCAACCTTGTCCTACAACCATTTGGACAATTACGGATGATCATCTATGCAGTAGCATTAATTTTAATTATGATCTTCCGTCCGGGTGGATTGCTTGGAACATGGGAATTCAAACTAGGGAACTTGAAGTTTTCTAAGAAAAAAGAGGCAAAGGAGAGTGGGAAGTAATGTTATTAGAAGTAAATGGACTAACTAAAAACTTTGGTGGACTTTCCGCGGTATCTAATGTTTCTATGAAAGTAAACAAGGGAGAACTTATCGGACTTATCGGGCCAAATGGTGCTGGGAAAACGACTTTCTTCAACTTGTTAACAGGGGTGTATGAGCCAACAGAAGGAACAGTGAGTTTAGAAGTAGACGGACAGTTGAAAAATTTAAACGGGCTTCCGCCATACAAACGCACCACTCTTGGAATGGCACGTACCTTCCAAAATATTCGTCTCTTTAAAGATTTATCGGTACTAGAAAATGTAATGATTGCGATGCACTCACACTCAAGTGACTCATTATTCTCAACTTTATTCCGTACGAAAAAAATACTATGATACAGAAGAAAAAAATGCGCGAAGAAGCGATTGAGTTGCTAAAAGATTTTTGAGTTGGATACACTTAAAGATGAAAAGGCGAAAAACTTAGCTTACGGACAACAACGTGAGCTCGAGATTGTTCGTGCGTTAGCGACAAAACCAAAAATTTTATTCTTGGATGAGCCTGCAGCGGGGATGAACCCTCAAGAGACGGCTCAATTAACAGAACTAATTGCGAAAAATTCAAAAAGAATTTGATTTGACAGTGGTGTTAATCGAACACGATATGTCACTCGTTATGAAAAATTTGCCAACGCATTTACGTGTTGGAATATGGAAGACTTCTTGCAGAAGGAACTCCAGATGAAATTAAACAAAATCCTGCAGTTATTAAAGCGTACTTAGGAGGTGAGTAGATGTTAGAAGTTAAAAATTTATCTGTGCATTATGGAATGATTCAAGCCGTACGTAATGTCGATTTTCAGGTAAATGAAGGTGAAATCGTATCTCTAATCGGAGCAAACGGTGCCGGAAAGTCAACTATTTTTGAAGACTTTATCAGGACTCATTCAGCCTTCAGAAGGCGAAATCGTGTACTTAGGTGAGAATATCGCTTCAACATCTGCGAAGAAAAATCGTTGAGAAAGGACTCGTGCAAGTGCCAGAAGGACGTCACGTATTCCCAGGATTAACGGTAAAAGAAAATCTTGAACTAGGGGCCTTTCTACGCAAGGATAAAGAAGAAATTCAAAAAGATATGGAAGCTGTCTTCGAGCGTTTCCCAATCTTGAAAGAACGTAAAGACCAAGATGCGCAAACTCTCTCTGGTGGGGAACAACAAATGTTAGCAATGGGCCGTGCGTTAATGAGTCGTCCAAAACTATTATTGTTGGATGAACCTTCAATGGGATTAGCACCGATTTTTATCCGCGAGATTTTCAAAATCATTCAAGAAATCCAAAAGACAGGGACAACGGTTTTACTCATCGAGCAAAATGCGAAAATGGCCTTATCGATTTCAAATCGTGCGTATGTACTGGAAACTGGATCAGTAGTACTAAGCGGTACAGGACAAGAGTTGTTAGAAAGTGATGAAATTCAGAAAGCATATCTAGGAGGGTAATCATGGAAGTTAAAGATTATATGTCAACCAACGTCATTACAGTAACGCCTGAAACGACGGTTATGAAAGCTCTAGACTTAATGAAGGAACACGACATTCACCGCTTGCCAGTTGTAGAAGATGGCAAGTTAGTTGGCTTACTCACAGAAGAACTTGTTGCGGGGCATTCACCTTCAATGGCAACAAGCCTATCGATGCATGAGCTGAACTATTTATTGAATAAGACTACAGCAAGCGAAATTATGCAAAGCAAGTCTTAACCGTGAAGGCACATACATTATTAGAAGAAGCTGCGTCCCTTATGCGTCAACAAAAGGTCGGCGTACTGCCAGTAGTAGATGCACGTGGACACGTGGAAGGGATTATTACTGATAAAGATATTTTTGATGCGTTTATCGAAATTTCTGGATACAACACACCGGGTTCTCGTTTATTCATTGAAATCAATGAAGATAAACCAGGTCCTCTGGAAGAAATTTCGGATGTGTTGCGTGAAAACAACGTGAACGTTTCGACGATTTCGGTATATCACCGTGATGGGAAAGTGCAAGTGGTGCTTCATGTGGATTCAACGAATCCGGATGAAGTGGCGGACTTTATCGCGCAAAAAGGCTATCGCGTGATTTCAGCGATGAGAAAATAAGTTAAAACTGCGTCTCCCTAGGACGTCTTCATAGTATTGACAATAGAGGCACCGGGCCAAGCCTACGTCTTGGCTCCTACCGAGCTTCAAACTGCCGCATGGAAATAAATTTCACAGCGGCAGTAATTCACATCGGTTGCTTCTCTCTATTGTTTATACTATAGAGTCCTAGGGAGACATCGTTTTTTAACTTATTTTGTGAACGGCGCTAATCACGTGATGTCGTTTTGCGGAGTCCGCACTTCATCTGTGGTAAGAAACGGGACTAGTATAGAAAAATAAGAGAAACAACTGCACCGGACAGGTGAACATTATGAAAAAACTACATAGAGTTAGACGCAGTAGACAAATGGATTGACCTTCGCCTGTTTAGGCTGGGTCAATCCTATTTGTCTTTGCGGGGGCAAGACTACGAAGAAACAAGTTTCTTCTGTCTTGCTCCCATGCGTATCGTTATTCCTATGACTATAGAGTCCAAGGATTTTTTTGCAACGCCACCTTAGATTGTTTTTTTACCGGGAATCACGCTTTTATGGAGAGCAGGCACAGGGCTGAGTCTTCGTCGGGCGTTGAGTGGATGCGGGGTACGGTGTATAATGAAAGTGAGATTCTAGGAGGTTATGCGGATGAAATATGATTTTACGACAGAATTTGATCGACATGGAATGGACGCGCTGGCGGTGGATGGACTAGGTTTGATTCCTGGAAAGTCGCCAGATAGACCGAAGAAAGGCTTCGATGTGATTCCGATGTGGATCGCGGATATGAGTTTTGCGACGGTACCAACGGTTATTGAAGCCATGCAAAAACGATTGGAACATCCGATTTTTGGGTACTTTATGCCTTCTAAAGAGTACTACGAAAGCATTATTCAGTGGCATGCGCGCCACCATCAAGTGACAGGATTAACGCGCAAGCATATCGGTCATGAAAATGGAGTGCTTGGAGGAGTCGTTTCGACATTAACTTCGTACGCTTCGCCAGGGGATGCGGTATTAGTGCATAGTCCAACCTATGTCGGCTTTACGCAGTCGTTAAACGATAATGGATTGAAGGCCGTGCATAGCCCGCTCGTGAAAGATGAACAGGGCGTTTATCGTATGGACTTTGAGGATATGAAGCGAAAAATCAAAGCGCATAAGATTCATGTGGCAATTTTCTGTTCTCCGCATAACCCAAGTGGCCGTGTATGGGAGAGAGAAGAAATCGAACGCGCGATGGAGATTTACCGCAAGTACGATGTGATTGTCGTATCGGATGAAATTTGGTCGGATATTATTTTTAAAGGCCATAAGCATATTCCAACACAATCGATTTCAGAGGATGCGAAAAATCGTACCGTGGCCATGTATGCGCCAAGTAAGACGTTTAACCTAGCAGGGCTCGTGGGAAGTTATCATGTGATTTACAATGATGCCTTAAGAGATCGTGTCGAGTCAAAAGGGATGAAGCCACATTATAACGCGATGAATGTGATGTCGATGCATGCGTTAATCGGGGCGTATCAAGAAGAAGGATACGAGTGGCTGGAAGAGTTGCGTGAAGTAATCGAGAAGAACGCAGGCTATGCGTGCGACTTTATTCACCGTGAATTTGACGGCGTGGAAGTGACCAAACCGGAAGGCACGTATATGCTCTTTATCGACTGTTCACAGTTCTTGAAAAAACATAACTTAACGCTAGAGCAACTCGAAAAACGTGGCTGGGATGTCGGCGTGGCTTGGCAAGATGGCAAGATGTTCTTCGGCGAAGGCTGTATCCGTATCAACCTCGCATTGCCGTATGCGCGTCTTGTAGAAGCATTTGACCGTATGAAAAAATATGTATTCGTGGACACTGTGCCACCATTAGACTAGGAGGATTTCCATGACAAAGAAAGTAATTCAAACAGAACAGGCTCCAAAGGCAATCGGGCCTTACTCACAAGGAGTAGCCTACACAGGAGAAACGATTGTCGTCTCTGGACAGTTGCCAATCGTTCCTGAAACAGGGGAGTTTTCAGGAAGTGATATTGTGAGCCAAACGCATCAATCATTGAAAAATATCCGTGCAATCTTAAAAGAAGCAGGGGTAGGAATGGACGCGGTAGTCTCTACAACCGTACTACTAGCCGACATCAACGACTTTGCGAGCATGAATGAAGTGTATGGAGAGTATTTTTCTTCTCCTTATCCAGCACGGATGGCATTTCAAGCAGCGGCTTTACCAAAGAATGCCCTAGTGGAAATCCAAGTGACGGCTGTAAAAGGATAATATCAATTAAAAATAGAGGTACTTGCGTCATAGGCGGGGGTACCTTTTTATGATTGTTTTCTTCTAAGGGGAAAAAGGATATGATAAAATAAATACAAACATAAGAAAAGAGGGATTGGAAATTGCAAAACGATACACTTGAAAAGACAAAATCTTGGGCGCTCATCAGTGGTATTTTAGGAGTTGTTTGGGGACTTTTTGTTGGCCTTTCTCCAATTGTGATGGATCAAAAGACTCTTTGGGGAAGTATTTTTCTTTTAGCTTATCCACTGGCAGTTGTCAAAGATGGATTCCAAGGGGATTTGCTTTATCAACAACAAATTCTGTCAATAGCGATAGCAATGATATGGGTAATCTTTTTGATTTCGTGGATGAGTTTCATTTATTATCGCAAGGATAGACGTGTACCTCGTTGGGTGTCAAGAATGCTTCTGATTGCAGGAATCCTTGGAGTTGCTTCTACGCTCCCTTTATACTTTTTACGATTTTTGCGAAGATGGGATTCTTTCGTTGAGCAATTCACTCCAGTAGGTGGATATGCACTACCTCTACTTGCTATGGTTTGTCTTTCAGGAATCCTTGGTGGAATTTCAGGGGTGGGGTATTTGCTTTCGTTAAAGAAATTTGAAGATTCAATTCAAAAGGTAACAAAGAGGAAATCATCCTCTTACGACAAGAGAGAAGGAGGAGTTGTATGGATCGTAAAAAAATTTAGCTCGTTTTTGTGGGATTGTTGGGGTTGGTTCTGGAGTATTGTTCTGGTTAGCGCCCATTGTCGCATTAAAACTATCTTTTGTGAACACAGTAGATGTTTCCTCACAGTTCTTTTGGATTTTGTTGATGCTGAATTTAATCGTTATTTATTTTGGAATCAAAGGGTTTCAAACCTTTAAAGGAGATTCGAGAATCAAAAACGGAGTGCGGATTTTCTATTTAGTCGCAGGTATTCTGATTTTTATGCCGACGCTGCAACGAATTTTGCCAGCCATTCCAATTTTCCAAATCATCCTTACAATTCTTTACTGGATGAGTTTCGGAACTTTAGAGATTCTTCCGTATTTTGCAGGAGGAAGTCTATTAATCGTCTGTGGGGCGTTCTATTTAGCTTCCCTGAAAGAATGGAAAGAGTAAGTGGAAAAGGTCTAGAGAGTTTCTCTAGGCTTTTTTATTTTGCATGCTTTATAATAGTTGGGACAACTAGAATTGGAGGCAAGTATGAAAGTTATTGTAATCGGTGGTGGAACGAGTGGATTAATGGCTTCAGTCAGTGCAGCGATGCATGGTGCAGAAGTGGTCTTATTGGAGAAAAATCCAACTTTAGGGAAAAAATTATTGCACACAGGAGGCACACGTTGTAATGTTACTAATCGACGTTCTCCTGAGGAAATCGTGAAACATATTCCGGGGAATGGACGGTTTTTATATAGTGCCTTTTCTCAATTTGACAATCAAGATATTATCCAATTTTTCGAATCGCGTGGAGTTCGTTTGAAAGAAGAAGATCATGGGCGTATGTTTCCTGTGACAGATTCTGCCAAGACGATTTTGGAGACCTTTATTCAGGAAATCAAGAAGCTAGGCGTGCAAGTGCGTACGAATGTGAAAGTGAAGACGATTCGTGTAAACGAGGGAGCCGTACGAGTGGTAGAACTTGATAATGGGGAACAACTACAGGCCGATGCGGTGATTTTAGCGACCGGTGGGAAATCTTATCCGAAGACAGGTTCGACGGGAGATGGATACGGGATTGCCCGTGTTGCAGGCCATACGATTACGCCTCTGTTTGCGACGGAAGTTCCGTTGACAAGTAGCGAAGAGTTTATTCAAAAAGGAGAGCTTCGTGCGCTATCCTTGCGAAATGTGGCACTCAGTGTCCTCAATGGGAAGGGAAAAAGCGGTTGTTACGCATCAGATGGATATGATTTTTCACTCACTTTGGGGTCAGCGGACCAGCAGTGTTACGTTGTTCAAGTTTTGTGCATCAAGTACAAGAAAAGGAAAAGAAGAAAGAAGTCGTAATGAGTTTAAATGCATTACCAGACCTTAGCGCTTCAGAACTAGATGCAAAGTTGAAAGGTTTTGTGGAGGAAGCTCCTCTAAAATCAATTAAAAATCATTTGAAAACATTGCTTCCCGAACGATATATAGAATTTTTACTAGCAAAAGTGGGGATTGATGACCAAACGGCGGTGAGTCGCTTGACGGAGGCCAACTGGGCACAAATTAAAGAAGCCCTTACGAATTTCCGTTTTACTGTGAATGGGTCTCTCCCGATTGAAAAAAAGGCTTTGTAACCGGCGGAGGAGTTCATTTGAAGGAAGTGAATCCGAAAAACTTTGCAATCGAAATTAACACAAGGTTTGTATTTCTGCGGGGAACTGTTAGATATTCACGGTTATACAGGTGGGTATAATATCACCGCTGCTTTTTGTAACCGGCTATGTGGCGGGAATGCACGCCGCTTTTTGGGGATTAAATTTCTCTGTTTTTTTAGCCAAAATCGTCATAAATTATTCATAAAGTTTGGTTATAGTTTTTCTATTCCCAAATAAGAATTATTTACTAATAGTAAATAAAACTCTATCCTTTTTTTCCTCTCATCTATGGTGAGAGGTTTTTTTTATGAAAAAAATGAAGAAATAAGTTAGAGAAAGTATTAGATTTTCTAAAAAAAGACTGTTTAGAAGAGGCTTTTTATGCTAAAATGAACCTATCTGAATTTTTTTGAGGAGTTTGTAATGGCTGAAAAAGAAATTAATGGAGAAAGTGTTGCATCAAGTGGTGCGGACATTTCCAAAAAGTAAATATGCCGATGGAATACGTTCCCTATCCAATTCCATACCCACCGCTAGCCAAGAGTCGCTTTGAAATTTTTGTGCATGTGGCAGAGCGCGGAAATGGACCTCTTGGACATGTCGATTTATGTATTGATGGCTATGTCTATTCGTACGGGAACTATGATGAGAGAGATTTGAAATTAGGCGGCTGGATAGCAGAAGGAGTGCTCATCAAAGCACCGCGTGAAGAGTATATGCTATTTTGTAAGAACCATTATCAAAAAGCATTACATATTTATTCAATTGCGGTCACTTCTGAGCAAATGGATGCCATTCATGCATACTTAGAAAAAATATTAGCGCCGACAAAGACATGGGAGCCGACGAGTGAAGCCATTTACTATAATCCAACTTTCGATCGTTTTGAAGAAATGTATGTGTACTTCATGGCACAACAGATGGATACCGTGTTTTATAAATTCAATCGTTCTAAATTCATGACTTATAATGGCTGGACTAGAAATTGTTTGAGTTTTGCCGACCACACCGCAAAAGTGCTGCATGAAAAAACATTGCGTGCTAAAAATATGGTCTTCCCGGCCCAATACCATAAACGCCTTCAAAAACTCTTGAAGAAAAATTCCCCGCTGATTATTCATTATGAGGTCTACTAATCACCAGAGGAGAATCCGATATGACATGTTCTGTGAAAGTATATGAACCACTATATACATTAAAAGCAATTGGTGAAGATATTTGGATTGTCGATGGAGACGTTATTGAAATGAACTTCAATCTGACTCAAGTTCCCTTTAGCACGCGGATGACAGTGGTACGATTAAACAATCGCGACTTGTGGATTCATTCTCCGATTCATTTAACACAAGAGTTAAAAAGTGAAATCGAAGCTCTGGGGAATGTGGCACACATAGTAGCTCCCAATAAATTGCATTATGTCTATATGGAAGAGTGGAGCCAAGCTTATCCGACTGCAAAAGTGTGGGCAACAAAAGGGTTGGAGAAAATTTTTGAAGAATCAAAGGGTATCCAGACCTACACCGTACTAGATAAAACCCATGCTATTAGTTGGCAATCAGAAATAGATTATCTCCCGTTTGAAGGAAGTACACTCATTGAGGAGTCTGTATTCTTCCACCAAAAGAGTCGTACATTAATTTTAACCGATTTGATTGAGAATATTGAACTTTCAAAAGAGTGCTCTTGTTGGCACCGTTTATTATTCAAAAATAGGAGATAATACTTACCCCAATGGCCATACACCAAGAGATTTAAGAATGACCTTTTTGTTTCACAAAGAAATAGCTAGAAAGTGTTATCAAAGAATCAAAGGTTGGAAGCCATTGAATGTTCTTTTTGCGCATGGGAAGTGCTTTTATAGGAAATGCAGAGGAAAAAGTTACCTCAAGCATTCTTTTTGGTTAGAATAAGCTACCTTGTTTTTTTCTACAAGGTAGCTTTTTATTTAGAAAGTCAAAGAGACTAATAGAATCTTAAACTTTTTAATTATTGAAAGAAGGGGATTAAATCCGTATACTATAGTTAGAATTGAATAATTCTAATTAGAAAAAAATGGAGGTAATCATAATGATTAAAGAACTTGTAAGTTTAGGAAAAATTTGCTAAAAAAATCAGGTGTATTTGCGGGAGGAGTTTTATTTGGATCGTTAGGATTAAAACTATTAGCGAGCAAAAGAAGCAAAAACATGTATATGCTAAAAGCAGTCGCTACTTCTTATAAATTAAAAGATGGTATTGATGCAACCGTTTCTACTGTAAAACAACATGCAGATGATGTCTTAGAAGAAGCAAAAAGACTTATATGCTGAAGAAAAAAATGCACAATTAGTAGTAGAAACTAGTGAAAAAAATAATGAAGTTTATTATTAAGCATCAATCGAACTCTAGAGTGCGACTAGAGCTCCCTTTTACATGTCCGCATCCGGTACAAAATGTATTTAGAGGAATTAGCTTGCACAGTTCCTGGTATTGAAAAAGTTGCACTTTTATAAAGATTTAAAGCATGTAGGAGTGTATTTTTTTCTCAAGGGAAAGATCAACAGGTTCAAAAATTTTTTTATCTTTGATTCAAATGGAGAAAGTAATTGAAAAAACAAAAACGAAGTCGAGTGGCTAGTCCCTTCTTCGCCATATGATATTATTTCAACGCATCTCTATAGAAGAATGCTTTCAAAAGTCCTTCTTCCAACACCTCTTCGTGTGGGATGGATACTTCTGAAAATGGTGAAGTTTGGAAAGGCTGCTTTCCAATCAATTTGTGAGAAAAAACTTTCTATGAGTTTACTCGATTTTGTGGCTATAGCGACTTCTGCAGCGATGGGAGACTATAAAACTGCTGATATGATTATGTTCTTATTGAATTTAGGGAGACGATTTAGATGACTGGTCCCAAAAAGAAATCTATTGAAGAACTTGAAAAGAATTTAACGAATAATATTTACGAGATATGGATTGAAAAAAGAGGGCGAGCGCTTCAAGAAAAATGAGTAATCATGTTGAAGTAGGAGATATCTTCGTTGCAACAGAAGGTCAAGAAATATACTTTGACGGAAGAGTTGTCAATGGAAGAGGATACTTAAATGAAAGCTCATTAACAGGCGAGTCATTCCCAGTCGCCAAAAAACAAGGGGATATGGTCTACGCTAATACAGTTGTAGAGCATGGCGAACTACTAGTAGAAGTGACGAATAAGCAACAAAACTTACGCTTGCAGCAAATCGTTCAGCTAATTAAATCAAGTGAATTCCATCAATCAAAACAACAAAAGCAATTAATGGAAAAAGCAGATGGATTAGTGAAATATAATTTCATCGGGATGGCGTTGACGTATCTATTCACTCGCTCAGTCTCTAAAGCACTCACTTTCCTATTAGTGGATTATTCATGTGCGTTAAAATTATCTTCACCAGCTACTTATTTAACAGCCATTAAAGCGGCTTCTAATCAGGGAATTGTGATTAAAGGATCTAATTCTTTAGATGAATATGCGCAAGTCGATACTTTTGTTTTTGATAAGACAGGAACATTGACAACTGGAATTCCAAAAATTCAAAGAATTATTTCCTATGAGGGTTATGATGATGCGGAAGTTTTACGAATTGCAGCTTGTTTGGAAGAACATATTTATCATCCAATTGCGACGGCTGTTGTTAAGAAAGCAGAAGATGAGGGAATTGAACATGAAGAAATGCATGGGAAATTAACTCACGTAGCTTCAAAAGGAATTGTATCTTCCATTGACGGAAAAAGAGTTCTCATCGGAAGTCTAGAATTACTAGAAGAAGAACAAACTTTTATTTCGGAACAACAGAAGAAAGTCATAGAAGAATATAGTCAAATGTTTAATTTGCTCTATCTAAGTTACGATGGAAAAATTAATTGCTATTTTTCTTATTGATACACCGCTACGACCAGAGGCTATTGAATTATTGCATGAATTAAAGGAAAGAGGTAAGCAAATAGTTCTTCTTACCGGAGATACACAAAAACGTACGGAAACGATTTGTTCTCTCATTTCTTTTTGATAAGGTCTACACTCAAGTAAAAACCTGAACAAAAAGCATCAAGTTATTCAGCAATTGAAAGATCAAGGGCATCATGTGTTAATGATTGGAGATGGAATTAATGATTCTGCTGCACTGTCCCTTGCAAATGTAGGGGTTGTGATGGCGGGTGCTTCAGATATTGCTCGTCAAGCCAGCGATATTTTATTCTTAAATGAACAATTAACAGGACTACATGTGTTAGATACGATTACGGATCAATTAAATCATCAATTGGATTTGAATTTAAAAAAATACAGTAGGAATTAATTCTTTCTTGATGGGGTTAGGGGCTAATCGATGTGTTATCTCCAAGTGTTTTTGGCATTATTGCATAATGTGACAACCACTTTTATTATTGGAAAGAGTTTGACATATATTTAAAAAATAAAAAGCAAGGTGAATGTACCTTGCTTTTTTTATTTTTGTTTCAACTGATTACAAATTATGAAGTGTATTAAAAATAAGCTACCTTGGAAACAAGGTAGCTTATTTGGTTGTGTTAGAGATTTGATGGAGTTAGTTCTATTTCTGAACGCGTTTCGCAGTTTTTTTTGATGATGGAGTTGATTGAGTTTGATAGAATACTGCTAAAACTTAAAATAGTATTGTCTTATTAAAATTATTTTTTTAAAACTTCAATTCCAATGCCCACACCCAAATCCTTCGCACTGTGAAGGATTTTCCAACGTTCCATTTCTGAACGCTCTTCGCAGTGAGTTTATTGACTTTCTTTTCATCACTCGTGATTCAAGAAAGTCTAATAAACTTTGCGGGCGAAAGACTATGAAGCAAAACGGATTCACACTGTGAATCCGTTTTTTACTTCTGTCTTTCTGCCTCGTATCCTGTAGTTGAACTCGGACTCACAGGACTGACGTCCACTTCCTGATATGTCCGTACGACTCGTTCCGAGTCCTTTGCGTCATATCAGTCCAGTGTTTCAGTCCTGGGCGTTCGTCCTCGTATCCTGTTATTCATAATCTCCACCAGGAACACCGTAGTATTCTTCAAGAGAGAGTCCTGAGTTATAGATGTCTGTTGCTTTGTCGCCGACATAGCGCAAGTGCCAGGCTTCGGGTTGGTATCCAGTGATGGCTTCTTTTCCAGCTTGGAATCGGATAATAAATCCATACTCATGGGCGTGGGTGTGGAGCCAGGCGATGGCGTCCTTATTTTCTTCACCGTCTAATAAATTCCCTGTTGTATCTAAGAGATCAAAGGCTAGTCCTGTTTGATGTTCGCTGTAGCCAGGTCTTGCGGAATAGGTATCCGCAGCCTCTTTACCTTCACGAGCGACATAATTGTTATAGAGTTGTTCTTGATATTCATAAGAGCGATATCCGCTGTAAACATCACTAATCGGATATTCCAGTTCTTGCATTTTTGAATGAGTTTCTTCACTTGTGCCCCAGCGGTAGGGATCTTCTCCCGGAGCATAAGTCGAAGGAAGAGCGTGTTTCTTATTGACAACCATTTGATAGCCTAAAGAGACATCCGCCATACCACTTCCTTGAGAGGATTGTTGTTTTTCTGTCGCTATGTCCTTAGTAGAGGATTCTTCAGAGGAAGCCTCTGTGCTAGCAGAAGTTGTTTTTGCCGTTGTCGTTGTGTCAGTAGTTGTGGTTTTTGTTGTTTGCGTAGAGGTTGATGGAGAGGTCGTAGTTTCACTTGGATTGTTTTTATTTGAGCAACCAAGAAGAACTAGGCTCAGTACAACCGCCGATAACAGTTGTTTTTTCACGCGAATCATCCTTTCCTTGTTACTTATAGTGTAGCACAATCTGTGGAGGGTGAGAGGGAAATTTTTAAAAAATTAATGTTTCTAAAAATGCGAACAATGAAATGTAAAACTTTTGTGAATGACAATAAAAATCGTGAAAAAGCTTGCATTTTGCCAAAAAAATGGTATATTATTCGTTAATAAATTTAATCACTGGAGGTTTGTGCGATGTCAAAATGGGAAACAAAATTTCAAAAAGAAGGGTACACATTTGACGATGTTTTTATTAATTCCAGCAGAGAGTCATGTATTGCCGAATGATGTTGATTTGCGTGTGCAATTAGCGAAAAAAATATTCGTTTAAATATCCCTTTAATCAGTGCCAGCATGGATACGGTCACAGATGCGACGATGGCGATTGCGATTGCGCGCCAAGGAGGTCTTGGGGTCATCCATAAAAACATGTCGATTGCCGAGCAGGCGGAAGAAGTGCACAAAGTAAAACGATCAGAGAGTGGCGTTATCATTAATCCATTTTTCTTAACTCCATCCCATAAAGTACAAGACGCTGAAGACCTCATGGCAAAATACCGTATTAGCGGTGTTCCAATCGTTGATGACTTAGAAACACGTCACCTCGTTGGGATTTTGACAAACCGTGACTTACGATTCATTTCAGATTATTCCATTTTAATTGACGAAGTAATGACAAAAGAGCACCTCGTAACGGCTCCAGTTGGAACATCCCTCAAAGATGCAGAAGCCATTCTTCAAAAACATAAAATCGAAAAATTACCTTTAGTAGATGACAAAGGATGCTTAGCGGGGTTAATCACCATCAAAGACATCGAAAAAGTCATCGAATTCCCGAACTCTGCTAAAGATGAACATGGGCGTCTATTAGTAGCGGCTGCAGTGGGTATTACTTCGGATACATTTGAACGTGCAACAGAGCTACTAGATGCGGGTGCAGATGCCATCGTTATTGATACAGCTCACGGACATAGCGCCGGAGTGATTCGTAAAATCAAAGAAATCCGTGAAACTTTCCCAGAAGCTACATTAATTGCTGGGAATGTGGCGACTGCTGAAGGAACTCGCGCCTTATTTGAAACAGGTGTCGACGTGGTTAAAGTCGGAATTGGACCTGGTTCTATCTGCACAACTCGTGTCGTTGCCGGTGTCGGTGTTCCGCAAATCACAGCGATTTATGATGCGGCAACGGTAGCTAAAGAATTTGGAAAAGCGATTATCGCAGACGGTGGAATCAAGTATTCAGGGGATATCGCCAAAGCCATCGCAGCTGGTGGACATGCGGTAATGTTAGGAAGTATGCTTGCCGGAACGGATGAATCTCCAGGGGAATTTGAAATCTTCCAAGGGCGTCGCTTCAAGACATACCGTGGAATGGGAAGTCTAGCAGCAATGGAAAAACGGTTCAGGGGACCGTTACTTCCAAGCGAAAAACGAAGCCAACAAACGCGTGCCGGAAGGAATCGAAGGACGCGTTGCTTACAAAGGGTCTGCGGCGGATATTATCTTCCAAATGGTCGGCGGACTTCGCTCTGGTATGGGGTATGTGGGGGCGCGTAATTTAGAAGAGCTTCGCGAGAATACGCAGTTTGTGCGTATGAGTGGTGCGGGGCTAAGAGAAAGCCATCCGCATGATGTTCAGATCACTAAAGAAGCACCAAACTATTCAATTTCATAGGGAAACAAAAAGCTATTAACCGAAGGTTTTTGGATATCTTCATAATAGCGATAATAGCTGTACCGGACTGAGCCTAAGGTCTCAGTTCCTCTCGACTCTTAAACTGCCTCTAGGGAATAAAATCCCCAGAGGCAGTAATTCGTTTCGAGTACACTCGCTATTATTGCTATTATAGAATCCAAACCTTGGTTAATAGCTATTTTTTTGAATAGTTCATCAGAGAATGAGACAGAACATCATGTGTGCTTTTCACCACATACGACAAACTGGTATTCTCTTTGAGAGTCAGAGAGGGGATAGGACAGGATGTGTGCTTCTGAACTAAAAATACAAAAGTTTCGGAATAGAGACGGAGCTTTAATAGGAAAGAGTTAAGAAATGTTGATGAAGTGGTACTTATGGGATTGGTGCCAAGAAACGTGATAAGGGTGCGGTTTTAGGAGGGGTGGCGGTAAGTTTTGGTATGGAAAAGGTTAGGAAAAAGGAAAATTAGTTGTTTTTGGAGTGGTCATCGGGTATGATGTACATGTTTCTGAAAATTTATGAAAGCTTTGGAAGGAAGCGACAAGGATAGCGCCAGGCCTGTTTGAAAAAACAGGTGACGAGGAATGAGTTTATCGAAATACTCGGCGGATGACTCAAGGCAGTGCAGTCTACAGTTTCATACAAACCATTTTCGCAAGGGAATGACAAAATTGAAACGGCACCAGAAACATAATCAAAATTACAATAAGAAGAGGCGCCAATAGGACCTCTTATAAAAGGAGTTAAAAATTATGTGCGGAATCGTAGGATGTATTGGACACGACAGAATTCAAACTGTAGTGTTAAACGGATTAGAAAAGCTTGAGTATCGTGGATATGACTCAGCAGGATTATTTATTATGGACGAAGATGGATCAACACAATTAGTGAAACGTGTTGGACGTATTCAAAATCTTCGTGATGCAGTGGATGAAGCTATTCCAGCATTTGCAGGGATTGGGCATACTCGTTGGGCAACACACGGACCAGCGACAGAAAACAACGCTCACCCTCACCAATCACAATCAGGTCGTTTCACATTAGTGCACAACGGCGTAATCGAAAACTATGACGAATTGAAAAAAGAATTCTTAAGCGACGTTGATTTCAAATCTCAAACAGATACAGAAGTTGCCGTAAACTTAGTAGAATACTTTGCGAAAAAAGAAAATTTATCAGGTAAAGAAGCTTTCCGTCGCGCGTTGAAAGAAATCCGCGGATCATTCGCGTTCGGTTTATTAGACAGCGAAAAACCAGGCGTTCTTTACGCAGCAAAACATAAGAGCCCATTATTAGTAGGGGTTGGCGAAGGCTTCAACGTGATCTGTTCAGACGCAATGGCAACAATCGCTGAAACAGACCGTTATATCGAAATCAAAGACGAAGAGTTAATCACTTTAACGGCTGACTCTGTAGAAATCGAAACAATCGACGGTGAACCAGTAGAACGTGCACCATTCGTTGCAGAATTAGATGCGGACGATTTAGAAAAAGGGGCTTACCCTCACTACATGTTGAAAGAAATGGATGAACAACCAGTTGTATTACGTAAAATCATCCAAAACTACCAAGACGAAAATGGTCAATTACAAGTCGATAAAGAAATCCAAGATAGCATTTTAGCAAGCGACCGCATTTACGTGATTGCCTGCGGAACAAGCTACCATGCAGGATGGGTTGGTAAAGCGTTATTAGAACAACTTGCTGGAATTCCAGTAGAAGTTCACTTAGCAAGCGAATTTGCTTACCACCAACCATTATTATCACAAAAACCATTCTTCATTTTCTTATCACAAAGTGGAGAAACAGCGGACAGCCGTCAAGCGTTAGTAAAAGTAAACGAGCAAAACTTCCCATCATTAACAATCACAAACGTGAAAGGATCAACTCTTTCTCGTGAAGCAAGCTATACATTACTATTACACGCAGGCCCTGAAATTGCCGTAGCTTCAACAAAAGCTTACACTGCACAAATCGCAGTAATGGCTGTTTTAGCAGACGCATTACGCGCTTCTAAAGGTTTAGAAGCTCCATTCGATATGAAGCATGAATTAGGCGTAGTAGCCGCTTCAATCGAGAGCGTATTATCAGACAAACAAGCCGTTCAAGACTTAGTGAACGAGCGCTTATTAGAAACTCGCAATGCTTTCTACATCGGTCGTCACTTAGACTACTATGTAGCGATGGAAGCAGCGTTGAAATTAAAAGAAATCTCATACGTGCAAACTGAAAGCTTTGCCGCAGGGGAATTAAAACACGGAACAATCGCCCTTATCGAAGAAGGCACTCCAGTAATCGCATTATTAAGCGAACCAGTTGTAGCGAGCCACACTCGCGGAAATATCCAAGAAGTGAAAGCTCGTGGCGCTGTCGTAACAACAATCGCGATGGAAGGTGTTGAACAAGAAGGCGACGATATCATCGTTCCAGCGGTGCCAATCTTACTTGCACCAATCGTATCTGTAGTGGTAACGCAATTAATCGCGTACTACACTTCTCTAGGTAAAGGCTTAGACGTGGATAAACCGCGTAACTTAGCCAAATCGGTTACAGTAGAATAGAAAAAATGGTGGACGGCTGTCCACCATTTTTTTTTTTTCGAAGGATGCAAAATCCATTTGAAAAGAAGAGAGAATATAGCCCAAGGGGCTAAAAAATAAACTTCATACCGCTTCGGATATCTTCATAGCTGCGATAATAGCTGTACCGGGGCGAGCCTAGGGTCTCGCTCCCTATCGAGCTTCAAACTGACTCTAGGAAATAAATTTCCAGAGTCAGTAATTCACATCGATTACAATCGCTATTATTGCCGCTATAGAATCCGAAGGGTATTCCGTTTATTTTTTATCCCTGTGTTTGTGCCTTATTTCAAATGGATTTTGCCTTTATTCGAAAGAAAGGGAGAGAAAAATGATATGGAAAGATTATCATAAGATTCCTGCTGCAGATGGATACCGTGCAGTATAATTGGCTTAATCAAAGAAATGATTTGTTAAAAAGTGAGTAGGGGTGCTAATAGAATGTCGATTTCTAAAAAGAAAGCAGGAGTGATACTGCTAATAATCGCAGTGATAGGTTTTGGCTATTGGTTATTTCATGAGGATGAAGTAGTTCCGGACTTTTCATCTAATAATAAAATTGAATTGATTGCCCACGTGCTAAGAAATCGTAATGCGGACAAGATTAGAGAAGCAGGATATGGAATCCCATCAGACTCAGTTATTAGACGTTTAGGTGGTATCGATATGCTTGAAATGGATGGAGAATTGAATTTAAAAGTACGAGTTCCAAGTCCTGATGATAGCGAAATACTTGTTCTTTTTTTCAACGGTGGATGATGGAAAGAAAAATAAACGGGACTTTCTTTTTAGATAAAGAATGGAATATCATTTATTCAAGCTACCATACGATTGGAGAAGACAATACGAGGAAAGAAGTTAAATTAACTGACTCTCAAGAAAAAGAGTTATTACAGAAAGTTCAGAAGGAATTAAATCAATTTCTAGATAAAATGAAAGAACAATTAGGGTAGATAACTAATGTGATCTTGCCTTCATTCGAAAGAAAGGGAGAAGAGAAATAAGAGTTGGGTGCAGGAAAAAAATCGTCGCTGCAGGGGTGCGGTGATGAAGGGACGTGACATGCGTTCATATGTTTCTCGCAGTGTAACAGACGAGCAAGCCTTCAAAAAGTGTAGAAGCTAGCTCGAACGAAAAACTAAGGCAGAAATTTAGTAAAGATTACAGACAAGATTACGGAAAATCATGCGGATTTTATAATCGAAGTGATGTGGGATAGCATTCGAAGTGAATTCCGGACTCTTTTAGAGTCCGTTTGAATCTCGAAAGTGCTTGAGACGTAGGCTCAAGCCGGTGCCCCATTACAGCGATTATAAAAAAATCCGCAAGGATTTGAAGGAATCTTGTCTTTGTTTTCTACAGGGGATATTTTAGAAAATTTAGTTCGTTCGAGTAAGCTATAACACCACACAGACATTTTTTTGCGAAGGGGGTGGCTCGTATGTTATAGTGAAGGGAAAGAATGGAAAGCGAGGGACGGGCATGAAGGTTGTATTCGTCTGCCTGGGGAACATTTGTCGTTCGCCGATGGCAGAAGCTGTATTTAGAAAAATGGTTCATGAAGAAGGATTGGAAGATAAAATTACGATAGATTCCGCTGCGACCAGTACGTGGGAACATGGGAATCCGGTGCATCACGGCACTAGGGCGAAACTCGAGGAGCACGGCATTTCCGCAAAGGGGCTTGTGTCACGGACGTTGGATGCAACGGACCTGGATGCGGACTACATTCTTGGAATGGACGCGTCGAATGTGCGTAATATCCACTCTTTTGTTGATGGAAAATCGGATGCGACGGTGGCGCGTTTACTAGAAGTGGCGGGAGTCGCACGCGATATTGCCGATCCGTGGTATACAGGAGACTTTGATGCGACGTACCGCGATGTGACATTGGGATGCAATGCGCTCTTAGAACAATTAAAAAAGGAATTATAGTATGGATAAGATTAGAAAGATTGGGCAGTGATGATTGCTCTGGCGGCTGTTTCGTTACTTGTCGTCTTGAATTTTAGCGCCATCCTCACATGGATTTCCGAATTTATTGGGATGATGTTCCCGCTTATTTTAGGGATGATTTTGGCATTTATTTTAAACGTGCCAATGAAGCGAATTGAACAAGTGTTGGAGAAGATAAACTTCCCGCAAAAGCTGCGTAGAAGTGTCGCAATCCTGAGCATTATTGTGATTCTGCTTCTGATTATTTCGCTGTTGATTTGGATTATTGCGCCGATGATTGCTAAAACCGTGTCGCAACTGGGCGATAGTGTAAATCACTTACTATTTGTGGTTGCGGATTTTGTACAACATTCAAAATTAATGCAATCCAGTGAAGTGAGTCAGATTACCGACTCACTAAGTCAAAGCAATATCGTATCGTCTGTCATTACATTCCTTGGCGGATTTACAACGAATATTTCAGGGCTCTTCTCAAATGTGTTCTCTGTAATTATGGGGATTTTCTTCATGATTAATATTCTCGCAAGTAAGGAAATGCTCGCACGTTTAACGCTTCGCATTCTTAATGTGGTCTTGCCAAAAGATAAAATCGAGCACATTACTTATGTTGGGGAAGTCATCGTGGATACGTATGACCGTTTCTTGATGAGTCAAATCATCGAGGCGGGAATCGTTGGGGTTATGATTTTTGCTGGATACTCTCTTGTAGGGTTGCCATATGCAGGACTTGTTGGGGTGCTGTCCGGAGTACTCTCATTCATTCCGTATATCGGGCCGTTTATGGCGTGCGGAATTGGAATGCTTTTCACCTTTACAGAAAGCCCAATTCAAGCACTCATTTCACTTGTCGTCTTTATGATCGTTCAAATAGTGGAAGGAAATGTCGTCTATCCGAAGGTTGTCGGCAGTTCCGTAGGTTTGCCAACGATTCTAACCCTTGCTGCTGCGTTAATCGGTGGAAATCTCTTTGGTTTAGTAGGAATGATTTTCTTCATACCAATTTTTGCCGTGATTTACCGTTTCGTGAAAGAATGGGTGGAGAAACATGAACAAGCTGCTTCAGTGGTAGCTGTAGGAGGTATTATTGATGAAGAAAATTAGTGAACTAGGGATTACAGGGAAAAAGCTCCTAATTGAAGGGATTGCATTCCTTATTGCTGGGGTGTTGCTCCTAATCTACGGACCAAGCTTCCCAGAATTGATGTTACGTCTGTTTTTAACATTCTTATGGGCTCGTGAACTATGGAATTTCTTGTTCCGTTGGTTTAGTAAGGCGGCGGCAAAAGATCCATTATGGCTGAATGTTGCTAAATTTTTCCTTTACGGATTTTTAGCAGGAAATCAATTTTTTATCTCGCTTCCGATTGCGATTGTCAGTATCTTGATGGGGCTTAACGAAGTGATGAAAGCGGCCACTAGTGGCGTAACGTACTATATTTATGTCAAAGACGGTATCCGTCCGCGACTGCGCTTGCTCATTGATACCATTTGGCTCTCAGTTGTCGGGGTAGCGACTTTACTGGCTCTTGGGGGCGACGGCAACTTACAAATGTTCTTCCTTGCGCTTTATTTCATCGGGCTTGGGACTAGTAACATTCGTGACGGATGGTTCTTCGAGGCCGAAGTTGGAAAGAAAGTCCTTCGTAGACGCTTGCGTCGAGGGATGCCGTTGGTACTGGCTGCGATTATTCCTCGTGTGACTTTGCAAAAAATCAATGATGCGTTGGAACTTGGAGAAGGCGAAACAGCCTCAGAAATTTACGACCGTTCTAAAGAAAATGCCGAACCAAACTTGGAGATGTTTATTCACGTCACAAAAGACGGATTTGGGGCAATCGGGCATGTCGATATTTGTTATAAGGGACGTATTATTTCATTCGGAAACTACGATACGAATTCAGAACGCCTCTTTGGAGCGATGGGGGATGGGGTTCTTTTTAGTGCCGACCGTGAAATACATTGAATTTTGTAAACGCGAAAACCATAAGACCTTACTGGGATATGGTCTCGCCTTGTCTCCGGAACAACTCGCAGCTGTCGATAAGGAAATCGCCAAACTGATGTCGCTGACAGTGCCTTGGGATCCACCAAAAACCGTGAAACCTAAGCGTCCTGGAATCGACAAAGAAGAACCGATGTATGCCTACAAGCTAAAACAAGAAGCAGATGGCCGCTTGTATAAATTTACCTCTTCAAAATTCAAGACGTATTTTGTCATGAGTACTAACTGCGTACTGCTAGCCGATACGATTGTCGGAGCAGCAGGAACCGATATTTTAAGCGTCCGTGGATTTATTTCCCCAGGGACGTACCAAGACTACTTAGATAAGGAGTTTGAGAGACCGCATAGTCTAGTCGTGACAAAGCGCGTCTATCAGTAAGAACATGGAACTTCAGGAAAAAGAATTCTTTATGAGGGAAGCGTTGAAGGAAGCGCAGAAAGCCTATGACCAAGCGGAAGTACCGATCGGGGCGGTTGTCGTCCTAAATGGTGAAATCATCGGTCGTGGCCACAACTTACGCGAGAAGGAACAAGACGCCACCTTGCACGCTGAAATCAAAGCCATTCGCCAGGCAAACCAGCACCTTGGAAGCTGGCGACTCGAAGACTGTGAACTCTTCGTTACATTGGAACCTTGTCCGATGTGCAGTGGAGCGATGATTCTGGCGCGGATGAAGAAAGTGATATTTGGAGCCTTCGACCCAAAAAGCAGGGACGGCTGGTACCTTTTATGAATCTGCTCCAAGATAGCCGGTTTAATCATCAAGTCGAAGTGGAGCAAGGGGTCCTTGAAGAGGAATGCCAAGAAATCTTACGTTCTTTCTTCAAAGGCCTTCGTGAACGCAATAAAAAACGAAAACAAGAAGCCAAACAAGCACAGCAATCCGAGTAGGAGCTGTGCTTGTTTTCTTTAATGAAAAACTTAAAGTTGTAATCGGTTGAATATACTTGAAAAATTGTTTTTCATTTTATATATTATTTTACATAATTTGTGAAAGGAGCAGATTGTATGAAATTATCAGAAAAAAACAAACGCAAGTATTAGGTTGGATTGCGACTTGTATGTCCGTTGCGATGTATGTTGCGTATATCCCTCAAATTATGAACAACTTAGCTGGGAATAAAGGGGACTTCATTCAACCACTCGTTGCCGCATTGAACTGCTCATTATGGGTGTACTATGGACTCTTCAAACCCAACCGTGATATTCCGTTAGCAGCTGCAAACGCACCAGGAATCTTCTTCGGTCTAGCATCTGCTTTAACTGCATTATTTTAATTTCTAAAACCAGGCACAGCTTTACTTATGAGGTTGTGCTGTTTTTTAATTTTCCGCAGTTCCTTCAAAATCAACAGAGCATGAATTTAGTGATTTAAAACAATAAAGTGCGACGTTTGAATTCTCATTTTCACAGGAGTAGAATAGAAATGTTGTTAAAAGTTTCAAAGTGAACTGGAGGAATATGGATGTCATTTTTAGGTTATAACAAAGGAGAAACATTAGAATTCAACTACAAAAAAGCGTGTGGCTTATGGCTCATCGCGGTCGCATTCGTGATTGCACTCGCGACAGTTGTAGGTGGAGAACAAATCATTAATATGCAGGTCTTCAGTATCGGCTATGTGGTGAGTTTCTTTTCCATCAATCTGAATAAAAAAGTCCTTCATAGGTTTTCAGACGGACCTTCAACACCTTTCCAACGAAAAGTATCGTTATACTCAGTGATTCTCTTATTTATTTTGCTAGTATTCTTAGGAGGACCATTCTTTGAATCAGAAAACTGGAGACTCATCTGGTTAGGTGCGCTCCTAGCAACAGGGATCCATTTCTTCCCGTACTACTTCGTCCATGGAAAATCAATGATCTTCCTAGGATTGGCATGCGTGATCAATGCAGCGGTCGGATACCTTTCTCCGCAAAGCTCCCTCGTGACCATCGCCTATATCGATGCCATTATTAAATTAGCCTTTGGACTTTACCTATTCTTCTTATCCAAACCATCCAAAGCATAAACTTATTTTTAGAGAACAAGCAGCAAATCAATCTGGTTTGCTGCTTTTTAATTTTCCGCAGTTCCTTCGAAATCAAGCAAACCATGACTTTAGTAATGCAAAGCAATGACAAAAGTGCCTGTTGCAAGGCTCCTTAAAATGCTTTAATAAAGATAACGAAAAGCAAGTAAGGAGAGTTCAACATGGAAAAACCAAAACAAAAAGAAAGTTCTCAATTAGCCAAACAATTATTTACGCTAGCCATCGTGGTCAATGTCCTGGCCTTAATCCTTCGAATAGGGCTGAAATTATATACAGGCGAATCCTGGCTAAGTGTATTCGATGGAAATCTGTTGTGGACGCTACTCCCATTGATGTTATTTTTCGATGAAAGAGAAGAAACAAAAAAAGCCAACCATCAGTAAGCACAAGCAAACATTTTTAGATAGTTTTTCCTTCTAGAGAGACTATCTTTTTTAGTGTCTCTTTTGCCATCCCTCGGCACGGTTTTATTTTAGAAAACCTAGCAGATTCAGTTGAAAAAGAAGCACCACATAAGAGACGCACAAAACTCCATCGTTTGAGGTAGGGAGCAGCCTATTTATTTCTTCACGTTGATTTCGAAGAATCTTGTGGATTCTATAGGAAACCTTCACAGTGCTAAGGTTTCGTAACGTGTTACGCATTAAATGCGAGGGAGAAAGACAGAAATACTCCAAATACATTATGTATTTAGAGTATTTCGTTTTCTTTCCCCCCACAAAGTTGAATAGGAATGAGCTAGCTGGTTACAGCAAAGCTCATTCCATTCAACCACTGTGCTTAGCAGGAGTAGTCCGCTTGTGGACGTACACCTCCTTTGAGGCTTTAAAGGTGAGAGACTTCGGCTCGAACCGGTGCAACGTTACAGCTACTATAAAATAATCCGCAAGCACTCGAAGAAATCAACCCCCGAAGGGTGTGCTTTTAAGAAGAGAAAACTATGTATGGAATACTCCCAGCATCTAACCGCAAAAAACGATGGGATAGTTTCATTTGCGCCCTTTATTTTGTCGTTTCCAATAATTTCTTTCTCAAGCGGTATCTACTTGCTTTTCAAAAAGAAGTTTTGTATAATAATACGTGCCGTTAGGCCATATGGCAATAGCGAACTTATGAATCGAGTCAGGTCCGGAAGGAAGCAGCTATAAGTAATGTTCGCTATGTGCTGTATGTACATAGAAGAAGATTCAGGCTGGACCAGAGGTTCAGCCTGTTTTTCATGAGAAAGAATATCCAGTGGAGGGAGAGTGAGTCGCATGAAGAACCAGAATTTCCAAGAAGAAGCTAAACATCTAGAAGGTGTGAAAAAAAGCTAATGGAAGACAAAATTACATTCGAAGAAAAAAACGTCTGCAAGAACGCGACCTGGATATCACTAGACAAGATACAATTCAGTATGGAATCCAGCAATTAGAAAGACAAAAAAAGAATCTCCGTACTTTGGAAGAATTGACGTTCAATTTGGAAAAAGACGAAAAAAAGTAGAAAAAAATGTATATTGGACCAGCGACCTTCTTTGATGAAGAAGATCAAGTGCAAGTGTATGACTGGAGAGCACCCATTGCAAGTTTGTTTTATGAAGGAACCTTAGGAGAGCTCCATTACGAGACTCCAAATGGGGCGCAAAAAAAGCACAAGCCTTTCTAAAACGCGACATCGTCATCAAAAAAGGAACCTTACAGTCTGTTTATGATATTGAAAATGAAGAATCGCTCTTAATGGAGGCCTTAGGTGCACCGACGAATAAGGATGGGCATTTAGAAGGCATCACCGCAACGATTCAAAAAAAGAACAAAATGAAATTATCCGTCTGAACCCGAAAGACTGGCTCATCGTGAATGGGTGCGCCGGAAGTGGGAAAACGACAATCTTACTCCAACGCATTGCGTATTTGATGTATCAAGCCAAAGATAAGCGGATGAGCGATATGTTGCTCCTATCACGCAACCAACTCTTTGCAAAATACGTATCGCATGTGATCCCAAGTTTAACGGGAAGCGAGTTATACCAACAAACACTTGCGCAACATACGATTGAGTTATACCGCAAGATGTACTTGCATAAAACAACGACTTTAAGCCAAGTGCCAACGCGTAAAAGTATACTTGACGGATAGTGAGTGGATTGCACTTGTGCATCGCAATCTCCAAGGTCTAACGGCGAAAGATCTACCGTATCGAGCAATCGGGATTAAAGGGCAAGCGGTCTTCACCATGAAAGACTATGAAAAAAACTCACTGAAAATGTGAATGTGACCTTACCATTGCATCAGCAATTAACGCAAATGCAAACCGTCTTAGAGCGTACTTTAAAACGCCGTCTCAATAAATTCTTTATGTCCGAGAAGGCCAAAGCCGTTTACGAGTCTATGAATGCAATGCAAATCGAAGTCTTGATGAAGGATGTTGAGACGAAGAGTGAGGCGGAGTATTTCCAAGTACTTGGACAAAAAGTCTTCGAAAAAGAAGTGCTTGAAGTGACGCAACAAGTAGAAATGTTCGCATTCGTGGACATCGCTTATCTAGTTCAAAAAAATGGATGCCGCAAGCGAAAGCGCGCCGTCAAGAGCTAGAGAAGATGGACAATGCGCCAATTCCGTTGAAAAAAATCGAAGGGTCTCGCCTCCAAGTGACGGCAGAAGGGATTCGTCTGTTGCAATATGTGGCGACAAGAGTCACTCCGGTTCGCGCTTATGTAGGGTATAGCCATCTCTTTATCGATGAAGTACAAGACGTGTCCTTGTTATGGCTGGGCACTCTATCGAATTTTTATTTCCGTGCGAAATTCACGGTCGTTGGGGACACTTACCAATCGTTTACGACGTCTTCTTCGATTTTCACATTGGGAACGCGCCATCCTGAACTCGTCGAATTGGTCTTTCCAAACCGGTCCTTGATGAATCGCTCGCTTGAAATCAGCTATCGCTGTACCGCACAAATTACACGATTTGCCAACGGAATCTTAAAATGGCCACTCGATAAAAATGTATTCCCACGTACGGGAAGCGAAGTAACGCTGTATAGCGATGCAGATGGCATGCAGCTCACGCGCTTGAAAGGCTTATTGGAAGAAAGCCCGCAAGTGTATCACACAACGGCAATTTTATGTCGGACGATGGAAGAAGCTAGAGCCTTACATCAACTGCTAAACGTGGAAGACATTGCGCTTCTAGAAGATAGCAGTGAGTCGCTTGGCAGTCGCTTTGTATTAACGACAATTCAAGTGGCGAAAGGGATGGAGTTTGACGAGGTCATCATTTGGAATGCGACCGATGAAGCGTATCATACCGCGAAAGAACAAATGATGCTGTATACGACTTGTACAAGGGCAAAACACCGTCTATCCCTCATTGTTCCAAAAGGGACAGAAAGTCGCTTTATTCAGACGTCAAAGGCGCCGATGAAACGCGTCGAACAGTAGAATTTTTGAAGAATCTATACTAGAATAGAACTGTAAATTTTTAAAAAGGCAGGGAAGTAATATGGCTTATCAAGCATTATATCGAAAAATGGCGTCCACAAACGTTCGATGATATGGTCGGACAGAGTGCGGTGACGCATACGTTAAAAAACGCGATTAGTAATCAAAAAACGAGTCATGCTTACTTATTTACGGGGCCTCGTGGGACAGGAAAAACGAGTGCCGCGAAGGTCTTTGCAAAGGCCATTAACTGTCCAAACCAAAAAAACGGCGAACCTTGTAACGAATGTGAAATCTGTAAAGGGATCACAAACGGAACGATTGGCGACGTGATCGAAATCGATGCGGCCAGCAACAATGGGGTTGAAGAAATCCGTGATATTCGTGACAAGGCGCGTTATGCACCAACGCAAAGCCGAATATAAAAATTTATATTATCGACGAAGTGCATATGCTCTCAACAGGAGCGTTTAACGCACTCTTAAAAACCTTAGAAGAACCTCCTCAAAAGGTCATCTTCATTCTCGCAACGACGGAACCGCATAAGATTCCAGCGACGATTATTTCTCGGACGCAACGGTTTGACTTTAGACGCATTACGTCCCAAGAAATTATTGACCGCTTGGCGTATATCTTAGACCAAGAAGGCATAGAGTACGAAGCGGATGCCCTCAGTGTAGTGGCTAGATGTGCCAATGGGGGAATGCGAGACGCCCTCAGTTTACTCGACCAGATGATTTCATTTGGCGACGGGAAAGTCACGTTTGAAGAAGCGATTCAAGTGTCGGGAAGCCTGACGGATGACTTGATGATTGATTTTGTAGCGGACTTACAAGCGCAGAAGGCAGAAGAAGCGTTGGAAAGCTTACAACAGCTCTTTAAAATGGGGAAAGAAGCAAAGCCGATTGGTGGAAGAATGGCTGGAATTTGCCAGAGACCTCCTCGTAGCCAAACAAAGTGGCGAGGCAGTCGGTCGGAGCGAACGTTTCTTGCAATTTAAAGACGAAGTGGATGCCGCCTTTTTATACCGCTTTGTGGAAGCTTTAAATCAAACGCAACAAGAAATGCGCTTCACCACAAAACCAACGATTTCACTGGAAGTCTTAACGATTAAAATGGCACAACCGCAAACAAGTGCTACTCCTAGACCAATAGAAGCGCCAAGTAGCGAGGAAGTGGAGCAATTGCAACAACAACTCGCACAGTTACGACAACAAATGTCTGCGCTGATGAACGGAGGAAGTGTTCCTTCTTCGCAACCAGCTCCGCCAAAACCAGTTGCAAAAAGCACCAAAAAGCAAGCTTCAAGCCGAATGTGTCGGCCGTGAACAAAATTTTGATGGAAGCTACCAAAGAAGACATCGAAAAGGTGCGTGACTTATGGGGCGACTTGCTCAGCTGCTTAACGCCACAACAACGAGCGCTGATGAATCAAGCACAACCGGTTGCTGCAGGGCCAAATGGGTTTGTGATGCAATTTATGTATGAACATATTTGCGGACTGGCCGAGACGACTGTAGGATTCCATGAAGAAGTCCAAGGACATCTCGAACGCCTCGGAGGCTACAGCGGAACCTTTGTCGGAGTCACAAGTGAACAATGGCAACAAATTCGCTCTGATTTTGTTCTCGAGCGCAAGAAGAATAAAGAAGGCGAAGCGGTCTCTCATGTGACAGAGGCACCCGTTGTGGAAGAGTCGATTTCTCAGGAAGAACAAGAATTTAAACAAAAAGTACAAGATACGATTGAGCTTTTCGGAGAAGAGTTCGTTCAAATTGAAGAATAGAAAAAATACGAATTAACGGAGGTACAACCATGCGTGGAATGGGAAATATGCAAGGCATGATGAAACAAATGCAAAAATTGCAAAAACAAATGGCACAAGCTCAAGAAGAATTAAACCAAACAGAATACACAGGAACTTCTCAAAGTGATTTGGTAAAAGTAACGGTAAACGGAAAACGCCAAGTCTTAAACGTGGAAATCAAACCAGAAGCAGTTGATCCAGAGGATGTAGAATTATTACAAGACTTAGTATTAATGGCAACAAACGATGCGTTAACGCAAGCAGAAAAAGCCAACGACCAAACAATGGGTCAATTCACTAAAGGATTAAACATCCCAGGATTTTAATCGAAGGAGGTTGGAGCATGCATTATCCAGAACCGATTGCACGATTGATGGACAGCTTTATGAAGCTACCGGGGATTGGTGCGAAGACGGCTGCACGACTTGCCTTCTTCTGCATGGATATGCGTGAAGAAGACGTCTTAAATTTTGCAAATTCGCTCATTAGCTGCAAGCGTGACTTACGAATGTGTTCGGTTTGTGGCAATGTGACGCAAGAGGATCCGTGCGAGATTTGTGCGGATACAACGCGCGACCGTACGAAAATTCTCGTGGTGGAAGATGCCCGAGATGTGATGAGTATGGAGCGGATGAAGGAATATAAAGGGCTCTATCATGTGCTTCACGGGGTGTTGTCTCCGATGGAAGGGACGGGGCCGGATGATATTAATATTACGTCACTGATTACGAGGTTGCAGGATCCGGAAATCCAAGAGGTTATCATCGCCACTAATGCGACAGCGGAAGGTGAAGCGACTGCCATGTACTTGTCCCGTCTCATCAAGCCAGCGGGCATCAAAGTAACGCGTCTGGCTCATGGGCTAGCGGTCGGCAGCGACATCGAATACGCAGACGAAATGACTCTCTTCCGCGCCATCGAAGGACGAAGAGAACTATAAAAATAAAATAACAGGTTGATACTGCTAAGATAAATGAGAATTGGAAACTCCCGTTTCCTCGGATATCTTCATAGTAACGACAATAGCTGTACCGGATTGAGCCTAGGTCTCAACCCTACCGAGCTTCAAAGAGGGAGTAAGACAGAAATTAAAACTGGACTCACAGTGTGAGTCCAGTTTTTTTCGTAGTCTTACCCCCGCAAAGCTGATTAGGATTAAGCAAATCACAAGTGATGAAGCTTAATACAATCAGCTACTGCGTCTACCTGGATAAAGTATTTTCCATAAGGAGCATCTCATAACTCCCTCTAATTCACATCGGTTACTGTTCGCTATTGTTGTTACTATAGAATCCGAGGAGGGGTCGTTTCCAATCGCGCAGTGTCAACCTGTTTTATTTTTTCCTTCGATGAGGCGGGAGAGTGCGTTTTGATGGGGTTCGGGGCTAGGATGAGCAGGGTGTTCCTTTTGTGCTTGATGAGGGGACGGGGCATGGCAGAGCTTGCCTTCCGGTCTTGGGAAGGGAAACAATGCGGTGTGGTGGTTTTAGAGGGAGATGGGTGCTGGAAAGTTTGCTGCGGAAGGGTGTTTTTCTTAATCATCCGATAAATTCATGGGGGTGTAGGCGAAGTGGGGGCCGGAGATGGTATAATTGGGAAATAAAGTAAAAAGGCATGTTCCAGGAAGGGGAAGGCAGTGAATCAGTTGTTTAGAAGTTTTCTGTCGAAGAAGACGGTCAGTCGTTTTCGTGAAATCGTTGAGTTTTTAGCTGAAAAAGCAGAGTTGACAGAGGAGGTTCCGGCTAAAGTGGAACGCAATCCTGTTGTGCCAACGGTTGTCGTGCTGGCACTTGCCATCATTTTCTATCGGAGTTCGTTTACGTGGGTTCCGTTTCAGACATTGTTGGAACAGTTTGGATGGTTTTCTATCGGGATTCCCGCTCTCTTTATGGGGCTCTGTGTATTCTTGGTCTTATTTTTAGATCAATTATGGATTCAAAAGGATTTAAAACGAGAATTAAAAAATTTAGTGACTTTTGCTGAGCAGGTGGTCGCTCGCTTGAAGGAAGAGGGACGCACAGAACTGGAAGAGGATATTGAAGATGTAGAAGTGCTGATGGCGGATTATAAGGACCGATTTGGATTTTTAGGGGGAAGAAGAATGAGATTATGGCATGAAGACTTGATCGCAAAGCTTCCGCGTCCGCAACTTTTGGGGCAACACCGTGAATGTTGTGCCCTTAGAGGAAATGGCTGGGGCAAGAAGCACGCAACGGTAGATTATGTGTTTACGTATCCGCCGTATGTACTCTATCAATATCATATGCTCATTATGGATGAAATGGAACGCCGCGGGTACAATGTGACTCCTCTATGGAAAGAGGCGTCGTACCGGGGAAAAGTGTGTCCGCCATATACCGAAGTTGTGACATGTGCGTGGAAGAGTCCGTTATACAAAGAGCATGATGATGCGTATTACAAAGAATGTGTGGAGAATTTGGCACAAAAAGGAATCGCTCTAGGAGGAGAATAGTATGTTTAAATTTCTATTTAAAGACGTTGCGACGAGAAAAATGTTAGTGAACTTCCGTGAGTTGACAAGCTACTTAATGAAAGAGGCGGGAATGGATGATGAACTACCGGGACTAGTCGACAAAATAGCATTCATCAAAATGATTGCGGGCATGTTTTTATTCATCCTAGTGATGCGTACAGGGATTTTTGGGCTACCCGTTAAGTATTTTCTTGGTAAGTTCGCCCAAGAAAATAGTGTGGTTTTTCTAATCTTCCCATTTATTTCTTTATCCTTATTTTTGGTATTCTTTTTTTCTTCTGTACCGAATCTGGTCTAAAAAAAGTACTGACACGTAAACTTGGCGAACTGATACCCCTTGCGGAACGTGCGATTGCAGCGCTCAAAGTAGCTGAACGCGACGACTTAGAAGAGGATATCGAAGACGCAGAATTTCTGATTGAGGATTATAAGGACCGATTTGGATTTTAGGAGGAGAAGAGGATGAAGTTTTTCGTTTCATAATCGCATTACGAATCAACAGTTAGCGCAGTTTCGTTATTTGACCGACATATTGATGCAAGAAGCAGGTGTCACACAGGCAAAACCAAAGCGTGCAGAACAAAAACTGGCGACGATTGGATTTATTACGGGGTTTCTAGGCTATTTCTTTATCAAGACCGAAATCTTCAAAGCCCCAACAATGGCCCTCGTCGCTCGTGTAGCACAGGAGCCGGGATTTGTCTCCATCTCGCTTTTAGTCTTGTTTTTTGCCGTTCCACTCTTCTTCCTCTGGTGCCTACTCCTTTTTCTAAAGCAAAAATTTTATAAAAAAGAAATCAGTGGACTCATCGTGCTGGCCAAGAAGAGCATGGCGATTTTAAAAGAAACCAAGCGCATAGATATGGACGATGACATCGAAGACGCGGAGTTTATTATCGCAAACTATGAAAAGAGCAGCTTATGAAGGTATGAAATTCATTGATAGGATGGATTTGTAAAGGGATTTTGTTTACATACTTGGGCGAAGAGTATTTGAATGTAATTGAAAAATACCTTCAACAAACCATCCGATTGAAGGTAATGAACATGCAAGCGCCAGAGTTAGGATTAGGAATCATAGAGGTCTAAACATAGAGAGATAAATAAAATCGGCTTTCTTGTGGTGCTACGTGCACTTACAAGAAAGCCGATTTTTGTGACGAAACTATAAAAGGGAATTTCGATAAACAGAAGTATGCAAAAATAAACAAAAGGCTTTAGTTTTCTGTTTATCTGCTTAGCCTAAGATGAATCAAATGGCATAACTACTCAATCAAAATGATGTTACAGCTACTCAAACATTATTGTTAGGAGGACTATAATCAGGATTATAAATCTAATTTATCCCTTCTGATTCCATTCAAATAAGGTGTCCAACCAATCAAAAACGACATTATGAGCGAGTCTCAAATTGTTGACTTGGCAATGAGCATCCGCACCACTTTCCGCTTCAAAAATTTGAAGTTTAGTTTGCGAATTTTTAGACCTAAGTGCTTCGAAAATCACTCTGGTTTGGTGTTGTAATTCGGCGCCTTCACCCTCTCCCATGATAAATAGGCAAGGACACTGAATTTTTTGATAGTCCACAACCTTTGCACGGTTAAACACTTCATTAATAGCACTCTTAAAATCAGAAGTACCAAACTGCCAAGCATATTTTTTAAGATTTAAATCCGCAGCCTCATTCAGACTTCCAGCTAACTTTAAAAGGACATTCATTAACCAACTTGGAGTTTTTAGGCCTGCCCCAAATTCTTTTCTAAAGATTTCCGAAACGTCATAAATAGGAGTGCTTGCAATCCATGCATGGATTCTTGTATCTTCTTCGACAGCTTGTGCGGTAAAATATCCCCCTCCGCTAACTCCATAAATGGCTAGATGATTCAGCTGAGGATTTCTTCCTTCTAACCAGTCTATACACTGTGAAATTGGAATAGAGGCATTTACATCAAAGGTTAAACCTCTGCCAGGGTTGGACCCTTGACCAGGTAGATCAACCATTAAAACATTGTAACTTCGCATCCAACCTGGATAGCCAGCAAAGTAAAATAAATCTTCACGATAGGTATCTCCACCACCAATCATAATCAATGTTGGACAATGATTACCACTGTGAAGATAATAGCCCGGCAAATAGGAATCTTGATAAGGAATCGATAATTCTTCGACTGGGGCTCCTAGTGATTGAATGGCGTTAGAAAACGCCGTCTCCATTTTATGAACGGTAGGCAAATACTCGTCAGAAAAAGGATTGATAAACTGAATTGCTGAACGAAGGGAATAGGTCTGTGCTAGATAATATTGTGCCTTTGTTTGCTCACTCAAACCCGAATGACTTACTTTTTGTTCAAGATAGTTTCCATGCGATAAAAAAACACTTTTCCAGTTATCAGGTTTTGGTGATTTGCCCAACTCTTGGGCAAGATAATAAAGTTCTCCGTGAGAAAAACCAAAAACTTCTCCTATACCTAACAACCAATTAAAGAAAAAAATCCGTATCCCCATTTTTTTGAAAAAAATATTCGGGTAGATTGTCTTTTTAAAAATAACTTCATTTTCTTTCATAACTCGCCTCTTATACTCAGGATATTCCTGTATCATACCATATCGATGAATCTTAAACACATTTAAATTATCGAAGATTGATTTAAGCTTTATTTACAAAGGTTTTTAACTATCTTGTCATATTTATTTTTCCGTATGTTTATGGTACAATATAAGCAATTCTCGTTACCAATAGAAGATAGAATCATTTAATGAGGAAAGTACATAACATACGCTTTGGAGCTACAACGTCAAAATGTTACGGCTCCACCTTAAATAAAGAACTTTGGTAACTTTTTACTATATTGAAAGTGTTAGAAAAAAATTAAAAAAATGAACCTCACAGATATGGCGAGCTACATTGAAGACGCGGAGTTCATTATCGCAAACTACGAAAAAAATGTTGGGGTGTAGGGAGGAAAGAGCGTGAAAAAACGCCTGAGTGAAGAAGAAATAACTCAATTACGAACGAGGCTTGCCAAACGGATACAAAGAGAAAAGACCCCTGTAGCCTTACCACCTGGAAGGAAACTCGCCAGAAGAATCCTTTCCGATGGAGAAATACTCATGATTGCTGTGTTAATCGTCACGTTGTTTCCACTTGGAGTATACTTGTGGTTCACCATGGGTACCACTTTCTTAGCAGGAAGAAATAGAGTTCTGTTACCGATATGGGAAACGGCCATCGTCTTGTTTTTTGTCTTTCGTTGGATCCGAAACAGACTGTACAAAAACGAAGTAGAGCACTTATTGCAAATGGCTAGTCCGGATGTTGAGGCAGAGCTGATTTCTGAAGAAACTCATCCGCAAGAGAAACAACTGTATGCGCAGGAAATACCACCCCAATGGAATGCCGAAAAGCTGGCTTTCACAGTGGAGGCGCCGATTAAAAAACAAAATGCGTTACTCGCGTTATTCTTCCCGACAGAAGTCTCTCAAGAGGAACTGTTAACACTCCGTCAACTGATTGCGGAGGATTCATCTGGAAATCTTGAGGAGAAAGCGTCGTTACCAAAAGGCTGCTCGGAGTATTGGGTTGAAAACTCTCGCTTTTTCGGCGTAATCATTTTCTGGATTTTATCCCTTTTCGCGTTTGGAATGGTTTTCGTTTTGGTTTTTGATAGAACAATTGGACCATGCTTTGAATCTCTTATGGGAGAATAATTGGATATGGTTGGTCGTTCTGTTTATTTGTTGGATGGGCTGGACCATCTCTTACTTTATTCGAGGACGACACTTCAGACAACTGTTAAAAATAGCTTGTACAGATCTTTCAGCCTATAAGGATGTTCCTTGGGACAAGATCCCAGAGCCTATCAAAGCACTGTACGATTACGTGTTATTTTTACGAATAAAATATGGGGTGTAGGGAGGAACAGAATTGAAACAAAGGATTAGTGAAGAAGAAATTACTCGACTCAGGGAATTGACGGAACAGGTAGAGAAGGAGAGCGAACAGCCCGAAATGCTACCACCTAGCAAAAGAAAGGTAAGAAACTATCTTTTTATCACACAATGGGTAATGGTCGTTATTCTTTGTTTTGCGTATTTGCCGAGAGTTCTGCTCGGAGTGGGGATAAGTATCATAACCTTTAATGGAGATTTCATACGATATATGTTTTTTGCATTTCTGGTAGTTGGACCCTTGTTTATCGTTATATGGGGAATTCCGCTTACAGTATTCTTTGTCTGTCGTCGTATTAGAATAAGAAAGTATGAAGAAGAAATGAGAAGCTTATTTCGAATTATTAATCAGGAATTGCATGTTCGAAAACATTTTGAGGATGAGGAAATATCAGCAGAAGCAAAAGACTTTGAGAAATCTCGTAAAGGGATTAAGAAGAGAATATGATATAGAAAAAAATTTATGCGATGAATTGGAACAAACTGTCGGATATAGGGGGAACTATGAACAAGAAAAAAAGGATTGAAGAAATTCGGCTGGCACGACTAAGAGAATTGCTAATTGCAGCGATTCGAGAACGTTCAGGGAAAGTGGTTGCGCTTCCTAGCGCTGCAGTGATGCCAATTATTTTTTTAAAAATATTTTTAAAAAATATTCTTGATAATATTAACTACATTCATCTTCCTGTTTTCTTTACTAAAAGGATTTGATTTTGGCCTTCAGGCGTTGATTGCAAACCCTTTTAAATTCTTAAAGGAGCAAATGGAGTTTAATCCGTTCTTTAGAACTTATTTATTCTTTTTATCGTTGGATTTGGACTTTTTCTATGGGAACGTAAGGAATTTAAAGAAGACAAGGCACTAATTGTCCGTAGAGCGAAAGAAGAAGTCTTAGAATGGCAAAACTTCACCAACGAAGAACTTCCTAACAGCGTGAAAGAATTAAAGCAGTATTTATCTGAAAATGACGATGCGTTCAACATCGAAGAGTCGCGTGAACCGGTTATAAAGTCATTATTACGATTATTTCCTAGAAACGTTTCACAAGAAGATATTAATGAACTACGCCAACAGCTTATAACCATTTTATCTGAACAACAGCAAGATGTTTCAAAGTTACCAAAAGGTATGCCGTACCTTTTTGTTAGTCTCATACGACTTTTATTGCTGTGCGGGTGCTTGGTGGTCACTTTACCAATCATCTGGTTATTCATTACGTCATACTATGATGCCCTCATCATGCTCGCTTTCTTAGGGATTCCTATAGGTATGCTATTAGGTGTGCTATGGTTCTTTTATTTTGGGCTTTCTTCTAGCGTTCATGAAAAACGAAAAAGAGCTTTTGATAACCTATTTGAGATTGCTCGTGCAGAAGTTGCAACGTATAAGGATGTTGCTGTGGAAGATGTTCCGGAACAAATCAAGGAGCTTCAAAGATTTATTGAAGGGTTAGAGTCGAAATATCATATCCCAGGGGAGAACTCAGGATGGAAGAAAACAGAAAGTTAATCAAGTTCAACTACAATCTGTCTGAAGACCAGCTGAGTCGATTGAAGTTTCTTCTAGATAGAGTAGTCATAGAAGAGAATTTAGATATAACCGTTCCATATACGGATGCGAAGAGACGAAAAGTAGCCTCGATGTTGTTGGCGTTTTTTGCAATCATTTTATCACTGACGGGGTTTGGAACCGTCCTGTTATCCGTGGTTGCGATAATTATCCCGCCTGTACTGTATTTGTCCTTCTGGTTATTGCTACTTTATATTTATGGCTTATCTGGGGGATTCCCATTTTAGGAATTCTTTTTTGCAACGGATTTATTCGTTTCTCTAGGCAAGAAGAAACAAACGAATTTGTCACTGTTGCCCATATGATTCTTTCTGAAGTAGAGGATGCGCATCGAAGTTCTCTTTCGCAGGAAGTTTTACAATTAAAATATTTTTATGAGTGCTTTGAAGCAAGATGCGGAATCGAATCAAAAGAACGAGAGAAGAGAAGATTTCAGAATCAGTCGATTAAAACAACTACTACGAGAGATAAACCCAACAAGAAAAGATTTACCGGAATCAGAATGGGGGACTTCTAAACTCGCGCTCAAATGGGTTGTGCTTGCGAGTAGTGTTTTATCCATAGTGCTTGGATTGCGTTTTTTATATAGATCTTCTGAAGACTTATCAACCATCAGCGGCTTCGCTTGGTTCATCCTACCGTTTCTAGTGGCGCAAGTGGTGATTATCATTATTTATAAATTACTCCTTCAGTTCCAGAAGAAGAAAGCAAAACAAGAGCTTGTGGAATTGTTACAGGTCGCAACAGCGGAAGCAAAAAGAATCAAGAAACGACATTTAGAACTCTCAGAAGAATTGATTCAAGAGTTGGATGATTGTGTGTATGAATTGAGCCAAGCATACGGAATGACGGTTTTAAAAAGGAATCTTTTGGGATAGAAGATACGACCTTTGAACGTCAGGAGGAATGACAATGAAAAAAAGAAACAGAAAGTGAAGGAAGTTCGCGCCGTTGCCGAACGACTCGTGGACCGCTACAATGACGTCCGCCGTGTCGTGACATTGGTGGAACGTGTTTAAGGAGTAAAGGATATGGATCGTATTTTTCTTTCAGGGAAACAGAGGATCAAAATTAAGGAGATTCGAGAATTCCGCGAAATCGTGGAAGAATTGGTCGCTAAAAGTGGAGTTGACTTTGAATTTCCAGAGGAAACAGAGCCGTCAATTAGATTAAAAAAATCATGCTTTGGCGTCTACGAATCGTAGCTGCCTCCTTGGCATTTTGTTTTTTTATTATTTGGACGATATTCATAGAGTCTGGTGCTTCTATTATTCAAGTAACATCGATATTTTTGGGTGGATGGGCTATGCTCTTCTTAATGTGTGTACCGGGCCTCATTATTCCTACCGTCCTATTATATAGGGGTGAGCAGGAACAATTTCGATTGGAATTACGAGAACTCATTGACATTGCAGAGGCAGCTATTTCTGTCTTAAAGAATCAAAGGCGTAAAAGTATGAAAAATGAAATCAATCAAGCAAAAAAATTAATAGAGGAATACCGAAAAAAATAAACTTTAATGATGGTGATTAAGGATAGAAAACCATGGATTTACAAAGAATTCGATATAGAAAAAATGAAGCGCAGGAGTTTCGCGCATTGACCGAGCGCCTTGTCGGGGAGAGCGGTCTTGACATCGAGCTGCCGTATGAAAGTCCGGGAGTGCAGCACCTTATGAAGTATTTTTATGTCCTCGTGGGCATCCTCGTGCTGCTTACGATTGGACTCGTGGCCTTTATTTTCTATGTTAACGGTGGGAAATCAGAGAACTTTATGATTACGCTCACGAACGAAGAAATGCTCGTGTTCTTCCCGCTCGTCATCATCTGGATGTTCGGGATGTTTTTCTTAAAGGCGTTGGACGCACGTAACCAGCTCTTCATCCAAAAAGACATCCGCGCACTCTTGCCGGTTGCCCAAGAAGCACTGGACGCTCTTAGCGGAAACGAGAACGACTACGTGAAACGCGCGAAACTACTCGTTAAAAAAATATAGAACTTACGGGTTATAAGGCTACTTTAAAAATAAAGAGATTTAAAAAAACAGAAGGAGTAAGAATGAAGAAGAAAGTAACTCAAGAAACTGCCCACCGACTCCGAGAATTATTGGAAAAAGGTGACTTCAGAAAGAGAAGATGCGGCACCTTTGCCGAAAAATCATCAACTATTGCGCGTGCTATTGCCAGTGCTCGCTCTTTGTTTTGCAGGTGTCTATTTACAAAATGCCCACGCTTTTTCGATTATAGGGGGTGCATTAGCAACTATTTTTGAGGTTGGCGCTTGGGAAACGTTCGAATTCGTGGTGACCGTCACGAGCCACTATTTCTGGACGTGGAGTGTTCCTTTTATCGTTCTAGGAGCTGTCTTTTTCTGGAGACGTTATTCCTTCAAGAAGGAATTCAATGCTTTTAGTGGAACGAGCAAAGGAAGAGATTGCTCTGTGGAAAAAGAAACCACTCGAGACAAATCGCACCCTTGTAAAAGGACTAGAAGGCTTTTTAAAAACATTGCAAACGGAATATCAGTTTGAACAAAAAATAAGGTAACAATGTAAAGGGGTTAGGTAGATGATCTACAAAAACATTATTGTTTGATTTGGATTCGACGGTTTGGGATTTTTCATTCGGCGGAGAATTACGCGCTGACGAAATTGCTGGAGAATCAAGGGGCCAGTGAGATAGAAGTATATTGAGGTGTACATTCCGATGAATCGTGCGATGTGGCGCTCGCTGGAGAAAAAAACGAAATCACCCGTGAAGAGTTAGTGGGGACGCGTTTTTGCCAAGTTATTCGACCATTTCGGTTTGGAAAAAAAGATGGCCACGAATTAGCATCCGAATATGAGGCCATCCTCTCCACGCAAGGGCAAACGATCGATGGTGCGGAGGAAATGCTACATACGCTTACCAAGGCGGGATATGAACTCTACGCAGCTACGAATGGCATCACGACGATTCAAAAAGGGTCGCTTGGAGCATTCTCCGGTTACGAAGTATTTCAAAAAAAGTATTTATCTCGGAAGAATTAAAAAGTCGCAAAAACCAAGTCCGCTCTTTTTTTCGAACGAGTGGCAAAAGACATCCCGGATTTCGACAAAGAGACAGCGGTGATGATTGGGGATTCGCTCACAGCCGATATCCAAGGCGGGATTAATGCGGGAATCGACACGATTTGGATGAACCTAGCGCGTAAGGAGAACCGAACGGCGGTAAAACCAACCGTGGAAGTCCGTAGCTACGCGGAATTATTAGAATTTTTAGTATAAATGAAAACGACTGCGGGAATGTCTTGCGGTCGTTTTTTGCATGCAAACCAATTAGTTGAGTTGTACGAACAAAGAAGATAGACTGAGCAATAAGAGGTGATTCATGATGTCAAAACAATTAGAAAATGCAACAAATCTTTATTTAAGAGGAATTCGTGATGGACAGATTAAGGAAGTTCATGACAACTACATGGGGGATAGCTATACACAGCACAGTACCGGCGTCTCGATGAAAAAGAAGGGTTTGAAGCGTTCTTTGTAGACTTTTTCAAACGAAATCCAAAACGAGAAATCACTATCGTTCGTTCTTTTGAGGATGGGCCGTTTGTCTTCGTACATGTCCATCAAAAATTAAATGACGGCGAAGCAGAATGGGTGACCGCAGATATCTTCCGTTCGGATGACGAGGGTCGCATCGTTGAACACTGGGATGTCATCGACGCTTATCCAAAAGAAATTGGTGAGAAAGACCCGATTTACGGAGAGGTTTCTTTAACAGACTTTGACCGTACAGAAGAAAATAAAAAGATCGTTCGTCGCTTTTTTGTCGATGTCCTTCAAAACAAAGAGTGGGATCAATTTGAAAAATACGTATCGGATGACCTAATCCAACATAACCAAGAAATCGCACAAGGTGGACCATCCTTTAAACAATATTTGTTAGAGAATGATGCGAGTGTGGATTTTGTCTTCAAAGTGATCGGACAAGGAAATCTAGTAGTGGCTTATTCTAAAATGTGGATTGCCAATCAAGATTATGCCATCATGCAGCTCTTCCGCTTGGAGGACGGGAAAATTGTCGAGCACTGGGATAATAAAGAAGTCATGCCTAAGAAGAGCGAACTAACGAATCTAGGAAAATTTTAGTAAAGTAGGAATTCGATGAAACAACGATTAAAATTACTAGGAACACTACTTGCGGCGGTCCTACTAGGAGCATGCGGACTACTGATAGAAAACGCGGAGGCTCCGACAACGACAACTGTCCAAGAGACCACACAAGCTCAGCGCGTGGAAGTGAAAGCAGACGGTACCTATACCGAGAAGGAATATACCTTTGTTAGTAACGGCAAGAAACTCTATGCTAGAGCGTACATTCCAGATGTTCAAGGACAAGTCCCTTTAGTCATCTATAGTCATGGACTTGGAGCCAGCGTGGAGCACGATGAAGAAGTACAGAAAACCTTGGCGAAGTCTGGGGTGGCGGTGTTCAGCTTTGAATTTGCTGGCGGTTCGTCTTCCACCTATCCAAAAAGCGAAGGGGCAACGACGGACATGTCCGTTCTAACCGAAATGCAAAACTTGCGAGATGCCTTGCAGTTTGCAAGCTCCTTACCGTTTTTCAAAGCGGATCGCATTTATTTAATGGGGAGCAGTCAAGGAGGATTCGTCTCCGCACTGATGGCGGAGGAGGCGTTAAACTTAGCAGGAGTCTTCTTGCTCTATCCAGCATTCTCCTTGCCAGACGATATTCGAAGCACCTTCCCGAAACTAGACGAAGCCCCTGAAACCTTTAACCTTCTAGGGACAAAGATCAGCAAGAAATACTTAGTCGACGTCTATCCAATCGACGCGTATGAGGGACTGAGCAAGATTACGGCACCCGTGCATATTTATCACGGCGCGGACGACTTTATCGTCCCCATCACCGCCTCCAAAAAAGCAGTGAAAGCCCTCAAAGACGCACGTCTCACAACGTTGGAGGACACAGGCCACTCCCTCACACCAGAGCAACAAGCACAAATCGGTGCCGAGATTGCGGATGAGATTTTTAATGGGATGAAATAGGAGTGAAATCAAAAAAATATAGTGGACAAGAAAAAAACCAGGGTTAGTGCCCTGTTTTTTTGTGTAGATTCAATAAATAACCACCGGCTTAGCGGTGGTTATTTGTTGTCTAAGAAGTAATATATGTAAATTGCTTTTAATCGTATTTTTTCTAACGGTATAAAGATCGCCATTCAAATGGTGTGAGACCTTTTGCTTTTTTAAAAGCCGTTGAGAAATTGAATTGATTTGTATATCCAACTGATTGCGCAATTTCCGCGATAGATTTTGTTGTTGAAGCTAACTGTTGGCATGCATCGTTAAGTCGGTAATTGATAATAAATTTAACAGGTGTGACACCTAATTCTTGGCTGAACAGTCGAGTTAAATAGTTTTTATTTAAATGACAAACATTCGCCAATTCTTCGACAGTAGGATTATGTTGAGGATGATTTTGAATTAATTGAATCGCTTCACGAATGTAAAAATTCGTTAAATCACTTTGTCGAATTGAAGTAGCACTTGAAGAAAATGAGATGATATGATCCATTAACAAATATAGTTGGGCAAGAATAAATGTTTCATGTCTGTGTGAATATTGAATCATTGTTTCTAAAGGTTCAACAATATTTGGTAAGAATAATTGGTTTTTTAATTGAAAAACAGGGTTTTTAGTATTTATACCGGCCTCTTTTAAAAAAGGAGCTGCTTTAATACCATCGAATTCAATCCATAAATAGGACCAAGGTTCCTCAGAATCCGCTGTATAGGTACCGATAGTGTCTGGAGTCATAAAGAATCCTTTGTTTTTATCGATTGTATATTTTTTCTTAGTATCTAAATTCCAGTATTCACCTTTTCCCATCAACTACGAAGTGGAATAAAAAAATGATTGGCTTTAACAGGACCGTATCTTTGCAGCGGAGAACAAGTTTCTTTACCGAAACTGAATCGGATACAAATCGATGCATGAAATGTTATGGAACATATGAGATTCTTGTGTAGGCATGGGAGAACTCCTTTTCATCAATCTTACTATCAGTATAAAAAAAGAAATGTAAGCGCAGTCAATAAAACATTTTTAAAAGAGATATTTTATATTAAAAAAATACATTTAGATGGAAAAATCAGATAAAAAAAGTAGAAAAAAACAAAATATGAAAACGCAAACAAAAGTTGTTAAACTGTTCTTGAGATAAAAATAGAAAGGAGAAAATGTATGAATCAAGAAGTAGTATTTCAACCGTTTCAGTTAGATGGTTATGAATGTATTGTATATCACCCAAAGCAAATTAGTTCTGAACAATTACCGACCGTTTATTTACAAGATGGAAAGCAAGTCTTAAACGATTTAGAAGAGTGGTTAAAAGAAAACTCTCCACAATTAGTAATTGTATTCATAGAACCTAAGAATCGTTGGGATGAGTATTCACCATGGAAGGAGAAGGCGCCAGAGGGAATGCCTTTTGATTTTGGTGGAAAAGCTTCAGATTATATTCAATGGTTAGTAAGTCGTGCTGTTCCTTATGTTGAAGAGAATTACCCTGTTTCTAGAGAAGTAACGCATAGAATTATTGGTGGATATTCATTCGGAGGCTTAGTTAGTTTATATTCAGGATATATCAATGCGGATTTTGGGGCGATTCTTAGTTGCTCAACTTCTTTTTGGTATCCAGAATTCTTAGACTATGTACTAAATCATTCATTAAAAAAACAAGTGCATTTATATATGAGTGTTGGGGATGCTGAAGGAAAAACCTCACCTCTGATTAATCAAAAGCAAGTTCCATATACTTTTGAAGCTAAAGAGCATTATGAAAATACTCTAGGTAAAGAGCTAGTAACTTTCGTGACGCATGAAGGAGATCATCGTGATCGTATTCCGGAAAAATTATCTTCGGCAATTGAATGGGTCGTAAATTTATATTCTTAATCGGAATAAAGGAGGAATAAAAATGTTAAGCTATATCGAAGACCAGACAATACAGGCAAAGAGATGGATCATATTACTCATTGTTGGATTTGGGACAGCTTTGTCAGCATTTACGTTTAATGCGATTCTGATTGCAACACCAAATATTGTAACAGACTATGGTATCACAGGATTAGATGTTGCATGGGTGCAAACAGCATTTATGTTAACCAGTACATGTTTGATGGTCTTATCAGGAAAATTAGGGGATTCCTTTGGTAAATTCAAGATGTTTAAACTTGGACTTATTATTTTAACATTAGGCCTAGTATTAGGTGGATTCAAGAGTAGTTTCCCAAGTATTAATTATTTCTCGTGTAATTCAGGGGATTGGATCCGTCCTCTCAATGTCAATTAACTTTGCGATTGCAGAGGAACTCTTTAAGCGAGAAGAACGAGGGAAGGCTATTGGTACAATTGGTTCCTTCCTTTCTGGAGGAGGAATTTTCGGACCTGTATTTAGTGGGATGATTCTTAAGAGTTTTGGATATCACATTATTTTATGGTTAGGTGTTCCTGTTGGTGTTATTTGCTATTTGTTCGCACTTAAATATTTTCCAAAAGATAGAACTGCTACAGGAAAATCAATCGACTGGATTGGTGCACTATTGCTAGCAGGATTTATCGCATTTTTCTTCTTTGGAATTGACTTAGCTAAGAAACAAGGGTTCTTTGGACCAACAGCTGATCCGTTATTTATTGTATCAATTGTAGCTTTAGTGGCATTCATTTTGTATGAACGCCGTCAAGAAGAACCTGTTTTAGATTTGTCGGTTGTTTCAAATAAACATATGGCTATTTATCTTGTAAGTTTACTGTTAGTTTATACAATTTCTGGATTCAATGGATATTTGATGCCATTTTATCTACGAAATACTTTAGGAATTGAGCCTCAAATCGCAGGGTTAATGACGGTTATGATTGCAATTACAATTACTATCGTGTCTCCTTTTGCGGGGAAACTCAGCGATAAATATGGCGCTAAAAACATGATTCTTATCGGTTGTGGATTAATGGCTATTTCTCAGTTGACATATTACTTCTATGGAGTAGAAGGAAATATTCCAGGGTTAATTGCTACATTTATCTTAACAGGGATTGGTAGTGGAGTTTTCCAAACTCCAAATAATGCGATGATTTTGAGTTCTGTACCGCGTGATAAAATCGGTATGGCCAGTGGAGTTTCTGGTTTGATTCGAAATCTTTCTTTAACAGCAGGTAGTCTAGTGGCATCGCAAATTTTATTTGCTGCAATGAGTCATATCGAAGGAACTAAAGTAGATACTTATCTTCCAGATAAACCAGAATTGTTTGTAAAAGGAATGCATGTAGTTTACTTTGTTTCATTCTTATTCTGTGCTCTTGCATTTATCTTAGTTTTTATTGATAGAAAAAAATTAGTACCGGCGAGGAAGGTGGAAAAAAACATGAGTAAAGGAACATTTAAAAGAGCTCATTTCCAGTAAAATGAATCAATATATTGAATTAAGTCATTTTATCTGGGAAAATCCAGAACTTCGTTTTCAAACAGATAAAGCAGCAGAACGATTTGCATATATGTTAGACAAAGAAGGTTTCAAGGTGGAAACGAATATTGCTGGAGTACCCAATGCGATTAAAGCAACGTTTGGTAGCAAAGGCCCTGTTATTGGATTGCTGGCAGAATATGATGCCCTCTCTAATATGAATCAGATTGCAGATCTTGGCCATAAAGAAAGTAAAAAAGAAAATCAACCTGGGCACGGATGTGGGCACAATTTACTAGGTGTTGCAAGCTTGGCAGCAGCGGTAGCATTGAAGGATTATTTGATTGAAACGAGAACCGAAGGAACAATCATTTTATTCGGATGTCCTGCTGAGGAATCAGGATATGGGAAAGCATATCTTGCAAAAGCTGGAGTGTTTAAAGGAGTAGATGCGATGCTTGCTTGGCATCCTTCTGACATTACCAGTCCATGGTATCAAGGAACGTTAGCTGTAGTTCAGTCTTATTTCAGTTTTGAAGGAATCGCTGCACATGCAGCGACGAATCCGGAGTTGGGAAGAAGTGCTCTTGATGCAGCAGAATTGATGAATGTTGGTGTGAACTATTTAAGAGAACACATTCCAGAAGGTGTCCGTCTTCATTACGCATACATTGATGCAGGTGGAGAATCGGCAAATGTTGTGCAAGCCTCTTCTAAACTACATTACTTTATTCGTGCAACAGAACCTAAAGTGGCAATGGATGTTTTTGAAAGAGTGAAAAAGATTGCTCAAGGGGCAGCGTGATGACGGAAACAAAATTAAGTGTTGATTTCGACTCTGCATGTATGAATTATGTACCGAATAAACGCTTAACGGATTTGATTTTCGAAAACTTAAAACAATATGGGGATGCAGAATACGATAAATTTGATTTAGCATATGCGTCTAGATATCGTATGACACTAACAACCTCACAAGTAGAAAAGATGAAGAGAAAATTAACTTCGGAATTTGGAACGGAAACCGCAAGCTGGGTTGAAAAACAATCTAAACTATCACTTTGTAGCAAGGTAGCCACAACTCCAGCAAGCAACACAATGATGGTTTCAACGGATGTGGGTGATGTTAGCTGGGTAGTTCCAACTGGACAATTTAACTATGGGTGTGAACCTCTTGGAACAGCACCTCATTCTTGGCAATGGGTTGCAAATGGTAAATCTGAAATCGCACATAAGGGAATTGAAAAGGCAGGTCAAATTTTGGCTTTCAGTGCATTGGATTTAATTCATCAACCAGATGTACTGGAGGAAGTTAAAGATGAATTTGCCCAATTTAAAGAAAGTCGACCATTCCAAAGTATGTTGTTAGATAACGCAAAACCTCATTAATTAGGGGAGTTATTCATGATATCAATCGAAGAAATTAAAAAAGCTAGAGAAGTAATTCGAGATACAGTGGCTCATACGCCTGTAGTAGAATTAGAATTACCTGATTTAAAAACAAATATATTTTTGAAATGCGAGAACTTACAACTAGCGGGATTTTTAAGATCAGAGGCGCACTTTATCGTATGTCTCAATTGTCTACGCAAGAAAAAGAGAAGGGTGTAATTGCTTGGTCTGCAGGAAATCATGCTCAAGGAGTAGCTTTAGCAGCTAAGAAAGCAGGTGTGAGAGCGACAATTTGTATTCCTTCATTAGGGTCTATGTCGAAGATTGAAGCAACGAAAAGTTACGGAGCAAGAGTTGTTTTATCGAATGGAAATTTTGAAGACGCAAAAGCAGAAGCAATGGAATTCCAGAAGGAAGAAGGATTGACCGTTATCCATCCGTTTGATGATAATGCGATTATTGCCGGTCAGGGGACAATAGGCCTTGAAATCCTTGAACAACTACCTTTTGTGGAAAGTGTTGTTGTTCCAGTCGGGGGTGGCGGTCTTATTAGTGGTATCGCTCTTGCAATCAAAACTCTTAAACCTTCATGCAAAATCTATGGTGTAGAGGCTGAGAGTATCCCATCGATGAGAGAATCGGTGTCGCTTGGAGAGGCTACAGAAGTTGTATCACTACGAACCATCGCTGATGGAATTGCAGTCAAGAAACCAGGTGATTTAACTCTCGAATATGTAAAAAAATATGTAGACGAAATTGTGACAGTAACGGAAGATGAGTTAGCAGAAAGCATGATCTACCTTCTTGAAAGAAACACTTATTAGCAGAAGGTGCTGGAGTAGCGGCAGTTGCAGCATGTCTCTTTAATAAGGTCCCAGTACAACAAGGAAAGACGCTTTGTGTTGTTTCTGGCGGGAATGTAGATATGTCTTTACTTAAGAAAGTTACAGAGAACGTCTTAAGAAATCGTGGTAAAATTATCACCATTGATGTAGAGATAAAAGACTCTCCGGGAGAACTTTCAAAACTTATTTCTGATATTGGATGTCTGAAAGGAAATATTGTGGAGATTCGTCATGACCGAAGAAGTGATCATGTATCAATTGGAAATTGTATTGCCAGTATCGATATTGAAGTAAAAGATAATGATCATGCACATGTGCTGGAGAGTGAATTGAAACAAAAAGATTATATTTTAGATTGGAGAAATTAGAATGAAAGTTCATTTTATTGAAGGAGCGCCAAAAGCGGTGGGTCCATACTCTCATGCAGTTGAACATGGGAATACTTTATATGTGTCTGGGCAATTAGGGTTAGATCCAGTTACGAATACATTAAAAGAAGGAGTCATTCATCAAGCCGAACAAGCATTAGAAAATTTAAACACTATTATTACAGGTTCAGGGTTTTGAGAAGAAGGGCATCTTAAAAATGTACAGTATATTTGAAAAGATATTAACAACTTCAAGAGTGTTAATGAAGTATACGAAACTTTTTATGGATGGACATAAGCCAGCTAGGGTAGCGTTTGAAGTAGCCAAGCTTCCTCTGGATGCTCTTGTTGAAATTGATGCTATTGTAGGGAAATAGGATAAAAAAACGAATTCTCAAATTGGGACTGACCCCAAAAAAAGTGAGAATTTAATAAAAACACTCTAGAGCTACCGTCTCCGGTATTCAACCGGAGACAGGTAGTCCAATTTTTGTTGGATTCTTTTTTCATTATAATATTTGATGTAATTTTCTACAATTTGAATTACAATAGAAGATGAAGTTATTACTTCATCTTTTATGTAGAAATCTTCGCACTTTAGCGAAGAATGGAAGCTTTGATGGGTCCATTATCTGCGGGAGTCCCCTTACGGGACAGACTGCGGATAATGCCTTTTTCTTTATATAGATTGTAGTATTCAGCATAAGTATAAACGCTGCCTTGATTACTATGTAGTAGAACATCCTTAGGTAAATCAATTTGATTTAATGTATCCAATACAAACTTAGTATACTGTTTTGAGGAAATTGTATAAGCAATGATTTCTCCATTATGTAAATCCATAATGGAAGATAAATATAATCGTTTAGGACCGAAAGGCAAATATGTGATATCTGTAGTCATTTTTTTGCATAGGTTTGTCTGCTGAAAAATTTCTATTCAAAGTATTACCAGTAATTGAGAATGGTTTATCTATTTTGATAGCTTTTTAGATTTCACTGCACAATTCCAAACCATTTTTTTCTGCATAATCCGCTGAACAACTTTTAGGGTTAACAATTTGATTCAATTCCTTCTGAATTAAATACTTAATCTTTCTGTACCCATAAATAAATTTGTTTTTCTTACAAATTTTACTGATTATTTCTTCGATAATTGTTGGAGAAAAGTCTTTCTTTTTCCATCGGTAGTAAGTAGATATGGGTACATTAAAGGCAAAAACAAATTAAATGTACCGCATATTTATCTTTCAATTCTTCCACTAACTTTTACAACTGCTTGAGGCGACACTTCCTTTTCCAATTCCTTGTATTTTTTTAATATTTCTAATTCAACTTCTTTTCTTTTTAAGTTCTAATTTTAATTGTAAGAATCTAGTTGCTTCAATAAAATGGTGATTTTAATTATA
>BNJV01000897.1_pt1 | contig 59008 bp, 85 predicted proteins | sample 8540591 | NCBI WGS metagenome assembly BNJV01 (sample SAMD00202457, study PRJDB9452) | human saliva metagenome | host: Homo sapiens | reverse complement strand
TGTTTTACGTATTGCTATATGCAGATTTAGAAACAACCTATCAGGGCTATTCATTATGCTGAATAAAGACGTCATAATGGGTAAAATAGACGACGCAGAGGGCGAACATTATGAAGCGATTGTCTGATGCGTATAACATTGCTGGTTCAAGCGATTGGTTGTGCCATATTGACTTTTATGGATGTTATTGGTTCGATGAGATTGGCTGAAAGTAGAAAAGAAGCCAGTATGATAAAAACTGATTTTACAGGACTTAATGGCAGATGTGTTGAACTTCCTTGAAGACCAAAAATGCAACAGAGATGTTACATCTTTTGACTGCTATTCTACTCCAATGGAGTGGTGGTGATGCCAAGGCTTGGTATACGGTTGAGAAGGTGTTGACCGCTTTTATGGAGGCCAATTACTGCTCTTACTATATGATGGATTCAAAGGATTTTACAGGAGATGCAGAGAAAGCCTTGTTTAATTTGGTACGAGACTTTCTAGTAAAAGAGGCTTGTTTAACTTTTTAGGTGGTGAAACAAGGGAAACAATAGTTCCTATAAGTTTAAGAACAGCTGATGGTGAGTTTGTTAAGATAAAATAAAACACAAAAGCTGAGAAACAGGAAGAGGCTAGACAGAGAGCTATAGAAGAAGAAGCTAAAAAGAAAGTTAAAAGGATAGAAAAGAAAAAAGAGGAAGCACCAAAGTGGTGAAGACATCGACTTATTTGGTTAAAGAAAAGGAGAATTGGGTATGGCTAATGGCAGAATTTTTAATAAGAATTGGAAATAACGATGATAGAACACCGATGCTCTAATAAGAGAGATTGACACTATAGAGTTGAGTAGCTACCCTACAGTGGATGAGTTTCTACAAAACAGAGCAACAGCACTTGTATGGAAACGACTTTTGAGCGTTTCAAGAGATTTCTTTTGGCTCAGTGATGAAGAGGTAAAAACAAATATGGAGAAGCTAAACTCTTATGTAAAAGCGTAAGGCATCAAACTACAACAATAGTGTATCTTGTAAATGGTCAGGATAAGGACTGCTTTATGATATTGATGACCTTTAATAGTGTTCCATTCACCAATGTATACTCCTTTTATTGCAATGCCTGGAAGTACATTGTAGATATTGTAGCAATGGTTAAAGAGGATTTACCAATCACAAAGCAGCTGATACACAACTGTTTTAGAAGAACAATTAATAAAACCACAGTAGCTGAAAATTTGGTTTTGCAAATTTAGGTCAGAAAATCAAAGGTGTGACAGGTTCTTCAAAAGATGGAGTTTGAAACAGAAACAGTCCAGAAGAGGTTATTGACGAAAGTTCTGAAAGTCCTCTAAATAGTGGAGAGGTTGATTCAGATTGGGATTCAGATGAATTTGAAAATTTTGGAGAAAGTGGAGAAAATTTTGATGGTTCGGAGTGGTCATCGCCTGAGAGCGTTAGCGATGGTGATTCATCGGAAAAACATTATAAGCTGGGAAGATTTAACCTCTGAGAGTGAAAATGATGAAGTTTCAGAAGGGGGTTCTGAGACGGATGGAGTTGAAGACTCAGACGATGATTTCAATCTTTCAGGGTTTGGAAATATGCGCAGATACGGCTTTAGGTGAAGATGAAGATGTTGAATCACTCGAAGAGTTTTGAAAAATGAAAAATCTCGAACAGGCACAGATTACCCCACAGGAGATGTTGATGTAACTTTTTTGAAGATTTAGGTGGCACTTTAGGAGATTCTAGTAGAGATATAGTGGAATAAGGGGTACTGGTGTCACTCTCTTCCTTGTAGGAGAGGCTCTGACTTGGTTTCCACAAGGAAGTAATGTGTTAATAGTAGATTTAGATTACGATACACACGGTGTTCTTTTCTTATGTTGATTTAGGTGCTTTTAACAATAGAGAAGGGAAAATATATAAAGAAGATGGTGAAATATTCCGTCAGCAGGATTTGGTTCTGAGGAAAGGATTTCTGTAAAGGCGATTATTGAAAAGATTTCACAGAGGTTTGATAAAGTATTTGTTGACTGTCCAATTGAGTTTGTTTCAGAACCAGAAGATACTTTAGAAGTTGTGAAATATTTCTATGTCAGTGCAGATAACATTGGGGCTTTAATGACAACACAAGCGATGTTAGAGAACAGAAAATATGTTCCTGTAAAAGCAGAAAAAGTATCTATGTAAAGGAAAGGCTAAGTTGTTCTCAACAGGTGCAGAAACAGATTTTAAGGAGGACATTAAAGGCTAATAGAGATTGGTCTTTGCCATATGGTAACCGGATAAGAAAATTTGAGAAGTTGTTTATGAGGGTGGTTGTTTCAACGAATGAGGTTAACTATGGGCAAGTTTTTACAAAAGTTCAAAGTTTAAAGTCTTTGATGGGTGGAGTAATAGTGGGGGATATTGATATACTTTGTTATTCACTCCACCAAGGATAGTTCCGTAGACTTAGTACAAGGTTTAGGAAAAATTGCAAGAAGAGGGTACGCTCTTTGTTTATATATACGATGGCACACCAGATCCTAAGATTGACGTAGCAGTTCATGGTTTAGGTGGTGAAAGTTAGGACGCTGAGTTCTCCATGGGGAGTGGAGAGTTGCTTAGCGATGCCGTCTAGAAAGAAAGCAGGTAGCCCAGCTACAATGGGTGGTATCAATGTATTAGAGGGGTTCATCGATGCACAGTTGGCATCAGGTAGTAAGTCCAAAATACCTAAAGGCTCTTTCAAAAGCTTGAAAGGCAATAACAACATAACAACCAGTATACAGCTCTGAGGAGCAAAAAGAATGCAATGTCTGTTGGTGCAGCAGAGATGTTTACTGAGGTCAGCAATATGATGGGGTTTTGATGTTCAAGGAAATGAAAAGTATGCAAGAGAAACTTGAGGAGTTAGAAAAGATGGTAAGCCATCAAATCAGAGAGGTTCTCTGGTAGCGACAGCCAGCAGTTACTTTTTTCCAACGGTTTCATATCTGAAAGAGAAGGAGATATCGTTTCAAAAGAGATTGGTCATTGCAGTTATGATAACTCATCATCTTTGCGATGAGGGACGCTGAGAATGTTATCAAGCGAACGAAGACCAAAAGTCATATTCATATACCTCGAAGGTGTTATGCGAAGAGTTGTATAGAAACTTTAGTTGGGTAACTCAGGAAAGCGTTAGTGACATATCAAGATATTTTTAACAAAATTGTATATACAAATCACCCTACCCGAGATGTAATAAAACACCTTTTGGACGATGCAAAGTTTGATGTCTTTATACTCTGTTGATAGGTCTGTTTCAAGTAAGGATTGCATTTTAACATCTATGTAAACCGTTCTTTCAAGTGAAAGCAAATCTATGGTAGAAAGATTAAAAGAGATTTAAGTAGAACGATTTTTCTTCTGACAGGGCAGTTAAAAGTCTTTTGGGGAAGTAGGAGAAATACACGGACACTACCATTAGAGTTGATGATGATGAGAAAATAAGAAGATATATGTCGACTTGTGATGAGTTGTACAGAAAAATAGGAACAACTCAAGGAGTAGTAGGAAGATAGTGGCTAAAAACAGCGTGTGAAGAAAGAAAAAGCAGTTAAGAAGGAGAGAAAAACTAAGAAACTGAGTTCTCTTTGAAGTGTGGGGTAGGTTTCTTTTAGAGAATTACCACCGCAACAACAGTTTGTATCCCAAGGCAAGAGAGTAGGAGTTTTATACTTGTGGAAAATGCCACTATGTCAAAGAAGGACTTTTTATTACTGTCTACTCATACTATAGACGTGCTACCCAGGAAATTTAAATATTGATTTTAGAGATTCTATAAGATATGCTACAATGGGTGGTTTCATTGATTTTCATCTTTTGAGCCAACATCGATTGATTGTCATCTCAAAGGGTTCAGTCTAAAATTAAGACTTGGTCTACAATTGAAGATGAGTCGGAGGAAGCAAAATAACTCATAACTATTGGGAAAAACATTGCAAACATGGATTCAACCTCTCGAAGAAAAGAGTCATTGGTTTATTTAGCTGATGCAGAAATTAGAAGAATGAGAAAGCTATTTAGATACAGAACAATGATGGTCGTCCCAGTAAGTGCGTGATGATTTTGATACTACTCTAAAACGAATTGAAGAGGTAGTAAACAGCGTGAATTAAAAATAACGAGAGTTACACAACAGATTTTTAACTTTTGAAAGCATTTTTCTCCAATGTCTATGGAGTTGATAGTAAGGTCTCTAAAACAGGTTGGAAAACAATACTATACCAGATGAGATGATAGCCTGCATGAGTAGCTAGCACCAGGGTAAAGTTGGTAAAACAGGAATTATTTGGGGTGTCGATATAAAGTCAGGTTTTCCAGTCTATAAGAAAAATTAAAAAGACGGATGTAGACGCTGAAAACATATTAATTACTGTTGAGACAGGTGGTGGTAAGTCATTCTTAATTAAATGGTTTTTAATACAGTTGCTAATGCAAATGAGTATACGGAACAATCAATGACATTGAGGGTAAGGAGGATATGTATCTTGCTGGGTTGGTAGCGAATCATGACCCAGTTGTAATATTGGACCTGTTTGATGGAAGTGGTAATTATTTCGACCCAGTGGCAATAAGATTAAGTGGTAATAAAGAGCTGATGAGGATATGTTCTCTCTTTGTAAATCGTATACTACCTCAGTAGTAAAATACCCTATTGGGTACGAAATTGTTTGAGAAAGAGTGGACAGAAATTATTGTTGATACAGCAGTAGGTCGAGTTTATGCAAATGGCAGGTGTGCAAGAAGATATGTCTCACTTGGTCAAGCAGTTGACTGGGATTAAAAAGATATATATTTTGAAGTGAAAAAAGCTGTACAGTGAAGTTCTAGAACTGAGAAGACGGCACGCTACCTGTTGGAGATAGGGAATTAATTTCTTTGAAGAAAAAACGAAGATTACCGAAAGACTTTGGAGTTGGTGGAAGCTAAAATGACTTATTTTTGGAACATTAGCCGAGGGTGGTACAAAGGCTAATATGTTTGTTAATAAGGTTGGTCTTGAGGAGGTTGTAAGAGCCAAAGTTAGTAGTTAACTCTTTGGGTTGGCTGGTAAAGACCTGTCTAAACTTGGACCCAATACAGCTTGGTTTAAGCCAGTTATATGCCTCAATCATTTCACACTTAAGGTCTATATTCTAAAGCAGAGGGTAAGATAATCTTAAGGTATGGGAAGAATTTCGAGGTGGGTGCAATACCAGGTTCAGAGTTGGTGTAAAGACTGCTAATCACAGGCGGTAGAAAGTTAGGTGACATCAACATTATTATTTCTAACAATGTTAAAGAATTGTTAGATGAAGATAGATTTGGTATCTTCGGAAACATTACTTCCTTGCAATAGGGGCTATTGACGACCCAGATGTTCGTGAGAGGTTATGCGACAGATTGTCTCATTCCTCTTTAAAGGGTGATTTAGCTAAACTAGTAACCAAGAAAAACGGATACAGAAAAACAGTAAAGAAAGTACAAGCATATATGACAAGGCTTTTCCTGTAAGGTTGGATAAAAGTGAAGTACGATAATAAAAAGTATCATTACCAAAGCTATATCTCAAAGTAACATATTTAAAACAGGTGTTAATCAGATAAGGTAATGAAGATGAACTCATCACGATTTTGATGAGATATAAAGGAGAGGAAGTTGAATGGATTTATTAAGAAATATAATGGGTTTCTTAGAAGAACATAAGAAGTTGGGTAATAATTGTTATAATAGTTGGAATCATCGGAACAATTGGGTATGTTTCTGTTCAAGAAAAAGAAAGCAGCTCAAGCCAAAAAGAAGCAGAGATAAGAAAACGGGAAGAGATGCTAAAACAAACTAACAAGGGTGGAGATGAAAGTGACAATATGCTCATGAAAATGCAAAAAGGATTTAGAAGCATCTTATGGAAAGCACCCTAAAGGTTTTATTTGGGATGTAGATGGTACTTTGCTATCTCTAGAGATAAGAAGATGAGTGCAGAAGATGTTGTTCAGGCTTTTTGTAAGGGGTGTATCAAAACCCTTGATATTGATACTATGCAAAGATACAGTAGGGGTTCTTCTGTTGTAGAAACTTATTCAGGTACTTCAATGAGAAGAATAAAAATACTGATTACACTGACCAATTCCTACGTAAAATGTATAAAACGTATCGAAGAGTGTCTAGGTTAAAAGTATTGAAAATTCAGGTGATTTGCAGATAATAAGAAGGTTTTCACTGTAAAGTGTGAAATGCTTGACTTAACAAATAAAGATTTTGAGACAAGATACAGATGAAATCTTTGATAACCTATCTGCTTATGATTCAGGTGAATCGGATACCACAAAGGCTGACATCTATCTTTATAATTACATCAATAAGTACTATGAAAGTGCAGATGCCTCTACGAGAGAGGTTAGTTTAGATATAACAGTTCAAAAGTACCCTGACTTGGATAGTGGTTGGTTAGTAAGTGTTGATACCGACCTGAATAATGCTTTTCAACATAAAGATGGTAAGCTGGTTGTTTCTTATATCGTGAACAGCACCGAGATAATGTAAGAAAACAATATAAAAGAAAAATAACTAATCAGGAGTAAGAAAGAATGGGTAAAACTTAATTTGGTCAGTGTTAATAACCTTTACGTGTTGTTGATGACCTATATTTGAGTAATAAAACAAGAATGCAGAGCACCAGAAACGGTGTTATTGCAGTTCTAGGAATAGTGGGATGCTATTTTTAATATTTGGAGTATTCTATAGGAGGTGGTGTTAGTGGGGATAAGGATAAATACAAAAATGATGCTATGGCTAACTGTGATTTTTAAGTAAGAATCCACCTCAACATCAACCAGGTATGAGTGGAATAAATTGGGACGAGGTATTAAGTTCTGACAGTGGGATAGCATTAAGCGATGGTCTTAGTGGAGATGTATTTTCATCTCACTGGGGGTGCAGACAGTGATTTAGGCTCTGCATTAAGTAATTTACAGGGTGCTAATGGTGGTAATGTTCTTAATTCTGCTGGCTTGAATGGTCAACAAGGGAGGAATTTTGAGGACGTAGTGTATGATGGTGTAGCAGTTGCAGGGAAGCATGGTTGGTCTGCTATGAAGGAGTTTATTGAATCTTGGCAGAGTTCTCTGCTTTAGAGAAGGCTAGATTTGCTAGAATGAATGTTAAAGTTGGGGCTGGAATGATTGCATTTTCAGTTCTTTTATGGATTTTAGGAATATTCGTAGAGGTCGACCATGCCTTTGATATCTTCTTATCAGGGCTTTTGCGTAGTGGGTACGGGTGTTGCTTTTTTAGGATTAAACATCGATAAAGCTAAAGAAGAAATAGGAGAAGTTTCTGATGAAGAGATTGACGAATTAGAGGAAACAGATTTCAACTTTGATGAAGAGGAAGATAGCGATACTTCTGGGGAGATAGTTCGGATGATGATATAGATGACTCTTGGGGTGATATGGATGAGGACAGCTCTAATAGTGGTTGAGTGATTTGGATGGTGGGTCTCTGGGGAGATGATATAGAGGAAGATGCCGAGTAGATAACCCTGACCTCGATGATGAGTACGAAAGTTAAAAGATTTACCAGCCCACCAGTACACTAGAAGATTTCTATTTGATACTTTCATGGGGGTACTCTAAAGGTCAATCCAAACTATGGAAAAATGGTAAGGGTTGAAGAGTGGCAAGATAAATTTGAGAAAATACAGGGTAATTTGTCGAAAGTAGCCGAAGACGTGGGCATGAAGAATGCTGGATGACCTTTTCGTAGAAGAGATTCGTGAGAACAAGTCTATCATTCGTTCGTTGCAATAGACCCGCAGGCTTGAAACCAAAGGAACTTGCAGATGGTTTAGCGCAGGCATTTAAGGTGGATGAATTTGGTATAGTAAGGAAGGTGTTGAGGGTGTTTACGCCACCTTTTTCCTTAGTAACTGGTGGCTTTGTTGTCAACATTTTCAAGGGAGAACCCATACAGTTTCACTTAAGGACCGTATATATGTCTCAGGAGAGTTAGACATGCGACAGATAATCAAAATGCCAGTCTTTGGGGGTATAAGTGAGTATGGAATACCCTGAAGTTTGACTTATGGAAAACAAATGCTAGTGTTAATAAGTGAGCACCTCGAGGAGGTAAGTCTTGGAAAGGTCAATCGCTTATTGCACAGATATGTATGTTTAAGTCGCCCAAAGAAGTTCAGTTCAGGGTTTACGATGTTAAAGGACCTACTCAGATTATTATAAATTGTCGCAGGTATTACCTCACTCAAGAGTTTTTGTATCAGATGCTTATGAAATAGTAAGACACTTAAGACAGGTTCTGATGAGGAGACCAAGAAAAGAAACAGTATCTTCAAAAATGAAGGTGAGGGTGCAGCAAACTATGATGACTTTAGGAAGATTTGTCCAGATTATGAACCACCAATCCTGTATATAGTTATCGATGAAGTGTAACATTGGTAAGTACTTTTAGACAAGGACACTCAAGGCAGAGTACGAGAATTATAAATGAGTTGGTAACAAAAACTCCAAACTTGGGTATAAAGTTGATAATGTTCCCTCACAGACCAACACAGGAAATCATTAAGAAAAACTCAAAGAGATTTATGTGGTTTGAAGGTTGTTGTAAAAATGCCTTTTGAAAGTGTTAATGAGGTAAGGGCAGAAAGAGAGATGAATTCTACATAACTTAGTTACGGCGGGTGATATGCAGTATGTGCCTTGAATTAAATAAAGGAACCAGTATATTCTCACGCTGAAGTTATAACAAACTCAAATGAAGATAACGTAAAACCTTCAAGTATATCGGAAAGGTTTGGGAGTATGCTTGAGCCTGAGGCAAGACTTTGCAAGAGAAAGCTGAAGAAAGCAAGATGAAAATAAAAAGACACACCACAGAGAAGGTAGAAAGTGTAGGAAAGTGGGTACGCCAGTAAAAAGAAGAGAGCACTCTCATGAGTGGGATTGGAGATGACCTAGATGATGAGTCTTGGTGGGACGATATAATAAAAATAGTGAGGCAAAGAAAGTGGTAAAAAGTATGAACATATCGGTTAAAGGAGATGCGTCACAGGTTCAAAATTATCTAAGACTATATGTAACAATGTCAGATGTAAGTGAGTACTCTTCACTAGATCAGATGAGAAAGCAGTTGATGAATGAGTTTATGAAGACAGATAATGAGCAGTCTTTTGATTTATTCTCAAACAGTGTTAGTGAGAGAGTTGATAATACTGTTGAAAAATCTGATGAGGGATTTGAAAGTGACTTTGAAGACCTTGCTGAGGTTGATGACTTGATGTAGATGATGTAGACGAGGTAAGAGACCCAGAAGAGGCTTGGGAAAAGACTTTTGGAAGTAGAGGAAGCAGAGGATGTAGAGGGTGCAGAGGATGGAGAATCTGATATTGATGAAGCAGAGTTCTACCATGATAGTGATGGGTTCTTAACGGTTAAGGGTACTGGATTTAGAACCGGAAGAAACTCAGCAGAGGATAACAGTGAACTTGAAAATAGTGAAATTGAGGATAGTGATGATTCTGAAGATGTTGAAGAAGTAGTTGACGATGGAGAAGACTTTGACGACTGGGGTAGTTAGGGGTGATGAGTCTAAAGATGAGGAATTCGAAGAAGACTCTGTAGAGGAAGTAAATGAAGAACCTGTAGAGGCTACCGAAGAAGTTATAGAAGAGGCTGTCGAAACAAATTCAAGATTTCCTAAGGATAAATCAGCAGGATGGTGGTCTTGGTTATGAAGAGATACTTACAAACTTGATGAGGTGCAGAGTTTGCCACCAAATGAGGAGTTTGTTAAAAAGAATCCTCAAATCTCTAAATTAGAAGTAATTGAGTTGTATGGCAGTAAAGAAGTGCAGAAACAACTAAAAATTGGGTAAAAGTATATGAAAGAAAGGGTAGGTTATTTATTTAACCTAAGAATGTGAGCGAGAAGATGATTGTAACTAAAATTAACTATTTCCCAATTAACAGGGTAAAAGAAAGCCAACCTTTGGCAAGATGTTCGGTGGTGTTGGACAATTGCTTCGAAGTTAAACGATATTAAAATTTTTGTTGGTAAAGATGGTAGGTATATTGTATTTCCTGACAGGGCAGACTTAACAGTATTCTTGTGAGTGTCAGAACACACTACAGTAAAAATAAAGGAAATGAATGTTTCCATCCAGTGGGTAGGGAGTTTTACGAAGAGTTAAAAAGGAATTGTACTAGATGGCAATGCCTGTTTCGAAAGAGATGGAGAGTATATTTATAGACCTAACTAAAGGAGTTTGAGATGGGTAAAAGAAAAGAAGTAATTTATTTTGGTGAAAAGGTTTAAAGGAAAAATTACTCACAGATGAAGAATGCGAGAAGCTTGAGACAATAATTAAACTAGCGAATAGTGATGCTGAAACTCTGATTTGAAAAAATTGTGTTTACGATTTAAGTAAAGAAGAGGTAGATACAATAATTGAGATGAAAGATGGTAGTATCTTAAAAATTATAAAGAGGGTGAATTAAAACCCAGTCAGACTACGGCAGTTGCTTTTTGTATGTGTCTAAGCTTGCGTTATTAGCCGATAGTGTAGGTCTGGTAAAACTGTTGTCACGACTGGATTGCTTAATCTTGGAGATGGAAGCTATCAGAGTGGCAGGGAGTTTAGATTTCATATTTAACTGAAAAGAGTTTAGTTGACTCAGACAAGGCATAAACTAATTGCTAGGACTGGAAATTATGTGCAGGAAGTTTTTGGTGAAAAAGGATAAAGTTAAAAGGTTTTGTTAGAAATAATGAGTTAGAGTTAACAGCAAGTGTTATCGGACCCTATTCTCGCTTAATAATGTAGATTTTCAAGAGTACATAAGAGCTTTGGGAAAGCGAGATGGGTACTTGTCCGTTTGATATTCTCATTATGGACGAGCCAGCTGTATTGGAACAATTGGCTACAAAGACTTACAAAATGCTTTTATTTTTAGGAAATTTTTGATCGTGTTAGTACTGCTTGACGCTACCCTTTAAGTAAGGAATTATTGTCAAAATATAACAAGCTAAACTTTTTAGATGAAACCTTTATGCCCACAAAAAACTAACTCTCAAAACAGTATGAGGTGTTTGATTATACAGGACCCTATCCAATGAGGTACAAGTATAAAAACCAAGAAGAGTTTAGAGAACGAATTGCATTAAGAGCTCTTGGACGAACAAGAAAGGGTATGAGCGATGATAAAAACTGTTTCGCCAACTTGGTAGTAAGCAAGCTCAAATGGAACAGCGGGGCTTTTATTAAAGAGAACTCAGTGCCTTATATGGTTTATGACTGTCCTGGTACATCGATTCAAGTATCGAGATGAATACTTTAACGACTCCTAAGTTGGCATCACTTGTTGAGTTATTAGATGGTGAGCTAAAGGAAGAAAGCTCAACAATCATCTATTCAAGGTATAAAGAATCCCAGAGGGGTATTAAAGCTGTTCTTGATGAACTGGATTCTGCTAAAATAAATGAATGGAGATACTGAAATTGAAGAGAAGAATAGTTGATTGACTTTGGTTTCAAAAAGGAGATTTCAGAGTTTTGATAACCAATGTTCAGAAGGGTTTGGACCTTTGGTGATTGTAATGTATGTGTCTTTATAGTTATGACCCCTAATCCAAGCAAGATGGTTCAGTTTGAGGGTAGAATTACTCGAAGCTTTAATATAGAAAAATAAGCATGTTTATATATTGGTTTCAAAGGGTGATGAGTTAAGAACCTTGGAGAACGGCTGTAGCTGATAGAGCTAAGGCTATGGAAGACTTCGATGGTAGTGACTCTCTTGTGTAATGACATTACTGTTAGACAAGGCAAACTTAAAGGAAAAGTACAAGTGTAAAATAGATGGTTAAGTAGGTGGTGGAGATGGTTGAAAGGAAAAAGACAGGGACAAGTAATTACAACCTAATGCTAATAGTGATACTAGCAGGGGTATGTAATTTAAATTTAGTATTTGCAAAGGATACTGGGGATTATAAAACTTTCAGCCAGAATGACCCTAGGTGGCAGTATAAGCAAAGCTCGAACAGCGCAGAGAGGTTTATATATTGGTGCAGCAGGTTGTTGGATTACTTCACATGCAGCATTAATGGCTTATGATAACCCGAAAGTTACGAGATGTAAATAAGTTTAATCCGCATATACTTAGTACTTCAGGAGCAACAGACGAGAGGCTTGGATAAACAGTGATAAAGCTTTGAAAAAGTTTACCCTGAATTCACACTCGATTGAGTACGTGAATGTGGGTGGTGATGCAGCGGTTAAGAAGATTAAAGAAGCATTGAAGAATGATTTCTATGTTTGTACTGCATGGCAGTCCAACTAATTCAACTGCAGGTATTCATATGGTAGCAGTATTGGGTACTGATGGGGATGGAATAGTACTTAGAGGTTAGTGATGGAAGCATTCAAGGTGCTGAAAGTTTTAAGAAAAATTTGGGGTAACGGTAGAAGAATATCTCTTGTAATCATTTATAGGGCAAAAATAAGTCAAGTGTGATGCTTAAAGGTGGCGGAGAGTCAGCTAGCTCGAAGGATAATAGAAAGGCATCAACTTTGATAAATGAAGAGTCCTTGGCAGGAATGCCAAAAACACCAAGAGATTGCAGATGGGCTGTTACTTTCTGATTTACCTGACTCTGAAGGATTATCCACAGCGCAGAAACACAATGTAGATGCAATAAAGGAAAATATGCAAGCTGATTCTTGGAATTGGAAGAAGGCTGGAGGTACTTTTGTAAGTATGCTAGGTTTCTGTATGGGGGTATGGTTTCTGTTATTGTTTGCGGTGTTATTTGATAAGTCAGCAGACTTTGGGTGTTTCGGTTTTTGAGGTAATTAGCCTTGGAAGGCTAAAGATTGTTGACGAGGCTGATAGTGGTGGAAATACTGGTAGAAAAGGGTTTTAACTCAGAAACAGGTTATCTTTCGCATAGTAAGTCTTATAGTGATAGGTATGCTACTTGTTGGAGGAACTGTATTGTTTTGCTGCAAGATGTGTATCTTTGGGTTAATAATGGTATAAATGGAGTAGGTAGATGAGCGAAATAAAAAGTCATTTTGATGATTGTCCCTACGGTTGTAACTGATAAGGGTATGTATTAGATGAAAAGCACAAGAACATTTGTCAAGTGTCCCTCATTGTTGGGAGAAGCGAAAAGAATTGATGAGGGGTTCACGATGATACAGGTGTAGAAAATTTCAGACTTAGCTGAGTTGAGGAAGAAGTTTGTCTCGAAGGCTACTCTGAGTGGGGAGTTTTCCATGATGCTAATAGTGTGAAGGTGAGAGATTACTCAGATGCCAAATCACTCAGAGTATCAGGAAGCCGAGATAAAAGAGCTGCCGAACTGTTTAAAAAGGAGTGAGTTGCCGAGATGCTCTACTGTTTTGGAACAGAATCCAGAGGTAGAGTTGATAGGCTAGCTTTTTCCTATTTTAGCAGATGCATATAAAAACGGATTGAGTGTATGCCGATTTACATCTGCCAATGAGTATGGCAGAATAGTAAATACGCTCGAAGATGAGATTGATGAGTTTTTATGCTAACGATTTGCTGGTTATGCTCTTAAACGAGGGTATAACAAAAATCAGTGATTTCTTCTAGCAAAGGGTTGATGCAAATATGGGGTTTGGCTGGAAAGCCGACTGTATTTGTTACAACGATGGAGAGGTCAGGGCTGAAAGTATATTGATTGTGGCGAGGAAACTTATCTACTCTCAAAACCCGTATTCTTGAAAAAGAAGGGTACGGTAATCAAACAACAAAATTCAGAAGGTGACTCAGAAAAAGATAACTTTAAGAGACCTGATGAGTTGCTAGGGTAGATGAAAAGGCAGAAAGGGTAGGGTGGACTGAAGATGTGAAGCGAGGTTGTTTTTAATTATTAGTGGTAAGAATTAGAGGATTAAGAAAAGAAAGGAAGTAATAATGGATAATAAAACGATTACGAAAAACACTGTTTGTTTGCAATGTTCATGTCATTTTTGCTAGTTCTCGGTCTTGGGAATTTTAGTAAGCCAATGACATCTAATGCAGATACGGTTACTGTTACGGAAACGGTTATGAGTTCGCATAAGTGGAAAATGCAGGGAGGAGTATATATGGCTACAGCAATGGTTAATTGGGACGTACCATCTTGGTTTGTTTGTAGTGATGGGCATAAATCTCTCATGTATAAACCCTTATGTAACATTTGATAATGGGTAAAAACACGCTCAAACATTGTTCCTGCAATTGGACAAGAGAGAACAACTTTTTATAGCCAATGGTCTTGATTATATTAGAGGACAATATGGTGAAGGAGAAGATGGTGCAGCACTCTCACAAATGTGGGTTTGGCATAATCTATCAGGTATAAATCCTGAGGCTATATCTTGGACAGTAAATGTAAGAAGGACTTCGAACTGGATTTGGGCAGATATAGATACAATGCTCACGGTGCTACTGCATATGCAAATGCTCATGCACAGGACAGAAAAAGGTAATGGGTATATGTATACAGGTTCAGGTCAGAGCACAGCAGCATTTTGACCGAAGAGGTTGTTGGTTATGCACACCTTACAAAGTCAACTGCAAAAACATTTGGCACAGACCTTATAAAGTGTTGCCCTAATGGATATTCTCTTGAAGGAGCGGTATATGGTGTTTACTCAGACAGTGGTCTCAACAAATAAGGTTGGTGAGTTCACAACTGGTGCTGACGGTTCAGCAAATACTTTGAAACTAGCTCCAGGTCAGTATTTCGTGAAAGAGCGTACACCTGCTAAAGGGTGCAGATTAGGACCCTGAGGCATACTAATGTAACAGTAACTGCTGGTCAGACAGCAGAGGTAGCGGTAAGTGATAAGGTTATCTTTGACCCCTGCAAAGTTAAAAGCTAACTAAAAAGCTGAGAAGGGTGCAGATAAGAATTTATCTGTAGCAGGTGCAGTTTATACACCAAAGTATTATGCACCAGAAGCAGATGGATCTTTACCCTACAGAACCAACTAAGAGCTGGGATTTTAGGTCAGACGAAGATGGTCATGTTCTAGCAAACCGACGATTACTATGTAGATGGTTCAGGTGGATTCTAATTTTAATAGAGTTGGAATACTATTTGTTCCTATAGGTAAACTCAACTATTGAGGAGAAAAACAGTCTGAAGCGGGTTTTGCTCGAACAGAGGGTGTTCTTTGTAGAGAAAAATATTTGACGGTGTTGATAATACAAATACTGAAAAAGAAGTAGAGCTTATCAGCAACAGATACAGAAAAAGAACAGAAGATAAAGATCTCAGTGTCAGAAAAATTGACTCAGAAACAGGAAAGCCAGTCTCCGACAGGGTGTTGGTTCTTTCTGAAGGTGCAGTATCTGTGTAGCTAAGCATGATGTTTACGGGAGAAGATACTGAAGTTTATGAGATTACTACAGACAAAGATGGTAAGGCTGGAAAACTGGTGAACTGAAGCCAGGTCTTTACAAAGTGTATGAGAAGAAAGCCCTAAGGGGCTACATTCTAAATACAGAAAACAGGATATTCGTGCAAGAATTACTGAAATCAATAAGGCTGTATTTGACTACACTGTAGAGGTTAAGGAAGATGCAACTACAACTGAAATTTACAAGATTGATAAGGTAACAAAGAAGAACCTTGCTGGGTCAACACTTCAGGTTCTAGATAAGGACAATAAGGTTATCGATGAGTTTGTTTCAACTGATGAGAAGCATGTACTTATGGGTCTGGGTAGTTGGTGAAACTCTACAAGTTAAAAAGAAATCGCAGCTCCTAAGGGTATAAGTTGTTAACAATAAAGAAGTTGAGTTTACTGTAAAGGATACAAAAAGAACCACAGAAGGTTGAAATGGAAAACGATTTTACAAAAACTGAAATTTCAAAGAAAGATATGTCCTCAGGAGAAGCTGTAAAGGGTGCTAAGCTACAGCTGTTAGATGAAAAATGGTGCAGTTGTTGATAAGTGGATTTCTGATGGAAAAGCACATCTAACTGAAAAGCTAGAAGTAGGTAAGAAGTATAGAATTCACGAAGTCGAAGCACCTAAGGGTTACTCATTCAGGAAAAAGGGATGTTGAGTTCACTGTTGAGAACACCACAAAGGTGCAGGCTCAGCAGATTGAAAATATGCCAGTTCCTGAAGTACATACAACTGCTACATTCGAGAATGGTTTGAAAGACCACCAACCCAAGGGTCATGGTTAAGGTATTTGACAATGTACACTATAAGAAGTTTGTACCTGACCAAAAGTATGAGATGCTAGCTGTTGGTAGACAAGGCTAATCCAGAAACTGTTATTGCTGAAAAGACTGTAGAGTTCACACCTGAAAAAGCTAATGGTACTTATAAGGTTGAATTGAAGTTGATGCAAGCGTTAGCTGGAAAGAGAACTGTTGCATTTGAAACTGTTAGATATGAAGGTAAAGACCTTTGTAATTCACGCAGATATTAAATGATGAAGACCAAAACAGTAAGTTTTTCCAGAAATCAAAACAACTGCTACCAACATGAAGGGGTGGTAAGGTTGTATATGGTGGTAAGGATTCTCAGTTCAAGGATGTTGTAGAGCACAAAGGTCTAACACCAGGAAAAAGAAAAGAGATCTGAAGGAAAGATTATCGATAAGGAAACAAAGAAAACCAGTTCTCGATAAGGATGGAAAAGAAATCACTGCATACGCCTCCATACACCTAAGGAATCTAAGGGTAAGGCTGAAGTAGTATTCCACTTCGATGGTTCTGTTGCAGCAGGAAAAGATATTGTAGTGTTTGAAAAAGTACTCGATGGTAAGGTAGAGGTTGCAGTCTGCATGAAGACCCAACCGATAAAGGTCAGACAGTTTCAGTACCTCAAGATTGGTACCAGATGACTTCTAATGGTAAGAAGGTTGTTGATGCAAGCAAAAATACCCATTCGAAGATAAAACCAGGTATGAGAATATTCCTGCAGGTGAGTACACTGTAAAAGGTAAAATCGTTTACGGAAATATCTTTTGGTATAGAGGTTGTTAAGGAAGTTGAAAAGAAGGTAACTGTTTCTGGAAAAAGAATGGCACTGTAACTGTAGACTTTAATCTCGATACAACAAACTTGAAGGGCAAGCAGTTAGTTGCTTTTGAAGAATGGTATGATGCTAATGGTGTCCTAGTTGCTGAACACAAGGACCCCAAAGATAAGGGTCAGACCGTTGAAGTTAAGAAGGATATTCCAAATACGGGAGATGTTTCAAACATCTTTGGGTATGGATCACTTTCAGTTGTTGCTGGAGCTTTGGTTCTTGTAATAAAGAGAAGAAAGTCTAACGAACTATAATCGAATAGTTGGTAAAAATGGGTGGTAGTTTCGGCTACCACCTTTTTGTCCCTATATAATATAATAGAAGCTTTTCGTTCGTTTCGTGTTTTGCGTTTTATTTTCGGTGTAAATTTGGTAAGAATTCAAATATTTTTAGAAAGTAGTTGAAAGAAGATTAGAGATTAGGTAAACCAGTGTTAAATCAAGGTTGAGGTCACAGTCGATTTCAACAGAGTGGGTAGATTTTCTAATAAAAATGTAAATATTGAAAGAAAAATAAAAATTTTTATCAGTGTCTTGCGAAGTATTAGAAAATGTGCTATACTTTACGTAAATTCAAGCAATCGGCTTGTAAAAATTTAACATTTAATGAAAAAGAGGTAAACGAAATGAAGATGAAGGAAATGGTTAAGAACCCAATCGCAAAGGTAAAAGAGAATAAGATTAAGAGTGGTATAATTACTGGTCTTTTAGTAATGACCCTAGTAGGGTGGTACATGACAGCAATGCTGATGTCAGATAACACAGCTAAGGCAGAAACAGCAAAAACATCAACGATTGCAAAAGACAGTTAAGAAGGATGACGTTAAGAAGTCAAACTCTAAGAAGATAGAAAAGGAAAATTAAAGAGACTAAGGAAAGCAAGCCTGAAGAAGTAAGGGAAGCTGAAAAAGAAGTTGGAAGAAGCTAAGAAATCGGGTAATGTAGAGGCTATCAAGGAAGCTGAGAAGCTTGTGGAGACTAAGAAGTCAGCAGTAAAGGCAACAGCAAGTTCAAATTAACAAGTAAGCAGACAGCATCTGCAAGTAAGCAGACAGCATCTGCAAGTAAGCAGACAGCATCTGCAAGCAGACAGCATCTGCAAGTGCAAGCAGACAGCATCTAACAGCTCAAACAGTGGTTCAAAAGTTCTTCAGAAGCAACCAAGCCAGCAGCTCCTCAGAAGAAAAAGGTTTGGGTAGAAACTAAGCTCAGCTTGGGATGAGTAGGTTCCAGACTACAATCTTCCAATTTACAAAGAAGTTGAAGTCTATGATTTTACAATGGTGCAGGTCAACTTATCTACACTATAGTAGACAACAGTGAAGATGTTAAAGCTAAATACAAAGAGCTAGCAAATGTTAACGGTTTATCTTTAGTTGCAGGTACGAAAAGTCCCTACAGGTGAATATCAGACAAAGACAATTCACCACGAAGCAGAGGGTGAATATGTGTGGCAGTAAGTGGGTACGAATCCTTTACGGATTGCCATTTTTACAAAAACATTACTTAAAAATCACAAGAGGGAAGAGATAAGTCACAACGCATATCCAAATGGTGGAAATATGAAAAAGAGGTATGTTATCACGCTAGCAATTATTCTTATCTTCGCACTTATACCTGTGGGTGTATTTGCAGATGAAAAATAAAGCTTTTGATGTTCAGCTAACAAAGTTAGAGTTGCAGAACGATAAGGAGAGACAATCACAGAAACATCTATTGGTAGTCTCGTTCGTTATTTGCTAACTATACTATCAATGATACTATCCATACTGAGATTACTTTGATATGGTTGTTCCTGAGCAGATTGATTTGTCGTCAGCGTTTACAGATTATAACTTTACCTGAACGATAGCGAAGGAGAAACTATTGCACACGCAGCTGTAAAAGCCTAGCGAAACAGGGTGGCGGAATCATTCACATCATATTCAATGAAAAGATGAATGGTAAAGCTAACTTACAAGGAAACTTATTCTTTATGCTAAAGGCAATGAAAAAGCTGTTAAGCTGGGAGAGGCTACACCAATTAGAGTTGTACTAAACAATAATAATAAAAATAGCTATACTGTATCTCCACCGGTTAAGTTTACTCCTAACAAGCCAGTATCAGAACAGAAGTAATTGGCAAAATGGGCTAACCCATCAAAGAGCAAGGATAGAGCTGATTGGAGAATTAGAATTAACAAGAGTGGGCAGAATCTAAATAATGTTGTTATAACTGATAAGATTAAATCAGGCAATGGTGAATACTACCTGAGTTTGAGCTACAGGAAGTTACTTTTTGCTCCTGATGGAAACATTACTAACTACGGTGAAAAGATTGATGTATCAAACAAAGTTAAGTATAACGAAGATAAAACATCTTTTTACTCTAGAGCTTGGGGAGATTGGAAACTCAAGGTTACTTACTATCTTATGCGACAACTGTAAACGATGAGGACCCAATACAGAATAACACAGCAGAACTAAGAGCAGACGATATTTCTCCAAACAAGTCGGCTGGAGTATGGATACAAGGCAGCTGGTGGTGGCTTAAAATCACAGAGATTAATGCAAGTTAAGAATTAGAAAAAGTTGATTCAGAAACAGGTAAAGGACTTGCTGGAGCTAGATTTAAGGTGACTAAAGGCGATAAGAGCTTTGAGCCTACATCTAACGATAAGGGAATTGCACCATCAGATAGTCTAGAACTTGGTGAGTATAACATCACTGAGATAACTGCTCTCTGAGGGATATAAAGCAACTGATGAAGTATACACAGTCAGTGTAACAAGCAACGGTGGGGTACTTATCATCAAAAATATTAAAGAAAGAAAGAGGAACTTAAGAAACCTGCAGAGCCTAGTAAGCCTGTAGAACCAAACAAAACTAGTAGAACCCAACAAGCCAGAACAACCTGAGACTCCAAAACAAGCCTGAGGAACCTAGCAAACCAGAGCCTAAAAACCTGATGTTCCAAATATAGAGCAACCTAAGAATACTGAAACTCCTAAGGTTGAAGAACCCAAGAAGGATACCCTGAGATTAAGAAACCAGAGACTCCAAAACCAGTAGAACATAGCACACCTGTTTTACCTAAGGTAGATAAAAATAGTACACAGAAAGAACAGGCACAGCAAGCAGTAAAAAGATGTACCTAATACAGGTGATAATAACGATATTGTACAGTATGTTGCTAATGTTCACAACTGCTGTAATTGTACGATTCAAAAGAAGAATAAACCAGTAAGGTATTTTTAGATAGCTAAGGTGATAAAATCTAAAAAGTCTTAGCAATCTAAGATTTTTAGCAGTAAAAAGTAATTTATTAAACTGAAATTTACATAGAAAAGGAGAGAAAGAAATGAAGCTTTAAGAAAATGTTTATATGGTGGGAGCAAGCTTGTTAATAGCTTGTTTGGTACCAGCAGCAGCTTTTGCAGGAGAAGATGTTACTGAGAACGCTATTGAGAGAGAGGTAGGTCAGGAGCTAACATCCTGACTCTGTGACAAAAACCTGATGGTGCTTTCACAAGGATAGATGAGGCTAAGCAGGACTCTTAAACCTGAAAAATGCTCCAACAAAAGATGTAGAGAATGTGGTTTTCACAGTGGAGATGGAATAGCTATATACTCTATCCCAGACAACAGGGAAGATGTTAAAGCTAAGTTCAAGGAGCTGGCTAATGTTAATGGTTTGTCTTTAGTAGGGGAGATGTAGACCCTAGTAAATGGGTATGACGCTCCAACTGACACACAGCAGCTAAGTTCCCAGTTTACACTCCTAATGGAGATGGTACTTTCGACAAGACTTCGGCATATAGTTCCTATCAAGGTAACTTATACACCACAGATTGAAAAATCGAAGTAACTTATAAGACAACAGAGCCTATAGATTACCTATCTGCAGTGAAGAATATGCCTAATGGTGCTAGTCTAGGAATCACTGAACCTGCAGATGTTAACAAGCCAGGTAGACAGGTAGCGAAGGGTAAGATATTCTTCAAGAATGGTCTTAAGTCAATAGACGTTGAGATTCCAGTTTCAGTGGTAATTAAGTGGGCACCTATTGAAGAGTTCCCATCAATTACAACAGCAACTCTGAATGTAATGAAGGATGCTGAAGCAGACTACTCAAATGCAGTAACTAACCTACCAGAGGGTGCAAGAGTTGAGGTCTATGAAAAAGCTGATACATCAACTATTGGACTTAAGGATGCTAAAGTAAAGGTTACTCTAGCTAATGGAATGTCTAAGGTCGTTACTGTAAAGGTTATGGTACACCAGCCTATGATTGGATTGGAAGAAATTCCAGAAGTTAAGACAACAACTGTCTATGCTGTTCAGGGTACGCCATGTACATTACTAAGGGTGTAGCTCACCAGAAGGTGCTACAGCTGAAGTAGTTGAAGATGTTGCTACAACTGAAAAGGGTGACTTTGTAGGAAAGGTTAAGGTTATCTTCAAGAATGGTATGACAAGAACAGTTAAGGTTTCTGTAAAGGTTGTAAAGGAAGTTCCTTTGGGTACAATTGAAGCGATTCCAACAGTAACCCAGTGCCACATAACTATACAATTGGCGACATCACATTGGAAGATTTTGCTAAGCTAGATGACCATGAGTTCTTCAAGACTGACGGTAAGGTTAAAAGATTTTGAGATTATGTCAATCCAGAATGCAGAGGGTAAGGATGTTAGCATCGATAAGGTAGATTTCAGCAAGGAATTCGAACTCACACTAACATACAAGATAACATTTGAGAATGGCATGACAAGAACAGTTAAAGTTCCAGTAACAAATAAGGCTAAGGTTGTTCCACAGCCTCAGAACAATGGAACTGCCACAACTCAGAATGGTGGTAACTCCAGCAGCTCAGAACTCCCAGAACAGTGGTGAAGTTACAACAGCAATGTTCCTAACACTGGAGATAGCAACCCACTATACATTTTGTGTAGGTGCTGGAGCCTCGCTCTAATGGGTCATGGTTGTTGTTACAGTATGAGAAAAAGAAAAGCTAACAAGTAAGATTTACATCTTATTAAATAGTACATGTTGAAGAGAAGGGTACTCAGAATTGAGTATCCTCTTTTCATTAAGTGGTTTAATTTTCAGTAAGTTGTCTAAATTTCAATGTAACTTATTGGGTTTTGGGTTGTTATGTTATAATTTAAGTAAATAAAAAGTTAGTGGCTAAAAAGCCTTTTAATGAAAGGAATTATTTAAAATGGTAGATGAAAAGAAAAAGTATGACGACTCATCAATTAACTTACTCGAAGGTGAGATGACAAGAACTAGACCAGAATCTATGCCTGTCGAATGGTCTTGATGGTGCAAAAACATACTGTAATTGAGATACTTGGTAATGCAACAGACGAACATCTATCAGGGTATGGTGATAAACTAGATATAACACTATTCGAAGATGGTAGTATTGGTATAAGAGACTACGGTAGAGGGCGTCCCAATGGGCTGAATGAGAAGTATAACAAGTGGAACTCACTACCCAATCTATGAGGAACTTTACGCTGTTCTAAGCACGATGACAATCAAGAGGTGTTGGAGAAGCATTACCGATTGGTCAAACTTCGATTTTAGAGATTATCCTTACCTCATCACAGTAGGTCTTAATGGTGGTGACAGCAGCTACTCAGGGCACATCAGAATTTGTAGTAGAGTCATAGAGATGGTGTTATGACTGCTAGTGGATTATGAAAACGGTAGACACCGTTATGAAGAACCAATTGTTGAGGCAACTGATGAGCCTAATGGTACTTTTTGTAAGATGGAAGCCCGATGGCAGACCTAAGCCACTGGTGTTTTCTCAGATGTAAAAATACCTGAAAGATGGTTTAGAGATTCGGCTTTATAACCAATCATTTTATTGGTGGTTTCGATGTAACTTATAACAATCAAGGGAATGTGATTCAGTTCCCCAAAAAGACTTTTGTTAGAGGCTTTTAAAAGAGGAGCTTGTTCTGATAGGTGCTTATGGAAGCACTTTGCACATGCTGTGGAAGATGGAGAAATTTGTGTTTGCGAGGGTTAGTTCGCAATAGGTGAAAAAGGACAGGGTACAAGGTTTCCACAACAAAGTAGCTATCCGAGGTGGAGTATTACGTTGATGCTTTAAAACACAGCTGAGTGGCAGTTCTTAAAGATGGGGTACTGGAGAGAGGTGATCAAGACAGTGAAGACTATGCTGGCTCTCTTCAGTATTGGTTTCTTCTGCAAGCAACAGCATCTTATCGTGGTCAAACAGGACAGCCTAGATAATAGGTATGTGTTTGATTGTGTAGAAGCCTCAATCACAGAGCTCTAGAAACGAATGGGCAAAGGGCACGCCATGGTTGGTTGAAATAGTTGAGCGTTATTGAAGCAGCTGAAAACAGATTGGCAGCTGATGAAATGTCGAAAACAACTAAAGTCAATTGCTAAGGCAGTAAAGAGTCAGAAGGCGAGGATAAGTTTAAGTCTTGTAAGACTTATGGTGCTGACTCAGCTAGAACGGAATACTCATTGTTGAGGGTGATTCTGCAGGAAATGCAGAAGAAATGGTCGAGACCCAGTATTCCAGTGTTTGCAGAAGCTAAAGGGTAAGTCATTGAAACCTATATAAAGCCAGCATTGAGAAAATGTTGAAGAATAAGGAAATTGCTGATATCGTAGCAAGTATTGGTTGTGGTATTGAGCTAAATATTGAGGGGTATAAAACATTGACATCAACTCTGAAAGTGGAAAATCATTTTGAAACAGATGTTGATATCGATGGTAAACATATAAGAATGTTGTTATTTCTAATCTTTTGGAAGCTATGCCACAGCCCTATATGAGGGATATGTATATTAGCAGACACCATACATCAGTTAACAAAGTAGATGGTACAAGTCTATTCTGCTATACATTGAAGAGAGTTAAGAGACTTGCAGGAAAGTGATGTAGCTATTCAGAACATTACTGTTTTAAGGGTCAGAGATGAACTTTAAAGACCTTTTGGGATACAACTTTTAATCCAGAAACTAGAAGACTAACACAAATTAAAATAAGTCCCAATGACTTGAAATAGATTCTGTATTGGAGATCTTATTTTGCAAAAAGCACAGACCCTCAGAAAGAAAGAAATCTGGCACGCTTTTATCGGAGATGAGTATGCTAAAACAGTGTGAAACTTTGGATGAATTGATGGGTATATTGCTAGCCTCGATATGGAAGACGGTTTGGACGTTGAAGAGATAAAGTATGTAGGATAAAGTAATTGGGTTTACAGCTTTGTAGAAAGGTAATAATTACGAAGTAAAGTTTTGGTTTGGAGGGTTTATGCTCGAACTCTATTTCTAATGTGTGTTTAATCCTCAATGAATAATCTTGCTCAGGTGAAAGAGTAAGTATAATAGAGGTAACAAAAGAAAACTGTTTTGATAGTTTTTGGAAAGATTTAAAGCACGAAGTAGACGAAAGGTAAAAGTAAAATGTCAAATTTTATATAATGGTTCAAGTGAAGGATCGGAAAACCCAGTAAAAGGGTATGTTGATTACGCAGAAGAAGTCATTACTGCCAGAGCTTATACCTGACTTATATGATGGATTAAAGCCAGTTCACAGGAGAATATTAACTTCTGCACAAGGATTGAAGTTTAATAACGGGCTTTGAAGAGTGCTAATCTTGTTGGTGCAACATTGGCTCTTCACCCTCATGGAGATGGTTCGTATATGATGCAATGGTAAGAATGACTGAGTCAATGCATTATAACTTGCCACTTTTCGCATCCTCAGGAGAATTGGGTAGGGTTCACTCTTTCTGATGCCTGCAGCTATGAGATATACTAAGATAATGCCAAACAAGCAACATTGGCTACTTTTTAGAGATATGAAGGTTTGCAAGATGAAACCGGCTGAAGAGGGTGATGGTTTAGAACCCGTAGTTCTACCAGTAAGGTTTCCTAACATCCTTGTAAATGATATGGAAGGTATCGCAGTTTCTATTAGGGCGAAATTACCAAGTTTTAACCTGAGATGTAATTGATTTAACAGTAAAGTATCTTGAAAGTGAGAGTTGAATGATAGTGATGTAATACTCCAGATTTCTACAGGTGGTGTTTTGCAAAACAATATCGGAGTTACTCAAACCAATGTTAACGGGCAAGGCTTCATTGAAGATTCGTGCAAAGGTTGAGATTAATGGCAAAAGATATCTTAGTTAAAGAAGTTCCAGCTGGAAAAGACAGTGGAAAACATTACTAGGGCAATTAACAATCTTGGCGATAAGAGAATCAAATCAGTGATGGACGCATCAGGTCATAAGTCAGACCACCTGCTTGAGATTAACTGTAAGAAAGCTAATGAGGTTGAATCTGTTCTCTTGATGTTGTATAAGGAAAGGATTCTACAGAACAACATTGCAACCAATATGATTGTTATTGAAAATGAAAAGCCTGTAATTTTGGGTGTTCATGGAATTATACAACATTGGGTAGAGTGGAGAAAGTCTGTTGTTACTGAACTATTCCAAACTGAGTTGAGAGATGTAGAAGTGAGTTAAATTCTCTGGGTACTTCATCAGGCTGATACAAACCAGGAAATGGAGAAAACTATATTGGAGAAATAACAAATAAAGGAAAAGCAGAGGGTAAGGCTTACCTGAAAGCATTTTCGAAGATATTACAGCCGATGTAGTTGAGTGGATATCGAACAGGGCTATCTCAGCATTTGAACAATGGAGGAAAACATAAGACTCGCTATGATGGTCTTATGGAGTTTAAGCAGGAAAGAGAATACTATCTTGCCCACCCTGAAGAGTATATCATAAAAGATTTACTTGAAATTAAGGCTGAGCAAACAGGACAGTGCAAAAGGAAGACTTTTGTTACTGAACAGGATTATAAATTCTCTAAGATTGTAGAAGCCGAAATTGAAGACGATAGCTACTGTGTTTATACAATTTATAAGAATGGCTTTATGATTAAGGGAAGAGATATTATTGAGGGTGATGATGTACTTGCAAGTATTCCAGCACAGGCTAACTCAACTCTTGTAGGATTTTGATAACTTTGGTCGTATCTCGAGAGTATACGGCACTGAGATAGTTCACCCAATTGGAGAGAAAGGTGTTTACCTACCAAAATACTTTGATACTTATGTTGATGGAAGTGAATTTGAGTATTACTTTATGTATTTTGGACTGCTTGATGGTGGAACAAGAACTTGCTCTACAAAGACGGGTATGTTGGTTTCCTCAACACAGAAGAACTTATCTCAAAAGAAAACAGAGGATTATACCCTAATGGAGTACCTGTGAAGGTTATCTCAGACTTGGTTGGTGTAATTGAAGAAAAAGATACTAAAGAGTTTATCTTGCTGCAGATGAGTCTACTGGTAAAGCAAGATTTGGCTTAGCGAGGGTAGGCGATATACCTGTAAGGTCAAGAACAAGTTCAGCTAAGGTATTCCAGTGGAAAACAAGATAAACATCAGATACTACAAATCACTGGATAATGTAGAGCTTTGGGAAACCTTTGATAACCCTTTGCAGTATGGAACTAAAATGCAAAAAGTTGCAGGGTAAGTTTATTAGCGACCCATCAGAATTGATAGAAACGGAAAACAGTGAGGTTTAAGAATGTCCGAACAAAAAGGAGTATAAGGGCTTAGGTATAGTTGAAGAAGCAAAAACAGAAGATAACATAGAACCTGAAGCTGTAACTCACGAGTTGGACTTAGGGTGGTTTAGATTTTGTTATTGAAGACGATGGAAGTGATGACGATGGGGTTGACTGAAGATGGTTTAACTCTGATGAGCGTCTAAGAAGTTTTTCAGACACTATACTCAGTACCTTGGTAGTTGGAAGACAGTGAAATAAAGAGTTTTGCGGTGAATAGGCTTTTTGCAAATGTCACGCCAATGCTAGAGATGAGAACTACATCATCTACTCAGTTCTCTATAACTATCGAAATCGTTTAAAGAGGATGGAAATAGATGAAGAGTTTATTTCTTTACCTAAAACAGAAATAGGGATATCATCACAAAGGCAAAACCTTATATTGATATTCGAGCTTTTGGAGAAGTAGATGGCTCTCTTGAACTTGGGTATATATCGGTGTATTGAAACAGTGGAGAAGACTTAAGGGTATGCCTATAATCAGTGAAGGTGATTTTGAGCCTCATTGAAAAAGTATATTTTTGGAGTTTATGATTGAAACCTCTAAGGCTTATGAGATTGCAAATGTAATATTAAAACCGAGGTATGTAGTGTTAATGGTAAAATCTCTTTGGTTTTAATGATAGTTTTAACTATGTTAGAAGAAAAGTAGCTGAGATTGAAGGTGTTACAACATCCGATAAGGGTACAGGTTTCACGAAAAATGGGCGAAGTATTAAATGAAGAGAAAGATGATGGTAAAAAGCCATACAAAATCTCAGACTTTGATACTCTTTGATGAGTTGAATAAACATTACGGTGGAATATACAGTGGTTGTTTTATCAGTTATCGCACCACCGAAGGCAGGTAAATCTGGTTATGCTGTAGAATTTGCACACAACAGCCATTAGATACGGGAATAATGTGACTGTATAGGCAGCTGAGGGTGGTAAAGAGATGTGGACAGCTCAGATGAGAGCTATTCATTCTTGATTGGACATTCAACCAAGGTGCGTATCTGGTAACAGAGAAGAAAATATGGTGTAGACCAAAATGTTATCTTACACGATAAGTTCCAGACTGATGAGTTAAGGATTGCGAGTTGACAAGCAAGCTAGATCTAATGACAAACGAAGGGTACGGCTCTCATTGATTATATCGATCGACCTTTTAATGTAGAAACCTTTTATTGACGACATAGATACCTCTGTTAAAGAGAACAACAGTCAATTAGTTATCATCGACTATTTTGCAATTGATTGACTCTGAAAAGGATTTAGATGAAAGAAGAAGGATTGCTGAGGCTTATAGAGTATTGTTGGCTTATTGCCACCGAGAGAATGTTGCAGTCTTAACACCTGCCCAGTATAAACAATCTACTTTTGATGAGTTAATAAAAAGTACTGATGTTGGAAACTTTTGATTGAGAAACTGCAGGTGGTGGTTCTGCTGAGGTTTTAAGAACACCGGATATATCATTTGCATTGTGGGCAACTACGGCAGACTTAACTAACAACAGAATGAAGATATTATCAATGCCTTGTAGATTGGGTAAGGCTTATCCGAAGATTGATGTAATTCACTGATCCGGCTCTGCAAAATTTTGTCTGTTGACGGTGGGGGTACGGGTTGGTTGATTTATCCGTGTGGCGATTTAACCTCGAAAATCTTCGATTTTACGGGGTTTTATCGTTTGCTGGTGTCCTTGAGCGATTCGCTTGTTTTGTGGCTCTGTGGCTCTGTTTTGTGGCTTGTGCGCTGTTTGTGCTAAAATTGGGGTTTGCTGTGGGTGTGGATGCTGATTGGTAGAAACCTCGAGGAGTGAAGGTTTACTCAATAAACATAAGAGATGTAGGAGAAGAGTGATAAAATGGAAACATTAGATATTAAACACCCTCAGACAGAACTTCAGGTAAAAAGCTAACTGGGTATGCACTAATCAATAGCGTGAATGTTAGTGAAAACAAAGAAAGGTCAACCTTAGTAGGAAAGCTATTTGTTAAAGGTGAGATTGAATTTAAGGTTTGGAACAACAAGGCTTTTGGAACAGCGAGTGGGGGTGTTCAAGGAGAAGAAGGTATTACCTCATAGTGCGCGGTGATACCAATCAAGCCGATTCGAAGTAAACAGCGATTCGCAAGGTTGATTTCTGAAGTCCATCTCATGATGGCACAGAATGTACGAAGCACTTTTGTACTCTGCTAAAAAGTCAGTTTCAGAGAACTGGCATAAAGTATTTGAGCTGTTAGGCGTCAGGTAGAGAAGAAGCTCTAGAACAGAATATGCAGCAGTTAAACTCACCATGACAATGTTCCAAGTGGTTTGCAGCACATACTTATAAGGTCCAGAATTGTAAAAGCAATGGGTATGTATAATGAAATGTCAACTATTGTGGTATGGACTTACTGATGGTTGGGCCAGCCGCATGATATTGGTAAGGCTTATGAATACAATATGGGTGCAATGAGCAAACGGGTAAGATTTTAAGTCACAGGATAATTGGGTTAGAGATATTTCCAAGTTAGAAAATGAAATTGTTGAACTTATTGGTCAAGAAGGTTTTGATTTACTTTTAAGCATTATTGTAGGACACCACTGAGAGTGAAGAAAAGCCTAGAACAGTTGCAGCATATGTCGTGCATCTTTGTGATATGATTGAGCAACGTGCAAAAGTATAAACCAAGCACTGGGTATGGCTTTTGAGTTGATGGCTTAAAGGAAATAAGATACGCTGAATGCGTTTGAGGGTGGCGAAAATCAGCATACAAAAAGTAAAATCAGTATCAGTAATTTTGTGTTTCGTAATGATGTGTGGTTTCACTCAAATAAAGGAGATAAAAGATACTGGAACAGTTGTTTTTAACTATATGACAGATAAACCACCAAAGGACAATGAAGCTACACCTAACAATGTACGAAAGTAAAAGTAAGGCAAAAATACAGTGGTTTTGCAACATTAAATGGCACAAGCGTTCTCGGGATAGAAGTTAAGGTTACCGCCGATCCTGTTAAAAACATGACATTTTTGGGAAGAAATGGTATAGTCTGTCATGCTCTTGTAAACATAACAACGGAATGTAAGAGAAGTTGATAAAGGTCAGTCAAGAGTTGATTTATCCTCCAAAGAAAGTGCAAGAAAAAGTGAAAATACAAATAAAAGGACACTAATAAAATCGTAAGTGCAATATCATAGGGATTATTGGTGTTTTGTACTAAGTAAAAATTACTGAAGAAACGAGAGAAGGGTTAATTATGAAGGCACTTTTTAGGAGGAAGTTGGAAATAGTTAGTTGTGGGGTAGTAGTCTTTGTGGGTATGGCTTGTTTCCTTTGGTGCGAGAGCTATCTTTACTAACAGCACAAGTGGTGAAGAGATTGTAGCTAGAGAAGAAACAGTCAAGAAGTCTCGCTGATAAGAAAAAGGTTCTTGAAAAGAAAGAGAGTAAGTGGGTAGATGAGAAGTTTATCAAGGTGAAGAAAACTCATTCATTACAGTCAATCTGAATTAGAAGATAAGGGCACAATAAATCATAGACACTTATGCACATCTACACAGATTACCCAAAATGTAGATGATAAAAATGGTTGAAAACAGAAACAATATGTTTGCACGAACCAGAATTTAAATAACTTTTGATAAAAAGGATATTGAAGAGAATCTTGCTAAGATACGTAAAGACTTCTACAGTTCTCTAAGATTTATAAAATGTCCACCATCAATGGATTATTGGTATCTTTTAGAACCTGATTACAAAGTAGATAATAGATCAATCACGTTCTCTGAAGATGAGAGCTAGTGTAGTAGATACGCCAGCTTTTACTGCAGTGCTTGTAGGAATCTCTTCAACTGGAAAATGGAGAGGCGAAAGAAGGTCAAATGGCAATGGGGGTATTTTAGATATTAGAGACGAATGCCTTGTGTTAGTGGACCAATTTCGACACAACAAGTTTTGTATACCAACTAACAGATAAAGACAACACAGGAATAGTAAAATCTTTATAGGAGAAGAGAATTTTACGAATTTAAAATGAGGTTGCAGGTGGATACAAAATATTTATTTGTGTAGACCAACTCATTTAAAAGAACTAAATTATATGTTCCCCAAAGATTGGTGGACAATTGGGCATAAAAATCAAGATGTAACTAGAAGATTCGTATTTGCTCCTCAAAACACAAGATTTAAGAAAGAAGTATCTAAAGACGGAACTAAACTTACTATTTATTTATATGGTGAACTATGGTGGTTAATTCTAATACTTTTGAAAAGAAAAACAAAATAATACGAGTGATGGGGCTTATCCTCTGGGTATGATGTTTATTACTGGTTGTTGAAGCAGTCGATTTGCCTAATGACGGTGAGTTTAAGAAGAAATCCTTATGGTGACACTAAGTTGCCTAGTACTTTCAAGAGTTTGGAGTATTATGACTGTTTAATACCTTATCAAAGAAACCTTTTGAAGAGGTTAGTATTGCTTATAAAAACAATATCAACTAAGTACGAAGCATACAGACAACCCATGTCAGAAACTGTTAAGAACTAAGATTGGTTCTCGTTATGCTTTGAGAGCGATTTATCAGTTGAGGGTCAAAAAGGAACCTTCGATGATAAAGATGGTAAACATATTCGAAAGATGCTAAGGGCAATAAATACTATGGTGGTGCATTGCCGAGGTTCCTTTTGGAGTGTTGAGCTATCACTACTGCGACTTTCGATAATAAATCGAGGTCAGCTGTTTGACGCAATTTTAACTGACGGGTAACAGTACTTCATTATTGCGTGATAGATGCCGCGCACCAGGACCAAATTGCAGACGATTCTGAAGGTGGTTCTAAGGATGTACATTGGGCTCAAAACACCAATTAAGAAAAGGCAATACTACAGCCATTCCATGCAAGGGTGGGCATATAACAGATGAGCAGCTCGTAATAATGCTAGCTCTGAGTGCTTTTATATCAAGGTTTTAACTTCGGTAATGATGGGAATAAGGTAGCAGCTATTCGAATGGCACGCTAAAATAGGACACTCCCCGACAGGGTAGGGTGGTAAAGAACCTTTCTCGAAAGACGGGCGCGATTGGTACCGAGGTGGTGCAGACGAGCATCAACAGCAACTCTAATGGTAGAAATTTAATTCCTAAAAGAAGATGATTTAACGGGTATGCCACCAAAGTATGGAAATCTCTGAAAAGTGCAAGTAGGATTGTCGTTACCAGACCAGGATAGTTTGTCTATTGGAGAAGTGGCCTCGTTGCTAAGTGATAAGAGATGGATGTCCTCTTTTTAAGCCAAGAGAGCTAATGTATAAGGACGCTATGCGTACGGGTATGGCTGGAGTTGGTCTGTTTTTAATGGTTTATGCAGAAAAGTTATTATGTGTGCATTACTCTTTTGACAGGTCACAGGACTTCCTTGAATCTCCAATGGTTCAGGTAATAACTTTGGGCAGGTTCAACATACCGATGAACAAGATGGTGCAAGGGTTATTTATCAACGAAGCGAGGGATGGATGGCAGTAGTAACAATATTCCTTTGCTGGAGTTTTCATTTGCGAACGAAGGGTACTACTTAACTCAGAAGGTAATCTTTTGGATAAAAGTGGGTAGGTTTTATGGTGCTAAACCAAGAAAATGTTTTTAATTTGTAGTTTGTTTGCAAAATTGCCCCGTTTTGGGGGCTTTGAAATTGAAGGAGAAGAAATGGAAGTGAATAACAAAACATGATTGAGCTTGCAGAAAAGTATAGCGAGGCCATGACAAAGAACACGTGAAATATGAACTCACAGCTTATTGGTTGCATTACACCAACATATTGGTTGGTGCAAACTGGCTTCCTAACTCCAAATGAGGGAAGAGAGCTTTAAGAACGCCTCGAAAAGAAGGAGATAGTGGAAAGATTTTGCGATGATTGATATTCGAGGTGGTGGAGTTACTTGTTACAGACTTTTGCAAGGTAGTTGCACTAGCCTCTCAGGAATTCCACGCAGCTGGGTATTGCTAACAAGGCTGATGTAGAGGCTGGTGGCTCATAGAAACGAGTCGGCCCAGGCACTCGAGAAACTTCTGCAAGGGCAGTGGCACAGGCTGGTCAGGTATTAAGAACCAACGATCCAACACAATAACTATCAAAGGTAAGAGATTCCCATCTTTTGCAATTGGATACGACCACTCGCTTGAAAAAGTGCAACAAGTATGGGTACTGGCATCTGGGGAGGTTGCTAGACCGTCAGACGGTGTACGATAAGAGATGGGAAGTAATAAAGAATCTTGAATTAGCTCCATCAGGAAATGCTATGCTTATCGAGATTAAGCAGACATTGGGCAATCGTTGAAAGTGGTAAATAGGTAGATGAAATGTTAACAACATTGTATATGGGCATGCTTATTTAATTCCGTATTTAAGATATTTAATGAGAAACAACATACCTGTTGTAAAGGTGGGTATGTTCTCTTTAAGAAAAACAGAAAACGAAACTACACACGAGGCACTAAGCGCTGAATTAGAAAAGAAGAAGTTCGTAGATACTTTGTCTGCATGGCTAAGAGAGCTATGGCAGTAACTGGATACTATTCCAGTGTCTATTAGGGAAAATAAGGCACTGTTTTCTGATGGAAGTGTTTGGGATTGTAGTGCGTTAACTCTATTTAAAGAATATTCCAGGAACTAATATACAGTTGTTAGTGATAACTTATCCAGGCGAGAGGTTGGGTAAGGTAGGTGACGAAATAAGTATAAGGCAGTGGCTGAGGTCAGAGCTATCGAAACTAAAGGCAGTAAGATGTTACAATCATTTTTACCAGATGCTTGTTTAGTGGGTACGAGTATGGCAGGGGAGATACAAACCTTTTCTTGAGAGAATATCAAAGGTACTTAATGAGCTTTTCAGTAAAAGGTATTATTTTTCCTGCAGGAAGATGGTTTGTCCTTTACACGATGATAAGAAACCATCTATGGGTATAGTGGTTAAGTCAGATGGTACTGAGCTCTTTTCACCGTTTTGGCTGTAACTCTGCGATGTGGTTGACTTTCATATTAGAGTATCGGGTAGGCCTGGAAAAAGGGTATGTCGAGAGACTGCTCTAGGAACTTTCAAAGGAGTTTGGAGTTCGTTACGAAGATGCCTTTGAGAGCTGATGGTAGTGCTAGTGTTGAGGAGAGTAATATCTGGTACTGATATGAAACTAAGAATGCTTGCAGATGATGTGGGTCTTTGCAGGATTTTTAAGTACTCTTGGATGCAAGCAAGAAAACAGGGTATGCCCATTGGATACTTAAATGATTTACTAATGCGTAGAATTGCTAGTGTAAAGAAGTCTTGAAGATGGAGAAAAGGAACAACAGGGGCATTTAATTTCTAAACGAACTGGGCATGTTTTTCGAGAGGTTGCCTTTTGTATGAATTGAGGGAAGCTATGAGTACAAGCATGTGGAGAAGATAAAAGAGTCCTCTGCTTTTGATATTTTAACGATGACAGGAGATAATTTTCTTGCTTTTTAGATGTTTCTAAGACCCCACAGGTATAGCAGTTGTCTATGTAGATGAGGTGTGGGTTGCACACACAACGATTGACACCCCAGAGAACAGCCACTTTTTCGAGGTTTTAAGTAGGCGAGAATTGAAAGAGAAACTTCAAACATTTGGGCAGTAAGCGTTGGGTTCAGTTGTATATTCGTTGAAGATGTTTATAATGGAATTAACCCTGAAACAACAGAAAGTTGTATGCATTAAATTCTGCAATTGACGAGCTAATCTTGGACGGTGAGATAAACTGTAATAGGTTTATTAGAAAAACAGAGTGGTTTGGTGGAAGAGTTGGTTGTGGCAACTTGACGTCTATGGTAGTTTCAAATATCTAGAAATGATAAATCCTGAGTAAGTGAAATTTGAGGGTACGTGGTATTGAAGACTATTCCGAGGGAGCTCAGGACAGATTGGATGCCTTTGGGTATGATTATTGCTTCAGTGATGGACAAGGTACTTAATGTCGAAGAGAGGGTTAAAATTACTTTGAAAAGATATGAGTGAAGGTATGTAGACTTATCTGACCTTGTTAAGAGAGCTGATAACTATGGTATAAAAATCAACAAAATAAAAAGAGATAAAAGATGAGACTTTGATGAAAGACGGCTATGCAAAATATATTGAAGACAATCCAGATTACTTTCTTTTTGGACGAGTGGGTGCAAGCTTGGTCACTGGGAGATAAATTAAAAATAAAGTATGACAGAAAGGGTAACTACTGGTTTATTAGAAAGTAGTTTAGGTGATAATATGAGTAGGACAGCAGTGCTAGAAACAGTAAAACAAAATGTTTTGGAGCAAATGTAGTTGTTTGTGATGAGTTTGAGACGGACTTGGCTCGCCATATGTGTAAAATCAGAAACAGCAGTATGAAAATCTATTTGCTCCACAAGGGTAACGATACCTGTGATTGCTTTGGTGATGGTTCAAGGCTGATGTAATGTGTTATAGATGTCCTTTGTGGAAAAATCTTATGTTCTTAAAGAGTCTTTTAGAACCAATCAGCAGATGGGTGTTGCGGTATTCAGGGTGGTTCAGGTTTTAGAGGTGTGTCCCTGCCTTTAGGAATTTATGGGTATGATTTTCAACCTTTGTATGTTCTAAAATGATTGGATAAATGGTTTATGCCTTAACCAATTAAAAAGGTTTAAAACGGAATAGGTGGTAGGAGAATGGAAGAATTAAAAATTTTAGAACAGATGGAAGTTAGGAGTCTGAGGTTGAACTGAAAGTAAAACTGTAGACGCATTGTCAATGAATAAAAATAGCTTTAACATTTCAATAGGAGTTGTTGATTTTAGGACATCTCTACCAGAGGCAATGAAGAAGGGTAGGAAAGAAACCTATTTAGGCTTGACTAAGTTCAGGAAGAACTTGGTATTCTGAACTGATTCACGTAATGAGAACAGAAGGGTACGCTGATTGGTTGGAATCAGGGTGGCCTGGAGAATGATTACGAGGGTTGGGAAGATATTGTTATCGACGGCTTTAGAAGACTTTTATGCTGGGGTTAAGAATGGTTAACTCGTTGTAATGCTGTAATCTGGGGACTTTAAGGATAAAGAATTGGGTAGGATTTGTTGATGACAGTTTCTCTATATCAAACAAGAAACAGAAGTATTCTTGGGAGGTATGGTATCTGTTCCAGACATACTTGAACTCAAAGTTCTATGACACCAGCAACTCTTGAGTTCTTATTGGCACTAGAATCAGGAGAGGCGATGAAGCTAAAAAGATATAATGCTATGAGTATGATGAGATTAAACAGGCTTCTACAATGAAAACAATTACTCAGGCTTTACAATATGCCCAGAAGGAAAGAAAAGAAGAGAACCAAATATTTAAAGAAGATAAACAGGGTATTTCATCAGTTGAAGAAGCTGTGATATTGTAGACGGAGATGGCAAAAATAAGCCAAAGTTATCTGATGAAGATGTAAAACAATTACTAGATTTAGTTGAGAGATGAGAAGAATTCTCGGATGATGACTTTGGTGAGTGGTCAGGTGAGGGAAATAGAAGACCACTGGCAGGATAGAAAAGAATGGAGATAGAATTGACGAGCGTTTGAGACTTTCTGATTCTCGAAAGAGATGGGTACACCTGTCAAGTAAGTGGATTTGGTAAAGGATTACCTATTGCTTTTGGTTAGAGGAGGATTAGCTGTCCACCATATAATACAAGTAGCACACGGTGGCAGAGACTCTGAAGATAACCTAGTAACGCTTAGTAATGATTATCACAATCTTATACATAGGGGTTGCTGGAAACAGGAAAAACTTGGAATATCTCAAAGAAGATTACGACAAGTTAGATGAAAGTCATAAAGAGATTTACAAGAATGTAATGAAATATGTAAGAGCAATCACTAGAGGAAGAGAAGCTTGTGGTGGTAAAACAGAGAAGCATAAATGGTAAGAAAAGCATACTGCAAGACTAGTCAACAGTATTATAAAAAGAAATTGATTTTAGAAGGGTATTTTTCATTGCTTTTTGTAATATGGTATAATAGTATTATCAAAATAAAAATTGGAGGCATGAAAATGATTAGACTCAAAGGATTGAAAAATGGAAATGTAGAGTATTGGGACAATAAAGAAGGTATAAAAAGACTTCTGAAGCAAAAATAGGGGTATAGGACTCCATATTTAGAGAGAGAATGTATATGAATTTTGAGTTGGCAGAGGAAGAGTTAGAAAGAGAAAGAAGAATTAACTAACTGTAAACGCTGACAGTTGACGAAGGCTCAATGCTAGATCCTTTAGAAAAATTATAAGCACACTTTTAGAAAGTCTTATAGTAAATGATATTGATACGGATCTAGCGATTTTCGAAGAGCCTGGCAATGATAATTCGTGTCTCTATAGATTTCTGCTGAGATAGATGGAATAATGTACTATCACTAATAGATGTTAGTAAAACCATTATTGGAATCCAGATTGGGGAACTATTGACCCTGGAAGAGGTAAAACCTGTTTTATGGAAGGTGAATAAATGAAAAAATGTTTTAGTTGTAATTGATTTACAGGAAGGATTTATAAACGATAAGACTGTAAAGGTTGCTAATAACATATGTGACTTACTTGACAGTGGAAAATATTATGCTGTTATAGCAACTAAATTTACTAACATGCCAGGAAGCTCTTTTGACTCTTTCCTGATGGGCTGGTATGATGGAGGAAGAAGAAAAAGCCTTGTCTACTGTTTGTTGAGGAAACATGCAGACATTATTGTTAGTAAATGCTCGTATCTCATGTGTAAAAACACAAACTTTATTCAGTCACTGGTATCTTCATGTGATGGTTTACCTGATGAGGTAACACTTGTTGGTGTAGATACAGATGCTTTTTGTATCTCTAGCAACAGCAATAGACCTATTCGAAATGGGTATTAGACCAATTATAATAGAAGATTGTGTTACTCTAGTGGTGAGAAGAGTGTCATGAAGCAGGAATGCTAATATTAAAGCGTTCAATTGGAAAGGAACAGGTGAGGTAATAATAAGGTAACCTATTTGTTCAAAGTAGAGAGGAGATTTTTATGATAAACAAAAATTCAATTTTTAGCATATCTTATGTATTTAGCTGATGAGTATGGAAACAGTGACACTATGTTTTCATGTTTTTCCTGTGGAGAGGGCGCATGAAGATCAAATTCTCGATGAAGATACTTATTATATTTGCTAGGATGAGGCGAGAGACGGTTTGCCTGAAGATATCCGTCACCCGATGAACAATGGGTTTATCTATGTGAATGCAGTTGCTGAGAGCATGGGTATGGATTGTCTGAGTGGCAGATGGGCGACTTTTGAGAATAACGACAAAAATATAGCAGGAGCTGTATCAAAAAGTACAGACATAAAGTTTCTAGAAAGGGTCTAGAGAATTATTCAAGGAACTTGGTAGCGTTGCAGAGCATGTATTCAGGGCGAATTCTTGCTGCGAAGGGTTTTAGTTGAATAATTGTAAGAAGGGTACGCTATGATATTTGTAGATGAACTAAAACAAAATTACGGAAAAATATAAACTTTCTTTACAGTTTGTAGACTGCTTACCAGATGTATGTGATGATTGTGGTTCACCTTGTGGATTGGAGAGACATTAACTGGGTTGTCTTGTTCCAACTCGTTGTACAGGTAAGATTGTAAAAAGAATTGAAGCTATATGGTGAGAAGCTTGGTGTGAAGGGGGTTTGGTGAGGCGAGGATAGCTGACTCTTGTTAACCATTACAGTGTCACTAATCCTTTAGCAATTTTCGAATTGCGAGAGGGTATGCCATTATGCAAACATATCTCAGGAAGTTTTCAGACGGTATAATCAAACAGATACAGGCTAAAAATTCATTCTTGCTTTGGGAGTATGTTCAGACGGCACAGTTGCCTTTTATACAGACCTCTGCAAGAAAGATTTTCCAGGAGTTTGATTCTTTAGAAGATGCATACGATGAAATAGAGTTCGGTGAAGGCTTTATTCTTTGTCCAGAATCGCTTTGGGTATAGTGTCAGGTGAAGAAGTTTCAATAATGGCAAGTAAAATCTATACAACTCTCTTGGAGTTCAAGGAAGACCTTTTTGAGGGGTTAGAGTTTGTAAACATTAGAACACTGGGCGATGTTAAAGAACTAAATGTTGTTTGCTCCGACCAGGTTGGGGGTAGGTTTGCTAAGAAGAATGACTTCTATGAGTTTTGCAGAACAGAGTTTAGTGATAGGTATCACATCAACTTCTTGGGTAGTGTGTCTAAATCGATTGATTATCTTGTTTGGGCTGGTGCTGATGGTTCTCCAGCAAGATATACAAACAAAGTTAAAACAGTTGAGAAATGGAATGATAGAGTGAGAGGCAGATACCCTATCGTAACTGCCGAGGAACCACTTCAATTTTGGAGGGGTAAGTTTATGTTGTCAGATTATTTTGAACAAACCTAATACAAGAAAAAGTATACCTAACTAGAAACGAGATGGTGGTGGTTCAGAATATCTTTTACGGCGTTTTAGAAAGACTCTGCTAGTTTTGTTTATAACAGACACAAAACATAAAAGAGGGCTTTTATCATGGTTGGAGTATAAATGCTACAAACTTTTTGATTACCCAACCGTGAGTGCATATATGAAAATATTTCAGGAATATGGGGACTGAGGAAGCAGAATGGTTAAAGAAGTCAGGTAGAAAAAGGTGTAATCACAGAGCTTTGAAGCTTGTTAAGAGAAAGATGGAAAATAACATATAACGGGGAGATTTTTGAAGAAATGAAGAAAATAGGAAAATTAAGTTTTGAGCAATTCAAGGTTTGTTTTACAGATATGGAATTCAGTGAGGTTGCATCGAAAGTTATCCTGTAATACACTTTGGTGAGTTTAATTTGAGCCTACAGAAAGAGTCTTATGGAAACGACACTCATGGTTGGAATGGGTCTTGTTAATGAAAGTCATTTTTGTATAAAGAAGTAAGCAGCCAGAAGGCAATTAAAGCAGCTTATGAATGTTATGTATATGATTGCTCTAAACTTGGCTATGAAGAGGCTTTTAGCTACTCACCCGATAGTCCTTTTATTCCCAGACTGTTATACCAGCAGATATGGTTGATGATGGGTCAGATATTGGCACATACCTTAACGAACTGCTATGCGAGAAAATGAAGACTGGGTATGGAGTTTTCCCAATTTTTGGATGAGAGGGTAGGATGTTCTATCTGTTTTACCTTTTAAGGGTGATGCAACAGTACTTGGTCTCATCAAGCCCAGAGAGGTTACTTCCGAAGAAAAATCAAAACGCGATTATACTTGAATGCAAAGAAGTCTTTGCAAGGAGAGGAAATTTATTGTTTAAAAGTGAAGGGGATTGAAGGATTTACCCATTTTAAAGGTAAATTAGCAGATGTACTTTCAGGAGGGTTGGGGAGACTAACTTTTGGTGTAGATGAAATCTAATAGCAATAAGAATAACAGACTGGAAAAAGGCCATGTTGAAAAAGGTATGCCACCAGAAGGAATAATTGGAGACTTGTAGATGAAGAAACAGTAAAAAGTAGGGGAACAATGGAAACAAAAGGTACTTGCTTTTCTGTTAGTCCTCATCATTGTCCTTGTGAGTAAGCAGCGCATTTGAAGTCAAAAGATGAGTCCAGATTAAATCAAACCCGCAAACTCGAAAGTGAAGTAATATCTAACACACCAGTTTATAATGGTGTAGATATTACTACAACATGCCAGGAGAACCCAACTTCAGTAATAAAGACGATTGGGAAAGAGGCATGAGTTCTATTCAGAACAGGATCAACTGGTCGATGTGGTTATGCTGAGGCTCACGTTGGACCTGAAAACAATGCCTACTGAGAAGAGGGGTTCGATTGGTATGGTTAAGCCAGCCGGTTGGCATTACACTGTACGATATGACAATCTTATATCGGGAAAGTACCTGTATAACAGATGTCATTTTAATAGCTTTTGAACTTGCTGGTGAAAAATGCTAATAGAAGAATCTAATCACTGGAAATAAGATGTATGAATGTAGAGGGTATGTCTCCTTTGAGAATAAAGTAAAGTTATGTGTTAAGAGAACTAAAAATCACTGTAAAAATATAAAGTTCACCAATTTATAATGGAGAAGAACTACTTTGTAGAGGGTACATATTGAAGCCAGACTATTGAAAATGATGATTAACATTAATGTTTTCTGTCACAATGTCCAGAAGGGTATTGATATTGACCATATGACAGGAGATAGCAAGGTAAGGGAATACAATTGAAAGTTGACTTATAAGCTAATTTAGGAATATTTCTTTAGTGGTAGTCTTTAGACTACCTTTATTTTGAATGGATTGCGATTCTTTTCAAAATATGGTATAGTAAATGCAACAAAATGCGAAAGTGATGGATTAAGAGGTGTAAAAATGGAACAAGAAAAGACTGCAAATGTCTTATATATAGAACCCAAAATATCGCTGGTGTTATGATTGTTGTAAGGAAGATATGGAGCTTGTTAACAAGGTTGGTGTCTTGTATGATTTTAAATACCAAGAAACCAGAGACCAATTTTTGTAAGAATAAATAAGTTTCCGAAGAGAAATATGTATGGTAGCAAGCAGGATAAAGATACTCATTATTATTTTTGGGAACTGGAAAGACAGGGAAGGAATAGCAAAACAAGGCTATGGCTTGATAAGTTAGTGCATGATGAAGATCCTCGTGTTCGAATAGCTGTAGCAAAAACAGGGCACAAACTAGATTATAAGTTGGAGAAAGAAACTGATGCTACTGTTTTGAAAGGATTATAAGAAGTATGAAAGAATACAATACATTCTATTGATACCCAAAGATAAAATTGAATTGTTAACAGAAGAAGCAGCTCTACTATACCTTACAATTATTTCACAAGTTGGTTTAAACAGTGCAAGACACCAAGAGATTTAAAGAATTTATGCAAAATATTATTAAAAAGTTTGGAACTCTCTAAATTTAGTAGAGTGAGTGACATAAGAAGTGTAAGTGACATCTGCATACAACATCAAAACCCTCTAGGGGGTAAATCTTTATTTGACAAGAGATGGAACATATGCAGACTTTTGCAAAGTTTTCGATAATGTATGATGGCAAGCGAGGTAATGAAGTTAAAATAGGCAAATTCAAGATTGTTCATGTAGAGGATAAGAGCTTAGTTAATGATATTGAATGGTGGTGGGAGTTTATTATAAAAACGAGTTCATCATTCGAACAGCAGACCTAGCTGAGGCTATGGGCAGTGCTATAATCAGCACGTACAAAATTGCCAAAAAGACGAGAATAAAAGCCTATTTACAGAAGCAGCTATTTATGTGATATTGGTGATAAGCCAGCATATTTTTATGATGGAGGTTTCATAAAAGAAGCAACACACCTCACTTTTAAGAAAAGAAATGGACAGCTTAAAAGCGGATGGGTACGTCCTTTCAATATGGTGCTGAGAGATAATGAACCCGAGATGTGCTTTTTAAGGTAGCCAGCAAAAGTCCTACGGGTATGTTTTCCTTGTTAGACCGACTAAGATAGAGCAAAGGTAAAAACCGAAGTTGGTAGAAAAGGTCAAAAATGAATAACTTTCTAATTTAATTGTTGAAAGATATGTTATCTAATTGGGATAACTTTGGTGTAGATGGTTTTGATAGTGATAAAATTGATGAACTCGAAAAGGCTATTCTAGAAGCTGAGAGGGTATGTCATCAGGAGGAATAATTGAAGACTGATTTTATGATACTCCTCGTAGGTATACTTAAGGATTTGAGACCTGAAAGTAATGTCTTGAGAGAGCTTTTGGGAAGATGATGGAGACATATACTGACTATACAGAACTCTAGAGTCAATCCAATGCAATCGATTGAAACTTGCAAAAGTTATACTTGTGATGAAATAAATAACTTCCTTTAAAAGAATGCCTAATGAGCCTACAGACTACTTTGTTAGCTATAAAATTACGGGCACGGAATAGGGTAGTTTATCTAGATGGAGAGCTCGTGAGTGCTACATCAAGGGCTAGGGCAAGTGCAGGGCGAGACCTAACAAGGCAGATGAAAGTAATTTTAGGAGATAGAAATGATAACTTAGATGGTTTAGGACTTGTTGAGATAAGAGGAGAGCTTGTCTAAAAAGAAGATAAGTTAGAAAACAGCAAGAAACATTCAACCCAACAATTAAATCTGCTTTTTCAGCTGTATCTTCGATGGCAAGAGACTCTGCAAGTGAGGAAGAGATAGCCTTACTAGACTTCCTAGCTTATGGTTTATTGATGAAAGACTTCTTTGAAACAAGAGGAAGAGTTTTTCAGCTAACTGGCATGGTTTCCAGACACCAGAATTCACTTATGTGAGAAGAAGGATGGAGACAGTTTACTAGATGTACTAAGTCAGTTGTAGAAGCCTTTTGAAGAGAACTATGAAGAGTTTGGATATTTCCGTGATGGTGTTGTTTTTGAGGTTAATAACAGAGACCTCTTCAGAGAACTTGGAAGGAAGGTAAATATAACTTAGAAACATTGCCTTTAAAGGTTGGAGTTTGGAAACAAGATTTGTACACTGCGTACATTAACCACATTGAATGGACTCTGAGGAAAGAATAAACTATCTCCAGTTGCTATTATCGAAGATGATGAAGGTAGTGGTGGTACTCAACAGCTCAAGGAAATCGAGTTAGGAGAGTTCCTTGTATGAACCAAGAAATATAATAATTCTAGATGCTATGAGGTAAGCCATTATGTTTTTAAGTATGGTGGCGAAGCAGGTGTTGTTCCTTGTTTCCAGACGGAAGTTATTGAGGAAGAACGGTAAAAAGAAAATGCTGGTGGGGTAAAAGAGAAGGGTCACGTAGAGATGAATGTATTGTTGAGTGTGAATGCAAGAAACGAAAAGAGCGGGTATGTATATGGGTATACGTCAAGAAGTAAGGTAAAACAGTAGCGGAAACATATCTCTATACGAACAGATAAGAACGAGACAGACTCTGAAAACTTTACAGCTTGAAGAAATTATTGACGGCTTAGCAAAGTTGAGAGGTCTTGTAGGACACGAGGATGTTTTAACAATTGAGACAGAGAATAGATGGGTATATGAGTGGCTTGAACTTGAGAGAGAACAACAAAAAATATATAGTGTACATTGATAAGATATTTGATACTCTGACACCTTAGATTGTAAGTATCGTTTCTTACATAATGAAACTCCAAGGCAAATCTACTACTAGATAGAGGGGTCTAAAAAGAGAGAGTTGGTTACTATCAAGTGTTGAGATGATGGAAGGTTTACTATAGATGAAAACAAGAATAATATTAGCAAGCGACTTAATGGGTAAGACATATGCAGAAGAACACTATAAAAATGTCTATGATTTTGATAAGCACATCGAAGACTATATGATAGATGATAAGGATTGCTGGGATGAAACGCAGTTCCAGCCTTATGGAAGCTGGATTGATAAGGTAGAAAAACGGAGGGTATGATGTAGTTACGGGCTGTTTGTCACTTGATGTTCTCATCTTATTTAAAAGATAAAAGGTTATAAACCCAGAACTAGTTGTAGTAGCCCCAATTTAGAGGTTGTGAACGAACTCTTAAGAAGAAAGGTTCTTCAGAACGGTTTTGTTCATAGTGATGAACTTGCTGGTTTAACCAACGCAGCAGATCTTGAGTATAATATGTATGGCTCTATGCACGAAAAAGTCAGGGCATGGTATATCAACAAACCAGAGTACCCAAGTGAAGTGATAAAAAGACGGGTACGCCATTGGTACGAAACGATGGTGGGGTTGAGGCTGATAGTGATGCTGTAGTTTACTACCGAGGAGATTGTGGAGAATTTTTAGAATACGGAGTTTAAAAAGTAGTAAAGAATTGTTTCCAAAAAGAGAAATGTTATAATATGGGTAGATGAAAACAGTGTGGTAAAAGGAGATAAATATGAAATATGTAAAGGAAGCCGTAAGATACTGCTCTTGAAACTATGGATATTGAGCCTGACGAACTGTTCAGGCTTTTTGAGTTTTCAAAAGGGTATAATGGTGATGATTATAGAACTTGGCTTGCAGGAAGGGTTGTAGAGTTAGCTGAAAGTCGAGATATCGGAAATGAGTAAGCTGATGGTAAAGAAGTTTCACTTCTGCAAGAACTCAAAGAAGAGTATGTTGGAAAAACAATGGTATAAGTGATGAAGCTTGGAACTACATTGTAGGTGAGTTAGACAGTGAGTTCGGGAAGTATGTAAATATATGAAATCTCAGGCAGGGAAGATGGCTTGGAAAGTGATGAGGAAGTAAACTGGCTTGAGGGTATGGATTATGGGTTAGCAAACGACTCTTTATACAGGACAACGAATGGTTACAGGACAAGTTAAATCTACTCATCTGTATTTGACTTATCTTCTATGTGTGGAGAGAAGGTGGATAAGAAGGCATCATCAGAGATTCTTGCATCAGCAAAAAGAATTGGGTATAACCATAGAGAACAATGCAAGTTTAATGCTACATAGACTTTGCTCAATGGAAGAAAATCATGAAACAGCAAGAAATGGAGCTTATGTAATATTACCTGTAGGTTTCTTACAGAAGATGGAGAATTGGTCTGTGATAAAGGAACTTTGGTTTTATGATGAGTGAGTGATAGTTGCAAACAGTAAATTGGTTTATGGAACCCTTTAACTTGGGTATGTATGCAGTGCTATTTTAAGAGAAAGAACAGATGAGAGTAAAACTGATGGAGTTTACTTGATTGATTCTGGGACTGTGGATGAAGTTAAAGCTGAGCAATGTCTCTTCCGAGATGTCACTGGAAGAGAAGATTGCAGAACGTTGAGTAATTCCTGAGAAGAGCAGTTGTATTGACGGCTCTTAACTCTGCATTTGCTGGAATTGAAACTGTGAAAGCACCTGTTGAGATGGGTGTTAGCTGGGACGAGTTGTCTCACCCTCTCGCTCTGAGGGTATGTTCTGAGAAAGATAGAGAGAGGTTGGTAAAGTAGCAAAGGAACAGGGTATGCCATACCTATGTTTCGAGGCGAAGAATCTGCTTGATGACTTAGAGAATATGCTAAAAAGGAGAAGAACTTGATAAGCAAAGTATAGTTACACTCCATGTTGATAAGCTAAAAAGATTACTTAACTAAGCTTTTTATAGAAAGCAGTATACTTATTAGGAGGAATGAAATGCCTTTTATGATTTAATGTCTGAACATAAGAATGTTCACACTGTAGTTTCAAAACTCAAGTAAGGCAGATATATTCATTTACGATAATTCTCTAAGAAAGAAATGTACTTGTTCAAGATACTATTCGAAAATAAAGACAAAAGAAAGATTTTGAAGTATGGTAGAGATAGTTTTCAGTAGAAAGTATGTCGCAAAGAAGTGGTTATTTGTCTTAGAGTACAAGAAAATAAGGTACGCTCACAAAGAAGAAAGGTGTTTTGAGAACAGTAATCTCCGAGTTCTTAATCAAATTTGAGAAGTATAAAGATATGTTAGACTTCAGAAAAACTTTTCTGAAGTTATGCCTTTAGTTAATGAGATGTATATACCTTATCTCCGTTGGTCAGAGGTCAGTTTCCTTTTATATGACAGCCTTGAAAAAGGGAAAATAAGCAGTGCAATGCTCAGGTAGTTGCTCGAAGCTATGCAAGAGATGCTGGAGGAAGCTCAAGATGAAAGAATATTTGGAGGCTGGATTTACAGTAACAACAAGAAAAAGAAGTTGCAGAATGTATGTACGGGTTTCATACACCAAACGAATTTGTATTGAGTCTGCCTCACTGCAAAGGTCAATACTGTTCAAGGAATCAAAACCTCAATGCGTTTGAAAGCCAATGATGAACGAGTTTTCGAAGACAAGGAACTCAACCAGCATTGAGAGAGGAATATTGAGAGCTGCTTAAGGGACATTTTGTTGATTAAACAGTTGTAGTTTGAATGGTGTAACTTTACGATTCTTTTGTGGGTACGCCAGATGAAATCCAGAAGCAGTTAGGACTGAAAAGACATGAAAGGCAGCTACCCTCTGAATAGTTGGTGAAGATTTTGACCTTATGAAAGAAATTGTTAGAGCTATGCTAGCTAAACAAATGAAGCTGGCGTTTGGAGAGATAATATCGATATGATGTGAAGTTCCTATACCTTTATTACGAACTTAGAGAAGAAGAAATGGTCGGTGATAGATAATGAGAAATACACTGTGCAAGGTGCAGTTTAGAAGAAGCAAAGAAAGTATAATGGGAAGCTTTATAATACTAACTAGATAGAAGGTAAGAAACCAATTAATGTGGGTTTAAAACCTTGAGGTTACAGGAGAAGAGCTTAGCAGCTCATAGGTATGGTTTCTGAGTTTGAGAACCGTCAATGGTGAACTGCCAGCAAGTAGAGATCCCTGAGAAAGGAGGTAAGGTGTCCAGAAAAGCTATTTTCGTTGGAGTGTGAAGAGGAGATAACTTGCCCTGAGGGAGTTGTTCCTCTTTGGAAGTAAGAAGTGATTATAGATATGAGAACCTTAATCTCTGCTTTGTGAGAAAAATAAACTGCGAGTAATTGGTGGTGTTACTTGGAATTAAGGGAATCAACATTGGCAAGATTTTGATATTGAAGACAGAAACAAGAAGCTGGGAATTTACTACGTGATGGCACGGGATACAGATCTCGTCTCAAAGAAGTTGGGACTTTTCAGACTTGGACAATCTAACTGAGATTGTAAAGAAGAGTGTTGAGAAGTTGAAAGAAAACTACTGACGACACTGAAAAGAAGAGCAAGAACAGAAAAGCCTAAGAAAGTTGACAGGGAAGCAAACGAAGCGAAGGAAAAGAGGCGAGATGGCACGCTATTTGCAACAGTTGAAGAGGTTACATTCTAATTTAGAAGTTTATTGAACAATGAGAAATGTATTTGCATGATAGGATAAAGGAGAAGCTAACAGTGAATTATTTTGACTATCAAGTAAACCAAAATGAATAATGTCTAGACCCTGAAGCAATTCAGGAAACCTGAGTGAAAGAAGAAATACTTGACGACAATGCTCTCAAGGTATCTCACACAACTGAGATAATCCAATCTGCAACGCAGAAACATCAACAAAAGTGAGTGGAACTGCAGGGTATGATCTGTTCTGATAATGATATGAAACAGCAGTTTTCAGAAGTGGAGAAATGTGAGCCACTTGGGACAGACCTGAGGACAGTAAGGAGATGCACCCGCTTATGACAGTTGATGCAAACACATTGGAAAAGCCGAGTTCTCAGAGGTTGGAGATAGAGGCTTTCGAAAGATGATGACGCATTCCAGAGGTCTACAAAGGACCTAGAAACCATACGAAGGGGTAATAATAATTCAATAACGTATTGATATTGTGCCTTTTACTTTTTGGGAGTTCTTGCTGGCATAAGGAGTCTACTGAAGATTTAAAGTCCTTAGTTAAGGAGAATAAGGAGTTATCTGGACTTAGTTAAAATCTTTAAAGCAAAGTGAAATTCATAAGTTTGGGCGATACGTAACTCGTTGGAAGGTAGGTAGATGAATGAATTACTTTGATCATGTGTAAGCACCCAGGTCTAACTAAGAAACAGTAGAATTATTTGAAATTCTTCAAGGCTTGAGAGGGTACGCTCTAGTATATGGCGATAGGGGCAGACGATGCACTGACGCTACCTTTGAACATGTAAATTCAAGGTACGATGAATCTTACAGGAGAATTAGAAAACTATACGAGAGCGTACTGAAGAATATCAATAGAAGTGAGTTTAAAAAGGAATCACCAGACTCAGAGAATATTGATGGTGTTTGGTCTGAAAGACTTGCAGATATAAATAGCCCTCACACCATACTCTTGAGGAGAGGGTAGACCAACCAATAAGTGAGAATGAGACTGAGTGCGCAAAAGAACTACAGTAAGGGTATGTTTCTGATTTCGAAGTCTTTAAGGACTTCTAGGCAGGAAAGTTTCTTGCCCAGATAAGTATGATAAGGTGTTTGAGAAAATATACCAAAAGCGACACTACAACGCTATGTCTTTTATCTAAAAGATAACTACGATGAGGTTGTTGAATCGTTCTTAGAATTAGGTAAGAACACAAAAGGATGAAAGAAAGTCAGATACAAAAGAGAGTTGAAGATAGAAATTAAGTTTGTAAGCCTCATAGGACAAAACAGTACTTTACGATAAAGTATCAAAACTCGAGAGAAGGTTCTTTCATGCAATCGACTTGATTGAGCTTGTTGAGGAGATTATATGTATAGACAAAAGAGAACATTCTGTAGAGATTTGAAAGGAAAAGACTTTTGGTTGAGACCTTTTGGTGGTGTTACGGATAATGAAGAACAGTTACAGAGCTGGGTATGGCTTTAGTTATGGCAGTACTCGAATCTAATGAAAAGTATTCAGTTAGTTAAGACCAGGGTGATGTGTCTCACACTCTGGTACAACGCAACCAAATTAAAAAGTTGTGAGATTTGTATTTATGGTGTGAATTTTGGGGTATGCCTGAAAGGTTGAACCCGAAAGAAAGGAAAAACTTATGTTAAGAGGTCATTTAAAAACAGATGGACACTTTTTGAGAGAGTTGGAAGGCTACCTCAGCTGGAAGTTTCTTATCCTGATATATGAGCTCTCCGACAATGTCAGGAGAGTCTTTTGGATAAAGGTTTTCTTTGGTGTAGATGGAGAGGAGGATGCCAGCAACTTGGGCTGGTGATTCTTTGTATCTAAACTCATCGGTGCCAACTACAGATTTCAGTCTTTCAAGGTGTAGAGTTTATGACGGTGTAAAACTAAAATCGAGGTTAAATGAGGAGTTTTTGCAGAGTCTGGTTCTGTTATTAGAGAAGCATTGAACCTTGCTGAGAATAACCCAACAACAAAATATAGTCTTTTATGCTGGTGATCGAATTGGTGCAGGTGGCTTTTAATAAAATTACAGAACATAGAATAAACCACTAGGTGACATTGAGGCTAAAGTAAAGCTATCAATGGCACGCTCATGTCTCTAGAAATTCAGCGTGTTGATGATTATGAGCTCATTTTTGGAAGAAGATGTGAAGGGCGGAATATGGGGTGTACCCAGCGAAGTCAGAGCTGAAAAATCGCTTTTATTAAAAGAGACTTATTCCCCGAATATAGACGACAGCTGTAAGGAAGCATCATGGTCAGGTCAGACGATGTTATACATTTGATGAAATTGTTGAAATGCAACTCCAGAGAAGAATTATATTCTTGGTTGAAAGAACAAAATTACTTCATCATCAACGAAAATGGATAAAGCCAAGAGATACTGAAAGAGTTTTCTTGGGAGCATGATGGCTTTAATTTGGTTTCTGATACGAGCACTCACTGGGCTAAAGTTTAATTTGCGATGAAGCAGACTTGCTTTGTTGGTCTTATTCTGATGCAAAGAAGAGGGCACGCTTATTACTTCCCATTCCGTCATAAGCAGTTTAAGAATTTGTGTGAAGAGAGTAAGATTGGCTGTAATTGAAAAACCATTTTCAAAACCTCCTATTGGAAAAACTAAGGACCCAGCTACACAGAATGGTGGTTTCTGATTGTTATGTATTCGATGGGAGTATGCTGTAATATTGGTTGAAGATACCTTTATCCTCACCAAAACAACATTATGTGGAATGACCAGAGACATATGCAGCTTGGTTTGAAACCAATGACACACCAGTTGTTAGGATTGATACTTTTGGAACTTTAGTGACTTTCGTTGATGGTAAGTCTCGGTGACGGCTTTAAGTTTTGGGATAAGGAGCATGATGATACTAGACTCTATGCTCAGCCTCCATGCTGATACTGTTTTAAGGCTGTTGGCTAAGACTGCTAAAGAAAATAAAATATTGGAGAGTTATAATGCTTTTTCAACCTATCAATGCGAGGGTAAGATTTATGATAGTAATTGCTACCAAGAGTATTATGGTCACCAGAGTTGATGTGGTATAGATTGGAAGAGTTGGTTCAAAAGAATGCAGTAGAAACAAAAGAAAGAACTATGCGTGAGATGTGATAGAAATAGTTGGTCGCGAGTTCAACCCAAACTCTTTCACCTCAAACTAGCAAAGATTTTCTTTTCAAGAACGCTATCCTGTTGTAGAGAAAACAGAAACAGGTAAACCCATCAACAGGTAAGGCACTAGGAAAAGAAGTTAATGTCTTATAAGAATGCTGATGGAAGTGACATGTATCCCTTGCTCGTATGTTAAATGAGAGTACAGCGAAGTTTCACAGTTGGAAAGCAACTTTACAAACAATGTAGGAAAAGTTCTCATCAAGGTCAGTATATGTTCTCTCAGGTTCAGCAGCGTTTCTGAGACTGGAAGAGTATCTGCTAAAGAACCCACATCAACCCGGCAATGATACAGCCGAAGAAGCACATTGTGCCCAGAACTGGCTTTTGGCGCAATGGATGCTGACTCATTCATCGGTAGAGTATCGAATCCTAGCGGGTAGTGGCTGCTAATCAAGAGAATCTTGTAAAGAATGGTTCTCAATCCTGGATGGAGACTATCATAGATACTGCAAGCAAATAGAATGTTTAATATCTCTATGAGGCTGTTACCTCAAAACAAAGAAAGAATGCTAAAGGTATCAACTTTGGATTACCATATGGTATGGGGAGATAAATCACCAGCCGAAAACAATTTTCGGAGTAGGGGGATGCTCTCTCCACGTAGCTACAAGCGATAAAGCTTGGGAGAAAATACTTTATGGAAGGTCAGGAGAAAATAGAGGAGCTCTTTAATAAGGCAAGGGCAGATGGTGTTAGAGATGGTTTCGCACTTAACTTACTGGTAGAAGAAGGTACTTCGATAAAACAAAACTTCAGCTTTCTAAGATAAGACGAGAGGCAGGCAACAACAGAATACAGGGCACAGCAGCCGATATCTATAAGAGAGCAATGGTAAGACTCTTTTGACGATTTAGTTGCTAACGACATGCTGCAAAGTATTGTTATCTGCGTGGTCCATGATGAGGATACCCCTTGAGGTTCATAAGTCTCATTGGACCCAGCCAAGATGCTTGGTATCTTGTCTAAGGACGAGCAGCTTGAAATTGAGGGTGGTCTCTTTATATCGGCTGTGGGTACGGTCGTAATTGCATGAAGCTAAAACACAGAAATACTCTATTCAAGTTACGGACATCATTTTAGACCGTTATGAAGAGAGGAAGGACTCGTGGAATGGAGAGATACTGACAGGCTGATGAGCTGGAAGTTGCTCTGATTAATGAATACCGTAGAGATAGGGATATTGTTTCATTCGAAACACAGGAAAATTGAGTAAAGTTATTCCACGTGAGATTGATTCTAAGCTGCAAGAGATTTATTGAGGCAAGCTAGAGTGTGGAGAAACAGATGTTGATGTTGTTGATGGTAATGGCATTAAAACAGATTTATCCTCACAGAAACAATGTTTGAGGTTGGAAGAGTATCTGGTTGCTCTGAAGAGGGCGAAAAGCATGACCTGTAGAGTCTGCAAACTCCTGTAGTTGAGGCCAGGAGCGAAGCAGAAGAAGAGGAAGAACCAGCTGATACAAGGATACATGGCTGTTATTGATAGGGTAAAGAACTCTCGGAGTGGGTACGCTATCGAGAGAAGACAGGTGTCGTTGATATTCCGATTAGAAATGTGACCCTGTTTTATGCAGTCGGTTAACAACGCTGAAAAACTCGAGTGGCACAACTCCAGTTCTATGCTTGAAAGACGGGAAACTGATACTGAAGTTTGACTTGTAACTTGGGGACTTGTTACCCCACTATTAAGAATGTACATGGTCTGGAGGCAATTAAACAAGCTAATAAACTCAGAAGTTGCTAGCAGCAGGATCTACGAAGGTTAGTAGTGAAACTACTGCAGGCGAAATGGAAGAGAGTGTTTCAAGCATGCTACATGCTGCTCTTAACTTTCCTCGTTTGCAATTGAAAAGGGGTTTAATGCTCAAAAGCATAGATGGATGTTACACAAGCAATATCGTTAAGTCCTCTAAGAAGTCTGATGTCGGTCTGCATTTCGACAACGGAGATAAGAAAATGAAACTGGCATGGTTGGAGGCTCGTCAGGTTAGGGACTCTGATTGAAATACTGGTGGAAGAGCATCGGAGTGGCTATTATGATGATGGTAGAGAGTTGGCTGGGAGCAAGTTGTTTTGGTCTGGGGTTGCTAATCGGCTTGGGTAGTAGGGGCTGGCAAAACTCACTTGAAAAAGCTCGTTCAATTTTCACAGTGTTGAAATTGGTTGGATGAAGGAAGCCAGTTAGAGAACATGTAGCTTTTAAGGCAAATGGTATAATCAAAGGCAAAATTTGGGTGCGAGCTCTCGGTTGTCTGCCTGGCTTAGATGTGGAATTTTCACCCTTTTAAATTTGTTGAGTGGTATAGAAACTGCAAGAATACTGGGTACGTGGCTTTTACAAGAAAATAAAAGATAAATAAGAGGAGATTGAAAAGAAATGGCTGATGCGAATGACTGAAAGAACTCAATATCGGAAACAAATGGAGACTCTGGAAGAAGTAGAGTACAGCAATAAGAACATATAACATTGCTATCTATGGAAATGTCAGAGCCTTGATACTCTTATTTCAATTGTGGAGACTTAACTCGAGAAGATGTATTATGCCATCCTTGATGTATTTGCAGTAGAAATGTCTAGAAGATAATGTGGATACTTTAAGGAAGATGGGTATGTTTCGGGCTGAGCACCCTATTTAGAATCGAGGAAGTATGATAATGACACTAGACGATGAAACTTTAGTGGGTAAGAAATGTAATTGTACAATCAACTGCAAGGAAAGGCAACAATCGGTTTGGAACATGAAGATGCTCAGCAGTGTGTAGAAGCCATGACGCTTTCTGACAACAGGTTGGACATTGACTGTGTTCCCTTTTAGAAAAGATCTCAGAAGGAAATTGGGTAATGGGTGTAAACTATGCTCCACCCATTGGAACAGGGCAACAGAGAAAAACTTGGTACGGACTTAGAATATAGGCTGGTTTAACGGTGTTAAGCACATCTGACGAAATCTGGTAAGGCTGAATTTTGACTCGAAAGTACTAACAATAGCTGAGTATGTGGGCACAAGGCATCCTCAGCATTTGGATTTAGGTGAAGAAGAGATTAAGAAAATCTCCAGACAGAACCTTTAATTGTACTGGAAAGCGAGAGCTGATTTAACACAAATAAAGATGGACTTAACAAAACATCTCGACGTACAGGAGGAGAGCCCTTAGCTGAGGCTCAGGTATCCGGAAGGAATACAGAAAGCATTACACCAAGTTCATTGGGTTTGGTCAAAATTTAGAGATATGGATACTGGAGGAGCTATCTGAAATAACGATTTGTTTAGAAAATGTGTGAAGAGATTGCATCATCTTGGAACATTAAACAGCAAAGTGGAAGAACAGGAAGAACTGGGCATGCATGCATGGTCAATGCGAATGAGTTATTTCACCACATTACTAAACAAGAGGAGATGAGAGGTGTTGCATTCTCCAAATTCTTACCAGATGGAGACGAAGTGGAGGATGTCGCAGGGTGTGCTTCCTAGAGAGATCGACTGTATAGGAGGCTGCTGCTCGTTTTGATATTGGGCACGATTTGTGGTATCAGGAAGTTGAGCTTAGCCTCTCGTGCATATAATGCTGAGAGAAGAACTAAAAAGCAGAGCTTTCATTTGTCAGCAATACTGATGTGGTGCAAACCTTTGTAGCGTTGGTCATATAATTAAACTTCCATTTAGTGTAATATGGCTTTACAGTATGAATGGTAGCTCTGGAAAGGGAGGAAGGTATTGACACACTTATTGCGTACAGCATTATTGGACCTTGCAAAGAGAAAATAGTTTTTGAAGAAGTCTGTAATGACAAACTGGTATGAAACACTTTGCTAAGGTTACAAAAATAGATAAGCAGGCAGGAGGACTTTGTATTCTACTAGATAAAAGACTTTATTTTACAAAGAGGTTTATTACAGTGATGAATTAATGGAAACTCTAGATGGAATGGGTCTATTATTGATGCTAGAATTGGAAGATGGTTCTGAGAGAGTTCTGTTGGGCAAGGGATGTAGTAAAACAAGTCTCACTTACAATACTTTAAGAAGATTAGGTCAAGAATCTACTGGCATTAACGAAGAAAATGATAGCTATGGGCATAGAAGCCTATCAAGAAAAAGAGGTTTCAAGCTTGAAGCATTATACAGAGTATACAGCTATGTAAGTTCAGGAGCCTCAGTGCTAAGTGGTTGTGCTGGGAAGTGGTAAGACAACAACATCAGAGCAAGGAAATGGTTTCGAAGAAAACCCAGAAGGGTATGAATACTGTTATGAGCACCTACTGAAAGGCTTGAAGGTTGAGCGAGGTTAGGTGGTGGAGGAAGATCATACCCATGTTTTCAAAAGGAGAAGAACCACCTTTTTAAAAACACCGATTCTCAAAGATGAGATAGATTTCGAAAACAGAGAACCAAGGCATATATCCTGACGAGATGGCTATGTGCAATATTGATTTGCTTTCTGAGGTGTAAAAGCAATGTAGGTAGTAAGGACATTATAATCTTCTTGGGTGGACGTTAAACAGTTGCCACCGATTGGAAATGGATTTCCTTTTTACAGCTTGATGAAGTACACTCTGTGTGTAGAGTTGGGTGTTAGTAAGAGAGCAGCTGAGGGTTCTTTTGGTTAACTCATAACTGTTCCGTCATCAACTTCTTGTCAAATGGTTATGATGAACCTTTTAATTTACGATGACAACTATCTAGAGGAGTTCCCTGCCCAGATACTGAATCTAGTAAGAAAGTCTGTAAGTGAGTTTGATTATTGGTTAGTAAAGGGATTGCAGAAGATGACATTCAAATAATCTCAGGGTATGTTTCCGAGGAGAAGATGTCCTCTACTCGAAAGATTAACCCAATAATTCAGCAGAAATTATGGGCTACTGACAGGGCTTTAGTAACTCAATATAAGAGATATGAGATGCAGAATTTTCCATATGAATGACAGAGTCATCCATATAAATGTAAATCAATATGGGAAAAAGAAGATTTAATTGGGACGGCAGAAACAGTTTCCAAGAAGTAATAACTTTTGGGTATGGTAAATGGAGATATGGGTAAGGTTGTTGACTTGTGCCTTGTTCATCAGTGAGATGCTCTTGGTTTAATGAAGCAACGAAAATACAGCAGGTGGTTTATCTGCTGAAGAGGTTAAAACTTTAATAAGCAAAAAGGGACGAATACGCAGATAAGTTAGAAACTTATAACTTGGGGTTGGAAGTTAGTGATAATGAGTATGTAATGGTTGAGAGAACCATGACGTGGACTTAGAGAAGAATGTATATGTACTGTATTACTGCAAGTTCCTCGAAGGAAGGGGCATGTTGCTATGGGGACCAGACCTCAGAAATTTGATTTAGCTTATGCCTTAACCTGTCATAAGATGCAAGGAAGTCAGGCTCAGGCTGTTATTATTCTCCGAGAAAAGAAGTAATCCAAGTTTCATAAATCGTAATATGATTAATACGATGATAAACAAGAAGTCAGGGTAAGGTGTCTTTAGTGGGTAGTATTGGTAATGAATACCATCAGCTCTTTTCAAGGGTAGAGGAGAAGTTGCTCTGAAAAATAAAACAGGGCAGTATAATGACTTGTTAGAGAAGCTCAGAAAGCAAATAGGTGTGGTATTATAAAGTAGGGATATATTAGGTTGCGAAAAAGGTCAGAGAAGAAAGAACCAAAAAGTCGATGAACAGGAAAGAGTGGAAAGACTGGAAAAAGGCAACATAACAGGATTGACCACCTTCTTGGGAAGATAGAATAGGGCAGTTAGATATGAGTTCTTTAGCCGAAGATGAGATTGAAAAAGCTGGAGGAGGACCTTAATTCAGCTCCAGAGAAATGCAAGAAGGCGAGTAACTGGTGGAGTTTTATTGTTAGGTGATTGCTCTTGTTGGTTTTAATGGTTGGTTTTAAATACAGATAGGTAAACGAAATGGGTATGTCATATCAGGAATATGTAGAAGTATACAACGCAGTATTTAGAAAAATAAAAACTCTTGGTGAAAATGAAGACGAGGTAAGAAGAGAGATGCGAGCAAGGGCTGATTTAGAATCTTCGTTGTTGATAAGGCACTGAACTATGGAGATCATTTGTAGAGTCCGAGAAGCTAAAGGCATGGGCTGGAAGAAAAATAATAAGTTAAGGGAACTAGGTCTTTAGCGAAGCTGAAGATGGTTACTAGAAGACAGGTTCATATTCAGTAAAAGATATGTTAGGAATGTTATTGCTCTGATTGGCTGGTATCCTGACGACAAAAGTACATTACTACTCCAAGTGCTTATTTTTCTAAGAAGTGCCTATTCTTCGGAATGGAATGTTGGGCATGCAGAACAGACCAAAACTAACTTCATTGTTGAGGGTATGATAGATTAATTAGTTGCGTTGGGTTTTCCTTGCTTGGTTGAGATGGAAATTACTCATCCGTCGAGAAAGAAAGTATTTATGGACCTTCAAAAGGGTATATGGAATCAGATAACGACAAGGCTCGAAAGAAGAGTTATGAATGAAGACGAATGGAACTCTGCTGAGGGTAGTTCTTATATTTTTGGGAAGACTGAGTGTGAAAGATATTGATGATATGTCTCAGCAAGTGAACCAGAATCAATAAAGGAAGTTCTTCTTGAAGCTGTAAAGCAGAAAGAAAGAAAATAGAAATTTAGAGGAGTGTAAGTAAATGGAAGAGAAAAATCACCTGTTTACCTTAGATGTTTTTAGTTGTAGACCAGTTCAACAGGGATAGGAGAAACCTTAACAAGGCATTAGAAGTTTTAAGACTCCAGCACCGCTGGTACATCGGGTACAAGCAAAAGAAGTAGGGTGGAGATACATTTCTAACCTCTTTATCGTGAAGATTCCCAACATGCGAACAACAAGAGAACAGCTAATCTATGTAGACTGGAACAAGGCATGGTTGAACCTACAAGGATAAATACCTATGCAAACAGGGGTAGGGATGCTATCTGTACAGATATATCAGAAGAGAACTTGAAAAGTGTAATCAACTGGGTTAACAGCGGTGAGGTTGCTAGAAGCCACCCTTTGAGGAGTACAGATACTCTGTATTTTGCACTATCTAAAAGTCCAAGGACAGTGCAGTTATTTCAGTGGGTGCGAACGGAGAGAAGACTTGACGTAGGGCGTGCAGAGATATAAGCCATATTTAACCGACAATGACCAGACTACGAACCAGAACCTCGTTATAGCCCTCTAAGTCCTTACATTAAAGGAGCCTTCCTCTAGGAGAGAGTATACCATGTTAAAAGATGAGGTTAGATCGCAAGAGTGAAAGGGTAGGTTATGAACAAACAAGTTATAAATATTGGAAATCTGCTTCAATCGGAATGTCAAGCCACTGGAGAGTAGCTGACGCTCTGCGACGATTGACAGTTTAGCATCCTCAGAGAGGCATTTCTATTGAAAAGTGTAAGAACGCGGAAGAGCTAGTCATGAAAAGGTAGAGTTTTCAGGCATGAACAGTTCAGTGCCTCCAGCAGTCACCGGCTCGGTGAACCTGAAAGCAGGGTAATGATCTCGAGATTTGCATGTTATCTCACTTTGACGACTATGTATCTTCAGTTAGGTGACTTCTTTGGTGTGGCAGGGAACTTGATGTGAAGGTAGGTTACTTCTACAACATGCGTCACACTAACTGATATCTCAACAGCTAAGATTTATTTCCGAGAGGGCTGGACCTCTCTCAAACAGATTTGTTAAAACTATGAATGTGGTCGTCGGCAGGTGAGGTTTAGGTGATAAAATATTTGGTTATTGAAAATGCTTTATGCACTATTTTCAACAGCCGAGAGCTCAGGGACTAAAATTTGAAAACCTTTTTAACGAGAATTGTAATAACTAGGTAATGACATAACCGTGTTTTACACCCCTTTGCAAACAGAGTGACAGCCATTTAACTCCCTTGTTAAGAAATCTAACAACCCAATTACTATTCAATTAAGATTCCTGAGTTCTCACCTGTTGAAAATTGTTTTAGACAATTACAACTGGTATACTCCTTTGAGAGGGCACTTTGTTCAACTCAAAGTACGCCATAAATCTTGAGGTAAGCACGTTAAGAGGTATTATCGGACTTTGGTTGAAGCTACCCTCATTTATAATATTTCATATGGTGTAGTAGTGGCGTGACATTCGGCATTCGGTGGTTCTTTTTCGTTATTACACACCATATGTCCTCTTAGAGGACTTAGAGCGAGTTAATCCTTGGAATAATAAGGCAGTAGGCTTTGTGCTATCTAATGGGTAGGTTTTAAA
>BNJV01000058.1_pt1 | contig 59133 bp, 93 predicted proteins | sample 8540591 | NCBI WGS metagenome assembly BNJV01 (sample SAMD00202457, study PRJDB9452) | human saliva metagenome | host: Homo sapiens | reverse complement strand
AAGAGCATGCTGTGAAGCTGAAAGCGGTTGTTTTGAATCCTAAGTGGTAATTCGTGTGTTCATTGATTTTTTACTTATTTTTGTAATCTTTGTTTGTTTGTAATGGAGAAATTTATTTTTGAATTTTGGTTTGAAAATCACACACCGAAATTTCCCCACCTAATCCATCGCTCGAATTGCTAAAATGGCTTTTGTTTTTCTTAATATAAGGCCGTCTGAAAATGAGCAAATCCGCCGTTTCTCCTATGATGCAGCAATATTTGGGTATTAAAAGCAGATCATTTGGATAAATTGGTTTTTACCGCATGGGCGATTTTTTTATGAGTTGTTTTTGACGACGCGGTAGAAGCGGCCAAGTTGCTGGACATTACTTTTGACGACTCGCGGTCAGATGGACGGCGAGCAATTAAGATGGCAGGTGTGCCTTATCATGCGGCGGAACGGTATTTGGCGCGCTTGGTAAAGCTGGGAAAAAGTAGTGGCGATTTGCGAGCAGGTGGGTGAAGTCGGTGCAAGTAAAGGACCTGTAGAACGAAAGGTTGTACGGATTGTTACACCGGGAACCCTGACGGATTCGGCTTTGTTGGAAGATAAGGAAACAAACCGAGTGCAGCGGTTTGTATAAGAAAAAGGTTTGGGGATTGCTTGGGCATCGCTGCAAAGCAGCGAGTTTAAGGTCAGAATGACGACGCCGGACAGGTTGGTTGACGAGTTGGCACGTTTGCAGGCGGCAGAAATCCTTGTGCCGGATGATAAATCCGCCCTCAATATCGGTCTGCCACAAGCAAATGTTACGCGGCTGCATGATTGGCAGTTTGATGCAGACAGTGGTTTTGACTTGATTACGCGCTATTTCGGCTGCCAGGACCTGCGCGGATTTGGTTTGAAATGGATGATCATGCGCCCGCTATCGGAGCTGCCGGCGCACTGTTGAATTATATTAAGCTGACCCAATCGCAACTGCCCCGCCATTTGGATGGCTTAAGTTTGGAAAGCGAACAGCAATATATCGGGATGGATGCGGCTACGCGGCGGAATTTGGAGCTTACGCAGACTTTGGGCGGCAAAAAGTCGCCCACGTTATTTTCGGTACTCGACTGCTGTGCCACGCATATGGGCAGCCGCCTGCTGGCTTTGTGGCTGCATCATCCTCTGCGCAACAGAAGCCATATCCGTGCACGACAGCAGGCGGTATCGGCTGTTGGTAACACCGATGACATTACAGGCCGTCTGAAAGGCATTGCGGACATTGAACGGATTGCGGCACGGATTGCGGTCGGTTCAGCACAGCCGCGCGATTTGAAGCGGTTTGCGCGACAGTTTGTTTGCTTTGGCGCAGATTAAACTGCCTTCTTCGCCTTTATTGGATACATTACAAAGTGTTTTTCCGGAAGGTGTGGCAATGGCCGAACGGCTGGCGGCGGCTGTTTTGCCCGAGCCTTCCATTTGGCTTCGCGATGGCGGGGTAATCAATCGCGGGTTTTCAGCCGAGTTGGACGAGTTGCGCCATATTCAAAAATCACGGCGATGAATTTTTGCTGGCTTTGGAAGCGCGCGAACGGGAGACGCACGGGTTTGTCCACTTTGAAGGTGGAGTTCAACCGCGTACATGGTTTTTATATCAGGTTGTCAAGGTTCAGGCGGAACAGGCTCCCGCCGATTACCAACGCCGCCAAACACTGAAAAATGTCGAGCGTTTTATCACTCCCCGAATTGAAGGTTTTTGAAGATAAAGTGCTGACGGCACAAGAGCAGAGCTTTGTCTTTGGAATTGTACGAAGGCCTGATACGGGAGTTGCAGGACATGCTTCCGCTATTACAGAAAGCAGCCAAAGCCGCCGCAACATTAGATGTGTTGTGCTGTTTTGCCGCCACGGCTGAAGAGGCCGACTATGTCTGCCCTGAATTTGCGGATTATCCGGTGATTGACATTTCGGACGGACGGCATCCGGTTGTCGAACAGCAAGTGCAGCGTTTTACAGCCAATCATACGCGCTTGACGACAAACACCGCCTGATGCTGCTCACGGGCCCGAATATGGGCGGCAAATCAACTTTATATGCGGCAAGTCGCGCTGATTGTCCTGATGGCGCACACCGGCAGTTTCGTTCCGGCTTCGGCGGCAAAAATCGGCCCTGTCGATCAGGGTTTTCACCCGCATCGGGGCATCGGACGATTTGGCATCAAACCGTTCGACTTTTTATGGTGGAAATGAGTGAGACGGCTTATATTTTTGAATCACGCCACACCGCAGTCGCTGGTTTTGATGGACGAAGTGGGGCGCGGCACATCAACTTTCGACGGCTTTGGCATTGGCACATGCGGTAGCGGAACATTTGCTGTTGAAAAACGGTTCGTTCGCTTTGTTCGCCACACATTATTTTGAGCTGACTGCTCTACCCGAACGTTACCCGGCAGCGGTAAATATGCATTTGAGCGCGTTGGAACAGGGGCGGGATATTGTTTTTCCCTGCACCATATCGAAGCAGGCCCCGCCAGTAAGAGTTACGGCATCGCGGTGGCCAAACTCGCCGGACTGCCCGCACGGGCATTGAAAAGCGGCAAAGGTATTTGGAAAAATTTGGAAGTCAGGCCGCCGAACAAAAGGCCGCAGCTGGATTTTTTTCGGCTCCGCGTCTTTTGAACCGGACTTTGCCGATGATTCGGCACAAGACGGCGAAAGGCTGTCTGAAAAATCATCCGCATTATTTGCCGAGCTGGATAGTATCCATCCTGACGAGATGTCCCCGCGCGAAGCCTTGGATGCACTGTATCGTTTGAAGCAATTGGCGGATGGGGAAATTTAGTGCCAAGAAAAATTGTTGGATATATAATCGCGCCGTTGTTTTTAGATAAGGCTGTTTGAAATTTATTTGGATTTCAGACGGCCTGTCCTGTTAAACCGAATTAAAAGGAACTTATGATGTCTGTTAAACCTTTGCTGCTTTGCCTGCTTCTGGCCTCCCAGCTGCCTTTTGCCGGCAACCTGTCCTGTCATGAAAGCCCGAAACCCACAGGGCAACCAGGAGCTCGATTCCATCGTTACCCGCTACGAATGCGATTACGCCGGCTCGCTGCAGCAAGCCTATGCGGCCTTTATGAAACAAGGTTACAACGATAAAGCAGCCTTACCCTAAAACGATTGCCATCCGTCCCGCGCAAAAAGCTTGACCCTGAATGCCAAAGAGAAAAATAGAATGCGGTAACAGAGTCGAAACTTTTGAGATGAGTCTTTTAAACTGCGCCGTCAAAACGCCAACCGATGTCAATAGTGCAATACCGTGAAGTTCGGATTGCGCTTCACCCTTTTCCGCCGACACTGAATTTGTCAAAAGCGGCAAAACCGTCAAAATTATCCATAAAAGCTCACAGTTCGTAAGCAGATAATCATTAAAGCATGAAGCCAAAAAGGCCGTCGAAAACCATATCATCGGGTTTTCAGACGGCCTGTTTCATGTTTTGTTTCCATATTGCCTTATTTGAAACGACAAAGCCCGCACGTCTGGCGTAGGCCGAAAAAGGAGCGGTTTTTATACCTCTTTTTACAGGAGTGTCGGCATTGGTGCGCTAACCAAATCGACAGCATGCTGACAGTTTTGTCTGTGGTGGTATAGCCTTCGCTGCTTTGCGCAACAATCTGATGATTGGCCGCTTTCAAACGCCAACGGTATTCACCTCGCATCCTATACATTTCGAAAATACATAAGATTCCTCCTATGAATGAGTACACATTCCCTTACCGGCGGCAACCCGCAACGGCAAATCTGCCTGATTAAACGGGTGCTGACAAAAATCAGCCAATCTTCCACAAAACCGATCGCTTCATCCAAATCGCAGGTGTAAAAATTTCACCGCTTTCGCAATCCAAACGCCAATGCGGTTTGCCATCGGCGGGAAACGGTTGAAAAACGACATCGCCACCTTGCACGGAAACAGCGGATACAACCAAAGGCCCATCACAATCGGGATGTGTCAGCAACAGGCTCATATCGGGCAAAGGTGTATATTCGGCAAAAATAATGCGACAAAACGGCGGCATCAGGCAGTTTTTGCACGGCCGAAAAGCACTTGGTTGAGAAAAAAGGCAGACGCGGATTATCGTCGGCAATCATGTTTTTCAGATGGCCTCAAACATCATAAGTTGTCGAAGCCGTATCGCCGCCGGTACCCGTCCAATTGGTATGGAAAAATTCGCCGCGCGGTTTTGTCGGTGCGTTCGTAGTGTGCGCGCCGAAATAATCGCGTTGCGCCTGCAACAGATTGGCCGGCAGGGCGTGCTGTGGTGTAGCCGTCCAAAAAGTCAGCGCGGAAGTCATGCACGGCATGGGCGAGGCCGCATTCGATGGCCTTAGCCGCCACTTTGCGCCAAGACGGCAGCGCGGTTTGCAGGATATTTTTGAAATAAGGGTCGCTGCCCAAGAAAACCGATCGGGATCGGCTTCATAAGCGTCGCGGATATTGCCCAAGAACGCACTGCGGATGATGCAGCCTTCGCGCCAAAAGCAAGGCGGTGTTGCCGTAGTTCAGTTCCCCAGCCGTTTGGCCTCGCCCGCCTCGCGTATCAGCACAAAACCTTGGGCGTAGAAATAATTTTGGATGCCAGCAAGGCCAGACGGAGGGCTTCCAGCCATTCCGCACGGTCTCCCGCCACTGTTTCGGCGGTATGGCCGAACAATGCGGCGGCAGTTTCGCGCTGCTGCTTAAAGGCGGAAACGCAGCGGGCGAAAAACGGCTTCGAAAATCAAAGTCAGCGGAATGCCCAAATCCAAAGCGTTGATGCTGTCCATTTGCCGGTGCCTTTTTGTCCGGCGGTATCGAGTATCTTGTCTACCAGCGGCAGGCCGTCTGAATCTTTTATAAGCAAGGATGTCGGCAGTAATTTCAATCAGATAACTGTTTAGCTCAGTTTTATTCCATGCGGCAAAAGTCTGCTGCATTTCGTCGGCACTCATGCCTAAGCCGTCTTTCATAAACTGATAGGCTTCGCAGATCAGCTGCATATCGCCGTATTCGATGCCGTTGTGCACCATTTTGACGAAATGCCCCGCACCGTCGCGGCCGACCCAGTCGCAGCAGGGCTCGCCTTGCGGGGTTTTTGGCGAAATGGCCTGCAAAATGGGTTTGACAAACGGCCAGGCTTCTTCGCTGCCGCCGGGCATAATCGACGGGCCGTTGCGCGCGCCTTCTTCGCCGCCGGACACGCCCGCGCCGATAAAAGCGTATGCCTTTGGCGGCCAGTTCGTGAGTACGGCGGGTGGAATCGGGAAAATTCGCATTGCCGCCGTCGATGATGATGTCGCCTTCTTCAAGGTGCGGCAACAATTGGGCGATAAAGTCGTCGACTACTGTTCCAGCCCGAACCATCAACATAATTTTTCCGTGGTTTTTCCAGTTTTTCCACCAAATCAGGGAATGCTGTACGCACCGATGATATTCGTGTTTTTGCCGCGCCGTTGAGGAAATCGTCCACTTTGGAAACAGGTGCGGTTGTAGGCCACTACTTTGAAGCCTTTGTCGTTCATGTTGAGTATCGGGTTTTGTCCCGTACGGCTAAACCAATTACGCCGATGTCGCCTTTCATCAGGTGTCCTTCAAAATTCGGTTGGAAAAATGGCGTAACTTTACCCGATTGCTGCTGTTCCTGCTATGATTTTTGGTTGTTTCGCTTTGATTTTTATACTGTTTTTATGAAATTTTATAACAAAGTCCCAATTTTACGGTTTTTGTTTGCCGTTATTTGTACTTTAATATGCTTTTATATAAACAGATTGTTTTTGTTGAATCGTTAAATTATCTGTGGATAAACTGTTTTATGTTTTCTTTTTCAAATGATTAGGCCGTCTGAAAAAGCTGTCGCTAAACTCATTCCGTTTACGCAGGGATGATTGTGGACTGTTTTTCAGACGGCCTCATTTCTGTGGATAAACCGATTATTCCCGTTTTTCAGGCTACTTGTCCGTTTGATTTGGAAGAATGAGGGCGGAATCAGGCTGTCGTCGGAAATTCCACCCACTGATAGGCGGTTTCGTCGGCCAGCTACGCCCGCAACAGGGCATTATTGATGGCATGACCGGATTTGTAACCTTCAAACGCGCCGATAATCGGGTGGCCGACGATATATAATCGCCGATGGCATCAAGGATTTTATGGCGCACGAATTCGTCTGGATAGCGCAGGCCTTCGGGATTGAGCACGTCATTGTCGTCGATAACGATGGCGTTGGACAGATTGCCGCCCAAACCCAAATTATGCGACCGCATCATTTCCACTTCCTGCATGCAAAACCGAAAGTGCGGGCACGGGCGATTTCGTCCACATACGATTGGCCGGCAAAGTCGATTTCGAAAGTCGGCGGGCTGCAATTGAATACGGGATGGTCGAATTCGATGGTCAGCGTTACCTTAAAGCCGTTGTGCGGAGTGAATTTCACCCATTTGCCGTCGGCTTTTACTTCCACCGGTTTGATGATTTTTCAAGAAACGCTTTTTGCGCCTTTCTGATCGACAATGCCGGCATCTTGCAGAAGGTAGAGGAAAGGCAAGCTGGAACCGTCCATAATCGGAATTTCCGGCGCACTGAGCTCGATTAAGACATTGTCCACGCCGTAGGCCGCAAGGGCGGACATGATGTGTTCGATGGTGCCGACCCGCACGCCTTGTTCGGTTACGATGGTGGACGAAAGGCGGGTGTCGTTGATCAGATAGGGCGACAAACGGATGATTTTCGCCCTGTTCGCCCGATAAATCGCTGCGGCGGAACATGATGCCTTCGTTTTCTTTTGCCGGATGCAGGGGTCAATATCACCCGTTCGCCGGAATGCAGGCCGACGCCTGTCGCACTGACCGATTTTGCTAAAGTTCTCTGCCGCATATCGCTTCCTTTCCAATCCTAATCATGCCGCGTCATCATACGGTAAAAATACGATATCGGCAGCAGGTGTTCCATACATTTTCCCGATCTTTCAGACGGCCTCAGACTGCATGTGGACAACCGCTGCCGAAAAATATCCGCAATCTGGTTTTGTCCACAGATATGGAGGCCGTCTGAAAAATATCCACAGTATTCAAAAAGAAAAATTAGCGTTATCCACCTATTTGAAAATCAACATAGTGCCATGAAATAAATGCATAATTTTGGTTATCCACAATAAATGTCAGCATTCATCGGCATCATCAATTTATATTTTTCATATTATTTGGTATCTTTTTACGACAAATCGGCAAAAAATAACAGGTAATCTTAGGTAGTCCGTGCCGAATGTGATAAAAACGGACCGGCGATATTTCTTTACATCAAAATATTGAAGACAAGGAGTGAAACATGGCTATCAAAGTGGCAATCAACGGTTTCGGACGCATCGGCAGACTGGCTTTGCGCCTTATCAGCGAAACACCAGGCATCGAAGTGGCGGCAATCAATGACCTGACACCGGCAGACATGCTGCTGCACCTGTTCAAATACGACAGCACAAAGGCAGATTTGGCGGAAAAGCGGAATTGAAAAAAGCGAAATATCGCGGTAAACGGCAAGGAAATCAAAGTATTTTTCCAATCCGAAATCCCGAAGAACTGCCGTGGGGCGAAACTCGGCATAGACGTGGTTTTGGAATGCACCGGATTTTTTGCCAAAAAGAAAAAGCGCAGGCCCATATCCGGGCGGGCGCGAAGAAGGTATGATTTCCGCCCGGGCGGCAATGATGTCAAAACCGTCGTTTTCGGTGTAAACCATCAGATTTTGGACGGCAGCGAAGAAGTGGTTTCCGCCGCTTCCTGCACCACCAACTGCCTGGCGCCGATGGCCGACGTATTGCAATGTAATTCGGTGTGGTTCAGGGCTTTATGACCACCGTTCATGCCTACACCGGCGACCAGAATACTTTGGACGCGCCGCATCGGAAAAACGATTTCCGCCGCGCCCGTGCCGCCGCTTTGAACATTGTGCCAAATACCACCGGTGCGGCCAAAGCCATCGGCCTGGTGATTCCGGAGCTGGCAGGCAAACTCGACGGCTCGGCGCAGCGCGTACCCGTCGCCACCGGCTCGCTGACTGAATTGGTTTCTGTCTTGTCGCGCGAAGTAACGGTTGAGGAAATCAATGCCGCGATGAAGGCTGCCGAAAGCGAAGCCTTTGCCTACACGGAAGATCCGATTGTTTCTTCCGACGTTATCGGTTTGCAGGCCGGTTCGCTGTTTGATGCCACGCAAACCCGCGTTATCGGCAGCGGAAAATAATCAGTTGGTGAAGACCGTATCGTGGTACGACAACGAAATGTCTTACGCCTGCCAGCTTATCCGTACATTGGTTTATTGGGCGGGTTTGAACGCCTAATCCGGTGTCAGTGATTGTTTGGGCCGTCTAAAAACCGTTTTTCAGACGGCCTTTTGATTTCTGCGGCAGGCATCATGGGGCCGTCTGAAAGACAAATACGGCAGGCAGTGTTTCGGGTACAATGCCGCCGACCTGAAAAACGGAGAATCCAATGAATCAAACCGAGCAACAGCCGAATGTGGACAACGAAGAAATCGACAAATTCAGCCGCCTGGCCGACAAATGGTGGGATAAAGAGAGCGAATTCAAGCCGCTGCACGACATCAACCCCATCCGTTTGGACTATATCGACCGCTTTGCCGGTTTTGGCGGGCAAGAAAGTGCTGGATGTCGGCTGCGGCGGCGGCATCTTGAGCGAAAGCATGGCCGACCGAGGCGCGGCGGAGGTCTTGGGTATCGATTTGGCGGAAAAATCGCTGCAAACCGCCGAAAACCATGCAAAAGATGAGGCGGTTGGACAATATTGCCTACCGCTGCGTCAGCGTGGAAGATTTGGCGGCCGAAACTCCCTCAGGCTTACGACGTCGTTACCTGCATGGGAAATGATGGAGCATGTGCCCGATCCTGCCACCATCATCCGCTCTGCGCCTGTCTGGCCAAACCGGGCGGCATGGTGTTTTTCCACCATCAACCGTAACCCGAAATCTATCATGCATGCCATTTTGGGGGCGGAATATATTTTTGAAGCTGGTGCCCAAAGGTACGCACGACTGGCAGAAGTTCATCACACCCGCCGAATTGGCGCGTATGTGCCGCCAAGCCGGGCTGGATATTGCCGACAGCAAGGGTTTGACTTACAACCCGCTGCTGAAACATTATTCGCTCAGTGATAAAGTGGATGTTAATTATATGTTTGCCTGCCGGTTGGCATAATTTGAAATCTTTTCTTCCAAATGGATTTGAGGCCGTCTGAAAATATCGTTTCAGACGGCCTCAAATTTAAGTGCTCGATTGGTTTGATTTGAATGATGGCGGCGGTGTGCCCTTCAATCTTAAATTTTACTTCCCAACCGGCAATTTCCATCACATAAATCCGTTCGGCGATGTCTTGATAGGCCGGGCGCGGGTCTTGGGCGACGGATTGTTCAATCAGGGTTTTCAGGCCGTCTGAAAGGCCGTCCGCCTCAGTCTGCCAAACAATATCCAGCAACGGAGGGGATTCGGTGGCAAAACCGGCAGCCGCGTCGGGGCGGGCTTCGACAAAGGGTATGTAAGGCTTGATGTCGATAACCGGCGTACCGTCAGCAAATCTGCGCCGCTGCAGCAGATTTTTCACGCTGCCGCTGCGCATTCTATGCCTTCCAGTTTCAACAACGACAAGCCGAGATGGTTGGGACGAGTGCGGGCTGCGTGTAAACACGCCCATTTTCCGTTTTCCGCCCAAACGCGGCGGCCGCACCATGGGCGACCAGCCTTCGCCGAGTACGCCGTGAAAGATAAAATGCAGCCAGATGTAGCCGAAACCTTCCAAACCGCGTACGGAATCGGCGGTAAATTCGAGCTTCAATTCGATGATGATTTCTCGCCGACGGCACCAGCCCGGAGCTGGCGGGCGATGCCGAATTTCTGCGTATAGGGCGAATGTACGCGGCCTATGGTTTCTATGGTATACCGCATTGTGGATAACTATGTTGGTAAGTTGTGCGGATTGTAGCACGGTGCGGCGGTGCTTTTGTTATAATGCCGCTCTGTTTGCGGCCGATGGAAAAATAGCGCCATGATTGTTTCAATTGATGTTGATGCACAGAAAACCTTTACCCCGCTTTGTCCGGCCGAATTGCCGGTAGCCGGCGGGGACACTATTGCCGCAGAGTTGAACGCGCAGGCCGAGTTGGCCGATTTGCGTGTAATGACGAAAGACGCACACAGCCCGAATGCCCGCTGGCTTGTGGATAACCCTGTGGATATGTTGAAACCGACAGGTTTGGCAAACGCTGATTTGACGCTGGGTTTCCAGCGATTGTCGGCAGCGAAGGGTTCGATTTATTAAATGGCCTTCCTGATTATCATGGTTATGATTATTGCGTATGGAAGGGGGTAGATCCTGAATTACACCCTTACGGCGCGTGTTATCACGATATCGAAGAAAGGTTGAGTACAGGCCTAATCGAATGGCTGACGGCAAAGGGTGCGGAAACAGTTCTGAGTGGGTGGTTTGGCCACCGATTATTGTGTCAAACATACGGTATTGCAGCTTTGCCTGCAGCGGAGATTGGCAGGTTATCGTGAATGCGGCGGCCTGCCGCGGCATTGCCGAAGAAACGGTTGAACAAGCTTGGCGCGAAATGCAGTGCAGCCGGGAGCAATCGTGTTGCCGAATGCTGAAAAATAAAAAGATTATTTGAAATCATCAGTTTGATTCTGTTTCGTGAAACAGGCCAATGGTGCAAAAGGAATCTGGCGATAACGCAATGAAAGTATTATTGGTCCGCCTGTCGGCATGGGCGATTTAATCCACACCTTTGCCGGCGGTAAACGATTTATCCGTCTGCCGTCCCGATATCGAATTGCATTGGTTGTGTGAAGCAGGGTTTGCCGATATTGCGCGGCTGCATCCTTTTGTGATCCATACCCTAAGCTGGCGGCAATGGCGCAAACAGTTGGGTAAAAGGAAACTTGGCAGGGAAATAGGCCGTCTGAAAACCAATTTGCGGCAAGAAAAATTTGATTTGGTATGGACAGCCAAAGCCTGATAAAAAGTGCGCTGCCGGCAAAAATGGCAGGTGCGCCGTGTGTGGGAGCTGGACAAATACAGTGCGCGTGAAAGCTGGGCGGCCTGTTTGTGCAACCGGGTGTTTTCTGTTCCTAAAGGGCCGAGATGCCGTTTGGCGCAACCGCAGTCTGTTTGCCCAAACATTCGGTTACGAATTGCCGGAAAAAAATTGATTTTCGGTGCGCGAATTCCGAGAAAAGGCCGTCTGAAAACCGAAAAACCGTATTATGTTGCCCTACATGCCACCAGCCGCGACAGCAAATTATGGCAGCCTCAATATTGGCGCGAGCTGATGCGGCTGATGCATGAACGAGACGGCGGTACGATATACCTGCCTTGGGGGTCAGTGAGAAGGAAAATCCGTGCCGAGAGCCTTTCAGACGGCCTGCCGTATGTTCGGGTGTGCGATAAAATGAATCTGATGCAGGCGGCAGAATTGTGCAGGATGCGCCGGGTGTGAGTCGGCGTGGATACCGGATTGCTGCATTTGGCCAATGCGTTTGATAAAGCCTTTGGTCGGTATTTATACCGATACTGCCCCAAAAACCGGCGTGCAATCGTCGTCGAAAGCAGCCAATATCGGAGGTGTAGGCCAAATGCCGGAACCCGAATCCGTTTTTAAATTATTGTTACAGGGCATGAATGCGGAAGAGGCCGTCTGAAAACAGATAAAGTAACAAATAATGTAGATAACGAAAAAAGGCAGCCGTCGAATTGTTGTAGACGGCACAGTATATCGTTGGGTGATCCGCCGCAAGCCTTCGCTCGGGCAAGCTGATGATGCCGAACCGACTTACTTTTGCCGTTGTGCAGGAAAATATACGCGGCAGTTTATTGCACGTTAAGATGAATGCCGCACGATATGACATTATGCATGACGTACCTCACAGCGTTGTTAGCCCTAAAACGGTTGCCGCCGCTATTCGCAAGGATTTGACAGCAGGTTAGCAGCCCGGATACGGCGGCGGTACATTTTGTATTGTTTGGTCGGAAACATTGCCGGATATTTAAAAAATTAACGGTATTACAGTTTATTGATTGTACGCCGATGTTTGGTTTTATCAAAATTTCCTATGCGGACCTTATCCTTGTTCGGTCGTGACGCCGGATTTGTTCGGAAGAAAATGCACTTCAAATAGGGATAAAGGCAGCGATTTCAGTGTAAACCCGTGTGTGAAAACATCTCGATTCGCAGTCGAAAATCAATAATTTCTTCAATATAGTCGAAAGGAATTCCAAATGAAAGCACTGGTCGCCGTAAAGCGCGTGGTGGGATTACAACGTCAGAAGTGCGGGTAAAGGCCGATGGCTCAGACGTGGACATCAGCAACGTCAAAATGTCGATGAACCCGTTTGACGAAATTGCGGTGGAAGAAGCCGTACGCCTTAAAGAGTCGGGTAAAGTAAGTGAAATCGTCGCCGTGTCGCTGGGCGGTAAAAATGCGAAGACACCTTGCGCACTGCTTTTGGCCATGGGGTGCCGACCGCGCCGTCCATGTTGAAAACCGAAGTCGCTTTAGAACCGCTGGCTGTAGCCGAAACTGCTCAAAAGCTGTGGCCGACAAAGAGCAGCCGCAAATCCTGCTGTTGGGTAAACAGGCGATGATGACGATGCCAATCAAACCGCCCAAATGCTGGCTGCCCTGATGAATGCGCCGCAAGGTACATTTGCCGGAAAATTGAAATTGACGGCGGTGAAGTCGTGGTAACGCGTGAAATCGACGGGGGAATGGAAACGGTCGCCCTGAAACTGCCTGCCGTCATCAGTGCGGGATTTGCGCCTGAATGAACCGCGTTACGTCAAACTGCCGCAGATTATGCAGGCTAAGAAAAACCGTTGGAAAAAAATCCACGCCAGAAGAATTAGGTGTAAATCACGGCACCCCGTATGCAGGCGGTGTCCTACGCTGAACCAGCGCGGAAGGCCGGCGAAAAAGTCAGCAGCGTGGCTGAATTGGTGGAAAAACTCAAAGCTGCCAAAGTGATTTAAGGAGAAAATGATGAACGTATTAGTGATAGCAGAACACAATAATCAAACCTTGAATCCGGCCGTCCGCCATGCTGTTTCCGCTGCTGCCAAACTGGGTAGCGTACATCTGTTGGTGGCGGGCAGCGGCGCGGCGGCCGTGGCAGAACAGGCGGTAAAAGTGGCCGGCGTGGAAAAAGTATTGCTGGCCGATGCGCCTCATTATGCTGAAGCATTGGCAGAAGAATTCGCGCCCTTGGTTGTATCTCTGGCTGCCGATTACCGGTATATCGCCTCCGCTGCCGATGCTTTCGGCAAAAATCTGATGCCGCGCATTGCTGCTTTGCTGGATTGTTCGCAAGTATCCGATGTGGTTGAAATCATAGACGGTGATACCTTTGTCCGTCCGATTTACGCCGGAAACGCACTGGTTACATTGAAATGCACAGAACCGAAATTGGTGCTGACTTTCCGTACCACCGCTTCTGATGCCGCCACAGACGGCGGTTCGGCCGAAACCGTTTCTGCCGCACCTGCGCCCGCGCAAAATATCAGCCGATTCATCAGCCGCGAGCTGCCGCAATCAGAACGTCCCGAACGGCACAGGCGCGGTGGTGAGTGTCCGGTGGCAAGGGTTTGGGCAGCGAAAGATAATTTTTGATGCCGTGCTGACCCCGCTGGCCGATGTTCTGGGTGCGGCAATAGGCGCGTCCGTGCAGCCGTTGATGCCGAATATGCGCCCAACGACTATCAGGTCGGTCAAACCGGCAAAGTAGTTGCGCCCGAGCTGTATATCGCGGTCGGCATATCCGGCGCGATTCAGCACATCCGCCGGCATGCAGGACAGTAAAACCGTGGTTGCTATCAATACAAGATCCCGAAGCGGCAATACCAATGCAGCGGATTACGGGTAGTGGGCGATGTTGTTTGATATCGTGCCGCAATTGACGCGCGCTGAAACAATCGGAGGCGTTTCACGTGAAACAGGCCGTCTGAACGGAAACTTAAAAGCATCCTCTTTCAGACGGCCTGCTGCTTTTAAAATCCATCATTTTGAAATTCAAAATCCAGACTGATGATCAAGCGCAACTATGATTTGAATACGCGTGGAAAATTATGTTTGTGTGCGGTTTCAATATCTGTTTCACAGATGGAAGGCTTATTGTCGGCGGTCGCAGCGGTATTGTCAGGAAGGGCCGTCTGAATATGGCTGATACTTCGTACCCTATCTCGCATCGGCTGAAGCAGATTTAAAGATAAGGGCAGCCGTTTTGCTTGCCTACGCCTACCCGATACGTACCACCGAAGAGGTACTGGTAGATGACCAGCGACAGGCGCATCATAAGGCGCGGCATTGTGGTGTTATGCCTACCGCCTCGGTACAGACGGCCTGCAATTTCGTGCCAATGATGATGGAGAACCTTCCGGCAGCGCGAGGACGACCGATATTGGGGCAGATTGATTCTTTCGGTCTGACCGATGTGACTGGTGTGTCGTGCGCTGATTTCGGCGGTACGATTACTGGGCGTTCCGGGCTTGATACATGCCTACAAAACAGCTGCAGCCGAAGCGCGAAAACCGCTTGTTGTCGTCGAAAACATCGAAAAACCGTATTTTTGCGTTGCGATTATCCAGAATTTGAACGATGCCGTGCAGGATTGCCAAACAGCATCAGGCTGAAATTATTGCACAAGATTTGCAACTGGACTGTCGTCTGACCGTAGTGTATCCTGCAAAGCCAATTATGAAAACTGTTTGGCTGCTTGGCGGCGGGACACGTGCGATTGATATCAGTGAGTGAGTGAAATATGGAAGATGATGATCCACGTCCAAAAGGCCGCTCGAAAACGCCGCTGATAGTTTAAAAGCGCATCGATAGATGCTCCGCTTGGTGAAATGACGGCTGTATTCGGCAGAAAAGGGCTGTGCCTGCTCGAATTTACCGACCAACAGACTTTGTCGCGTGAATTACAGGCCGGTATGAAACACCATAATGCGGAGATATGTGAACAAAAGAACGCCGATACCGAGAACCTGCGCCGCCAATTGGCCGAATACTTTGCCCGGCCCGGCGGCATCTCGACATACCGCTGGATTTTAATCGGACGCCGTTTCAGCAGCAGGTTTGGCATATCCTGCAAATCATACCTTATGGCGATACGTGCGGCTACAAACAGCAAGCCGAGCTTTGGCTAATCCCAAGCCGTTCGTGCGTGACTGCCGCCAACGATGCTGTACAAAATCTCCATCATCATTCCCCGCCATCGCGTTATCGAGCGGCAACGGCAAGCTGACCGGCTGTGCCGGAGGAGTTGCCGCCGCAAACGCATTGTTGGTTTGGAAAGCCACCGTATCCTTCTGTTTTTAAATTAAATATCTTACATAATATTGAAACAACATGACAATCAAAAGCCGTTTGCACCCAGCCACCGGCTACCTGCACATCGGCGGCGTGCGCACCGCCTTGTTTTCATCGGGCGTTTGCCGCCATCACAAAGAGCGAGTTCTTATTGCGTATCGAGGGACACCGACTTGGCGCGTTCTACCGCCGAATCCGTCAACATCATCCTCGACGGCATGAAATGGGTCGGTCTCGATTACGACAGCGCCGACAACGTCGTGTACCAAACCCGCCGTTTCGACCGCTATAAAGAAGTCATCGCCGAACTTTTTAGAAAGATACGCCATGCCTACTGCTGCTATTGCGGCAAAGAAGAGCGGAAGCCATGCGCGAAAGCCGAAAAGAGGCACGGCGACTTTACGACCGCCGTTGGCGTCCGGAAGAAGACAAAACCCTGCCGAAATCCTGCGACGTGCAACCTGTTGTCCGTTTCAAAACGCCTCTGGACGGCGTGACCAAATGGACGGTTTGGTCAAAGGCGAAATCTCCATCCCCAATGAAGCACTTGACGACCTGATTATCGCCCGCGCCGACAGCACGCCGACCTACAACTTCTGCGTCGTGGTGGACGACTACGACATGGGTGTTACCCACGTTATCGCGGTGACGCATCGTGAACATACCCAAAACAAATTAACATCCTAAAAGCCATCGGCGCTACCCTGCCCGAGATACGCCGGGCCACCTGCCCTATGATTCTTACCGGATCAAGGCATCTCCAGCAGCGGCGATACCGTTGCCATTACCGATTTTCGGCGCAATGGGTATTCTGCGAAGCCATGCTCAACTATCTGGCGCGTTTGGGCTCGGGCGCACGGCGACGACGAGTTCTTCTACGATGGAACAATTCTATCGAATGGTTTGATTTGAAAGACGTTTCCCCGATCGCCCAGCCGCATGGACTTGAAAAACTCCTGGATCGCGGCGAACAGCATCAAAATCACCGCCAACGAAAAACTCGCGGAACTCATCAAACTCCGCCTCGCCCTGCGCTGACATTTGCCCCGACACGGCAAAACCCGCGTTGGAAGACGGGATTTGCCTGGTCAAAGACCGCGCCCAAGACCTGAACACGCTTGCCGACGGTGCCTCTACTTCTACGTCAAACAAACGCCCGCCGAAGCGGTATGCAGAAACATTGGGACGCAGAGCCGCCGCCCGTATGCTGCGCTTAGCCGAACGCCTCGAAGGGCTGAAAGACTGGAACGCCGAAGCCATCACGACCTGTTCAAACCCTTCTGCGACGAAGAAGGCATCAAAATAGGCAAACTCGGCATGCCTCTGCGCCTCGCTGTCTCTGGCAGCGGCGAAAACGCCAACGTCGATGCCGTGTTGGCACTAATCGGCAAAGAAGAAGTGTTGAAACGGATACGTTCTTAAACACGTTGAAAGGTCGTCTGAAAAGTTTCAGACGGCCTCTCAGTTTCGCAAGAACTATTCTTCGCTTTGATTTTCTATCTTTTTGCGCCATAAGCCTTTAAATGGTGCGCGCCCACCGCAACCACTCCGACAAAAATCAGTTTTGCTGATTTGGCGAGCAATGCGCCGATAACGGCCAATAATCCCAGTTTCTTTGCCGCCAATCCGCCGACCAAAGCAGCTAATCCATATTCGGCCACTTTGTCGGTCGCGGCATTGAAATCGCTGTAACGCTTGCCTTCGTTGAATTCGATGTTGCCTAACACCTCCGTGCTACGGGGTTTGTATGCCTCTATGCTTTTCAAATCGCTGACCATGGTCAGTCGATATAACCTCGCGGCCGAGCTGAAAGGTATTGTAATTGATGGATGGGTTCTGGTTAGGTTCGTTTTGTGGTAAACGTCAATCGACCAAATGGGCCTGTGGTTGGCGGCATCATGTTGCGGTTTTTCCACCCAACCGCGCGTTTCCAATTCGGGCAGGTTGCGGGCGGCACGTGTGTGTTGTTCGGTTGTGCCTTCTTTCACTGTTCCAGCATAGCTTCGACATCCCATTCTTAGCATCATCGTCTTTGATGTAGCCGAATCGGTAAGTCGAGATCCACCAGCCAGGGTATCGCTTTCGTATTCTCTTGTTCCGGCGAATCAACCCCCGTAACGGTTGGGGTCTGTACTGTTGCCGGCCTCCTCCATCATGGTGTTGGCTGCTTTTGATAAAGACCATTTGTGGGAAGTTTCAGTTTGCCTGGTTTTGCCCAAATCGATAACCGCCGGGCCGATCACTGCATTTGTTCGGCGAGGTCGGCGGGAAGTCCGGCATCTGCAGGACAGGATTGTTCTGTGAGGGTGTTCACAGTTGAAGCGGTATCAGGTTTGGCGCAGATGCCAGCTGTTTTGAGATGAACCATAAAAGCGGCTAAAACAGCGCAGAGCAAGACGAGTTTGTCTGATGAATTTTCCGTAAAGTAAAATGGGTGAGTGAGTATGGATGCGATCAGCAGCAATACCTATGCTCCGATATGGTTGAAGGTGGAAGTTTACAATAGAGCAAAGCCAATAGTTACGATGATTACTATGATTTGCGGTTTGGAAAATATGGATAAAAAATTCGGTTGGCGGCGGTTTGCCGTTCAAAGGGTACGGATATTGGCAGTTTTATCGATGATTGCGGTATTAGCGGGCAATATCGGCGCATCGTATTGGCTGGCTGAGTTGTTCAGCCATTTTGTGCCTTATTATGCCGCTGTTTTTCGTGTTGGCAGCTTGCTGGACAGTGGTTGAAAACGTTGGCTATGGCTGGGTGCGGCATCTCTGTGCTGCTGCTGTGGCTGGCGCAGCCTTTCGAAAGGGGAGAGGCCGTCTGAAAACACATCACAGCCTGTTGTGGTACAACGTAATCTCGATAATCAAGGCGGCCGAAGAATCGGCAAAGATTTTGGCTGCCGCGCCGGAAGTGCTGGCTTTGGCGGAAATCGATTTGGCCGACAGCGGATGGCAGGCTTTGCGCCGCAGTTATCCCTATGGTTGCGAGATAGGGAGCTCGGACAGTCCGTTTGCCCTGGCAGTGTGAGCAGGAAGCCCCTGGCCGGCTGCTGGTGAGGTTTAGTCGGCGATTATCCGTATATTCCGTGCGGTAGCGGGCAATACCGCCTTATTTGCCCTTCATCCGCCGCCGCCCGTCAGTGCCTCATTGGCGGTGGAACGGCGGGAAATATTTGGCGCAGACGGCCGTATTCATCGGGAAGGAAGAAAAATGTGCTGGTGGTTGGCGATCTGAACAGCAGCCCGTTTTCGCCAGTGTTCCGCAGTTTTACCGAGCGGCGGGCATACGGGCGCAGACACGGTTTTTGGACTGCCAACCTGGCTGCCGTTCGGGCTAAATCTCGATCATGTTTTGGCAAAACAGCCGATGCGTGCCGAACCTTTGCCTTGGCAGCATTCGGATCATCGCGCGCTGATGGTGCGTTGGTAGCACAAGGTTTTTCAGACGGCCTCCCCGTCTGGAAGCATCATCAGGAGCTGCCTTTTTGAAATGCAGGCAGCTCCTGATTTTCGTCTTCGCTTATTTCATCAAACGCGCATCAGCCTTGAAGGCCCCGGCACTGGCCGGTTTGCCTGTATAAAAGCGGGCAAATGTGCTGTTGATTTTGGGTGTGGACGGGTTTGCCGTCGATAACGGCTTCCGCTCAAGCGCACGCCGCCGCCGCTGGTTTCCCCTTTATCCATATCGGGAAAATCCAATTCGCTGATGCGCAGTTTGGCTTTTTCAATTTTTGTATCTTTTTCCCATCAACTGTTTGCCTACCGGCCGGATTTTTCTTCAGGGAATGTGGGGGCGGAGCCGCCGTCATCATCCACCACGCCGATGTTGATCAGCTTCGCATTGGCCAAATCCATTTTGCCGCCGGTAACCGGAATGCCGAGATACAATTTGATGCCCCTGTGGACATAGGCATTTTTCCCGCCATTGGGTTTGACCCGGTTTTCGGTGGTTTGGTTTCGGCGGCCATAGAATAGGGTACGACCCATTACCATCAGTTTGCAGCCGGGTATTTGTTTTCGCGCCAAAACCGTCGGTAATATCTTCACCAATTCCGGGCGCAGCTGGCATTCTGATTGGCTCAGGGACGCGGGCGGATGTTTTCGGCCAAATACGGGCAGGTCTTGCCGTTGATGGTCAAGAGTTTGTTCGTGGCCGAAATCGGCGGCGTCGGGTACAGAAAGACGCAGAAATACACAAAGCCGCGCTGAGGAATGACGGCATTACGTTTTTCATCATGGAACCTCATTATGTGGGGATATTGAAAAATCGACATGAATGTCTTTGCAGGCAGGACTGCCGATGCAAACGGTAAAGATTATCTACAAACGATAAATATTATCAAATTTATATATAAATATGGTCAAGCCGATATCGATAGCGGATTAACGGACAAGATGGCGATCCGATTTACGATTGTCGTACCGTCGACTGCAATTTATCTGGCCGCATTTTCAGACGGCCTCGAAAGGAATAATTATGACCGACCGCAACGAAACCCTGTTCAACCGCGCCAAAGCCATCATCCCCGGTGGCGTGGAATTCCCCGTCCGCGCATTCGGCAGCGTCGGCGGCGTGCCGCACTTCATCAAAAAGCCCAAGGCGCGTATGTGGGACGAAAAGCGGCACGCGCTACACCGATTACGTCGGCTCGTGGGGGCCTGCGATTGTCCGGACGCGCATCCCCGAAGATCGTGAGGCCGTGCGCGAAGCCGCGTTGGGCGACTTTGTCGTTCGAGCGCGCCCACCGAGGCGGAAAATCGTCATCGCCGATCGCCGAACTCGTGCCCAGCGTCGAACAACTGCGGCTGGTCGGCTCCGGCACCGAAACCACCATGTCGGCCATCCGCCTCGCGCGCGGCTTTACCGGCCGCGACAAAATCATCAAGTTCGAAGGCTGCTACCACGGCCATTCCGACAGCCTGCTGGTCAAAAGCCGGCAGCGGCCTGCTCACCTTCGGCAACCCTTCTTCCGCCGGCGTGCCGTCGATTTCTCGGCTACCGCGCTGGTGCTCGAATACATACAATACGCCCAATTGGAAGAAACGTTTGAAAAAATCGGCGGCGAAATCGCCTGCGTGATTGTCGAACCGTTCTGCAAGAGCAATATGAATCTGGTCAGGCCGTCAGAAAACTTCGTCCGCGCCTTGCGCTCCTCACCGCCAAACACGGCGCGGTGTTGATTTACGACGAAGTGATGACCGTTCCGCGTCGCGCTCGGCGGCGCGCGGTCGCTGCGCATCACGCCCGACCTCACCACGATGGGCAAAGTCATCGGCGGCGGTATGCCGCTGGCGGCGTTCGGCGGGCGCACAGACATCATGGCACTGCATCTCCCCGCTGGGTGGCGTGTATCAGGCGGGTACTGTCGGGCAACCCCGTGGCCCGTGGCGGCCGGGCTGAAAACACTGCAAATCATCCGGCGCGAAGGCTCACAGCTGACCACGCGCACCGAACAGTTGGTTAAAGGTTTTCAGACGGCCGCCGCCAAAGCAGGCGTGGCGTTTACCGCCGACAGCGTGGGCGGCATGTTTCAGCCTGTATTTTTGCCGACCATGCGCCGCAAAACTACGCCGACATGGCGCGTTCGAATACGACGGTTTCAAACATTTCTTCCACGGCATGTTGGAACGACGGCGTCGTCGGCCCGTCGGCCTGCGAAAGCGGCTTCGTTTCCGCCACGGCACGTCGAACTGGATGAGAGACGAAACCGTGGCGGCGAGCTAGAAGCAGTGTTCGCCGCCGCAATGGCGGATAACGGATATTTTTGAATAAAGGCCGTCTGAAAACATTGCTTCACAGAAGCTGATGTTTTCAGACGGCCGCTTTATATTCGGTTGAGGTGTTGCCTGCTCTGTCGCAGGCTTTATGCTGGCACGGGTCCGGAGACGAATAGGGGCGCACGTGTTGCCTTTCGCATCGGTTCGGCCGAGGCATATTCGGTTCAGGTGCGGCTGGGCGTGTCGTGTGAGGTCAGCGGGTCAGAAAGGGACTCGTGGAGAACCGTCTTCCACCTGGAGACTGCCTATCAGGCCGCCGGTGCGAAATCGGCTTTCCCGCGAAACCTGACGGGTTTTCGAGACGCCTCAGAGTGTTTCAGTCGGTTGCCCGTATCAGTTCGTCAACATGCGGGCGGTGTTGTCCAGTCCCGCGCCGATGCGGTACCAAGAGCCGGTATCGGAGAAGGATGGTTTGGGCGGAATAGCGGCCGAGTACGGGGTGTTTTTACAGTTCGGCGCGGGTGGCGGATGCATCCGCGTGCGGGTTGAGGACGGCGATGTAGTCCGGGACAGGCGGCCAGCAGTTTTTCAACCGCGCATTTTTGTTCGGCCAGCCGTTTTCTTCGGCTTCCCAGTGCGACCTTTTCTGGCGCGAGAGCTTTTTCCGGCAGCGGCGCGGGTGGCTGAGTCTTCGGGATGATGCGTCAAGTCCGCATTGTCGGGCGTGTACGGGCCGGAGGGGTAGAAGAAGCCGAAGCGGTCGTCTCGGATTGGGGATGAAGCCGCCGTTTCCATCAGCAGGAAGATGGCGGTTTGCCTTCGGTGCGCTGTTTTAGATGGCGCGTTTGCTGGATACGGCTTTCAATTTTTGTTCGGCGGCTTTGTTTTTGCCGAATATGTCGGCCAGCAGCATGGTGCGGGCGGCAAGGTCGGTAGGTAGCTGTCGGTATCGGGTGTAGGTCGAGGGTGGGGGCGATGGCGGCGGTATCTTTCAGACGGCCTGCCGTTGCCGCCGAGGATAATCAATTCGGGCGGTTCGGCGCGGTTTGGCGGGATCGGTTGCCCGCCGTCGTTGTATACGGCGGTTTTGTGCACGCCCAGGCTTTCGAGGATGTCGAGCGCAGCAGGATCGTAAACGGCGATGCGGCTTGGATTTTTCGCGATGGTGATGGTCTGCTGTTTCCGACGATGTCGCTGGCAGCAGCCGGGAAGCGCGCGCGAAAAGGACGGCGGCAAGGAGGCCGGAGAGGAGTTTTCGAGGCAGGGCATGGCAGACGTTTCCTGATTGTTTTTATCGGCCGATGATAATGATTCGACGTATAACTGTAAGGAGGGCGCGCTTCCGGAATCACACGAAGCCGATAACCAGCGAAGTCATGCTGACGGATTTGCCGATGATTTCGTCGTTGAAAAATTCGAGCAGTTCTTTTCGCCGCGTAATGCCAGGGCAGTAGAGCAGCGGGTGAAATTCTGCGGTTATGGAATGCCCGACGGATGGCGACGGGATGTGGGCTTCGTCCAGCAGGCGGTCGTAGCGGCGGCCGGTTATCCATTTGCTGACCAGTTCGTGCGCCAAATCCGCCCACGGGTAGGCATTGCCCGCGCGGTCGGGATGTTGCCGAGTCTTGCAGCGGGTTGGAGACGATGTTGCCGGCGGCGACAATCAGCACGCCTTCTTTGCGCAGCGGGGCGAGTTTGGCCGCCAGGTCGAAGTGGCCTTGGGCGTTCAGGCGGCTGTCGAGGCTCATTTGCACGACGCGACGGATGGCGGCGGCGGGGACGAGGCGTTTCAATACTGCCCACGCGCTGCCATCCAGGCGCGTTTGCGGGTCGGCGGCGGCTTGCTCTTCCCCAACAGGCCGACGATGCGGGCGGCCAGTTCGGGGTTGCCTCGGCGGGATAATTGATTCGGTAGAGTTCGTCGGGGAAGTCGTCGAAATCGTGCAAGTGAGCGGTTGTCGCGGTGATGTGACGCGCGTGCCTTCGGGTCTCGCCATTGGGAGAGATGCAGAGGATGACTTTCGATTTCGCCGTCGTATTCGTCGAGCAGTTCGTCGCCGTAGTTTTGCCATTCTTCGGTGTAGGCGGAGTCGCGTATGGCATTGAGCGGGCTGCCGTGGCCGATGAACAATACGAGGCGGTTTTCATGATGGTTTCTCCGAAGAGCGGTGTGTCTTTGATGGTGGGTGCGGGTGGTCGGTCATCATATAGCCTGCATATAATTTGTGCAATGAAGTTGTGATTACGGTAGCATATTGATATTAAGCCGTTTTATTTGGAGGCTAAAAAATAGATGCCCGATAGTGTGAGAACGATGCCCAGCACTTTTTGCACGGAAAATTGTTCGTGGAATAGCAGGATGCCCAGCGGTACCAACAACAAGGCGGCGGTACCGTTTACTGCCACGCCCGACCATTGCGGCGAGCCGCCGCTGCGGTAGGCCAAGAAAAAGCCGAGTTCGATTAATACCATGCCTGCGGCGACCAACCAGATGCGCCAATCGGCGGCAGCGGAAACGAGGCCGTCTGAAAGTTTCAGCGGGCCGAAAAACGGTGAGGCTGCCAGAGAAAGGATGAAGGCGGAGGCGTAATACAGGCTCAAGGCCCGCATCGGGTTGCCCTGAATGTCGGCGGATTTCAGGCCGAGGTGGTAGAGGCAGTTGCCGATGGCTGCTGTGAGCAGGCAGAAAAGCAGGGGTTTCATCCGAGGGTTCCTTCGTAGTTTGTGTGTTTGTATTTTTGTTTTGCCGTGGCGCGGTTTGAGATTTTCAGACGGCCTTTATGCCGGAATCAGGCCGCTTCCCAATAATCGATATAAAGTTGCAGTTGATATTGTCGCGCCATTCGTCGTGGCCTACAGGGCGGGAACGGTGCGGATGCGTTCGGGGATGTTTTCGCCGCACCGCCAGAACATGGCTTCAAATTCCTAGCGCGTCTCAACCGCAGGGCTGTGTTTGCCTTCCGCGCCCATGCTTTGTTGGCGGACGACGCTGAATTCTGTCGGCGAAGCTCGAGCGGCGAATCCCTCGCCCCAGACGTGCGCGGACGGGTGTTGCGCGCGTTCCAACGTGATGTCGCCGGCGCGGGAAGGCCGCCGTCGGCAAGGTGCGGTTTCGGGTCAAGGTCGTCTCTTTCATCCAGCAGGCCGCGCACGGCGGTTTCTTCGAAGGCCGTCTGAAAGCGGGCGACGTCGTTTCGCATGTAACATGGTCAGGCCGGTCGCTGTCGCGTCCGCCGAATTTCAAAATCAGGTCGGGATGGCGTTTGGCCACCAACCAGCGCGCGTCGCGCAGGGTGCAGCACGGGATGAGCACGCGTCCCGAGACCGCGCACTTCGCCGCTGGTTCGCCGGGCGCGAGACGATGGTGGGGCGGTGGAAACCGTGGTCTTTCAGACGGCCTCGCCACGATGCCGACCACGCCTTGACGGAAGCTCGTCGCGATGCCAAACGTCGCGTGGTCTGCCCGAACGGCGGTGTTTCGGGAAGCCCGCCAGCGCGTCGTTGAGCATGGATTGTCGACTTTCGCGCCGTTCGATGTTGAGGTCGTTCAGCGTGCCGCCAGCCCTTTGTGCCGCCGCGCGTCGTTGTCGGCCAGCAGGCAGGCGATGCCGACGGACTGCATGTCGTCCAGCCGTCCGGCGGCATCGATGCTGCGGGCCCCAGCGCAAAACCCATGCCGAAAGGCTGCGCCTTGCGCCAGTCGCGCCGAGCCGCGTCAAACAGGGCACGCCAGATGCCCGGGCGCATCTCTGCCCGCCCTCATCCGTTTCAGCCCTGCGATGCAAAGATATCTGTCGTTGTGGTCCGAGGCGGCACCACGTCGGCCACCGTGCCTAAAGCCACCAAATCCAGCAGCAGGTCGGCAAGGTTCGGTCTCAGCGAGGCCGTCTGAAAAACGGTTGCGGCGGCGCATTTCGGCGCGCAAGGCGGTGAGGACGTAAAATCACGCCCACGCCCGCCAGGTGCTCGGAAAACCCGCAGCCTTGCTGGTTGGGATTGACGATGATGGCAGTCGGGCGTTTCGCTTCGGCGGGCAGGTGGTGGTCGGCGGCGCGATGACGCTCCAAGCCCAACGCCGCAGCCCGCGCCACGCCCGCCATGCTGGCGATGCCGTTGTCCACCGTCAGCAGCAGTGCGCGCGCGCCGCCGCCGCCGCTTCCGGCGATTTCGCGCAGCCTGCGGCCGTGGCTGTTTCAAAGCGGTTCGGCACCATAAAACGCCCGCGCACCCATGGCCTCGCAAGCCTTTGATGCCCACCGCGCGCAGGCAGTTGCGCCGTACGGCGTCGTAGTCGGCAACAATCAGGATGTTTTGCCTGTTTTTCGATTGCGTCCGGCCAAACGGACGGCTGCGTTTCGCAGTTTTTCAGCAGCGTATAAGGCAGCGGGGCGGAAAGTTTGTCCAGCAATCCTCCGTCCGGCCTGCCACGCCGCGGGCGGCGCAGACAGGCGATCAGCGGGTCGCGGCACCGGCGGCAATCAGGGGGTTTGCGCAGGTTTTGGGGGATTGACAGGATCGGACTTGGATTTTAGCGGACATGCGGTTTCGGACGGCAGGAAAAAGGAGCCGATTATATAGCGGAATCAAAACGGGCGAGGCTGTCGCGCGCGGTTGTCTCGGCGCGTTTGCGCAGCTGTTGCAGTGAGAAGGCCGTCTGAAAAATATATTTCAGACGGCCTTTTGTATTCGTGGGCTGCCGGGTGTCAGCGCTCGAAAGCCTGCTCGATCCGCAGAATTTCCGGATTTACTCCGCTGCGGTTTCGCATGTCTTACAAAGGTGTTGATTATGCCTGAAGCCGATGCGCCACGAAGTCGCTTGGCAGTTTCTAATTTGGGACGTACGGATCGTGTTTTCGCCGAATGCGAGATTTTCGCAGCGGGGCTGGAAGCCGCTCGATGTCTTGCGGGGTGAGGAGACGCCGTGCAGGTCAGAAAGACCGACGTTTAAAGGCGCGGCCGGGATTTCACAGACGGTCGTGCACGTGGCCGCATACGGTGATACCAGCCTCTGTGGCTGGCCGTCCCATTCGATAATCGGGTGAGTGTATACGAGAAATCAGTGTGTTGTCTATTTCTTCCAATTGCAGTTTTCGAGTAGGTTTCGCGGATGACAGCAGCGGATGGCACGTCATGCGGACGGTTTACAAAACGGGTATTTGTTGTGGCGGGCGGACGATGTGTCGTCGTGGTTGCCGTAAATCAGCGAGCTTGCCGTTGAGGCGCTGATGGGACAGCGGCGGCGAGATGATGTCGTGGGCGAGACAACGACGAGATTGCGCCTACGTCGTCGTCGCGGGAAACTGTGTTGTTCCATGTTTCAGATCAGGTATTCGTCCATGTCGCGATGTTGTCGAACGGGCGGAAACTGCGGGCAGAACTGGCAATGTGTGCGATGTGGGTCGGATGCGAAAAGAAAGATTTTGCCTCATGTTGCGTTTCCGTGATGATGATGGTAGTGCGGCTGTCACAGGCTTGGAAGCGTATTGCAAGCGGGCGTGTCTGAGTTATGTTTTATTGTACGTGGTTAAGGGTATGTCGTTTGAACATTGCGCGCTCGGCCAACGGCGCACTATTAAGACGCGGCTCAAAGCGCACGGTACAAAACTGACTCGCGTACCGTCGGCAGCCTGATCGATTGTCTTCGCCCGAAGGCACTTTATCCGCAGCTTTCGTTTGCGGCGGCGCCGGGAAAGTGGCGGCGCGTGCCGACCGCGCCATCCTGATTTGCGGTAATCGGGCGTGGGTACGGCGATTGCCGCCACGAGGTGCGCGGCGTACGGGCGGCGACGGCGCACGATTGCTTACCGTCCGCGGTTCGGTGGAAAACTACGACGCGCAGGTGTTGTGCATGGGGCAGAATGTGATTGCCGCACCTGCCGCTTGGGCACTGGTGGATATTTGGGCTGGATTTGCGCCACGACACAAGCAGCGCTTATGCGCCAAGGTTGGCGAAATCGAGGCATTCGAGTGCGCGCGCGTGGTGTTTGTTTTGTTATTTTAAACCGACGGCCTTGCATTTTACTGCCAAGGCCGTCTGAAATATTTAAACGCTTATTTGCTGTCATGCCGCGAGGATGCTCGCAATTGTCGCGACGATTAAATTGCGCAGATGCCCCATGGCATTGGTACTCTGAGCGTCGTTTGGCGCATAGCGGCGGCGTATTGTTTCACACACAGGCCGTCGTTGCCTTTGCTGCGCGCCTTCACCCAAGTCAATTCGGGTTTGTTGCTGCTCGGGTTGTTTTCGCAAAGCCATCCATAATGCGAAGGGATAACCGTTTTTCTACCTTCCTGTACGGTGTCGAATGCCTCCCGCAGTATTTTTCCATAAGGTGACAGATTGTTGCCGAATGCGGCCACGCCCGGTTTTGCGCCTGCCATGGATTGCAGGGTAATCATTTTTGTCCAGTTGTTGACGGTCTGTTTCTGCGGTACGAGCTCGACCATTACCATGCCGTTTTGCTCGGTTTGATAGCCGATTTTCGAAGTCTTTGGGCGGTTCGCCGAAGGATGCCATCTCCGCAGCTTGCGCCGCCTGTGCCGCAACGGGAACATCACGGCAGCAAGCATCAATCCACTGACACATGGTTTTTCATCATTTTTCCTTTTGTGCAATAATGAGGGGGCGGATGAATGAAGTATCACCGCCGTCATCTTATCACAAGCGTTCGGCGTTTTTCGATGACGGCCTTACAGCCAGCCGCAAGATGCTTGGATAAACGCAATCTTATCCAATTCCGGCATGGCGTTGAACGCTTCGCGATGATCGTGGATATGGTCGATTAAGGGGTAAAACTCTTCATCGACGTGGCGTTCATCGAGCTTGCGTCCGATATGCCTTCGTTGCTTCGTCCCAGAAACTTTTGGAAATCAGGTAATACGGCGATTTGAGTTTGAACAGCATTTCGCCGGTTTGGGCATCAAAATACCATAAAGCCTTCGTGTTCCACGTTTTTCAGACGACCTTTCAGCTCGCAACGTAATGTTTTTCAGCGTTTCGGGACGGCGGATGCCGTATTGTTTGCCGATTTCGTCCAATTCCGCTTCAGAAAATTGACGACCTGTCGCCACGTCGATGCAGCCGATTAGGGTTTCGCCCAATTCTTCGCGTGGATGATGTGGATATCTTTCGCGTCTGTGATTTCAAACAAAAAGTGTGGTTCGGATAAGCGCGGAAACAGGGAGTTTCGTATTGCGCGCAGTGTGCGGCGGTCATGTCGGCAAACGCGCATCAAGCCGAACCGGTGGTCGAATACAGCACTTTGCCGTCAAACGCCGCGCCGTGGGACGGGTGGTCGTCGTGAGCGAGACGAAAGTGCAGCAGCCGAGGAAGCCGTTCGCTTTTACCACCGCATCCACTAATCGCTCGTCGCTGATGCGGATCGGGTAACGGCTGCCTTTGGCAATACGCTCCGAATAATTGAACACTTTTTAAACGGGCGCACGATGATGCGGTTGTGCGTCGATAATCAAGCCGCGCATTTTCCAGCAGTGCGTCGTCGAAGCGGTTGTCGTAGAACACGCTGCGGGCGTATCAACGCGCAATTCAGTAGCTTGGATGCTTTGGCGGTAAGTTGCGGCTGCCGTGTTGCAGATAATGTTTTCGGTGACGAAGGTTTGCTGCGCAGTCCGGCGACAAAGGGTTGCCGCTCGAGAAAGCCTGCATTTGCTTGATTTTTCCAGCTGTTCCGCGCTGGCGAGGCTGTGCAGCTTCGACGTGGATTTCGTTTGCCACGCGGTTTTGGTTCCAGCTTGATATGCGCCGCCAGCACGCCATGCTCTTTCACGCCGTGCAGGTTGGGATAGAAGTGCGCATACGGTAGATTTCTGTTTCAAACCTGCTTTTTCGCCAAATCCAGCAAATGGCGGCAACGCAGAAGCCTTTTGGTTGGTGTTGGAATGGATGATTAAAATGTTGCGGTTCCGATTTTGGCGTCTCGATTTTGCAGGTTTTCGGTCATCAGGCGTTACCGCGCTTCTGCGCCTTATCCACCGCCTCGCCCGACCAGCGGTACACGCCGTTTTTCGTCGGTCGCCAGGCAAGTCGTTTTCAATACGGACGATTTCCGCATCCGGATTACTGCGCTAAATTCGGCGGCTTTTTGTTCGGCGAAGTCGATTTTCGGTGCCCAGGTGTCCACGGATTAAGATGAATTTTGCATAGTGTTTGATTTCCTTAGTTTGGGTTTCAGACGACACGTTTGGTGTGAGGGTCGTCCTGACATATGACAAACGATTTCATATCGATTTCTTCCGCCAGCCAGGCGGACGGGATAACTTTGCCAATCAGGATAACGGCTGCTGTGACATTAACAATGCCAATAGCTGCGGATGCGGTTTTCTGCTTTTCTGCCAATAAAGCGGGTTGTCAGCAAACGTGCCAGCCGCAGCGTTGTGTTGGAAAAATACGGCAACGTCAAATTGTATCGGCAAAACGTATTCGCCGAGCAACTGTGCGCGGCAAAGACCGCAGGACGAACTCAGGCTGTCCGGCGGCGGCAGCTGTTTGAAATGCCGTTCGCGGACATGACCGTCGTGGTGGCGGGTATTCGAGACAGTGTGCCATCAGTTGCCGAACCTCGTTCCCTGTCGGATGAAAAACAACATATTGACGGGCTGACGAGACGGATTGTACTGGTCGTCCTGAAACAACAGTTTTCCCCTTGGCGGACGGGCAAAGCGGCTGCGGTAGGGCTGCCGCAAAATCAGCGTTTCTGCCTCATGCCGCAAGGTTGCGGGAAAGGTTTCGCACAGAGACGAGTTCGTCAGCATTCATGTTTGCCACTCAATCTTTTACCGGTAAGGTCGTCTGAAAACGTTGTCCACCTTATTTTCAGACGACCCCTGGCTGAATCTACCGCCGCCAGCTCGGTTTTCTCAATCTCTTCACCGAAATCCGCGCCCATACCTTGCTCGGCGAACGAGCCGATGAGCGTGAACGCTTGGTCGGAGAAGCCCCGATGTTCCAGATGTCATGGCGGTTTTGCGCCTGTGCGGTGGTGTAGGGCTGGATGTCCAAGCAGACGAGTTTGGCTTCGGGGGCAGCGTTGTTTCAGGATGTCCATTCTTTCATCAGGCTGGTTTTGCCGCCCATTGTCCGCGGTCTGCCCAGCTTTCGTTGTCAGAACACGATGACAACCAAATCCACATCGGCTTTTTCGCGGTTCAGCATGGCGAGCGGTGCGCTGCATGCCGTTCCGCCGCCGCCGATATTGGCGAGTTTTTGGGCGTTGGTCATGATGCTGTCGCTCGGGTTGGAGCTGTACGTTTACCGTGATTTGTTCAAACGGTATCACGCGGGCTTTCGGATTGGTGCGCAACATGGCGGCGGACACGAGCGCGGCGATGTCGATACAGCGGGTTCTGCTGGTCGCGCTGCCGCGATAGCCGGTGGACGGGCTGTGCATGGAGCCGGAGACGTCCGGGCAAACCACGACTTTGCCTCGGATGGCCGGTACGTTTTGTACGGCGGTTTCCATCGCATCTTGCAGGGCTTCGCGGATTTCAAACGGCATCTGTTCGGATGTTGCCTGATACGCGGTCAGCAATTGGTAGAGGCAGGACGCGGGCGCGGCGGATGGCGTTTGGTCGCGCAGTTTTTCTGCCACCATTTTGATGTTTTTGCTTTCAGCAAACACATCGTGGCGCAGGAGAGTGTTCAGGTTTTGGCGAACCTGCTGCCATGAGCCGTTGCGGGCGATTTGCGCCCAGTCGCCGCTATTCAATTCCAAAGCAGTGAGCATTTGGAAGGGAACGTCGGGCAATGCGCCTTGGCGGCTTTGTTTGTAGTCTTCAAAGGCGCGGGTGATGGGCGGCAATGCTTCGCGGTCGTACGGTTTTGCCGATGAGCCACGCAAACCAGGGTGGCACGCCATGCTTCACGCGGTTTGGGATGCACCATTTTGACCACATCCGCCAGCGACGGAGCATTGCCGATAGCGGCGTTCAACAGTTGTTTTCGGTAGCGGTCAAAAGCCAGGTCTGCATCAGTTTTTCGGACGGTTGCCGAAGGATTTTTCTGCCGACTGCGCCGCTGCGGATGATTTGCGCGATGCGCAACATTTTCGTTGTCCGCCACTTGGTCGAACACGCGGGCAAGCATGTTCACGTCTTTCTGCGCCAACACGGTAAGCAACAGCGCGGGCATGTCTTTCATGAAGCCTTTTTGACGGGCGTACGGCGGTTTTGGCGATAAACTCGGCATCCAGGTTTTTGCCAATTTCAATACTTTGCTCCAGCTGGTCTTGCGCGTCGGCGTAGTAAGTGCTGTTCAGGCAGCCGGTGGCGGCAAGCTGGGCGAGCTGTTGTTTGGGTGTCAGCGTGTAGGCGATGCCGCCTCGCTTCATTGCGGGTGTTAGCGGCGGTCAAACGGGTTTTAAGTGATTGGAGACAAGGTGGTGTTGGCCATTTTTCATTTCCTTTTTGTTGTTGGTTTCAGGTAGCCTGAAGAACTGTTCAGACGGCCTCGAGATGGGTGGCAGCGCAGCGGCTAGTATTTGAAGGGATACGGTTTTTAACGTGGAAGGTTACCGTAATCCTTCAGGCATCCGCCTGCCGCCGTAAAAGAGGTACGGCGGGCAGCTAGGTGTTGGAGAAATTCTCTCCGATGCTCTCCCCTGGCTTTATCCCGCCATGAGAAGTTTGTTGGCGGCAGGGCGGGACTCGAACCCAGCGACCTTCGGACGTGGAATGTAATTCCTCCGGCATCTGTCCGCCGTACCGGAAAAAGGGTGGGCGGCTAGGGCTGCAGCAGGATTCCTGCTTCGCAATGAGCACGACGATTGTTTATCCAATGTAATCCTGCTGGCATCCGCCCGTAAAACTTGTAAATATTGGTTTTGGCTTCATTGAAGCTGCGCTTTCAGACGGCCTTTCGCTTTCAATCATGCAGCGGATACATGCCTGCCGCACATAGGCTTTGTGGTCGTCTGAAAGATGCAGTACAAAGCATACTTCCATAGCCGAACAGAAACTCTGCTTCTTTGCCCTGCGCCGTGCCGAGTATTTCGGCTTGCGGAAGGTGCGGCCGTCTGAAAGTCGCGATGTCGTAACGGCAGCCTTCCTTTATCAAACTGCATTCCGCTTCGGGAAAGTCTGTTCCCGCCAAGCCTGTTCGCGTTTGCGGCTGCGGCTGTTTTGGAAGGACAGATAACATGGTCGAAAAACGATGACGCTGATGATTAGCCAAGTGTTCATATCTATTCCCTAAAAGGCGGAACAGTTTCAGGTAGCTCGGAAAAGGATGTTCTACCCATCTCTCCAAATATTCTTTTTCGCCGATATTCAGATAAATATCTTCTAAAATCAGACGGATGTTTTCCGCCAATCCATACCGGGCCACTTTTGCCGTGCCATAAGGTTTTGTTGTGGACTGCGATTGAAGTTGAAACTGAAAACCAGTCGTCCGAATAAATCAGCCCTCACTTCGGCTTCATGTTGCTTTGTTCGGCTGCAGATACCAGTGAAGGCCAGTTCGCCGGGTTCGTCTAAAAACAGGACTTTCGCCTCGGTGATGCTGGCACCGCTTTGCAGGGGCAGTGCTAAATTACATAATCTTTCAGCGAATCATGCAGATAGGAAACGGCTTGCTGATGGCTTTCTTCGCCATATTTCACGGTAACGCTTGCCCAGCCTGCATCGATACGGTTGATAGGCGATATGGAATGATTCGGTCATGGCTATGTCCTTCAGGCCGTCTGAAAGTATTGATAAGGGGCGGCACGACAAACAACGAGGTTTTTGGAAAACGCCTCATCGCTCTAACCGACTGAGCTACCTGCCGAAAGCGGGGCAGGACTTGAACCCGCGACCAATGTAGTTTCCAAGGCATTTGTTTTTCCATGCCGCGAAAAAGGTGGGCGGCTAGATTGGCGGGATATAAAACGCTTGTTAGGCGTTTGCGGGAGTTGAACCTGCTATTCCAAAAATGTAATCCTGCCGGCATCCGCCCGTAAGAGCACTTCGGCAACTAGAGGTGGAGAAATTGTTACGCGCTCTATCCTCTCGAGCTACTCTGCCATCGTTGGCGGCAGAGGCGGGGATTCGAACCCGCGACCTCGAGCTTCGTGAGCTGTAATTCCTCCGGCATTTGCCTGGGTGCTTGATGGCTATACTGCAATAGCTGTGCCAAATATGAGGAAAATGGCAAAAATTATTTTTAATTGATTGAAAATAAAGAAAATATTTTTCAGGTAGTCTTTGCTATGGAAGGGAGAATGCTAAAAATATCTAAAAAGATAGAAAGATAGAAAATTGAATAGTAGAAAAATGTCGCCATCAGCTTTCTCGGCACGGTATTGGACAGCGGTTTCGGGTCAAGGGCGTTGGCAGAAGTGGCGGCCGAACATCGCCATGAATCAGCGCCAGGATTTTCATCTGACCGCATGGAGCTGTTTTTATTCGGAGAAATACCGCGATCTGGCGGATCGTGTAAAGCCGATATTCAAGACGTATCGCCGCATACCGCCGTCAATCTCGTGCCGATGGAGCTGGAAAACCCGTGGATTTTTCCGAGGTTTATACCAAAGCTGCATCGATTGGGCAGCAGGCTATGCATTTGATACTGAGGAAGAAACTTATCTCACCCACATCACCACGGGTACGCACGTCGCGCAAATCTGCCCTGTTTTTATTGGTGGAATCGCGCCAAATCCCCGGCGTGCTGTTGCAGACTGCGCCGCCGAAAAACCAAAAGGCGCAGACATGGGGAAAAGGCGATATCGGCGGTTATGAAATCATCGATTTGGACTTGGCGCGTTACGATGTGCTTGCCGAACGCCTTGCAGCCGTGCGCGATGACGCGGTGCGCTCACCTGACAAAGCGGCATCTCTACACAAAATGCCGCCTTCAACCGCATGATTGCCGAAATCGAACAAGTCGCGTTGCATTCCCCGTCGCCGATTCTGCTCTCGGCCCTACCGGCGCGGGCAAATCGATGCTGGCACGCAGGATTTTCGAATTGAAAAAGGCGCGCCATCTGATTAGAGGCGAGGTTTGTCGATGTGAACTGCGCCACCTTGCGCGGTGACGGCGCGGCTTCCGCCCCGTTCGGACACAAAAGGCGCGTTTACCGGCGCGGCGGAAAAAGCGCAAGCTATTTGAAAACCGCCGACGGCGGCGTGCTGTTTTCGGACGAGATCGGCGAATTGAGCTGGACGAACAGGCTATGTTGCTCAAAGCCATTGAAGAAAAACATTTTCTATCCCGTCGGCAGCGACAAGGAAGTGCACAGCAGCTTCCAGCTTATCGCCGGTACCAACCGCGACCTGCGGCGGGAAATCCGCGCCGGACGCTTCCGCGAAGACCTGTTCGCCCGCATCAATATTTGGAACTATCCGTTGCCGCGCTCTCGCCGACCGCCGCGAAGACATCGAGCCGAACATCGAACACCAGCTCGCACTCGCTTCGCAGGAACTTGGCCGCGCCACCCGTTTCAATAAAGAAGCCCTGTCCGCCTCACCTTGCCTTCGCCCATTCAAACGAAGCCCGATGGCGCGGCAATTTCCGAGACCTTGCTGCCAGCATCATGCTCACGCCTGGTCGCTTGCCCCGCAGGTCAGGATACAGACCGAATCGGTCGAAGCCGAAATCGGCCGTCTGAAATGGCTGTGGGCGGACGAAACGGATGCGGACGATGTGGAAAAACCGCTTTTTCAGACGGCTTCCTCGCCAAAATCGATGCCGAAACCCTCGACCTGTTCGACCGCATCCAACCGCAACACGTCATCGCCGAACGCCGCCGCCACTACGCATGCGCCGCCGCCGGCAGCACCCTTGTTTAACGTTTCGCGGCTGGAACGCGCCACCGCCAACGAGCAGCGACCGCCTGCGCAAAATACCTGCAACGCTTCCGGGCTGACTTGGGCGGATATACGCTGAAAACCCGACTGCCGCACCGCAAAGGCCGTCTGAAAGCACTATCCTGCCTTTTTCAGACGGCCTTTGCTTTCACAAACAGCTGAAACAGCGTAGAATCCGCCACGTTTGCACCATTCCTATCGGGCAGCTTCAGCGCCTGTTTTTATCAGGTAAACCGAAATGAGCGAACAAAACACCCACCAAACCGAGCCGCAGTTGGACGAAAACCAAATCATCGCCCTGCGCCGCGAAAAACTGCACGACATCCGCCAACAGCGCATTGCCTATCCCAACGACTTCAAAGCGCGACAGCTTTTTGCTGCCGATTTGCATGCCCAATACGGCGAAATCAGCAAAGAAGAACTCGACCCGCAAAGCCGTTCCCGTCAAAATTGCCGGCCGCATGATGCTCAAACGCCAAATGGGCAAGGCGAGCTTCGCCACCATTCAAGACGTAACCGGCCAAATCCAGCTTTATCTGAACAACAAAGGCGTGAGTCAGGAAGTTTTGGACGATTTCAACCATTGGGACTTGGGCGACATCGTCGGCGCGGAAGGTACTTTGTTCAAAACCAACCACGGCGAATTGACCGTGCGCGTGTCCGACATCCGCCTGCTGTCCAAATCCCTGCGCCCGCTGCCCGACAAACACAAAGGCTTGAGCGATCGGGAAACCAAATACCGTCAACGCTACGTCGATTTTGATTGCCAACGAAGAATCGCGCAATACGTTTATCAAACGCAGCCAAATCATCCAATCCGTGCGTAATTTTATGGTGAACGAGCATTATCTCGAAGTCGAAACCCGCGATGATGCATCCCGATTCCCGGCGGCGCGACGGCGAAAACCCTTTCGTGACCCACCACAACGCTTTGGACATCCCGCTTTACCTGCGCATCGCGCCCGAGCTGTATCTGGAAACGCCTGGTGGTCGGCGGTTTGGAGCGCGTGTTTGAAAATCAACCGCAGCTTCCGCAACGAAGGCATGTCCGTGCGCCACAACCCCGAATTCACCATGATCGAATTCTACGAAGCCTTCTCCGACTACGAACGCATGATGCAGATGGCGGAAGACATCATCCGCAACGCATCGCGCACGGTAAACGGCACGGCAATCAGCTACAACAGCAAAGAAGTCGATTTGGAAAGCCCGTTCGAACGCCTGACCATTCTCGAAAGCCATCAAAAATACAATCCGCACTACACCGACGAGCAGTTGAACGATGCGGAGTGGCTGAAAAAGAAATCGTCAAACACGGCGAAAGCCTGCCGCCGTCCCCGGGCATCGGCAGCCTGCAACTCGCCCTGTTTGAAGGTTGCGCCGAGAGCAAATTGTGGAACCCGACCTTCATCGTCGATTACCCGGTCGAAGTTTCCCCGTTGGCACGCGCTTCGGATACGAAACAAGGTCTGACTGAGCGTTTCGAATTGTTCGTTGTCGGCCGCGAGCTGGCAAACGGCTATTCCGAGTTGAACGACCCTGAAGACCAAAGCCGAACGCTTCAAATCGCAGAGTGGCGCAAAAAGACGCGGGCGACGACGAGGCCATGCACTACGATGCCGACTACATCCGCGCGATGGAATTCGGCCTGCCGCCGACAGGTGGTTGCGGCATCGGCATCGACCGCCTGGTGATGCTGCTGACCGATTCGCAAACCATCCGCGACGTGATTTTGTTTCCGCAGATGCGTCCCGAATAAGGCGGGTTGGAGATGGAAAGCGCCGTCTGAAAACAGGGGTTCTCCGTTTCAGACGGCCTTGTTCTTTACGGCTGATTTTCGTTGCCTATCACCAAGCCGAAACCGGCGTATCCGTTTGACGGGGGTTGAGCGGTAAAGCAGGACGGATAGGGCTGCTTAAGCGGCCCTTGCTGCGGCAGGCCGTCTGAAAACTGTTCGGACGGCTTTTCCCGATCGTAAACACCGCTTTTCCCATACCGCGCTTTTTCCGCCGTGCCTTTTCGCGTAAAAATCCGCCTTTTTCAACAAATGCTTTCAGACGGCCTTTGTCTTGCTATCGGCCGTCTGAAAAACTTATCGGCTACAATAAAATGATTAACAAGATTTTCAACTGGTTTGAAAGCCGGGTCGAAGCGTACTCGAGGCCGTGCCGTTGTCGCCGAAAAAGGGTGTTGCCGTTTGTTTGGTCGGGCATGGACGGCGTGCGCAAAATGGATTGCCGTGCTGGCGGTGATGACGGCGGGCATCGGCATCATGGAAGCCCTGCTGTTTCAGTTTATGGGCAAGGTGGTGGACTGGCTGGGCAGATACACGCCCGAAACGCTGTTTGCCGAAAAAGAGTTGGGCATTGGCGGGCATGGCCTTGATGATGCTGTTCTCCATCTGCTGGATATTCATCGCGTCCAACGTGCGCCTGCAAACCCTGCAAGGCGTGTTCCCCATGCGCCTGCGCTGGAATTTCCACCGCCTGATGCTGGGGGCAGTCGCTGGGTTTTTATCAGGACGAATTTGCCGGACGCGTATCGGCCAAAGTGATGCAGACCGCGCTCTCGCTGCGCGACGTGGTGATGACCCTAGCCGACATGGTAACTTATGTGCTGGTGTACTTCATCACGTCGGGCGTGATACTGGCGACGCTCGACAGCTGGCTGCTGCTGCCGTTTATCGGCTGGATAATCGGCTTTGCCTTGGTGATGCGTTTTCCTGATTCCCAAATTGGGCAGAACCGCCGCCGCGCAGGCCGATGCCCGCTCGCGATGACCGGCCGCATCACCGATGCCTATTCCAACATCACCACCGTCAAACTTTTTCTCCCACGGCGCGCGCGAAGCGCGCTGCTGCCAAGCAGTCGATGGAAGAATTCGCGGTAACCGTTCATGCCAGATGCGTCTGGCCACCATGCTGCACACCCTGCAGTTTTCTGGTGAACACGTCGCTCACGCTGAGCACCGCCGCGCTGGGCATCTGGCTGTGGCATCAGGGGCAGGTCGGCGTGGGCGCGGTGGCCACCGCCACGGCCATGGCGTTGCGCGAACGGCCTGTCGCAATACATCATGCAGGGAATCGGCACGGTTGTTTGAAAACATCGAGCTACCGTCAGCGACGGCATGGCCACCCCGTCCAAAACCGCAAACCATCTTGGACAAACCGGACGCGCCGCCGCTGAAAGTGGTACGCGGCGAAATCAAATTCGACAAAGTGGATTTTTCTCACGAAGCGGGCAAACCGCTGCTGCAGGATTTCAACTCGACCATCCGCCCGGGCGAAAAAGTCGGCTAATCGGCCCGCAGCGGCGCGGGCAAGTCCACCATCGTCAATCTGCTCCTGCGCTTTTACGAACCGCAAAACGGCACCATTTCCATCGACGGCCAAAACGTCGGCGACGTTACCAAGAAAGCCTACGCGCCCAAATCGGATTGGTGACGCAGGATACCAGCCTGCTGCACCGCTCCGCGCGCGACTAACATCGTTTACGGCCGCCCGAACGCGACGGATGAAGAAGTAGTGATGCAGGCCGCCGAACGCGCCGAAGCCGCCGACTTCATCCCCAACCTTTCCGATGCCAGCGGGCGGCGCGGCTACGACGCGCATGTCGGCGAACGCGGTGTGAAACTCTCCGGCGGCCAACGCCAGCGCATCGCCATCGCCCGCGTCATGCTGAAAGACGCGCCGATTCTGTTGCTCGACGAAGCCACCAGCGCGCTGGTTTCCGGTGGAAGCCGCGATTCAGGAAAGCCTCGACAAAATGATGGACGGCAAAACCGTGATTGCCATCGCCCACCGCCCGTCCACCATCGCCGCCATGGACAGACTCATCGTTTTGGACAAAGGCCACATCGTCGAACAAGGCACTCATGCCGAACTTCTGGCGCAAAACGGACTGTATGCCAAACTGTGGTCGCGCCAAAGCGGCGGCTTTTTGAGCGAACACGAAGGCGAAGCCTGAGCAAACAGATAAAGGACGTCTGAAAAGGGCAAAAAGCCGTTTTTCAGACGGCCTTCCCGCTCGCCAATGGCGGCAAAATATGCCATAACCGCAGCGATTATGATGCAGCGGGAAAACGGCATGACGACTGAACAAGAACGCCATTACTCGCTGCGGCTGGCACCGATGCCGCACATCGGCGCGGAAACTTTCCTGCAGCTATCCGCCATTTCGGCACGGCTACCGCCGCGTGGCGAGGCGGATGCCGCAGCCGTACGGCAAGTACTGGTGCGCAAAGCCGCGCAGGAAGCATGGGCAAACCGGCGCGGAGAAGCCAACAGGCCGCCGAAGCCGCCGAAAAATGGTCGGAACAGGAAAAACTGCCGCCTGCTGCTGTTGTGCGACGAAGACTTCCCCGCCATGCTGTCCGAAGGCATCACCCGCCGCCAATGCTGTTCGTGCGCGGTAACATCGGACTGCTGCACCGCCCGTCCGTGGCCATAGTCGGCAGCCGCCACGCCACCCCGCAGGCACTGCGTATCGCCCACGACTTCGGCCGCAGCCTGTCCGAGCGCGGGATTCCCGTCGTTTCCGGCATGGCTGCCGGCATTGATACGGCCGCCCATCGCGGTGCATTAGCGGCCAGCGGCGGCACCGTGGCCTTTGGGGGACGGGCATAGACCGCATCTATCCGTCGTCCAACCGCGATCTGGCTTATGAACTTGGCGAAAAAGGCGCGATCGTATCCGAATTCCCGCTCGGAACCCGCCCGCTGGCGGGCAACTTCCCGCGCCGCAATCGCCCTGATAGCCGCACTCTCGCAGGCAGTAGTGGTGGTGGAAGCCGCCGGAATCGGGTTCGTTGATAACCGCGCGGCTGGCGGGCGAAATGGGGCGCGAGGTGCTGGCCGTACCCGGCTCGATAGACAACCCGCACAGCAAAAGGCTGCCACAAGCTGATTAAAGAAGGCGCGAAACTGACCGAATCGCTGGAAGACATCCTGCAGGAATGCCCGCAACTGTTGCCAGAAAGTGCCGCTTCATCATATTCTATATATAGGAAACGCCCGTACGGCGGAAAATTTCCATCAGCCCTGCGGCAGAAACGGACGGCAGTCGGGAAAGAAGTCGTTGAAAACAAAGGATACAGGCCGTCTGAAGCCCCGCCTTCCCTGGCGACGGCCTCAAACAATGCCGCCGCCCTGCTTGAGAAAAAATGGGCTACGGCCCCATACATCCCGACACTTTGGCCGAACAGCTGAACAAAAACGCGGCCGACATTTACGCCGCCCTGCTGGGAATGGAACTGGGCGGACTTGTTGCCGCCATGCCGGGCGGGCGTTACCAACGCATCTGATAAACAGGCCATCTGAAAACGCGGCCGGACAAAGGAATAAAAATGGTGGAATTGATAGCCTTCTTAATCGAACACTTCCAAGACTTTCGACTCCTGCCCTTCGGGCGGCGATTTAGGGGCACGTTTTGGAAGAAGTGGGCTTCGACGAGGCCGACATACACAAACTGCTGATGTTGATCGACGTATTGAACGAAGCATCGCAATGGGAAGTTGCCGAACAAAAGCGGCACCGCCATGCGCGTTTATTGGACGGAGGAAAGCGACAGGCTGCCGATGGAAGTTCGCGGCCTGCTGCACTACCTCGAACAGAGCCGGCGCGCTGGATGCCGGACAACGCGAGTTCGTCATCAACGCCCTGATGTTCATGCCCGCCGAAGACATTACCGTCGATATGGCCAAAGTGATGAGCCTGCTGGTGTTGTGGGCGCAGAAATCCGAACTGCCCGTATTGGTGGGCGACGACCTGATGAGCCGCGCTGCACGGCGAAGCCACCATGCATTGAGGCTGTCTGAAAACGGCCGCCGCGCTACGGCGCAACACTGAAATCAAACACATTTCATAACTTTCAGACGGCCTCCCGATACGGTAGAGGCCGTCTGGCTATAAAATCAATACATTAAAAGAGAGAACAAACAATGGCGAAAAACCTCTTAATCGTCGAATCACCGTCCAAAGCCAAAACCCTGAAAAATACCTTGGCAGCGATTTCGAAATTCTGACTCCTACGGCCACGTCCGCGACCTCGTCCCCAAAAACGGTGCTGTCGATCCCGAACACGACTTCGCCATGAAAGTACGAGCTGATCAAACGCAACTCAAACACGTCGATGCGATTGTCGCGGGAGCCAAAGAGCCGAAAAACATCTACCTCGCAACCGACCCAGATAGGGAAGGCGAAGCGATCTCATGGCATCTTTTGAAATCCTCAAATCCAAAACGCGGCCTCTGAAAAAGCATCAAGCCGCAGCGTGTCGTGTTCCACGAAATCACCAAAAACGCCGTCCTCGATGCCGTCGCCAACCCGCGCGAAATCGAAATGGACTTGGTTGATGCGCAACAAGCCCGCCGCGCGCTGGACTATCTGGTCGGCTTCAACCTCTCGCCATTGTTGTGGATCCGACGCGGTTTGAGTGCAGGCCGTGCAAAGCCCCGCCCTGCGCCTGATTTGCGAACGCGAAAACGAAATCCGCGCGTTTGAAGCGCAGGAATATTGGACGGTGCATCTCGACAGCCACAAAGGCCGCAGCAAGTTCACCGCCAAGCTCGCCCAATACAACGGCGCGAAACTCGAACAATTCGACCTGCCGAACGAAGCCGCGCAAGCCGATGTGTTGAAAGAACTCGAAGGCAAAGAGGCCGTCGTTACCGCCATCGAAAAGAAAAAGCGCAGCCGCAATCCCGCCGCGCCGTTCACCACATCCACCATGCAGCAGGATGCCGTGCGCAAACTCGGCTTCACCACCGACCGCACCATGCGTACTGCCCAGCAACTTTACGAAGGTATAGACGTAGGGCAGGGTGCCATCGGTTTGATTACCTATATGCGTACCGACAGCGTGAACTTGGCTGACGAAGCGTTAACCGAAATCCGCCATTACATCGAAAACAAAATCGGCAAAGAATATCTGCCGAGTGCCGCCAAACAATACAAAACCAAATCCAAAAACGCCCAAGAAGCGCACGAAGCCATCCGTCCGACTTCGGTGTACCGCACGCCTGAAAGCGTCAAACCCTTCCTGAGCGCAGACCAGTTCAAACTCTATCAAATGATTTGGCAGCGTACCGTCGCCTGTCAGATGACGCCCGCCAGATTCGACCAAACCACCGTCGATATTACCGTCGGCAAAGGCGTATTCCGCGTAACCGGACAAGTGCAAACCTTCGCAGGCTTCCTCAGCGTTTACGAAGAAAGCAGCGACGATGAAGAAGGCGAAGACAGCAAAAAACTGCCCGAAATGAGCGAAGGCGACAAACTGCCCGTGGACAAACTCTACGGCGAACAACACTTCACCACCCCGCCGCCGCGCTACAGCGAAGCCACGCTGGTTAAAGCTCTCGAGGAATACGGCATCGGCCGCCCTCCACCTACGCCAGTATTATTTCCACGCTCAAAGACCGCGAATACGTTACCCTTGAGCAAAAACGCTTCACGCCCACCGACACAGGCGACATCGTCAATAAATTCCTGACCGAACACTTCGCCCAATACGTCGACTACCATTTCACCGCCAAACTCGAAGACCAGCTTGACGAAATTGCCAACGGCAAACGCCGACGGATTCCGTGATGGATAAATTCTGGAAGCCGTTTATCAAGCCAAGCGAAGAAAAGGGTATCGAACACCAAATTCTACCACGCAGGAACTGATGAAACCGCCCGAAATGCGGCGAACACAAAACCGCAAATCACCCGCAAATGGGCGCTTCGTCGCCTGTGCGTATCCCGGGTAGCTACGCGTAATGTTAACGAAATGCCGAAGAAGCCGCCGAGCGCACGCGAAAGCCGAAGCAGAGCCAAGCTGAACTCGACGGACGCGAGTGTTCTAAACGTGGCGGTCCGCTAGTGCACAACACAGCCGCACCGGCAGTGAACTCATCGGCTGCGCCAACTATCCGAAATGCAAACACGTCGAGCCGGAAAAACCGAAGATACCGGCGTCCAATGCCCGCAATGCAGGCAACCTCGTCGAGCGCAAATCCTGCTACGGCAAACTGTTTTACAGTTGCAGCACTTATCCGGACTGCAACTACGCCACTTGAATCCACCTGTTGCAGAAACCTCGTTCAATGCGTGGCCGGTTTTTGACCATCAAAACCACCAAACGCTGGTGTGGAAAAAGTCTGCCCGCAAAAAGAATGCGGCTGGAAAAGAACAGATTGAACCGCCTGCACCGAAAAGAGTGAAGGTAGGTTGGTTTAGAAGACTAGGCCGTCTGAAAAATCCATATTTTGATTTTCAGACGGCCTTTGCAGGTATAATCATTTCGGATCAATAACAGATGCCGTCTGAAAAACTTTCAGACGGCCTTCATATGTGAAAAATGGCAAGCAATAAACACGATAAACATAACAATCAAGTACGTATCATCGGCGGGCAATGCAGGGGCCGCAAGCTGACTTTCTTCAGCCGACGGATTGCGTCCGACTCCCGATAGCGTTCGTGAACGGCTGTTCAATTGGTTGGGGCAGGGACTTAACCGGGCTAAAAGTATTGGATTTGTTTGCCGGCAGCGGTGCGTTAGGTTTTGAGGCTGCTTCGCGCAATGCTACCGAAGTAGCTATGGTGGAAATAAATAGGAATACGTTTCAGAATTTTGCAAAAACATATCCGCCAATTTGGATGGCAAGAAAAAAATAACGTTGCATCAGCAATCAGCTGCCGTACAGACGACGAATAGATCATTTTGACGTCGTGTTCCTTGATCCTCCGTTCAACTGGACGCAGTGGCAGGATTTGTTCTCTCTGCTGAGGGAATGCCTCAAAGAAAACGCTTTTTGTCTATATCGAAGCAGGCTCTTTGCCCGAATATCCGGATTGGTTGGAACACTACCGGGATGGACGGTCCGGCTTAAGCCGTTTTGTATTGCTTCGGAAGGTAAGCGTTTAAAAATGATAACTATTCATAAATATAAAGAAAACAATCGTCTAGAGAAGTTGTGCTACAATCCGCGCCCGATAATTTTAACCATACCGCATCTGAGAAGGACTTTGAATTATGGCCCTCTTTATTACGGACGACTGCATCAATTGTGATGTCTCGTGAACCGGAATGTCCAAACGACGCAATTTCCCAAGGTGAGGAAATCTACGAAATCAACCCCAATTTGTGCACACAATGCGTTGGGCATTATGATGAGCCGCAATGCCAACAGGTATGCCCTGTCGATTGCATATTGATTGATGAAGAACATCCTGAAACACATGATGAGTTGTAGCGAAAATACATCCGCATCGTAGAAGAAAAAAATAAAAATTATAAAACAATTGGTTGTGTTAAAATTTATCTTTTTAACCGTATTTTTGTTTGACAAGGTTTTGAGGTTTAAGTAAGATGTTCAATCTCTTTGGTGGGATTCCCGAGCGGTCAGGGGCAGACTGTAAATCTGTTGCGAAAGCTTCGAAGGTTCGAATCCTTCTCCCACCACCAAATTCCAATATGTTGGAGCATTGATGCAGTAAGTCTGCGGGTGTAGCTCAATGGTAGAGCAGAAGCCTTCCAAGCTTACGGTGAGGGTTCGATTCCCTTCACCCGCTCCAATAATCTATTGGCCCATGTAGCTCAGGGGTAGAGCACTCCCTTGGTAAGGGAGAGGCCGGCAGTTCAAATCTGCCCATGGGCACCAAATACCATTTTCTCAGTATTTTAAAGATAGGAAATTTGCCATGGCAAAGGAAAAATTTGAACGTAGCAAACCGCACGTAAACGTTGGCACCATCGGTCACGTTGACCATGGTAAAACCACTCTGACTGCTGCTTTGACTACTATTTTGGCTAAAAAATTCGGTGGCGCTGCAAAAGCTACGACCAAATCGACAACGCTCCCGAAGAAAAAGCTCGCGGTATTACCATTAATACCTCACACGTAGAATACGAAACCGAAACCCGCCACTACGCACACGTAGACTGCCCGGGCCACGCCGACTACGTTAAAAACATGATTACCGGTGCCGCACAAATGGACGGCGCAATCTTGGTATGTTCCGCTGCTGACGGTCCTATGCCGCAAACCCGCGAACACATCCTGTTGGCCCGTCAAGTAGGCGTACCTTACATCATCGTGTTCATGAACAAATGCGACATGGTTGACGATGCCGAGCTGTTGGAACTGGTTGAAATGGAAATCCGTGACTTGCTGTCAAGCTACGACTTCCCAGGCGACGACCGCCCGATCGTACAAGGTTCTGCACTGAAAGCCTTGGAAGGCGACGCAGCTTACGAAGAAAAAATCTTCGAACTGGCTGCGGCATTGGACAGCTACATCCCGACTCCTGAGCGTGCCGTGGACAAACCGTTCCTGTTGCCTATCGAAGACGTATTCTCCATCTCCGGTCGTGGTACAGTAGTAACCGGCCGTGTAGAGCGCGGTGTCATCCACGTTGGTGACGAGATCGAAATCGTAGGTCTGAAAGAAACCCAAAAAACCACTTGTACCGGTGTTGAGATGTTCCGCAAACTGCTGGACGAAGGTCAAGCAGGTGACAACGTAGGCGTATTGCTGCGCGGTACCAAACGCGAAGAAGTGGAACGCGGTCAAGTATTGGCTAAACCGGGTACCATCACTCCGCACACCAAATTCAAAGCGGAAGTGTGCGTATTGAGCAAAGAAGAGGGTGGTCGTCATACTCCGTTCTTCGCTAACTACCGTCCTCAATTCTACTTCCGTACTACCGACGTAACCGGCGCGGTTACTTTGGAAGAAGGTGTAGAAATGGTTATGCCTGGTGAGAACGTAGCCATCACTGTAGAACTGATTGCACCTATCGCTATGGAAGAAGGTCTGCGCTTTGCGATTCGCGAAGGTGGTCGTACCGTAGGTGCGGGTGTGGTTTCTTCTGTCATCGCTTAACTTTTTAGAGGCCAATAGCTCAATTGGTAGAGTATCGGTCTCCAAAACCGAGGGTTGGGGGTTCGAGACCCTCTGGCCCTCGCTAAATCTAAAAACTAACCGGCCTTGTGTCTGTTAGTTTTTCTTTATGGGTAAAAATGTAATGTCTGAACAAAAAGCCTGAAAATGGATTTACTTCAAGTAAAAATACTAAATAAGGAGTTAAATGATAAGGTCCAGAATGTTAAAAAGTCCATTGTAAGTACATTGTTTAAAAGTTATTATTGCATTGGCGATTATTGTTTTTCAATTTGGTTTACAAATTCAAAATATTTATTTGGTGGTTCTGAAATTTTGAGGACTGCTATTTTGTCAACTTCAGTATTTGTTGCCGGCATTGTCTTAATATGGGGGTAATTTTTGCTCGTCTACTAATATATTTTAGAAATTCCGTTGTAGAGCTCAAAAAGTAGTTTGGCCTGACAAAGCTTATGCGACGAAGATGACAATTTTTGTTTTAATATTTGTTACAATATTGACAATTTTTATTTATTTGGCTGATTTTTAATTTCTTGGGTATTGTTTGATCTATTGATGAAGAAGGGTTAGTTATGTCTAAAAATGGTATGTAGTTCAGGCTTACTCTGGTTTTTGAAAAATGTACAAAAGGCACTTAGGATAGAATTGAAAGAGAGGGGATGGGTGCATCTTTTGGGAAAATATTAGTACCAACAGAAGAGGTTGTGGATATCAAAAATGGGAGGCGCACAGTAAGTGACGGAAATTTTTCCCTGGCTATGTTTTTGGTAGAGATGGAAATGTCGGATGATTCTTGGCATCTAGTGAGAAGTACACCCAGAGTGTCAGGGATTTGTTGGTGGGGAGGCTAATCGGCCTTTGCCGATTTCCCCAAAGGAGGTTGATTCCATTCTAGCTCAAATACAGATAGGGGAGATAAGCCTAAGCCGCGCGTAGAGTTTGAAGTCGGCCAACAGGTGCGGGTAACCGAAGGGCCACTTTGCTGACTTTAATGGTATTGTTAGCGAAGTTAATTATGAAAGAAGTAAGCTTCGTGTCTCAGTACAAATCTTTGGTAGGGAAACCCCTGTTGAGCTTGATTTTTTGGGCAAGTTGATTAGGATTATTCTGGCATTATGCAGCTGAAATTTTTGGCAATACAATATGTAAAAAGATGCCTAGCTAATGATTAAGTTATTTCTAAGTTTTTGATTTTTGTATTTTTAGAGTAGAATACTGCGTTTTTGGGAAGCGGAAATGGTTCCGCGCTATACCCGTTTTTAGGAGTCCTATAAGTGGCAAAAGAAAATTATCGAGCTACATCAAACTGCAAATTCCTGCAGGTAAAAGCCAATCCATCTCCCCCAGTTGGTCCTGCTTTGGGTCAGCGTGGTTTGAATATTATGGAATTCTGTAAAGCATTTAATGCTGCAACTCAAGGCATGGAGCCTGGTTTGCCGATTCCAGTTGTCATTACTGCATTTGCGGATAAATCATTCACTTTTGTGATGAAAACTCCTCCAGCCTCTATTCTGTTGAAAAAGCTGCTGGTCTGCAAAAAGGTAGTTCTAATCCTCTGACAAATAAAGTGGGTAAATTGACCCGTAGCTCAGTTGGAAGAAATTGCTAAAACTAAAGAACCAGATTTGACTGCTGCTGACTTTGGATGCTGCCGTTCGTACTATTGCTGGTTCTGCTCGCTCAATGGGCTTTGGATGTGGAGGGTGTTGTATAATGGCTAGAGTATCTAAACGCTTGAAAGCTTTGCGCTCTTCTGTTGAAGCCAATAAATTATATGCAATTGATGAAGCAATTGCTTTGGTGAAAAAAGCAGCGACTGCTAAATTTGACGAGTCTGTTGACGTATCTTTCAACTTAGGTGTTGATCCGCGTAAATCTGACCAAGTTATCCGTGGTTCAGTTGTTCTGCCCTAAAGGTACTGGTAAAACAACTCGCGTAGCAGTATTTACTCAAGGTGCAATGCTGATGCAGCTAAAGAAGCTGGTGCTGATGTTGTCGGCTTTGAAGATTTAGCTGCCGAAATCAAAAGCAGGTAATCTGAACTTTGATGTCGTTATTGCTTCTCCTGATGCAATGCGCATCGTTGGTCAGCTGGGTACTATCTTGGGTCCGCGTGGTTTGATGCCAAACCCTAAAGTAGGTACTGTTACTCCTAATGTGGCTGAAGCAGTTAAAAATGCAAAAGCTGGTCAGGTGCAATATCGTACAGATAAAGCAGGTATCGTCTCATGCAACTATCGGTCGTGCTTCATTCGCTGGAGGCTGATTTGAAAGAGAACTTTGATGCATTGCTGGACGCTATCGTTAAAAGCTAAAACCCTGCTGCTGCTAAAGGTCAGTATCTGAAAAAGTTGCTGTATCCAGCACTATGGGTTTAGGTGTTCGCGTTGATACATCAAGCGTGAATAACTAATCTAAGAAATTTTCAAGCAACTCTATTTTTGAGTTGCTTGAATTTGGGCTACTTAGAATTAAGTAGATGTCCAAGACCGTAGGGATCGCAAGATTTAATCGTAACTGCCCTACGCAGACGGTAGTCCTGAAACACATTGCAAGATTGCTTGTAAGATGTCTTTTTAGGTTACCGCGCTGGTGGGATATCATTCCGATATCCTGTTTATAAACAGTGGGAGGTAGACCTTGAGTCTCAATATTGAAACCAGAAAGTAGCGTAGAGGAAATCAGCGCAGCAATTGCTAACGCTCAGACTCTCGTAGTTGCTGAATATCGCGGTATCAGTGTTTCCAGTATGACTGAGCTTTCGTGCAAATGCGCGTAAAGAAGGCGTTTACTTGCGCGTTCTGAAAAACACATTGGCTCGTCGTGCAGTAGAGGGTACTTCATTCGCAGCTTTGGCTGATCAAATGGTTGGTCCGTTGGTTTATGCTGCTTCTGAAGATGCTGTTGCTGCTGCTAAAGTGTTGCACCAATTCGCGAAAAAAGATGACAAGATTGTAGTTAAAGCCGGTTCTTACAATGGTGAAGTAATGAATGCTGCTCAGGTTGCTGAGTTGGCTTCTATTCCGAGCCGCGAAGAGCTGTTGTCCAAACTGTTGTTCGTTATGCAAGCTCCTGTATCAGGCTTTGCGCGCGGTTTGGCTGCTTTGGCAGAGAAAAAAGCAGGCGAAGAAGCCGCTTAATCAATTTTGTTTCTGTTAATCAATTATTTTTTAATACAATATTTGGAGTATAAATAGCATGGCTATTACTAAAGAAGACATTTTGGAAGCAGTTGGTTCTTTGACCGTAATGGAATTGAACGACTTGGTTAAAGCTTTTGAAGAAAAATTCGGTGTTTCTGCTGCTGCAGTTGCAGTTGCGGGTCCTGCTGGTGCTGGTGCTGCTGCCGCTGAAGAAAAAACTGAATTTGACGTAGTATTGGCTTCTGCCGGTGACCAAAAAGTTGGCGTGATTAAAGTAGTTCGCGCAATTACTGGTCTGGGTCTGAAAGAAGCTAAAGACATCGTTGATGGTGCACCTAAAACTCTTAAAGAAGGTGTTTCTAAAGCTGAAGCTGAAGACATCCAAAAACAATTGGAAGAAGCCGGCGCTAAAGTCGAAATCAAATAAAATTTTTATATAGTAAAGGGCTGGCAGCTTGGCTGCCAGCCTTATTGCATTTACTGAATAGGTTAAATATTTACCTAAATTTTTCATAAATGTGATTTTTATGTGAAAAATTTAGGTAAATTAACAGCCTTGTGTTGTATTTCTCATTTGAGACGAAATAAACCGCATTGCGTTGATATTAAGTAGTTTCAACTAATTGGAGTGTTTTTGGGATGGCTTATTCTTTTACAGAGAAAAAACGTATTCGTAAAAGTTTTGCGAAGCGTGACAATGTTCTTGATGTTCCTTTCTTGCTGGCGACGCATTAGACTCGTATGCTAAATTTTTACAGCAGGGTGCTTCCTATGATGAGCGTATGGATGAGGGGACTTCAGGCTGCATTTAATTCAATTTTCCCTATTGTTAGTCATAATGGCTATGCTCGTCTGGAGTTTGTTCATTATATTTTGGGAGAGCCTCTTTTTGATATCCCTGAATGCCAGTTGCGGGGAATAACATATGCAGCCCCTCTGCGTGCACGTATCCGGTTGGTTATTCTGGATAAAGAATCATCGAAACAAGATGTAATTAAAGAGGTGCGGGAAAATGAGGTGTATATGGGAGAAATTCCTTTAATGACACCTAGTGGATCTTTTGTTATCAATGGTACGGAGCGTGTCATTGTTTCTCCAACTACATCGCTCTCCTGGCGTATTTTTGAACATGATCGCGGTAAGACACATTCGTCCGGCAAGTTGTTATTTTCTGCGCGGGTTATTCCTTACCGTGGTTCCTGGTTGGATTTTTGAATTTGATCCGAAGGATCTATTGTATTTCCGTATCGACTGTCGCCGTAAAATGCCTGTAACTATTCTGTTAAAAGCTTTAGGTTATAACGATGAGCAGATCTTAGATACATTTTATGATAAAGAAACGTTTTATTTCTTAAAAGATGGCGTTGAAACGAGTTTAATTGCAGGCCGTCTGAAAGGTGAAACAGCCAAGTTTGATATCGTCGATAAAGAGGGTAATGTATTAGTTGCCGCTGGCAAGCGTGTTACTGCAAAAGAATATTCGCGATATTGAAAAATCTGGTTTGGAAAGGTTGCGCGTTGATCCAGAGAGTTTTAGTGGGCCGAACTTTAGCAAAAGATGTCATCTCTGCCGATACAGGTGAGGTCTTGGCGGTTGCAAATAGTGAAATTACGGAAGAATTGTTGGCGCAGTTTGATATCAATGACGTACAAGAAATTCAAACACTATATATAAATGATTTGGATCAAGGTGGCTATATTTCGGCAACCTTACGTACCGATGAAACTGCTGATCAGCATGCTGCTAGGGTTGCTATTTACAGAATGATGCGTCCTGGGGAACCTCCCACTGAAGAAGCAGTGGAGCTATTGTTTAACAGACTGTTTTTAACGAAGACAGTTATGATTTGTCGCGTGTCGGCAGAATGAAATTTAATACTCGCACCTATGAACAAAAATTGACCTCTGAGCAAAAGGCTTCATGGTATGGCAGATTATTGAACGAGACATTTGCCGGTGCTGCAGAAGAAGGTGGTTTTGTTTTTGGGTGTGGAGGATATTGTTGCCTCTATCGCCACATTGGTGGAATTGCGCAATGGTCATGGGGAAGTAGACGATATCGACCATTTTGGGCAACCGCCGTAGTTCGTTCTGTTGGTGAATTGGCAGAAAAATCAATTCCGTAGCGGATTATCACGTGTCGAACGTGCGGTTAAAGAGCGGTTGAATCAGGCCGAGTCGGAAAATTTAATGCCGACAGACTTAATCAATGCCAAACCTGTTTCTGCGGCAATTAAAGAATTTTTCGGATCCAGCCAACTGTCGCAGTTTATGGATCAGACTAATCCGTTGTCGGAAATTACCCATAAACGTCGTGTTTCAGCATTGGGACCGGTGGTTTGACGCGTGAACGTGCCGGTTTTCGAAGTGCGCGACGTACATCCGACTCATTATGGTCGTGTTTGTCCGATTGAGACGCCTGAGGGTCCGAATATCGGTCTGATTAACTCGTTATCAGTCTATGCCCGCACTAATGATTACGGTTTCCTTTGAAACTCCATATCGTCGAGTGGTAGATGGTAAAGTAACTGACGATATTGAATATTTGTCTGCAATTGAAGAAGGCCGCTTCGTTATTGCTCAGGCGAATGCCGCATTAGATGAAGAAGGTCATTTGGTAGATGATTTGGTCACTTGCCGTGAGAAAGGCGAGACCATCATGGCTACAACAGATCGGGTTCAATATATGGATGTGGCAACCGGCCAGGCAGTATCGGTTGCAGCCTCTTTTGATTCCATTCTTGGAGCATGATGATGCGAACCGTGCTTTTGATGGGTGCCAACATGCAGCGTCAAGCGGTGCCTTGTCTGCGTGCTGAAAAACCGATGGTCGGTACCGGTATCGAACGTGCCGTTGCGGTCGATAGTGCCACTGCCATTGTGGCGCGTCGCGGCGGTGTGGTTGAATATGTTGATGCTAATCGTGTGGTAGTGCGCGTCCATGACGACGAAGCAGTTGCCGGCGAAGTAGGCGTGGATATTTACAATTTGGTGAAATTCACCCGTTCCAATCAATCCACCAATATCAACCAACGTCCGGCTGTGAAAGCGGGAGACGTATTGCAACGTGGCGATCTGGCGGCAGACGGCGCATCTACCGACTTAGGTGAGTTGGCTTTGGGTCAGAACATGGTTATCGCCTTTATGCCGTGGAACGGATACAACTATGAAGACTCGATTTTGATTTCGGAAAAGGTGGCTGCAGACGACCGTTATACCTCGATTCATATTGAAGAGTTGAATGTCGTTGCCCGCGACACCAAGCTGGGTGCGGAAGATATTACCCGTGATATTCCGAACTTGTCCGAGCGTATGCAAAGCCGTTTGGACGAATCCGGTATCGTTTATATCGGTGCGGAAGTGGAAGCCGGCGACGTGTTAGTGGGTAAAGTAACGCCCTAAAGGGTGAAACCCAGCTGACTCCCGAAGAGAAATTGCTGCGCGCCATTTTCGGTGAAAAAGCATCCGACGTGAAAGATACTTCGCTGCGTATGCCTACCGGTATGAGCGGTACAGTCATCGACGTTCAAGTCTTTACCCGAGAAGGTATCCAGCGGGACAAGCGTGCCCAAGCGATTATTGATGCCGAACTGAAACGTTACCGTTTGGACTTGAATGACCAACTGAGAATTTTCGATAACGATGCATTTGACCGTATCGAACGCATGATAGTCGGTCAAAAAGCTAATGGCGGGCCGATGAAATTGGCTAAAGGCAGTAAGATTACCGCCGAATATCTGGCAGGTTTGCCCAGCAAACACGATTGGTTTGATGTACGTGTTGCCGATGAAAACATTGCTAAGCAGTTGGAATTGATTAAAGGTAGCTTACAGGACAAACGTGAAGAAGCGGAAACCCTGTTTGAAATCAAGAAGAAAAATGACTCAGGGCGACGAATTGCAACCCGGCGTACAAAAATGGTGAAAGTATTTGTGCCATCAAACGCCGTCTGCAAGCCGGCGACAAAATGGCAGCCGCCACGGTAACAAAGGTGTGGTATCCCGCATTCTGCCGGTAGAAGATATGCCTTACATGGCAGACGGTCGTCCGGTAGATATCGTGTTGAACCCGCTGGGCGTACCTTCCCGTATGAACATCGGCCAGATTTTGGAGGTTCACTTGGGATGGGCAGCCAGAGGCATCGGTGAGCGTATCGGCCGTATGCTTGATGAGCAGCGCAAAACAAGCGAAATCCGCAAATTCCTGGATACCATGTACAACGGTGATTTGGGCGGGCCGGATATGCATAAGGAAGATTTGTCGCAACTGAGTGATGAAGAAATCTTGGTATTGGCGCAAAATCTGCGTAACGGTGCTACTTTTTGCCTCTCCCGTATTTGACGGTGCGCATGAGACTGAAATCAAAGCCTTCCTTGATTTGGCCTATCCAAGCGATGACCCCTGAAGTACAAAAATTGGGCTTTAACGACACCAAAACCCAAATCACCCTGTACGACGGCCGTTCCGGCGAACCTTTTGACCGTAAAGTAACTGTCGGCGTGATGCATTATTTGAAACTGCACCACTTGGTGGATGAAAAAATGCATGCCCGTTCGACCGGTCCGTATTCGCTGGTTACCCAACAGCCGCTTGGCGGTAAGGCCCAGTTCGGCGGACAACGTTTCGAGTGAGATGGAGGTTTGGGCTTTGAGGCCTACGGTGCAGCCTATACCTTGCAGGAAATGCTGACCGTGAAGTCGGACGATGTAAACGGACGAACCAAAATGTACGAAAACATCGTTAAAGGCGAACACAAAATTGATGCCGGCATGCCTGAATCATTCAATGTATTGGTCAAAGAAATCCGTTCTTTGGGCTTGGATATCGACTTGGAACGCCATTAATGTTCCGTTTCAGACGGCCTCTGCCACGTGAGGCCGTCTGAAAAAGCCGACTATTTGTGCCGGCATCCATATTCAGCCGAAACCCGAAAAGATAAAAGGTACGATCGGAAGAGTCAAGCCGTGCAGTTGCCGGATAAGCCGTTTTCAGACGGCCTGCCTTATTTCCGATACCGTATGCCCCAGCCAAAGCGGACGAAATGTCCCAAGGAGCAAAAATGAAAGCATTGTTAGACCTGTTTTAATCCCCTGCAAACCGCAGGGAATAGAAGAAGAAATTCGATGCCATCAAAAATCGGCATCGCCTCTCCTGAAACCATCCGTTCGTGGTCTTATGGAGAAGTGAAAAAGCCCGAAACCATCAACTACCGCACTTTCAAACCCGAGCGCGACGGCTTGTTCTGCGCCAAAATCTTCGGACCGGTTAAAGACTACGAATGTTTGTGCGGAAAAATACAAACGTTTGAAATTCAAAAGGTGTAACCTGTGAAAAATGCGGCGTGGAAGTAACCCTGTCCAAAGTGCGCCGCGAACGCATGGGCCATATCGAACTGGCCGCACCTGTAGCACACATTTGGTTCTTGAAATCCCTGCCGTCCCGCTTGGGTATGGTGTTGGATATGACCTTGCGCGACATCGAACGCGTATTGTATTTCGAAGCTTTTGTCGTTACCGACCCCGGTATGACTCCGTTGCAACGCCGCCAATTGCTGAGTGAAGAAGATTATTATCAGAAATTGGATGAATATGGTGATGATTTCGACGCAAAAATGGGTGCGGAAGGTATACGCGATCTGTTGGCGAAGTTAGATATTGCGAAAGAAGTCGAAATCCTGCGCCAGGAATTGGAAAGCACCGGTTCGGACACCAAAAATCAAAAATCGCCAAACGCTTGAAAGTATTGGAAGCGTTCCAGCGCAGCGGCATGAAACTGGAATGGATGATTATGGACGTCCTGCCGGTATTGCCGCCCGATTTGCGCCCGTTGGTGCCGTTGGACGGCGGTCGTTTCGCCACTTCCGATTTGAACGATTTGTACCGCCGCGTCATCAACCGTAACAACCGTCTGAAACGCCTGCTGGAACTGCACGCCCTCGACATTATCGTCCGCAACGAAAAACGTATGTTGCAAGAAGCGGTTGACTCGCTGTTGGATAACGGCCGTCGCGGTAAAAGCCATGACCGGCGCCAACAAGCGTCCGCTGAAATCGTTGGCAGACATGATTAAAGGTAAGGGTGGTCGTTTCCGTCAAAAACCTGCTGGGTAAACGTGTGGACTACTCCGGTCGTTCCGTGATTACCGTAGGCCCGTACCTGCGTCTGCACCAATGCGGTTTGCCGAAAAAAATGGCCTTGGAGCTGTTCAAGCCGTTTATTTTCCATAAGCTGGAACTGCGCGGCGAAGCCTCCACCGTGAAGGCGGCCAAAAACTGGTCGAACAAGAAGTGCCGGTAGTATGGGATATTTTTGGATGAGGTCATCCGCGAACATCCGATTATGCTGAACCGTGCGCCGACCCTGCACCGTTTGGGCATTCAAGCGTTTGAACCCATCCTGATCGAAGGTAAAGCCATTCAGCTGCATCCGTTGGTATGTGCCGCGTTTAACGCCGACTTTGACGGTGACCAAATGGCGGTACACGTTCCGTTGAGCTTGGAAGCTCAAATGGAAGCCCGTACCTTGATGCTGGCTTCGAACAACGTATTGTCTCCTGCCAACGGCGAGCCGATTATCGTACCGTCTCAGGACATCGTATTGGGTCTGTATTACATGACCCGCGACAAAATCAACGGCTTGGGCGAAGGCAGCCTGTTTGCCGATGTTAAAGAAGTACACCGTGCCTACCACACCAAACAAGTTGAATTGGGTACGAAAATTACCGTGCGTCTGCGCGAATGGGTGAAAAATGAAGCGGGTGAATTCGAACCTGTCGTTAACCGTTACGAAACCACTGTCGGCCGTGCATTGTTGAGCGAAATCCTGCCGAAGGGCCTGCCGTTCGAATACATCAACAAGGCACTGAAGAAAAAAGAAATTTCCAAGCTGATTAACGCATCATTCCGCCTATGCGGTTTGCGCGATACGGTTATTTTCGCCGACCACTTGATGTATACCGGTTTCGGATTTGCAGCCAAAGGCGGTATTTCCATCTGTGTGGACGACATGGAAATTCCGAAAGAGAAGCCGAATTGTTGACGAAGCGCAAGCCGAAGTGAAAGAAATCGAAAACCAATACCGTCAAGGCTTGGTCACCAACGGCGAACGTTACAACAAAGTGGTCGATATTTGGGGTCGCGCCGGCGATAAAATCGCTAAAGCGATGATGGACAACCTGTCTAACAGAAAGTCATCGACCGTGACGGCAACGAAGTGGAGCAAGAGTCGTTTAACTCCATCTACATGATGGCCGACTCCGGTGCCCGTGGTTCTGCGGCGCAGATTAAACAGCTCTCCGGTATGCGCGGCTGATGGCAAAACCTGACGGCTCGATTATCGAAACCCCGATTACGTCGAACTTCCGCGAAGGCCTGTCGGTATTGCAATACTTTATTGCAACCCACGGCGCGTAAGGTTTTGGCCGATACCGCTTTGAAAAACCGCCAACTCTGGTTACCTGACCCGCCGTTTGGTGGACGTTACCCAAGACTTGGTGGTGGTTGAGGACGATTGCGGCACATCAGACGGCTTCATCATGAAAGCCGTGGTACAAGGCGGCGATGTGATTGAAGCATTGCGCGACCGTATTTTTGGGACGCGTGGCCGCACAAGATATCGTTGATCCTTCTACCAACGAAACACTGGTGGAAGCCGGAACCCCGCTGACCGAACAACTAGTGGACATCATCGACAACTCCGGCGTGGATGAAGTGAGAATCCGCACCCCGATTACCTGTAAAACCCGTTACGGCCTGTGTTCGAAATGTTACGGCCGTGACTTGGCTCGCGGTAAATTGGTCAATGCGGGCGAAGCCGTCGGTGTCATTGCGGCGCAATCGATCGGCGAACCGGGTACCCAGCTGACCATGCGTACCTTCCACATCGGTGGTGCGGCTTCCCGTGCGGCGGCAGCGAGCCACGTGGAAGCGAAATCAACGGTACGGTGCGCTTTAACAGCCAAATGCGTTATGTGGCAAACAATAAGGGCGAGCTGATCGTTATCGGACGTTCTTCCGAAGTCGTGATTCACGACGAAATCGGCCGCGAACGCGAACGCCACAAAGTACCTTACGGCGCCACCTTGCTGGTACAGGACGGTTCGACCATCAAAGCGGGCGCAACCCTTGCTACTTGGGATCCGCATACCCGTCCGATGATTACCGAGCATGCCGGCCTTGTGAAGTTTGAAAACGTGGAAGAAGGTGTAACCGTTGCCAAACAAAACCGACGAAATCACCGGCTTGTCCACTTTGGTGGTGATTGACGGCAAACGCCGCTCTTCCAGCACCAGCAAAGCTGCTGCGTCCGACGGTGAAACTGCTCGACGAAAAAGCGGCGAAGAAGTCAAAATCCCGGGCACGAAACCCCCGTTTCCATGGCCTTCCCGGTTAGCGCGAGTGATTACCGTACGCGAAGGACAGGAAATTGGCAAAGGCGACGTATTGGCGCGTATCCCGCAGGCTTCGTCAAAACACGCGACATTACCGGCGGTCTGCCGCGCGTGGCCGGGTGTTTGAAGCGCCGCATCGAAAGATGCCGGCATGCTGGCCGAAGTAACCGATACCGTGTCGTTCGGTAAAGAGACCAAAGGCAAACAACGCCTCATCATTACCGATGTGGACGGCATAGCCTACGAAACCCTGATTTCCAAAGAGAAACAGATCCTGGTGCACGACGGCCAAGTCGTAAACCGTGGCGAGAAACCATCGTGAGACGGTTCGGTTGATCCGCACGACATCCTGCGTTTGAAAGGCATCGAAGAACTGCGCGCTATATTGTTCAAGAGGTGCAGGAAGTTTACCGACTGCAAGGCGTGAAGATTTTCCGACAAACACATCGAAGTCATCATCCGTCAGATGTTGCGCCGCGTGAACATTGTCGATCGGGCGGAAACCCGCTTCATCACCGGCGAACAGGTAGAACGCGCCGAAGTGATGGCGGGATGAGACAAACATTGGCCGACGGCAAGACCGGCGCGCTTTGAAAAATATCCTGCTGGGTATTACCAAAGCCTCTTTGTCAACCGACAGCTTTATTTCGCCGCATCGTTCCAAGAAACGACCCGCGTTCTGACCGAAGCCGCCATTATGGGCAAACAAGAGTTGCGCGGTCTGAAAGAGAACGTAATCGTAGGTCGTCTGATCCACGCTGCTGGTTTGACTTAATACCGCAGCCGCCGCCAGCAATGGCAGGAGGCGAGCAAGAAGCTTGGAAATCGAAGCAATAGATGAATAACCGTAGGATGTTTGTTTAAGAGAAACCGCAAGGAATATCACTGTGGTTTTTCAGACGACCGTGTGGATTGTCAGTGTCGTTATGAAAGTACGGTAGGAAGGGTGGCTTTAAGAGTTGCAAACCGATTTAGTTGATAAAGGTCGTTCGAACAAAGAGTGCGTATCGTTTGATTTTTATCCATTTCAGACGACCAAGGCTAAATAGTTCTTAGTAAATAAAATGACCTTTGCAGATCTCCAAAACCCCTAAATTCCATCAAGACATTTAGATTTCGAGCACCTTCTTCCGCAAACCGCAGCTGCTATGATTGCCAAACACATCGACCGCTTCCCACCATTGAAGTTGATCGTGATTGATTGGCAACCGATCGAACACCTGAATCGTCAAAACCCGTTACCTCCGAGACCACCGCGGTCCCGCCTATTCCTGTTGTCCATGTTCAAAGCCGTCCTGCTCGGACAATGGCACAGCCTCTCCGATCCCGAACTCGAACACAGCCTCATCACCCGCATCGATTTCAACTGTTTTTGCCGTTTTGACGAACTGAGCATCCCCGATTACAGCACCTATGCCGCTACTGCACCGGCGGCGCAAGACGACACCCTGTCCGAATTGCTGGAACTGATTAACCGCCAACTGACCGAAAAACCTAAAATAGAGAAAGCATCCGCCGCCGTCATTGACGCCACCATTATTCAAATCGGCAGAGCAAACAGCGTCAGGCCATAGAAGTCGATGAAGAAGGATGTCAGCGGCCAAAACCACACTGAGTAAGGACAGCGATGCCCGCTGGACAAAGAAAAACGGTTTATACAGACCAAGTACAACATACCCGTACCGATGAGGAAGGCTATATCGAGAAACTGCACATCACCCCCGCCAATACCCATGAGTGCAACCACCTGTTGCCTTTGTTGGAGGGCATTGCGGAAGATACGACCGTTCATGCTGATAAAGGCTACGACAGTGGAAACCGGCAACACCT
>BNJV01000772.1_pt1 | contig 59200 bp, 77 predicted proteins | sample 8540591 | NCBI WGS metagenome assembly BNJV01 (sample SAMD00202457, study PRJDB9452) | human saliva metagenome | host: Homo sapiens | reverse complement strand
GAAGAAGATGACGTGCAGCACGGGGACAATGAGACCACATGCTGAAGCATCCCGACGATGACCGCGCTGCGGCTGCCATGATCGGGGCATGAGCTCCGCCCCGACCCTCATTCCTCCCCCAGTCCTGTCCTCCGATGCGTACTGGCTGGCGAGCATCGTGCGCCTGGAGCCGCTGACGCCCGAGCACGTTCCCGGGACTGCAACAGGCCGCCGAGGCAGCCGCGACCAGCCCATTCGCCACGGTTCCGGCGCCGGAGACGGTCGAGGACTACGTGGCTCGCAGTCTGGCTCGTCGGGATACGGGCACCTACGCGCCTTTCGCGCAGGTGGAGGTCACCACTGGTCGCGTCGTCGGGCACACCGCGTACCTGACGCCGCGGTGGATGCCGGACGGGCGGCTCTTCGCCGTCGAGATCGGCTCCTCCTGGCTCTCGCCGGCGGTTCGCGGTACCGCCGTCAACCCGGCCGCCAAGCTCCTGCTGCTCACGCAGGCTTTTGAGGAGTGGGGCGTGGACCGCGTGGATATCAAGACCGATGCGCGTAACGAGGTGGCTCGCGGCGCGATCGCGGCGCTGGGCGCGACCTTCGAGGGGGTCCTGCGCGCCTGGCAGCCCTCGCTGGCACCCGGGTGAGGAGGGGCGCACGCGCGACACGGCCATGTTCGCCATCACCCCGACGCAGTGGCCTGGGTCAGGACCCGTCTGGTGGAGCGCATCGAGAGGCGCTCCACGTCGTCGAAAGGATGAGAGGAATGACTGAGCTGCGTGATCCGGCTGAGGTCTTCGCCGCGGAGATCGGCTGGCAGCCAGCGCTGGAGCGCACCGACCTGCTCGCCGAGCCCGTGGCCGCGGCGCTGCGGGCGCTGGAGCTTCCTCCCCGACGGTGCGGACCTGGCCCGCCAGGCACAGGTGGTCCCCATCGACCCGCAGCACTCCGACACCGACGCCCTCAACGCCCACTACGCCCTGGACCCCGAGGCGACCGGGAACTGCGTGCTCGTGGCCGGCAAGCGCACCGGCGAGGAGCGCATCGCCGCCTGCGTCGTGCGGGCGCCCGACTTCGCCGACGTCAACCACGTCGTCAAGAAGCGCATCGACGTGCGCAGGCCTCGTTCCTGCCGGTGGAGCGGGCCGTGGAGATGAGCGGCATGGAGTACGGCGGGATCACGCCGGTCGGCCTGCCCGAGGACTGGAGGCTCTTCATCGACGGCGCTGTGGCGGACCGTGCCACGGTGCTCATCGGCTCGGGCGTGCGTCACTCCAAGATCCTCGTTCCTGGGGCGCTGCTGGTGGCGCTGCCGGGGCCGAGCGCGTCGAGAACCTGGGCGTGCGCCCCGCCTGAGCAGGTCATTCAGACCGTCCAGGCGAGGCCCGGCCTCAGGTCTCAGCCCAGGGAGTCCAGGACGATGTTGAGTCCCTCGCTCATGGTGGGGTGGGTGATGACGGCATCGCGCACCTGCTGCCACGTCAGGCCACCCAGCATCGCCATCTGGATGCTGGTGACGACCTCGCTGGCCTCGGCGCCGATGATGGCGGCGCCCAGGATGAGGTCGGTGCGGGCGTCGATGACGACCTTGAAGAAGCCCTCGGTGCGGCCCAGGGTCTTGGCGCGAGGGACGGCCGCCGTCGGGGGTCTTGGCGACGCGCACCTCGTAGCCGGCCTGGCGGGCCTCGGCCTCGGTCAGGCCCACGTGCCCGAGCTCGGGCGTGGTGAAGACGGCCCACGGGATGAGGCGCCCGGTGGTGGAGGCCTCCTTACCGGCGAAGAGGTCGCGCAGGACGCGGAAGTCGTTCCAGGAGGCGTGGGTGAACTGGGGCGTGCCGGCCACGTCACCGGCGGCGTAGACGTTCTCGGCGCAGTGGTGCGCAGGTGGTCGTCGACGCGCACGAAGCCGCGCTCGGTCAGCTCCACGCCCGTAGCCTCCAGGCCGAGACCGGCGGTGACGGGGGTGCGCCCCAGGGCGACGAGCAGGTGGGAGCCGGTCGCCTCGCGCCCGTCAGCGGTGGTGACGACGATGCCCCGCCCGTCGGCCGCAGCGCTGACCTTCGAGGCGCGCGCACCGGTCAGGACCGTGACGCCCAGGGCCTCCAGGCCGGCGGTCACCTCGGCGGCGACGTCGTCGTCCTCACGGTCCAGGATGTGCTGACCCGGCGTGGACGATGGTGACCGGCACGCCGAGGAGCCCCATGAGGGAGGCCATCTCGACACCGATGACGCCGCCGCCCAGGACCACGAGCCCAGTGGGCAGCTCGGGCAGGGTGAGCAGGTCCTCGCTGGTCCAGTAACGCACGTCGGCCAGGCCCTCGATCGGGGGGACCGACGGCGTCGTGCCGGTGTTGATGAGGACCTTGGCGCCGCGTACGCGCCGCAGGCCACCGTCGTTCAGGGTGATCTCGACGGTGCGCTCCCCCACGAAGTGGGCGGTGCCCCTGACGAAGTCCATCCCGGAGGCGGGGAACATCTTCTCGTGGGCCGCCACCATGCCGCCCACGACGGCCTCCTTGCGGGCGCGGAAGGAGGCCAGGTCGATGCGGGCCTGGGTCAGGGCGTCGGTGCCGCCGTCCTGCTCGGGCAGGGTGACGCCATAGGCACCTGAGCCCTGGACCTCATGGAGGACCCGTGCGGCGGAGATGAGGGTCTTGGTGGGGATGCAGGCGACGTTGATGCAGGTGCCGCCCACCTTGTCCCGCTCCACCATGACGACCTTGTCACCGGCCTTGGCGCGCAGCATCGCCAGGGACTTGCCGGCCTTCCCCCCTCCGACGACGAGCAGGTCGACATCCTCGACCGGGACGTCTGCCTGGCTGGTCGAGTCGCTGTTGACAGTGGACTGGGACATGGGTGCGCATCTCCTTCGGCGGTTGCCGGTCGGTACGGACGGAACGCCAGGGCAACGGGGAGCGAGGGGGCTCTATTCCAAGGTGGCTGCAGAGTCCTTAGCAGATCACCGCCTACGCCTGGGGAAGCTCACGCAGCCGTCACCCTTCCCAGTAGGGTCATTGAGGTGACTTATCCTTTCATCCCCACTGATACGTGGCACCATCCTCCTATCCGCCCAGAGCAACCAGGGCCGCATCCAGAGAGTTGACAAGTGTGGCAAAACTCACGTCAATGGGTGCGTCCATGGCAAAGCCCCCGTGGACCTCGATATCCACGAAGCCGTGAAGTGACGCCCGGGTCATTCGCACCGCGTCAACCATTCGCTCATCCGGGATGCGATAGCCGGCCAGCGCCGCAGTGACGACGTCAACCGTGCGTCGGGCTGCGGATGAACGTATCGGGCTCAGGCTCCCATCTGATGTCCCACGGGGACCTGGGTCATCGGATAGAGCCCGGGGTGCTCGTGGGCGAAGCCACGGTAGGCCTCAGCAAGGGCACTCAGGGCGTCACGTCCGGCCAGCCCCATGACGGAGGCCGCCAGGCGGTCGGCGAGCTCTTCCACCGCCCGCACGGAGACTCCCCGGACCAGATCGTCCATGCCTGCAACGTGCTTGTACAGGCTCGGCGGCGCGACTCGAGATCGGCGGCCAGACGACTCAGGGACAGTGCCTCAAGACCATGCTCGTCAACGATCTGCGCCGCCCGCCCCACCACACGCTCGACACTCAGTCCTGCTCTGGGCATCTCCTCTCCTCAACCTCTCCCCGCCGGCCTCGACCCGGCGTTGCCCTGCGACGATACGCCGAGCGAAGTCGACCACACGCGGCCCGACGACGTCGGAGCGCTCCAGCATCAGGGGCGTGCCCTGCGTCGGGAACCATCATGACCTCTCCCGACCCTTCACCAACGGCACGAGCCGCCCAGGAGGCCTCGGCCATGGGGTCCTTCCAGTCGGGATCCTTCTGTCCCATGACCACGAGGGCGGGACAGTCCACCTTGTCCAGCCAGGGGTGACGACGCGGTGGTCGGTGCGAGTCGTGGCCCAGAAGGCGCGCCAGCGCCCCGGGCGGCGCAGCAGGTCCACCAGGCTCGCGGCTCGCTGCCGAGCGTCAGGCAGTCCCGGCCACAGCCTGGCCGAGTAGCTGTTCCACACAGCAGGACCCCAAGGGCGCATCAGCGCGATCCCAAGCATGGTGCGCTGCACGAGAGTCTTGACTCGACTCTGCGGCCCACGCAGAAAGGGGCAGACGAGGACGAGCCCGCGCACCAGGTCGGGGCGGCGCCCGGCTGCGATCACCGCAGCGGCCCCGGACATGGAGGCTCCCTACGACGACGGCGGGAGCCGGCGTCGAGAGCCTCGATCAGGGCAATGAGGTCGGATGCTGTGGCCTCGTCACCATAGGCGGTGAAGGTCGCCGAGCTGTCCCCGTGACCGCGCAGGTCCGCAGTGACAACGCGAAGCCCGCCTCGTTCAGGGACTGCGCCAGCGGTGCGTAGACATCCCGCACGTCCCCCATGGCCGGTGAGCAGACGACGAGCGGCCGACTCGCTGCAGCCGATCCAGCACCTGTACCGACAGGCTCATGCACTCGTAGGCGATGGTGCCGCCCGGCACTCCAAGTTGGCTAATAGTCATAGCCACAGTTACTGACATTCGCACCCGAGGGCAAGCAGACTCCTTGCACAGCCGTTCAAGATCAAGAACGGTGCACTCGAGACCTCATCGAGCACTGCACGAGCACGCTCTCAACACACCAACCAGCCCTGAGGTCACCAAGTTGACCAATTGGCGAGAGACAACTGCGACAATTGCGCGGGTCGAGGCCTGCAGCCGGTCGAGGTGCCCTCAACGATGACGACGATGAAACGGTCGTCGACCGCCCCTGATCATGCCCACGAAGAACCTGGTTCCATAGCCGACGAGAGTCGGGGTACATCTTGAAATACACCACGAAAGCAGTCCGAGAAAGAGTGGCGTGACCTCGTGCCGCGATAAGGAATCCCATGAGCGACACCTGAGACTTCTGAGTTACTCGCCTCTCACGACAACCCCGACCAACTTACAGCTCTGAAGGACCCTATGTTCGACGACTCTGGGTGAGTCGCATTTTTCAGCACTGGCAGCACAAACCTGCCTTTGAAGGGCGCAGAATAGGTCACACAGACACTGCAGAAGAGTAGACCACCCGCAAGAGATGACAAAAGCTGATCATATTTCCGCATCGAGAGGCCGCGAAAAAGAATTTCGCCCGAGACGGAGCTAGCATAATCTGGACAGTGTCGGCAGATCAGCCCCCTCAACACTCAATCTAATCTGTTTCACGCGACGATCCTCCAGCGCAGGCGCCACTTCAACGAGACCTCGATCAGTTAGAGAAGCTACAACAGGGACGATGTTGTGAGGATCGACTTCAACGTGGATCGCAAGATCTCGCTGTCGAGACCGTCGCCCGTCAGCAAGAGTCTGCAGAATCGCGAACTCAGCCTGGAGTGAGCCCAACATCCGCAAGCGAAAGCGCCCACTCCTTCTCAACCATACCCCCAATCGCGAGATCAGGAACCCGGCCCTTCACGAAAAACTGACAAGCGACGAACGGCTCGATGTGGTAGACATGTTTCATGTCTACCACGATCAGACACTCACGACGTCACCTCGACGACCGCACCTTCCGTATCCTTCGCGCTGGAGACCCTTGCGCGCCCACTATAATTTTTCTGTCACGGGTGGCCGCAGGACGGCACAGCCTGGAAAGACATTCTCCTTCTGGCCGCTCACGACTATCAATGTATAGCAGTGGACCTACCTGCATCGGCGCTTCAAAAACAACAGGACCCTGTGGCGGTAAGGTCGTGCTGGCACGACAGATCCACGACCTCCTCGAATACCTAGGCCTGGAGAATGCCGCTATGGTCGGTCACGACGTTGGAGGCATGATCACCTTCTCCTATCTACGAGAGTTCGGAGACCTGACCAAAGCCGTCATCATGAACACAGTGATTCCTGGCATCGCACCATGGGATGATGTCATCAGAATTTCCCTAGTTATGGCATTTCGCCTTTCACTCCATCCCAGACCTACCAGAGCAGATCGCCGTAAATAATCTGCCAGCATACTTCGACTACTTTTTACGACACACGAGCGCCACCCCAAAGAGAATCAGCAGAGTCTCACGCAGACAGTTCGTCTCTTCCTACCAGTCCCCTGACTCTTTGCGCCATGGGATTCGAATTCTACCGATCACTTTGGGACGATGCCGAAGAGAACGCAACACCAAGTGATGCGATCAACATTCCATTACTTTATTTACGAGGCAATCAAGAACACGGGACATCAACACCTACATTGCCGGTTTCAAACAAGCAGGGTTGACCAATATTCAAAGTGCCCTCGTACCTGGATCAGGACATTTCACCTTACAGGAAAAATCCTGCAGATACCTGGAGTGCTATCCGAAAGCTCACTCTACGGGTAGAAGCGCAATGCGTCTCATATCCTTATTCACCCCGAGCAAGGCTGCACAGCACTGTCACTGCAGGATGCCGCCGTGACGGAAGTAGTCGGCCTCGCCGGGGTATCGATGCGCCGACGGCGTCGAAGGAGATCGCCGAGCCGTCGGCCCTCTGCGCCCTGACCGCGACGGTGCGCGGGGTGGTGCCCTCGTTGAGCGCCGTCAGGCTCGTGATGGAAGATCTCGGTGCCGTCAGGCCCAGGAGTCGGCGCTCTGACCCTCCGGGAACTGGAGGGACCACACCCATGCCGATGAGGTTGGAGCGATGGATGCGCTCGAGGACTCGGCGATCACGGCCTTGACACCCAGCAGGGGCCGTGCCCTTGGCGCCAGTCGCGTGAGGATCCTGAGCCGTACTCCTTGCCGCCCAGGACCACCAGCGGGATGCCGGCGGCCTGGTAGAGCCTGGGAGGCGTCGAAGATCGACTCCTGCTCGCCCGGTGAGGAGGTTGCGGGTGTAGCCGCCCTCGACGCCGTCAGAGCAACCGGTTGCGCAGGCGGATGTTGGCGAAGGTGCCACGGATCGCGACCTCGTGATTACCGCGGCGCGAGCCGTAGGAGTTGAAAGTCCGCACGGGCCACTCCGTGCTCGGCGGTGGCGGCCGGCCGGGGAGTCGGCCTTGATGGCGCCGGCCGGGGAGATGTGGTCGGTCGTCACCGAGTCACCCAGCAGCGCGAGCACCCAGGCGCCCTCGATGTCACTGACCGGGGTGAGCTCCATGGTCAGCCCCTCGAAGAAGGGGCCTTGCGCACGTAGGTGGACTCCTCCTTCCAGGCGAAGGTGTCCCCTCAGGGGTGTCCAGGCCCTGCCAGCGCTCGTCACCGGCGTAGACATCAGCGTAGTCGCGCGTGTACATCTCCCGGTCGATGGTGGCGTCGATGACGGCCTGGACCTCAGTGGGGTCGGGGCCGGATGTCGGACAGGAAGACGTCACGGCCCTCGGGGTCCCGCGCCCAGCGGCTCGGTGGCGAAGTCGATGTCCATGGTCCCGGCCAGGGCGTAGGCGATGACCAGCGGCGGGAGGCCAGGTGAGTTCATCTTGACATCGGGGTTGATGCGCCCCTCGAAGTTGCGGTTGCCCGAGAGCACCGAGACCACCGCGAGGTCGGCGTCGTTGACCGCCTGGGAGACCTCAGCCGGCAGGGGGCCCGGGTTGCCGATGCAGGTGGCGCAGCCGTAGCCGACGACGTTGAAGCCCAGCTCGTTGAGGGCAGGGCCACAGGCCAACCTTCTCGTAGTAGTCGGTGACAACCTGGCTGCACGGGGCGGTGGAGGTCTTCACCCAGGGAAGCTTGGAGCGCAGTCCCCGCGCCACGGCGTTGCAGGCCAGCAGTCCGGCCGCCATCATCACCGAGGATTGGATGTGTTGGTGCACGACGTGATCGAGGCGATGGCGACGTGCCCGTGGTCGAGCTCGGTGACGGTGCCGTCGGCCGATGGTCACCGGCGTCGGCTTGGAGGGCTGGGAGGCGTAGGGTGGGCAGGGACCTCCTGGAAGGACTCCTTGGCCCCAGACAGAACGATGCGGTCCCTGGGGGCGCTTGGGGCCGGCGATCGAGGGACCACCGTGGACAGGTCCAGCTCGAGGTACTCAGAGTAGACGGGCTCGCGGGACGGGTCGTGCCACATGCCCTGGGCCTTGGTGTGAGCCTCCACGAGGCGACCCGTTCCTCGGAGCGGCCCGGTCAGGCGCAGGTAGTCCAGGGTGACGTCATCGATCAGGGAAGATCGCGGCGGTGGAGCCGAACTCAGGGCTCATCGTTGCCGATGAGTGGCACGGTTGCCAGCGGCACCTCGGCGACGCCCTCGCCGTAGAACTCGACGAACTTGCCCACCACCCCGTGGGTGCGCAGCATCTCGGTGATGGTCAGGACCACGTCGGTGGCGGTGGCGCCGGCGGGGATGGCTCCGGAGAGCTTGAAACCCACGACCTTGGGGATGAGCATGGACACGGGCTGGCCCAGCATGGCGGCCTCGGCCTCGATGCCGCCCACGCCCCAGCCAGGACGCCCAGGCCGTTGACCATAGTGGTGTGGGGTCGGTGCCCACGCAGGGTGTCGGGGTAGGCCTGGGTGACGCCGTCGGCCCCTCGTGGGTGAAGACGATGCGGGCCAGGTACTCGATGTTGACCTGGTGGACGATACCGGTGCCCGGCGGGACGACGCGGAAGTTGGACAGTGCTCCCTGTCCCCAGCGCAGGAACTGGTAGCGCTCGGCGTTGCGCTCGTACTCGCGCTCCTTGTTGCGCTCCAGGGAGCCGGGAAGGCCGAAGGAGTCGATCTGCACGGAGTGGTCGATGACCATTTCGGCGGGGTTGAGGGGGTTGATGACCTCTGGGTCGCCGCCGAGGTCGGCGACCGCCTCACGCATGGTGGCCAGGTCGACGATGCAGGGAACACCGGTGAAGTCCTGCATGACGACGCGAGCCGGGGTGAACTGGATCTCCGTGCCCGGATCAGCGATGGGATCCCAGGAGGCCAGGGCGCGCACATGGTTGGCGGTGATGTTGGCGCCGTCCTCGGTACGCAGCAGGTTCTCGGCCAGCACCTTGAGGCTGTAGGGCAGCCGTTCCAGGCCGGGAACGGCGTCAAGGCGGTAGATCTCGTAGTCGCGGCCGTCGACGTCAAGGGTGCTGCGCGAGGCAAAGGTGTTGAGGCTGGTCACCGGGGCTCACTTCCAGTTGTCGTACCGAACCGCCCTGCTGCACCGTCGCACACGACCAGTGACGTGGTCATGCAAGGACGGCGCGGACGGGGGGATGCTCCGGTGCGGACCGTAGCCCACGGCGTGTCATCCGTTGTCAACACGTGGGGATGCCTGGCCCCAAACCTGAAGGCCGGGGCAGGTGCTGGCGCGGCAATTAGGCAAGGCCCGACGCACGCAACGGGGGCGGATCCCTCGATCGGCCGCGCGGGCCCGAGGAGTGTGCACACCCCAGGCATCGGATCGGTAAATATACCAATACGGCAACGCAATGGTTACAAAACGTGCACTGTACGCCCATCATTAAGGTCAACAACATAGGATCTCGTTGATTTCCTGCACTTCCCCACAACTCAGGAATGTCCCCCATGAATGACGGAGATAAAGAATGCACTTACAGCACCTCTCTGTGCGTCGCAAGCACGTGGCGACTCTGCTCGCCGGCGTACTGCTGATCGCACTGGGTAGCTTTGCCGCGCTGGTAGCGCCTCGTGCGAGCGCGGATCAGAATACCGGGGTGAAGGTTTCCTTCAGTCCTCTCATCCTCGCCGACAAGGATGGTACGGAGTATCCGGGTAAGACTGCGCACCTCGAGGACCCGGTTCGCATGAAGTTCGCCTGGGACGCATCTACCGCCAATCCGCAGCCGGGAGAGTCCTTCAGCATCGGCCTTCCGGCGGAGTACCGGTACCGTGAGATCGGTCGACGAGACGATCTTGATTCTCGGGAACGGCACCAAGGTGGGCGACTGCGTCACGACCTACTGAGACCCTCACCTGCCTTCAACGCCGCGATCAGTGCTGCCACCGAGCTCAAGGGATCGGGCAACCAGATGATCGTGGCCCAGAAGGTGACCCAGGACAACAAGACCACCTTCAACGCCAACGGCACCGATGTTGAGGTCTTCCACCCCAACAATGAGCGGATTCTACCTATCGCCTGGGTTGAGAAGGACGCTTGGCAAGTACGCCAACTCCCTCAAGCGCGACTCCAGCGCTCTGACCTGGCACATCCAGTTCAGTGGTACGACCATCGCCAAGCACCTGGGAGTAGAGGCGGGCAGCGTCAACAGCGTCACCTTCAACGACGTCTCCGGGGGCGGGCAGAAGCTCAACTCGGATCTCGGCTCCTGGTACGTGCGGGTCAACCCCGAGGAGTACGGCGGTGGCGCCGACGGCTACTTCGACGTCGCCAAGGCCGATGGCACAGCCATGAACACCGACCACGGAGCGTTCGCCCTGAAGCCGACCATCAACGCTGACGGAACCACTGCGTCCATCACCCTGTCCCGTACGGACGGCAATTTCGCCAAGAACGCGAACTACGAGATCGTTTACCAGTCCCTGGCCGATGGCGGCAAGATCGTCCCGGGTCTCGTCTACACCAACAGCGCCACCCTGAACGGCGGTAAGAACACCACGGTGTCCGCACAGATGGCCTACAAGGACCCGATCTCCTACGACGTGCAGCTGACACAGGGATTCGGCTCCTTCGGGGTCAAGAAGTACGTCACCGGCGCACACCAGAATGACGTCTCCGCGGACACCAAGGTCCGTGTGAACGTCTCCTACGAGCTTCCCAACGGCACGACCGAGGCCGACTACCCGACCTGGGCCAACAAGCCGACGTCGAACCCCTACACCGTCGAGGTGGCTGTGGGGCAGCAGCAGGCCTCCGACACCCTGCGCGAGTTCCCCCAAGGAACCAAGGTCACACTGACGGAGGACACGTCCGCAGGCCCTTCCCAGGAGCCCTTGGTTGGGGAAGCCAGACCTTCTCCGTCAACGGCACCGAGACGCAGGACACCGCGACGTTCTCGGTCGACTCCTCCGTGCAGGCCGTGGGCCTGTACAACGATGTCATTCAGAAGACGGGCTCCTTCTCCGTCTCGAAGAAGGTCGAGGGAGCAACAAGGAGACTTTCTCCAAGGAGACTTTCCGGATCGACTACACGTGTGAGAACGACTCAAGGGGACCCCTTGACGTGAAGGGCGACGGCATCGCCGTCGACGGCCCGTCGCTACCGGTGGGCACCAAGTGCGTCGTCACCGAGAAGGAGAAGCTGGCTGACGGCGGCGCCGAGCGCCAGGGCTACACGGTCGACACCAAGGTCGACAACGGGTCCTTCACGATCAAGGAGGGCCTGCCAGCGCCACCCTTGTCACGGTGACCAACACCTACTCGAGGTCCCAGAAGCCCACGCCGACGCCGACCCCCACCGAGGCCCACGCCGACGCCGACCCCACCGAGGACCCTGCCGACCCGACCCCCACCGAGGAACCCCACGCCGACGCCGGCCCCCACCGAGGGACCCCGCACCAGCGCACGCCCTCCCCACCGAGGAGCACCCGTACGCCCGAGCGCGTCAGCCCAGCACGCCATCGGGCGATGGCGGCAACAACCTGGCAGTACTGGCGCCAACGCCGTGCCGGTGGTCGCGGCCGTGCCGCCCTCCCTGGCAACGGGATACATGATCCTGGCCGCTCGTCGTCGCGCATCCTGATCGGCCCACCGGCTGACAAGGCTCCTTCCCGGGAGCATAGATGGGCCCCAGTCCTCACGGACTGGGGCCCATCATCATCCTCAGGCTCTGTCGAGCACCGCGATCGTCTCGAAGTGGTGCGTGTGCGGGGAACATGTCCACGCACTCAGGGAGCCCAACTCGTAGCCGGCACGCAGGAGGGTTGCCAGGGTCCCTGGCCAGGGCCGCCGGGTCGCAGGCCACCAGAACGATCCGCTCGGCTCCGAGGCGGCGGCGGCCTCGATGACCTCGCGGCCGGCCCCCTGCCGCGGAGGGTCGAGGACGACGACGTCGGGGCGGGCTCCGGTGAAGGAGCCGGCGAGCTCGCGCACCGAGCGAGAACTCACGCGGCCGGCGGCCAGGGCGAGCAGCAGGGGTGGTCGTGCAGGGTACGGCGGGGGTCACGAACGGCCTGCTCATTGCCCTCCAGGAGAGGGACCTGGCCGCTGGTGCCCTACAGGGCGGCCAGGGCAGGGTGAACAGGCCGGCCCCTGAGTAGAGCTCCAGGACGCGGCTGCCCTCGGCGCGGTCGAGATCCTCCCCAGAGCGGCGCGTACGACGCGCTCGACCAGAACCTGGGGCGCATCGACGTGCACCTGCCGAAGCCCTCGGCGTGCACGGAGTAGGGTCAGCCGTCCCAGCCCCAGGGCCGGAGGCGTCCACGACCTCCTGGACGCGGCGTCGCCCGGTGCTGCGTGCCTGGGCGGTCAGGAGCCGGTCGTCCGAGCAGGACGACGGGCTCACCGCCGCTGGGAGCGATGGCCTCGATACGCATGCCGGGCCGGTAATGGGCACGCCAGCGGGAGCGCTCCAGCAGGCCGATCTCGGTGATGGCGGGCACGGCCAGGGGCAGGCGGTGAAGGGGCAGGACCGTCCCGGAGCGGAAGGCGTGCATGCCGGGCTCGCCGTCGTCGGTGACCGTCAGGCTCACGCGGGTGCGGGTGGCGGTTCCGGCCAGGGCGCGCCTGCGGGAGCTGGTGGATGCCTGGGCGGCGACGTCGGTGGGCATCGGCTCGATCGGCACAGCGGCCCCGGCGGAGGCCTCGGGCAGGGAGGCGACGGCGTCGGCCACCTCCTGCCCGCCGATCCGGCGCAGGCAGTCGGCGGACCCAGCGCTTCCAGGTGCGCTGGGCGTCCAGGGCGACGTGGGCGAGCTCTCCCCCGCCCACGCCCGCGGGGCCGGCCTCGGGCCAGACGGACTCGACGCGGTCAGGGGAGGCCTGGAGGATCTCGACGGCGTCGGCCCGCCAGGTCCGCGATGTCATCTCGGTCAGGCGGGCCCGCACCGTCTCACCGGGCAGGGCGTGGCGCACGAAGACGACACGGCCGGCCGGGTCGTCCACGGGCCGGGCCACGCAGTGCCCGCCGTGCGCCGGGGACCCCACTGCCAAGATGAGCTCCTGGGGCCGCCCGCGGTCGAGGAAAGGGCTGATCGCTGGACTGCGAGGTCATCGGGTCTCCTGGTGGTCTGTGCCGACGCCACCGGTCATCGGTAGCTGCTGAGGTGGCTGAGGGTGATCGTCGACGTGGCGGCGCATGGCGACGTCGGCGTCGAGGATGCCTTCGGCGGTGCGTGCACGCACGCCGTGGTGGAAGTGCCGCTGGCCGGGAAGGCCCAGCTGCCAGGGCACGGAGGCGACGACGACGCCGGGGGTGAACAGCAGGACGGTCTTGAGGCGCAGGGCGGTCTGGTTGTGGAGGATCTGCTCCCACCAGTGGCGCACGATGTACTCGGGCAGGAAGACGACCACGAGGTCCCGGGGGGACTCTCGGCGCACCGAGCGCACATAGTTGATGACCGGGCGGGTGATGTCCCGTAGGGCGAGGTCCAGGACCGTCAGCGGCACTGCGATGTCGGCCTCCTCCCAGGCGTCCAGGAGATGCTCAGCGCTACCGTCACCGGTGTCTACGGTCAGGGCCTCCAGGGCGGTCGGGTGGGTCGACTGGGCGTAGGTCAGGGCCCGCAGCGTCGGCTGGTGGAGGCGTGAGGCCAGGACGATGGCGTGGACGTGGGCCGGCAGGACGCGCGCGTCGTGGAGGTCGGAGATGGCCACCTCCTCGCTGACTCGCCGGTAGTGGCGGCGGATCCGGTTCATCACCAGGTAGAGCAGCGCCACGATCGTCCAGGGTGATCCAGGCGCCCGCGGGTGAGCTTGGTGAGCAGGACGATGACCAGGACCGTCCGGTGCCCAGGACGCCGATGGCGTTGATGACCCGGGCGCGGTGCATGCGCGAGCGGGCCTGGAGTCAGTGGCGATGGTGAGCTCGCGCGTCCAGTGCGCACCATGCCCACCTGGGAGAGCGTGAAGGAGATGAAGACGCCCACGATGTAGAGCTGGATGAGGCGGGTCGTATTGGCCTCGAAGCCGATGAGGGAAGGCCACGGCCCCGCAGCCACAGGACGATGATGCCGTTGGAGAAGGCCAGGCGGTCACCGCGCTGGGAGAGCTGGCGGGGCAGGAACTCGTCGCGGGCCAGGACGCTGGCCAGGGACCGGGAAGCCGTTGAAGGCGGTGTTGGCGGCCAGGACCAGGATGAGGCCCGGTGACGGCGGCGACCAGGTAGAACATAGGCCGGAAGCCGGAGAAGACGGTGGCGGCGATCTGTCCGATCGCGGGATCCTGGTGGTAGCCGTCCCCCAACCGGGACACCGTTGCGCAGGAGCTGGTGGGCCGGGTCCTCCACCATGCGCACGCCGACGGCACCGGCCAGGTGGATGACGCTCATGAGGCATCAGGGTGGCGATGCCCGCCCAGGAGCAGCAGCGTGGTGGCCGCGTTGCGGGACTTGGGGACGCTGGAGCTGGGGACGCCGTTGGGAGATCGCCTCCACGCCGGTCAGGGCCGCGCAGCCTGAGAGAAGGCCCGCAGGACCAGGAACCCTCCCGGCCAGGCCGGTCAGGCCCTGCTCCCAGCCGGAGTGGGTGACGACCTCGAGGCCGGCCGACTCGGCCTGTCCGAGTGTCCCGGTCAACTCCTGGATGAGGCCGACAACGGCCATGATGCCGATGACGCCCATGTACAGGTAGGTGGGAATGGCGAAGGCCCGACCCGACTCGCGTGATCCGCGCATGTTGAGCACGGCCAGGACGGTGACGACGGCGACGGCGATCTCCACCTTGTGGGGGACCAGGGCGCGGGCAGGGCGGCAGCCAGGTAGGAGGTGCCCGGAGGAGACGGAGACCGCGACGGTCAGGACGTAGTCGCTCAGCAGGGGCCGAGGCCACCAGGAGGCCGGCGTGGGAGCCGAGGTTGGCCGAGACCACCTCGTAGTCTCCACCGCCTGACGGGTAGGCGTAGACGGTCTGACGGTAAGAGGCCACCACCACCACGAGAACCCCGACGACGGCCAGAGCGACCCACGACGACAACGACGTGGCGGCGACTCCGGCCACGGCCAGGGTGATGAGCACCTCATCAGGGAGCGTAGCCCGACGGAGGACAGGGCGTCCGAGGCGAATACCGGAAGGGCGATCCTCTTGGGCAGGAGCGTCTCGCCCAGGGCTCCGCTGGGGACGGGACGGCCAACGAGAAGCCGCTTGATGCGGTCTGCGAAGTCACGCACGTCTCCAGATGTTACGTCCGCGGCCTGACAACGAGTACCGTCGTCCTCGTGCACTTCGTCATCATGGGCTGTGGCCGCGTCGGAGCGTCCATGGCCGTTCAGCTCGACCGCATGGGGCACTCGGTGTCCGTCATCGACCGGTCCTCGGACTCCTTCCGCCGTCTGCCCTCGGACTTCAACGGCCGCAAGGTCAGGGGTCGGCTTCGACCGCGACGCCTTGGAGCAGGCCGGCATCGACGAGGCCTAGCGCCTTCGTCGCCGTGTCCAACGGGGACAACTCGAACATCGTCGCTGCGCGCGTGGCGGGAGAGCTTCGGCGTGGACAACGTCGTGGCCCGCATCTACGACTCGCGCCGAGCCGACGTCTACGAGCGCCTGGGCATCCCCACGGTGGCCACCGTGCGTCAGACAGCCGATCAGATGATGCGCCGGATCCTCCCGGCTCCAGCGCCCGCGAGCTCGAGGACCCCTCGGGCACGGTCGCCCTCATCCAGCCCAGTGCCTCCCCGCAGTGGGTGGGCACGACGATCAGGGCGCTCGAGGACCGCCTGGGGGTGCGCGTCGCCTGGATCTCGCGTGATGCCACCGCTCCCTGCTGCCCGGAGTCCGCCACCGTCATCCAGGAGCACGACCGCCTGCACCTGGCGGTGAGCACCGACCGCATCGGCCAGGTGCGCCGGGCGCTGTCCCACGCCCCGACCCAGGAGGCCCTGAGCCATGCAGATCGTGATTGCCGGAGCCGGATCGGTGGGCCGTTCCATCGCCCGCGAGCTCATCAGCCACGGCCACGAGGTCACACTCGTCGACCGCTCCGCCGAGGCCATGCGCATCGCCCTCGGTGCCGGAGGCCGACTGGCGGCTGGCGGACGCCTGCGACATCGAGGCGCTCGAGCGCGCCGGAGCCGAGACCTGCGACGTCATCGTGGCCGCCACCGGGTGACGACAAGGCCAACCTGGTCATCTCCCTGCTGGCCAAGACTGAGTACGGGGTGCCCCGCACCGTCGCCCAGGTCAACAACCCCAAGAGCGAGTGGCTCTTCGATGAGACCTGGGGGCGTGGACGTGGCCGTATCGACACCTCGCTTTCATGACGGCGCTGGTGGAGGAGGCCGTCAGCGTGGGCAGCCTGGTGAGCATCTTCCACTTCCACCAGTCTGGCGCCTCCATGCATGAGCTGACCCTGCCGGAGGACTCAGCCGGTCATCGGCGAGCTCGTCTCCGACATCGAGCTGCCGCCCACACGGTGCTGGCGCGATCCTGCGCGACTACCGACCCATCACGCCGGACCGCGACGAACGCTTCGAACGCGGGGACGAGCTCATCTTCCTCACAGCGCGCGAAGGAGAGTCCGGCCTGGAGGAGCTGCTCCTCATCTTCACATGACCATCAGCCGCTCTCACCGGCTCTGAGCCGGGGCCACTGCTCGGCACGGGTCAGTGCGGTCGGTGTCAGTGCCTTCCTCAGCCTGAGCGATCCGGTTGGGGGCGACCAGTAGCCAGATGAACCACAGGGTCAGGGCGTGCAGCGGCACGCCCAGGATGAGACGGGCGGCGCCCAGATAGGACACGGCGTGCTCACCCGCAAGGTAGAGGGCACCTCCACGATGAGCCCCAGGGCGAACATCAGCGTCAGGACCCAGGTGCCGGCGTGGTAGCGGCGCCTCACGTTGCGCAGGGCCGGTTCGGTGCGCCAGGCGGACAGGCGTGCAGCGGGATCGTCACCGGTCCCCTCAGACTCCTTCGACTCCCCGGACTCCCCCGGATCTGCGGGCTCATTGGCAACCCGGTGCCACAAGGTCATGAGGGCTCCCACGATCGGCCAGCCGATGAGCAGGGAGACCAGGCAGACGACCAGCCAGGCGGCGTTGATCATGAGGCCGGCGGCGTAGAAGTTGGAGGCCTCACCACTGCGCCAGGCCCACAGGGCCGAGATGAGGACCAGCACGATCCCACTCACGACCTGGGCCGGCGACTGTCGCTGCACCAAGCGGGCCACGAGGCCGACGGCGCTGACGGCCAGTGAGGCGGCCAGGGCTGCCGCCAGGGCGGTGGGCGCACCGCCATCACGAGGACGAACACGAGGGTGGGAACGACGGACTCGAGGATACCGCGCCAGCCGCCCACTGCGGCCATGGCGTCGAAACGCTCGGAGTCTATGGCGCCCAGACCCGTGCGGGTGGTATCAGCAGAACGGCCGCTCATTCGTCAGTCCTTCTTCCCCTGAGGTCGCTAGCGGTTGCTACTGCCCCGGTCCCAGCAGCTGGTACGCGGGGTTGTGGATCTGCTGGCGGTGGATGCCGTCAGCGACCCGGCCCTCGGCCAGCAGGTGGGCGCCCGGTTTGATGCCGGCGATACGCCGCCGGCCCCACCACACCAGATCAATGCTGCCGGTGCCATCGTAGAGCTGCCCGACGAGAATGGGCTTGTCCTGGCTGGAACGGTAGGTGACCGCCTGCAGAACACCTGAGACTCGGGCCCGTTGACGCGACGCCAAAGGGACCCGATCGGGTCAGTGCCCCGGCGGCTGGCGGAGCGCTCCTCGTCCTCTGCCTCCAGGTGCTCGCGGCTGGTGCGCGGCGACTTGGACAGCCGCCTCAGTCGGGCGGACGAGAGCCGGCATCTAACGCACTTCGGCGATGGTCGGGCCGGGGCCAGCGGGTCGATGCCGGGCAGGTCCTCGGCCTCGGGGCCGGCCACGGCTCCGGGCGCGTGCAGCGGCAGGATCTCCCTGGGAGGGCGGGCCTGGCCGTCGCGAACGACGACGACGCCGCGCAGCACCTCCCGCAGCGCCTGGGCAGACTGCTCGGAGGCGGCATGCCCCTGGAGGACACCTCGCAGGAACCAGCGGGGGCCGTCGATCCCCAGGAATCTGATCGTGCCGGTCGTCGTGGTGCCGTCAGGGCCTCGCATGGGCAGGTGGGCGACCAGCTCGGTGCCGTACTCCCGTAGCTCTCCTCATAGCGGGCACCGTTTCCGGCGACGCTCATCGGCGATGTCGCCTCGCAGCTCGTCCCATATGCCGGCGGTGCGCGGTGCGGCGAAGGCACGCAGCTCGAGCGCAGAGCCGCCCAGCGCGAGGACAACGGCGGTGACGGTACCGTCAGGGGCCTGCTCCATGCGCAGCTGCATCCCATCAACGGCCGGGATCTGCAGCGACCCCAGGTCGATGCGGGGCACGTCCTCCTGGTCGGCGGGCAGCTCGCTGAGGTCCCAGGGACCGGAGGCTAGGACTCGTCGGGGTCGTCGACGTCAGCCCCGGTGTCACGCTCGAGGGCGAAGCTCGTCGATATCAGTGGATGCGTCGTCACGGCGGCGCAGAACAGTCCATGGGGTTCTCCTGAGTTGTGATAGGAGCGTCAGCCGGCGCAGTCGGCGCACACCGGAAGACCGGTCGCCTCGTCGACGAAGGCCAGCTGACTGCGGTGGTGAACGAGGAAGCACTCGAGCAGGTGAACTCGTCCTCGAGCTGAGGGGAACGACATGAACGCTCAGCTCCTCACGGGACAGGTCCGCTCCGGGCAGCTCGAAGCCCTTCGCAGCCGCCTCGTTCTCGTCCTCCTCGATCGCGGCGGAGGACTGGTCCTTCTGCCGTGAGGTCAGCTCCTCGATGGAATCGGCCTCGGGCCTCGTCATCATTCTTGCGCGGGGCGTCGTAGTCGGTCGCCATGGCCTCGTCACTCTTTCTGTCGACGGCTCTCGGGTGACCTCCGGAAGGCGAGTCGAGTCGCGCACGCGTCACTGGCGTCGCGGCGACGATCAGTACATCCGTCCCGGAAGGCACGCGCACAATAGCACCGACAGGCGGCTCGTCAAGCCAAATCGCCCGACGAAAGAGCACAGTTCGCTTGCAGTGCGCTCAGCCCAGGGGATTCACGAGGGTATTCACACGTGCTTCACCTGTGGCACACCGCTGCGCCTCCCACGGCTTGACGTCTGCGGATGGCAGGCTGTGAAACATAGTGGAGCATATCGTGCTGACATCGGGATGAAGGAGGCCCCGCCCATGGTCGAACTCGAGCTGCTGGGTGCCAACGGTGACACGATTGTCATGACAGACGAGGACGGCGAGCGCTACAGCATCGTCGTCGACGACGCCCTCAGGGCCGCGGTACGCCGAGACCGTGGAGCGATCGATGCCCCCTCGGGGACGACGACCGAGGGACCGGCACCCCTGCGTCCCCGCCAGCTCCAGGCATACATGCGCGCCGGCGCCACCGCGGCCGAGGTCGCGATCAGCACGGGCATGGACGTGGAGCACGTGCGCCGCTTCGAGGGACCAGTGCTCGCAGAGCGTCAGTGGGCCGTCTCGCAGGCCCAGTCCTGCCGCATCGGCTGGGAGAAGGACTCCCCCCTGCTCGGTGAGCTGGTGGTGGACCGGCTGGCCACCCGAGGCGTCGATCCCTCCAGCCTGGAGTGGGACGCGCTGCGCGAGGGCCGCGACCCCTGGCTCATCATGGTGACCTTCGTGCAGTCCGCCGAGGAGAAGCAGGCGCGCTGGTCACTGGACCTGACAGCCCGAGCGGTGCACGCTCTGGATGACGAGGCGCGCTGGCTCACGGAGGCGGGAGCGGGATCCAAGCGCCCTGCCGTCTTCGACCAGGACTCGAAGGCCCCCGGAGCCTCGGCCACTGCTCCGTCAGCCCAGTCGGGGAGCTCACCCGTCACCGCCGGCTCTCCCAGCACAGGCGTGGTGTCGGCCGTCTCCGCTCCGGCCGCCGTCTCGGCTGAGCCTGCGGGTCTGGCTGTCGAGATGCCCGCCGGGATGCTGCCGGTGCGGGAGTACTCCCGCCCCACAGGTGGGGCCATGTCGGCGGATGACACCGACGCGCTGCTGGCAGATTTGGCCTCCAGCCGGGGCCGACGAGTCGAGGTCGAGGCCCCCGCGATGACGGCATGGATGACTTCCTCGGGCGGAGCAGAGCGACGAGGACGCCTCACCGATCCTCACGGCATCGACTACACCAGCAGCCCGGAAAGCCCTGAGGTTCCCTCTCCCCGGCCAGAGGGATTGAGGAGCACATGACCGAGGCCCGCCGTGCCGAGGCGGCTGACGAGTCCTGGAGCAGGCTGCGGGTCTGAGCGCCCAGGTCTACTCCATGTCCGGAGCGTCGACGTCTACACACGGCAACCACCCGGCCGGGAGCAGGCTGGTGACGGCCTCCAGCGCACCCTCCGCAGCGCCGTCGGCTCCGAGCCCCGCCGTGGAGCGGATACCGGTGGGGAGCCAGGTCCTGCGGGTGCGACAGTCCTACTGAGCCGGTGCCGGAGATCATGCCCTCGCGCTCAGAGGTCGTCGCCAAGGCCTCGCCGGGAGCATCGGCCGCCCAAGGGCGGGCACGCAGGAGCCACTGCCCGACATGCCCAGGACGACCACCCCGGCCAAGAAGAAGTCGCGTCGGCGCTCGCGCCGTTCCGTGCCCCTCCTGGGACGAGATCGTCTTCGGTGCCAGGCCCGAGTAGCCGGATCGCGCACAGAGTCCACAGGGGCCGGAGCCTCCCAGAACGCTTGGGCTCTCGGAGCTCCGGGCCGAGTCAGGCCTCGGTGACCAGCAGCGGCACCTCGGTCTCCGCCGTTGTGAAGGGAGCCGTGGACGCCAGGCATGGAGATGGCCGACTCAGGTGGACCCTGGGGTCCACGAGCACCCAGGTGCCGGCCATGGCTACGACGACGTCACCGACCACGCCTCGCGCCCGTGCCCTGAGAGCCCCCAGATGCTCGGCGGCCTGCTCGCGGGTGCCGATCCACGCCGCCCGCTCCCCCAGTACGTCACGGTACCGGCGGGCCACCTGCGGCGAGGTCCGGCGTCTCCGTCGGCAACGTGCAGGTGCGTCAGGGCGGGGCTCGCCGGCCACGGCGACGACGTCGCGCGCGAGCTCGCGGTGGGCGCTCAGGGTCGATGCGGTGGTCGGCATCGGTATCGACCATGCCGTGATCGAGCACTCAAAATGAGTCTGGTGCCGGCGGGGACCCGGCGGACCAACTCGGCCATAGCGGCGTCGAGGCGCTCGAGCTGGGCCAGCCACTGCGCACTGAGCCAGCCGTGCCTGTGGCCAGTCTTGTCCAGCTCGCCGACACAGAGGTAGACCAGGGGTGTTCCACGGCGCAGGGCGCCCGCGGCCAGGCCGGGCCGGTCCTCCATGCGGTCGGCCCCCAGGTGCTCGGTGCTGCAGGGCCGCCTCGGTCAGGCCGGAGCCGGCGAAGCGGGCCGGCCCGATGCTCACCGCGCTTCCCTGCGGGAGGCGCTCGAAGATCGTGGAACGTCCTGCCAAGTCCGGGGGCTGGGGACGCCATCACCCTTCCAGGTGATGAGACTGAGGACCTGGTCGGGAGCGGGGGCCGTTGAGGCAGGAAGAGCAGGGCCCCAGACGAGCTTGAGCACCGAGTAGCCGACCATGCCGGTGGTGCCGGGCAGGGCGGAGGTTCCCCAGCATGGTCAGGGAGCCGCAGCCGTCGTCGAAGGAGCGACAGGTGAGGATCCCTGGCGCTGTCATCTGCCGTCGTCTGTTAGTCCTGCTGAGCCAGCCAGCGCGTCGCAGAGTGGGGGTGCCCGCGACGCTGATGGAGCATCTCCAGGCCCAGCCCTGTCCACGAGGACGACAACGGTTCCTGGGGCTACCATCGAGGCCTCGCGGGGCCGTCACCCACCTCGATCCCCAGCTGCGGGCGACCAGACGGGCCTGGGAGTCGGGAGACGACTGAATCGCGACAACGGGCCGCTGTCGCACTCGATAGTCGCTGAGTCAGCCCTGGCGACGGTACGCGCCAACCGCCAGGACGTAGCGCAGAGCCGGTTCCTGCACGGGTTTCAGCAGGGAAATCGGCGAGGTTTCCTCGGCAGCAGTCTGAGCCTCATCACCGGGTGCCGTCACAGGGAGGCGGCGCGGGCCGTCATCTGCGAGAGCCGGCTGGCGAAGGTCTCGGCCCGCCAGGGCCGCCGCTGCCCTCGACGCCCGCGGCCACACGGATGACGACGTCGTCGAGTACGGAGACGCCGGTCATGCCGTGGTCGGCCTGGCAGTCGGGATCGCCGCAGGTGGCCGGTTCCATGTCGATGCGGCGCACCGATCCCCAGGAGACCGCGATCGTCATCTCGGTCAAGGTGCCGCCTCCCTGGGCGGGATCGGACACGCCCCGGGTCAGGGCCATGGAGCGGATGCGGCTGAGCGGAACGGCCTCGCTGGTGGCCAGGGCGCCGGGGCTGCCGTCGTCACGAGGGGCGTCGTCGACGTGGACGATGATGAGGCGGGTCGAGGTCAGGGACAGGACGGTCAGGTGCCGGTGGACGGCCTCGGCGAAGGTGGTCTCGGCCTGGACCATGCCGGGATGATCTCCTCCTCGCCCGCGGCCAGCCGGAGGGTGTCGAGCACCAGCTCGGGATAGTAGCCGGCGAGCTCCACCTGCTGCGCCAGATCTGACGGCCGCGTCCTGCAGCGCCTCAGAGGTGCCGAGCCAGGAGCCGGGCTGGCAGCCGAGTTCTGGCGTGATGGGTCGTCATGGTCGCCATTGTGCCATCGTCGTCGAGTCGCCGGTAGCCCGGCCCCGGCCTGCAGCGATCGCTCTCCAGCGGGGGCGTCTGACCTGTCACGCCCGTGTCGTGGTTTCTGTTTTCGGCTCGGTTCCTCGGAGAATGCGCCCCATGCCGAAGTCTGCCTCACCCAGGCTCCCTCCCCGACCGACGGGGAGATCGTCGACCTTGACTCTGTCCACGGAGATGCGTACCAGCTTCTTGAGCACGCCCTACTCCGTCATCTACGCGCGCGCCCCTGCCCGACGCGCGCGACGGGACTCAAGCCGGTTCAGCGTCGCATCCTGTTCCAGATGGACCGCATGGGTCTGCGTCCCGACCGACCGCACGTGAAGTCCTCCCGGGTCGTGGGCGATGTCATGGGCGCTACACCCCACGGCGACACCGCGATCTCACGAGGCGCTGGTACGCCTGGCCCAGCCCTTCACGATGCGTCTGCCGCTCATTGACGGGCACGGCAACTTCGGCTCCTGGATGACGGTCCGGCGGCCCCCTCGCTACACTGAGGCGCGTCTGGCCGCGTCGGCCCCTGGCGCTGACGGCGGACCTGGATGAGGACACGGTCGACTTCGCCCCAAACTACGACTACACACTCACCGAGCCGAGGTGCTGCCCGGCCGCCTTCCCGAACCTGCTGGTCAATGGCGCGGCAGGCATCGCGGTGGGCATGGCCACGAACATGCCGCCGCACAACCTCGTGGAGGTGGTTGCCGCTGCCCGGCACCTGCTGACCCACCCGGAGGCGAGCCTGGAGGGCTCATGCGCCTTCGTGCCGGGGCCGGATCTGCCCGCGGTGGCATGATCGTGGGCCTGGACGGGATCCGGGAGGCCTACCGCGTGGACGCAGCAGGTTCCTCACGCGGGCCACCGCCCACGTGGAGTCCGTCTCCCCGCGCCGCAAGGGCATCGTGGTCACCGAGCTGCCCTACATGGTGGGGCCCGAGAAGATCATTGCCCGGATCAAGGAGGCGGTGGGATCCAAGAAGCTCCAGGGCATCACCGACGTCGTGACCTGACCGACCGCAGGCACGGAACCCGCCTGGTCATCAGCGTCAAGAACGGCTGCAACCCCGAGGCCGTCCTGGCCCAGCTCTACGCTACACGCCGCTGGAGGACTCTTCGGCATCAACAACGTCTCCCTCGTGGACGGCCAGCCCCACACCCTGGGGCTGCGCGAGCTGCTGGAGGTGTTCGTGCGCCACCGTCTCACGGTGGTCACCCGGCGCACCCGGTTCCGCCTGGGCAAGCGCCGCGAGCGCGCCCACCTGGTGGACGGCCTGCTCATCGCCATCCTCGACATTGACGAGGTCATCGCCGTCATCCGCTCCTCCGACGACGCCGCCACGGCGCGCTCTCGGCTCGTGCGAGGTCTTCGGACCTCACCGGGCCGCAGCCAGCTACATCCTCGAGCCCAGCTGCGCCGGCTCACGAAGTTCTCGGTTATCGAGCTGGAGAAGGAGCGCGACGAGCTGGCCCGGGAGATCGAGGCCCTCGAGGCGATCCTGGCCGACGACGTCCTGCTGCGGCGCGTGGTCTCCCGTGAGCTGGCGGCCGTGGCCGAGCAGTTCGGCACCTCGCGGCGCACGGTGCTGCTGGAGACATCCGGCGAGCGGTGACGTCGTCGGCCAGCGTCGCGCCGCCCGAGGACGACGCCTCGGGGCCACCGGTGGCAGTACGGTCAAGCAGGCCAAAGCCTCCGCAGAGCCGATGACGCTCATGCCGGGTTCGTCCCCGGTCCCGCTGACCGTTCCCGACGGCCCGTGCCGGGTGATGCTCTCGGCGACCGGCCTGGTGGCGCGCACCCCTGGCGCTGAGCCGGTCGCCCGCACCGGTGGGCGCCGGCCCCATGACGCCCTGACGTCTCAGGTGGCGACCACGGCGCGTGGGCGGATCGGTGCGGTCACCGACACGGGGCGGCTGGTGCTGCTCGATGTCGTCTCCACCTCGGAGGTGCCCCGCAGAGGAGGCTCCGGGGCTGGCCGGTGCGACTCAGGTGCGCCAGCTGGTGGACATCGAGCCCGAGGAGAAGGTGGTGGGGCTGGTCCCGGTGGGCTCGGCCGACAACCTCACCGATCGTTCTGGCCACGGCCGACGGTGTCATCAAGCGGGTCGAAGCCGGTGATGAGCCCAGGAACGCCGAGGCTGGGAGGTCATCTCCCTGTCCGACGACGACCGGTGGTCTTCGCCGGGCACCGCGAGGGATACGGACTTCCTGGCCCTGGTGACCTCTGACGCCCAGCTGCTGCGGTTCCAGGCCGCTAGGTGCGCCCGCAGGGCGCGCGCCGCGGCATGGCGGGGATCTCGCTGCGCGAGGGCGCCCGGGTCATCGCCGGTGCGGCGGTTCCCGAGGATCCGCTGGCCGAGGCCGTGGTGGTGACGGTGGCCGGGTCCGAGAGCTCGCTTCCGGGCACCGGCGGTGCAGTGTCAGTGACCCCGTTGGACCGGTACCCGGCCAAGGGACGGGCCACGGGCGGGTGCGTTCCCACCGCTTCCCTGCGCGGTGAGGACGAGCTGGTGGCCGCCTGGGTGGGAGTGGCGCGGCGCGGGCGCTGCGCGAGGGCGGTAAGTCGGTCGCGCTGCCGGAGGCCGACGAGAGCGGCGCGACGGCTCCGGCTCACACTGCCCTCCCCATCATCGGCATCGGCTGAGCGTCGGACCTGGGCGAGCGCTCCCGGAAAAGCCGTCCGTGAGCATGCCGGATGTGCCTAGAGTGACTCATGGCTCGATCGACCGCCCGCAGACCTGCTGATCAGGGACGTGCGCATCGTCCCCTTCCGTTCCCGCACCGAGCTGGGCAGGCTCCGTCGCGGCGGCTGGGGCGGGCCTCTGAGACGTTCCGCCTGCCGGGCGAGCCCGTGGATGCGCGTGGAGGCCGGCCGCGTCGTCGAGGTGGGGCGGGGCTGACATATGGCGCAGGTGCTTGAGGCCGGGTGGGCGCCTTCCTCATCCCAGGCCTGTGGGACGCTCACGCCCACCTGGACATGGAGGCGGCGCGCTCGGCTCGCATCGACACGCTGGCCACCGGCAGCGCCGAGGGAGGCCCTGGAGCTGGTGGCCCAAGCGCTACGGGATCTGCCTGCGGGGTCGCGGGCCCGGCCACGATCCAGGGGCTTTGGGCACCGCCTGTCCAACTGGCCCTCGGGTTCCCACCGTGGCCGAGACTCGATGCCGTCACCGGTGAGATCCCACGCTGCTCATCTCCGGGACGTGCACTCAGGGTGGCTGAACTCGGCGGCGCTGCGTATCTTCGGTCTGCCGCAGGCCAGCGCCCAGGAGCCGGGGCGCCGATGAAGGAGGATCCCTGGTTCGCTCTGCTGGACCGGCTCGATGAGGTCCCGGGCACGCGCGAGCTGCGCAGAGTCCGGCTACTGGCAGGGTCCTGGCCGACATGCTGGCCTGAGGGGTGACCGGGGTAGTCGATCATGAGCTGGTCGGAGGATCCCGACGACTGGCCGAGGCGTCTGCAGGCCATGGCGGCTCAGGGCGTCCTTCCCGAGTACGCTGCCCGCATCCGCATCGCGGTCTACCGCGACAAGCTGGAGCACTGGATCACCCGGGGCCTGCGCACCGGGACCGAGATGGCGGGCTCGCCGCACCTGCCCTGATGGCTCCCGGTACTGGTTCAAGGTCCGCTCAAGGTGATCGCCGACGGGTCGATGGGCTCGGGCAGCGCGCATGTGCGAGCCCTACCCGAGCCGAGCTGGGTCTGGAGCACGCCTGCGGCGTGGTCACTATCGACCGGGCCGAGCTCACCGATCTCATAGGCCGCGCCGGGCAGCGGGGTTACGAGATGGCCATCCACGCCATCGGGGACGCGGCTGTCGACGACGTCGCCGCCGCCTTCGCGAGCTCGGGGCCGTCGGGCGCCTGGAGCACGCCAGCTGCTGCCCGCCGACGCCCTCGATGACCCTGACGGTGCTCTCAGGCGCCTCGCGGCCTGCGGCGTTGAGCTGTCGTTCAGCCGGCCCACCTCATCGACGACTGGGCGGCGGTGGGCCAGGCCGGGGCTGGAGGGAGCGCACCTACGCGTTTGCGGACATGGTGGCCGCGGGGCGCTGCTGCAGCTGGGATCGGATGCCCCGGTGGCGCCGCTGGACCCGTGGCTGGCGATGTCGGCGGCTGTCGGGCGCAGGACGCCGGACGGCTCGGTAGTGGTCGCCCGCTCAGCGGGCTCACGGCCGAGGAGGCCCTGGCGGCCGGTGTCGACGGTGCCGACCGGTGGCGGTGGGTTCACCGGCCGACCTGGTACTCCTGGCCGAGGACCCTCTGCGTCTCGGGGCCGAGGCGCTGGCCCGGTGAGGCCTCTGGCCCACGATTGTGGCCGGCGCCGTGGCCCACCAGCGGGCCTCGAACTCGCCCGGATCGACGCTGGGTAGGCTGCTCAGACGTCGAGGGCGTAGAGGATGGTGCCGCGGGTGGGGACGTAGCCCAGGGACTGATACAGGTCGACGGCGCCGCTGAGGGTTGTCGGTGTCGACGCCGGCGGCGGCGTACTCCATGCCGTCGGCCGCGTAGGCTCGCATGGCGGCCACGAGCAGCGCGGGCCCGATCCGGCGGTGGCGGTAGTCGCTGAGGACCCGAGCACGTCGGTGTACCCCTCGCGCCAGCCCAGGGCCTCCCAGTCCTGCTCGTAGCGGCCAGAGCGCAGGTATCCGGCCACGCGGGCCCGGTCCCCGGAGCGGTCCATGGCCACGAAGCTCCACTGCGGGGCGAAGTAGGCGCTGCCTGCGGTCCAGTCCTCCGGGGGTGATGTTCTCGGCCTTCCAGGTCTCGGCCATGGCCTGGTCGTGGGCGCGCCGAACATCGCTGTCGATCTCGGGGGTCCACGGATCGATGGTGATGAACCCGTCCACGTCCACCTCGGGGATCTCGTCGCCGAGGAAGCGACGCACCTCACGGTACCAGCGCATCGGTTCGAACCCCATGTCCTTGAGGTGTCCCTGCATGCGCTCGTCGTCCTCCATGACGGTGGTGACCACGTGTGCGGGGAACCTGAGCAGCGCTCCGCCCCGGGACGGAACCGGCCCGCTCGGCACCCACGAGGTGGCGGGCCCGCTCGGCCTGCCAGTGCAAGAGGGCGCGGCCGATGCCCCGCGCTTGCGCAAAGCCGGGTCCACGGTGCCGGTCATGGAGGCGTAGATCTCGCCGGCCGGGCGCAGCCGTACCAGTCCGAAGGCGCGCATGATGCCGTCGGTGTCGCGGCCGGCGACCCCGGAGTAGGTGGGGTCGAGGAAGTACTCGGCTGTCTCCTGCTCGCTGGTGCGGTAGGGAGGGTTGTCGACCTCCCTCGGCCCGGGCGATGAGCGCGGCCAGCTCGTGGTTGTCCTCAGGCCCAGCGGCCGCCAGGACAGCTCGCGTGACAGCGCCGAGCGGGGCCCCGGGGCGCAGGATGGGCCACGGTGAGGAGCCCCGCCCGGCGGATGCCGTAACCGGGTGCCATAGCGCACCTCCCTCATGAGGACGAAGAATGACGATCAGTCAACGATGACCTGCGCCCGGCCTCGACGGGGCCGTGACGCGAAGGCTACCGAGACTACCTGAAGGAGCTGCCGAGACTCCCGAGCGTTGGTCAGGCGTCGATGCGCTCGCGATCAACGTCACGAGCGCCTTCGACGATGAAGTCGCGGCGGGGGCTCGACCGATGAAACCCATGAGAAGCTCGAAGACGGATCTCGGCCTCCATGACCTGGGCCTCGTCCCCCAGCGTGATGCGCCGCAGAGTGCGGTGCTGGGGCTCCATGGTGGTCTCGGCGAGCTGGTGGGCGTCCATCTCCCCCAGGCCCTTGTAGCGCTGGGGCTCCTTGAAGCTGCGCCCGAGCGCTCCAGGCGGCGCAAGGGTGGTGAGCTCCTCGTCGGAGTAGGTGTAGATGATCTCCTTCTTGCGCCGCCCCGAGCCGGACACCTCGATGCGGTGCAGGGCGGGACGGCGGCGAAGACCCGACCCGCCTCGATCATGGGGCGCATGTAGCGGAAGAAGAGGGTCAGCAGGAGAGTGCGGATGTGGGCGTCGTCGACGTCGGCGTCGGTCATGAGAGATGACCTTGCCGTAGCGGGCGGACCTCGATGTCGAAGAGTGCGTCCGCTGCGGCGCCGACCACCTGGATGATGGCCGAGCACTCGACGTTGCGCAGCATGTCGGCCTGGGAGGCCTTCTGTACGTTGAGGATCTTGCCGCGGATAGGCAGCGAGCGCCTGGAACTCGGAGTTGCGGGCGTTCTTGGCGGTGCCCAGGGCGGAGCTCGCCCTCGACGATGAACAGCTCGGGAGGCGGCGACGTCGTCGCTGCGAGCGGTCGGCGAGCTTGGCGGGCAGGAGGAGGTCTCCAGGGCGGTCTTGCGGCGGGTGGATCTCTCTGCAGCTGGGCCGAGACCGGGCGCGCGCGCATCTCCGACGATCTTCTCCTCCAGGGCGCGCCTGGGTCTTGGAGGTCCCACCCGCTTGGAGGAGGTCAGCAGGGCGGTGAGCCTGCGCCTCGACCACCTTGCAGACGATCTCGCGCACGGGCCCGGTGCCCAGGACCTTTGGTCTGGCCTCGAACCGCCGGCCTGGCACGCGCATCAGTGGATGACGGCCGTCACGCCCGCCATGATGAAAATCGTCCTTCTCGACCTGGCCGTCCTGGAGGTGAGATCTTCAGGCCCGGGAGTCGGCCCGATGCGCCTTGCGCAGCACCTTGGGTGAGGGCCTGCTCGAAACCGGGTCGTGGTGGGTGCCGCCCATGCGTGGCGATGATGTTGACGAAGGAGCGCCGGTGGTCCCGTACCCGACTCCCCAGCGCAGGGCGACGTCGACGGCGTGGTGTGCGCCTCGACCTCCACGGCTCGCAGGCGGGCACAGCTGGTGCGCCGAGCTGCTGGACGGTCTCGGTGTAGGTGCCTGCCGGCCAAGAGGCGGAAGGTGTCGCGCACCGAGCCGCGGAGGCCAGTAAGTCGACGAGTCGCGACTAGGGCCTGGAAGACCTGGACCGTCATCGTGCTCCGGTATCGGAACAGGGTCGCCGCGGCTCTCGGTGGCGTTCTCGCGGCCGCCCGCAGGGTGACTCTCGTGGACGGCGTCGTCGGTCCGCTGGCGTCGGCGGCGGGTGGCGCGCTGAGGCCGCGCGATCGGGTTCCTCGAAACAGCCCTCGGGGCGCTGGGTCCTCCAGGCGCAGGGTGAGTCCGCACGAGGAAACTCAGGTCTCGAGCGCAGCCAAGTGCGCAGGGCGGCGGCGTCGCACTCGGTGGGGCTTGAAGATCTGGGGTCGGCCCAGTAGCGCACGCGCGAGGCGCCGGAGCCTGCGCCGCGGCGCACCTTGCCGATGACGCGCAGCTCGGAGGCCTGGCGGTGAACTCTGGTGAAGGCGCGAGGAGGGACCGCGCCCGGCGGAGCTCGTCGAACATGCTGGCCGCGCGCGGTGGAAGCTCATGGCGGTAGGTCTGCTGCCGCGGCCGACCCTTTGACGTCCATGCGCTCGGCCAGGCGTTGACGACGGAGGCGCCCACGCCGCGAAGCTCGCCGGCGGGCGCTGTGAGAGCTGCCGCTGCCCGAACTTCCCGCCGGCGTGCGGCAGCCGGCGCAGACGAGCCTCGGACGCCGGTCAGGCCGCGGGAGGAGGGCCTCGATGTCGACGCCCGGCACGCCGCGCCTGCAGTTGTCGCGCACCCTGATGGAGCGTCGTCGTGAACGGTCACTGGTGATGTCGTCGCCGTGTCCTTCTGAGCGGCCCGTCGACGGCGTGCTGGTCGACGATCCTCCTGGCTAATACGCAGTGCATGAGGCGTTTCCGCGCATGGTCGGTGGAGCCGATGCACATTCCCGGCGCTGCCGCACGGCCTCGGCGCCCTCCAGGACGGAGAGGGTGGCGGCGGAGTAGTCGCGGCTGGTCTTGTTCTCGGATGACGGCACGCTGAAATCTAGCCGATCGCGCCGCCGCGCCTCGTGCCCCCGCCGTCGAGGAGCGTGTGGCGTCACATCGTCATGCAACCGCGAGCTCCCCCAGTGCCACTGCGCCACTCACGTCACAGGAGGGCAGCGGGGCACACCGGCGCTGCTGATACCGCGGTCCGCCTTGCCCAGGGCGGGAAGCGCACCCGCCGCTTGAGCACAGTGCTGAGACGGCCCGTCCGTCCCACCAGGCCTCGGCCGGGAAGAGCGTGAAGGTCCAGCTCGGCGTAGTCGGAGCCTGCACGAGGTCACGCGAGCACTGCAGGAGGCGGGCGCGGATCTGACGGGTCATGAGGGTGCGGGTATCGACGCCATCGACCTCGAAGCAGCCTCCGGCGGAGGCACCGGTGATGTCCTCATAGCTTCCCGCGGAGATACTCGTACTGGCCGACGACGCCGACCACCACCGCCCAACCGTCCCTGCCCAGCGTGAGTCCGTTGACGTCACCGAGGCCTCGCGCCTCCCCAGGCCGGGTCGACGAGATCGTCGACCAGGTCGGGCCGCTGGCCACGACGGATATCAGGGTCGATGGCGCCCGGGTGTCGAGCCGGTCGATCGCCGGATCGCCAGCAGTCCCGTAGTCGACGTCGTCGGCGAAGCGGAAGGAGGCGAAGTGCTCGCGCAGGATGGTCGACCGCGCGCGCTGCCCGCTCCAGCGGCTGCCAGCGCTTCCCTGCTGCGCTCCGTCCGCGTCCTCGTCCAGGCACTCGGCCACCACCTCGAGCGGGCGGCCTGCGGACCTCGGCCTCCAGCGCCTCGCGAACAGGGCCGCGTTGATCACCCAGCCTCGAGCGCTCCAGGCGCGCGATCTCACGATCGCGGAACTCCTGCACCACCGACATCCTGACTGCTCCTCTCCTGAGTTCCGTCCGTTGGCAAACCCGCCGGTACCGCCTCCAGCATTCACCCTGATCGGTCGGCCTCACGGTGAGGTGCAGCCATGGCGGCGGTGCGCCGTGGGCGAAGCGCGTGCGCCTCAGGCGGAAAACGGCCCTTTCGGACGGTCGGCGAGCACCTGCGGCGTGATGCAATGCGGTCCATGAGCACAACCGGAATTCGACCGCCGCATCAGGCGGTGACCACCCTGGACGAGCAGACCGCCTCTGCCCGCCGACTCCACCAAGCGCCCGCTGACCACGGCTGACCGCTGCGACGTCTGCGACGCGCAGGCTTATGTCCGAGTCGTCATGCTGACCGGCGAGCTCTTCTTCTGCGGTCACCACGCCCGTCGAGCACGGCTGAGAAGCTCAGAGAGGTCGCACTGCTGTTCCAGGACGAGACCGCGAGCCTGACTCGCCGGCGACTGACGTGGACTTTTTCACGGAAAATCCACGCCATCGTTCACTGAGTATCACTGCCGGTTCCCACCAGACCGCCGCTTTATCCTCACTTCTGAAGGCCCTGACCCTCAGTTCCCGCCGAGTCTCCCAGGCACAGAGCCTTACCACGCTGATCCAGCATCCCACCTGCTCCCAACCAGGCTCGACGAAAGCCGCGTGACTCCGAAGGAACTGTCTGTGAAACGCCCCTATCCGCGTCCCTGGCCATCTCTATCCTGCTCTGTCTCCTGCGGTGCGCTGGCACTGACCGGCTGCTCAGGATCCTCCGGCTCTGGCGCCTCCGCCTCGGCGCACACCGCCCCGGCGGACGCGAAGGCCACCGGTCCGGTGGTCATCATCGACCTGCGCTCGGCCGAGGGAGTACAAGCAGGGGCACCTGGAGGGGCCGTCAACTACGACTTCTCCTCCGGCGACTTCTCCAAGGAGCTCTCGGGACTGGACCGTAATTCCCAGTACCAGATCTATGGGACGGACGACCAGCCCAAGATGGCCAGTGCCGTCATGCGCAATGCCGGCTTCAGCGTCACCGACCTGGGGACCCTCGACGCCGCCAAGAACACCACCGGCGCCAAGGTCGTCACCGACTGACGCCTGTCGCCCCGGGAGGCGAGCTCGGGCGGCCTCGTCCCGATCGCTCATAGAAGCGGCAGCTCCTCCAGGAGGCGGGCGAGATAAACGACCTGCCGGGGCACGTACTCGGCGATCGTCAGGCCGACGACGTCGGCCGCCCGCCCCAGATCCCCGGCCACGCGGTTGGTCTGGGTCACGCTCAGGCCGCCGCGATCGTAGCCCAGTCCCGCAGCCGGACCTCGTCGGCGTCCACGGTGTCGACGTCCAGATGGACGGCTACGCGGCTGCAGCCAGTGGTCTCCAACCACTTCAGCAGGGGCGTCCGTCGAGTCGCGCAGGTCGGCCGGGCCGAAGGCGTGCAGCCCCACTTGGCGATGTTCGGGGTAGTCGTCCTCGGTCCAGGAGTGCAGGCCCGCCAGGCCAGGGCGACTCGGGGAGACGAAGGCCGCCAGCTCATCCATCACCTCGACGTCACCGGTACCGATGATGGGAGACCGCCGCGGCATGGTAACCGGGGTACTGGGAGTGCGAGGTGCCGATGTCAGGGTGGAGTCGATCCAGACGACGGCCAGATCGTCTCCCTGTAACGGGCGGCGAGCTCAGTGAAGGGGACGACGGAAACAGCGCAGTCCCCGCCCAGGGTGAGGATCCTGGGAGCGTCGTGCCGGGCGATCGCCTCGCGGGCGTCACGGATCCCGGCCAGGATCTGGGCACGCGACTCCATGCCGTCGGTGACGAGCACCTCCTCGCCGATAGGCTCGTCGCTGACGGGAACGATCTCTGTGGGACCGGCGTGCTCGGGCAGGGAGCGCCGTCAGCACCTGGGTTCCCAGTGCGTAGACGCGCCGCGCCTCCCCGTAGGGCAGCTCTGGGCAGCAGGCTCCGCACCGAGGGACTCCCCGCCCCCTGCCACTGGGGCCAGACGAGGCGGAGGGTGTCGGACTGGGCGAGGGCGGTGCGTGCGTGAACCATCTCAGTGCTCCCGAGCGAAGACGTCTCCCGGCCCCTCAGTCTACGAGCCCGAGCTGTGCGCCGCCCGACTCGGTCCTGAGTCGCACGGGCAGAAGTGCCCGGTGGGAGCGGTCACGACCGCGGAAGATTCGAAGATTCTCTGAAGGCTTCAGCTGGAAGATTCAGGCCTCGCCCTGGCGCTCGGCAGGGACGGGTTCCATCATGGGCAGCGGCCAACCGAGCCGAGCCGAGGAGACGAGTGAGAGGAGAATCGCCGTGGACCAACAGCTAAAGGCCAAGGCCGGCCTCGGCCGCTCTCTGACTGTCAGCGCCCTGACTGCTGCGGCCGCAGGTGCGGTGCTACTGATCCCGCTTCCTTCCTCGGGGTACCGCTGTCCTTTTATCGCCCTCGTCATGGGCGTCACGCACCTGCGCAGCTCGAGCCAGTATCGGCTGACCGGCGTGGGCGGCCGTGGTGATCGCCTCGGTGACGCTGGTCGCGGCACTCGTACTCGCCATGACTCTTCTGGCCGTCAGAACGGGAGCCCACGACAACGACACCGCGGCAATCGGTTCCAGTGCGGACCGCACCGTCGGCTTCGGAAAGACAGCCGAGGCTGAGACCCGACTCTCATCAGTCCCCGCGGTCGCGTCCAGCATGGTCTTAACCGCCTCGGTGAAAGTAGGGGACCTCGGTTCACGCCTCCAGAGACCGCCACAGCGCGGTCACCGACCGCACGTAGCCGAGCCCAGTGGCCTCGTCGTACCGGTAGAGCCACGGGTCCTCCCGAGGCACCCTTACCGAAGTCGCATCCCTCGGTCCTCACTTTGCCCTCCGACTCCTCCGTGGTCCTGACGCAGGAGTAGATGGTGCCGCGGCCGTCGGGGGTTGTCTTGTTGGTGGGGTATCCGAAGATCGTGGCCTGGAAGACGTAGCTGCCTCCCCAGGCCAGACCGTGGCCGCCGACGACGTCAACGACCGGCTTGTTCGCGTCTCCGCCATTGCTGAGCGTCGCGTAGGCGACGTCGTTGCGTGTAGTCGGTCTGGTCGGCTCGCCAGCCGTCAGAGGTGCGCATCGACCGGGACCGTCCAGACTCCCACCGGGTCCGGGTCGGCCTGGGTGCGGTCGTAGTCGGGGACGAAGACCGCGTCCTTCGCCCAGCCGTTCGCTGAGCTGTAGACGCAGTGGGCCGCAGTGACGATCACACTCTTGGACGGAGTGTTGAGGACCGAGGCGCTGCAGTAGGCGTTGTCAGGGGTCGTAGCCGTTGAAGAACAGCTTCCCCTTGGCCCTGGCCGGCAGGGGTCGCACCTCCATCGGCAGCCGGGGCAACGGGCTCGGTCATTTCCGGCCGGATCCGTCGAGCTGAGCTGTCGCCGCCGTTCTCAGCGGCCGCCGGCTGCTCCTGGGCAGAATCATCGGCCGCGTCCGGCGTCCAAGGGCTTGGCTGCGCCATGCGCTCGTGCGTCCAGTACCTCAGAACATCCTGGTCCGCCTCGTGACTTACCTCGGCCGCCGGCCGCTCATCGGGGATCGGCTCGGCGTTCTTACCGAAGCTGGTGGGCGCGGTCACCGCTGTCGAGGACGCGCTGGAAGCTTCACCTCCGGCCTGTGCGGACTCGGCAGCATGGGTCGAGGTGGCCAGTGGCGACAGCGGAAGAAGCCCTGTTACCGCTAGCATGAGGATCGCAACCAGTGCGGCGTAGCGGCAAGAAAGGGAAGAGTTTGTCATGGGTTGACTCCTGTGGAAGCGGATGCGCTGTTCGGCAGCGGACACAGCTCCGCCTCGTTTCAGCAGGTGCACCGCAGTGAGATCAGGTCGCCGACGACAACGCACATAATCTACCATCCGGTTCTGATCCAGGCTCGGTAAAAATGGTGCACTGGCCCGTGTCCGTGCCCGACGCTCAGGGCGTCGGCGTGCTCGATGGCACCCGGTGAGGTAGTCCTTGGCGTCCCGCACCGCCTCCAGCCAGGTCGCCCGGCGCGGTCGCAGCGAGGCGATCGCTGAGGACAGCGTGCAGCCCGTGCCATGGGTGTTGCTCGTAGCGACCCTGCGACCGTGCAGGATCTCGACGGCGCCGGCATCGGCGTAGACGTCGATGGCGCCTCACTCGATGTCTGCCCGGGAGTCGTCTGCGTCCCCGGTGAGGTGGCCACCCTTGACCAGCACCGCCGCGCGCCCCAGGTCCAGCAGGCGCGCGCGCCTGGGCTGCGCAGCTCCCCGAGGGTCGCAGCGGGCTCCTCGCTCAGACAGGACGGCCGCCTCGTGAAGGTTAGGAGTGATGAGATCGGCTTTGGCGCACAGACGGCGCACGGCGCCGACCGCCTGCTCATCCAGGAGACGGTCTCCGGAAGTGGCGACCATGACCGGGTCGAGCACCGTGCGGGAGAGCCCGGGAAGGTACTCCCCCACGGCGTCGGCCAGCTCAGCCGTGGCAAGCATGCCGATCTTCGTGGCATCGGGGACGATGTCATCCAGTAGCGTGTCCAGCTGGAGACGGACGAAGTCGACCGGCACGGCGTGTACACCGGCCACACCGCGCGTCGACTGGGCAGTCAACGCCGTGATGACACTCGTCGCGTAGGCACCGAGGGCGCTCATGGCCTTCATGTCGGCCTGAATGCCGGCGCCACCGCTGGGATCTGAGCCGGCAATGGTCAAGGCGGTCGCGGTTGCCGAACGCTGCTGGCTCATCGCCGACCTCCTTCGTCCCAGGCACGGTGCAGGTCGGCGGCGACGCTCCTGGGGTCCTCGGCCGTGCAGATGGCTGATACGACGGCGGCACCGGCCAGACCACCCGCCCGGAGGGCCGGCAGGTCGCTGACCGTAATGCCGCCAATGGCCACAGCAAGGCAGATCGGTCAAGACAGCTATGCGCGCCACGCCGTTCACCCCAGGCTCTTCGGGGGCGTCGGCCTTGGTGGCGGTGGGGTGAACGACGCCGATGCCGACGTGGTCGCAGGGCGCCCTGCTCCTGGGCGGTGCGCAGCTCGTCGGGGAGTCGCGGCCGACAGCCCGAGGTAGGCGTCCTCCCGACGAGACGGCGTGCGATGCGAGCGGGCAGGTCCGACTGGCCGAGGTGTACCCCGGCCACGGACGCTCCCTGATCGCGCGCCGCCAGGAAGATGTCGACGCGGTCGCTGACGATGACGGGGACCTGATCACCGACCACCTCGGCCACCTCCAGCACCTGAGTCAGGAAGAGTCCGCCGTCGGCCCCTCGGCGCGCAGCTGGACGCAGGTGACTCCGCCGTCGACAGCGGCCTCAACGGTGGCCAGGACGTCTCTGCCGCGCGAGCGGCACTGGCCCTCATCGGTGATGAGGTAAACCGACAAGTCCGGCACGGCCCTCATGCCAGCCCTCCCTGCGCGGCGGTGGTCGCCCCGGTAGCGCTGACGCTGACGTTCTGCAGGTCCTGCATTTCAAGGGTGTACAGGGCGTCGAGGAAGGCCGGCGAGAAGGATCCGGGGCCGGTTGATCGAGCCTCCGCGCGCTCGGCAGCAGCGCTGTAGACGGCGTGCGCAGCGACAACAGCGCTCACGTCACCCAGACCCTCCTTCCGCCCCGCCCCGAGAAAGGCCGCGAGCACCGCACCCAGAGCGCAGCCCCGCCGGTCATCCGAGTCAGTGAGCGCGGAGCCACCCTGAATGTGGACGACGCTCTCGCCGTCGGTGACCAGGTCGACGGGCCCGGAGACGGCGACGACGCAGCCGTGGCTGCGGGCAGGGTCCGCAGGCCGGATCGAGCGCCGCGGCGACGTCGTCGGCGGTCTCGACGCCCCGCCCACCGCTGCCGTCACCGGCCAGGCCAGGATCTCCGAGGCATTGCCCCGTACGACGCTCGGTCCCCGGCTGAGGAGCTCGCGGGCCAGCGCAGTGCGGTGCGTCAGCATGCCGATGGCCACCGGGTCGAGGACCCACGGCGTACCCGCGTCAGCCGCCGCAGCCACGGCCCGCGGGGCGGCGTCCACTGCTCGGGCTGAGGCGTGCCGAGGTTGATGAGCAGCGTGGAGGCGACGCGGGCAAAAGGGCCCGCCTCTCCCGTGATGTCCACCATGGCCGGCGCCGCGCCCAGAGCCAGGAGAACGTTAGCGGTGATGTTGGTGACCACCGTGTTGGTGATGCAGGAGACCAGCGGGGCGTGGCGGCGTACCGCCTCAAGCGCCGCTGGGGTAGACATGCCCCAGTGCATGTGACATCCCTTCGTCAGTACTAGCTGGACAGGTTCGACGGGTGTGTTCTCAGCCATGTGGCACCCCGTGTCACGATCGAGACACTAGCACCGACGGCGTCGGCCCCGGAACCCTGATGGTTCCGGGGCCGACGCTCGATGAAGACGAGCGAGCCGGTACTGCTGGTCCGCTCAGTCCAGGTAGTCGCGCAAGACCTGGCTGCGCGAGGGGTGGCGCAGCTTGGACATGGTCTTGGACTCGATCTGGCGGATGCGCTCGCGAGTGACTCCGTAGACCTTGCCGATCTCGTCGAGGGTCTTGGGCTGGCCGTCGGTCAGGCCGAAGCGCATGGAGACCACACCGGCCTCGCGCTCGAGAGGTGTCAGCACGGCGTGAAGCTGCTCTTGGAGAAGGGTGAAGCTCACCGCGTCAGCCGGAACCACGGCCTCAGGTCCTCAATGAGGTCACCGAACTCGGAGTCCCCGTCCTCGCCCAGAGGCGTGTGCAGGGAGATCGGCTCGCGCCCGTACTTCTGGACCTCGACCACCTTCTCCGGGGTCATGTCCAGCTCGACGGCCAGCTCCTCCGGGGTGGGCTCGCGCCCCAGGTCCTGGAGCATCTGGCGCTGCACGCGGGCGAGCTTGTTGATGACCTCGACCATGTGCACCGGGATGCGGATGGTGCGAGCCTGGTCCGCCATGGCACGGGTGATGGCCTGGCGGATCCACCAGGTGGCGTAGGTGGAGAACTTGAAGCCCTTGGTGTAGTCGAACTTCTCCACGGCGCGGATGAGGCCCAGGTTACCCTCCTGGATGAGGTCCAGGAAGAGCATGCCGCGGCCCGTGTAGCGCTTGGCCAAGGAGACCACCAGTCGCAGGTTGGCCTCCAGCAGGTGGTTCTTGGCCCTCTGGCCGTCCTGAGCCACCCAGTGCAGCTCGCGGCGCAGCTTGGCCGGCAGGTCGTTACCCTCCTCGGCCAGGCGGTGCTCGGCGTAGAGACCGGCCTCGATGCGCTTGGCGAGCTCGACCTCCTGCTCGGCGTTCAGCAGCGCGACCTTACCGATCTGCTTGAGGTAGTCCTTGACCGGGTCCGCGGTGGCGCCGGCGGTGACGACCCGCTGAGCGGGCTCGTCACCCTCGTCGGAGTCGGAGACGGTGAAGGAGCCGTCCTTGTCCTGGGACTTGCCGCGCTTGCCGGACTTCTTGGAGGAGGCCTTCTCCGCCTCCTCCCGGCGCATACGCTCGAGCTCACCGGTCAGGGGCCGCGATCGAGGGCTGCATCTTGATGCCCTTGATGACCCAGCCGCGGAAGATGTAACCATTCTGGGCCAGGTGGTCGCGCGCCACCATGGGGGCGGAGTCGCCGATGACGAACCGGGGCACCGGGCCGTGGCCGTAAGGGCGCCAGGGTGATGGGCTCCTCCAGGGTGCCGTGGCCGGCGATCTCCAAGTTCTCCACAATCGTGCGCGAGCGCACAAAGAGCGTCGCCCCGGGGAGCCAGGCGGACGCCTTTTGAGCGAGGCAGGGTTGTTGAAGGGACTGCGCTTGGAGCCGTCGCCGTTCTCCTCCAGACTCACGTCAGGTAGTAGTCGCGCAGCTCTGGGGCGGGGCCGTCATCCTCCTGAACGGCATGCGCACCGTCCTCATCATCCTCGTCCTCATCGGAGTCCTCGTCGTCATCCTCGTCGAGGTCGTCATAGTCCCTCACTCGTCGTAGTCAGAGTCGTCGGGCGTCGTCGTCTCCTTCGTCGTCGAGGTCGAAGTCCTCGTCGTCGAGCGCGGTCTCGTCGACGTCGTCAGTGAGCTCGGCGCGGGCGCGTCACTGTGGAAGAAGCCACGGAGTTCCTTTCGCGTGGGCGGGCGGACAGCCGGCGGCGGGGTATGGGGCCCCGTCCCGGCACAGCAGACAACCCCAGAATTGTAGCGTTTATTCCCCAGCAACTTCGTACTGGCGACTTAGTATGACCTAACCTTGATGGCGGTCGGCTCCATACCGCCGAAAGCGATGCCATGATACCGCAGCCGTCCCCTCCTGCGTCTACCCTGGCGGTCGCATGAGCGCGCTGCCAGCGGCCCTGAGCCGTGTCCGTCCCGCCGTCGAGCACCGTCTGGAGGAGGTTCTGGCCGGCTGCCACCGACGCTGGGAGGACCTGGGGCGAGCTGCGCCGGAGCTACTCAAGGCCGCTGACAGTGTGCTCGGCGGGGGCAAGCGCATGCGCGCCGTGCTGGGCGCCGTCGGCTGCACCATCCTGAGCGCCCCGGAGCACCGGAACAGAGGAGCTCACCGGTGCAGGCGCCGTCCACCTGGGGTGCGGCGCTCGAGCCTACCAGGCCAGCGCCCTGGTCCACGACGATCTCATGGACGGGGCCAGCACCCGGCGGGGTCTTCCCGCGGCGCACCACGCCTTCGCCTGGGAGCACGAGACCCGCGGCTGGCTGGGGCACTCGCGGGCGTTCGGGCTCCAACGGGCCATCCTGCTCGGCGATCTCCTGCTGTCACTGGCGGGCGAGGAGATGAGTGCTCTGGCGAGGCGCATCTCCTCTGACTGCGGGGACGAGGAGCAGTCAGGGCACGCCCGAGCCGCCTTCGATGCCATGACCACGGAGGTGGCCCTGGGCCAGTTCCTCGACGTCGCAGCGAGAACCTGCCGCTGCCCTGGGGTCAGGACCCGCGGCCGCCGCGCAACGGATGCGCGACGACGCCCTGTCGGTCGTGCGCCACAAGTCGGCACGGTACTCGGTGCGCCACCCGTTGCTCATCAGCGCTCTCCTGGCCGGATGGGACCCGACAGCCCGACCGCCGAAACACCTGGCCGAGTTCGGCGAGGAGATCGGCATCGCCTTCCAGCTGCGCGACGACGAGCTCGGGCGTCTTCGGCTCTCCGCGGGTCACCGGCAAAGCCGGCGGGGAGACGATCTGCGCGAGGGCAAGCGCACAGTCCTGCTGGCTCTGGCCTGGGGAGCGCTGTGACGACACCGGCCGAAAAGCTGCTCGGGCTAGCGTCCTGGCCAATACCGAGACCACGTCGAACCAGATCGCTGAGGCGTCTGCGCTCATCGAGGACTGCGGCGCGCGCGCCGTGCATGAGGAGATCATCGCCACCCACCGTGACGCCGGGGTCAGAGCGCTGGGACGGCTCAGGGACGAGGGCGTGGTGAGTACCGCATCATTGGAGGACCTGGCGGGAGCTGGCGGACCTGCTGACGCACCGAGACTCCTCGACATAGCGCGACGAAACAGGGCAGAACTCCAGCGGAGAGGCAGTACGACCCGTCCGCATCGGTGAGCGGCTGTCACTGCGCCGTTGGCACCGTAGAATCGCGTTCGTGGTCACGGATCCCCTCATCGGTCGGCTGGTCGACTCTCGCTACGAGATCGTCGACCGCCTTGCGCGCGGTGGCATGGCCACCGTCTACCGCGCCCACGACCGTCGCCTGGACCGGACCGTGGCGCTTAAGCTCATGCACGCCCATTTGGCGGACTCTCCCGACTTCGTCTCACGCGCTTCCGCCGTGAGGCGCGGGCGGCGGCCAGGCTGTCCAACCCGGGCGTCGTGGCGGTCTACGACCAGGGCAGCCTCGACGGAGTGGCCTACCTCGTCATGGAGTACGTCGAGGGGCCCACACTGCGCGACCTCATCACGGCGGGCCCGCTGTCCGTCAAGGAGGCCCTGGGGTTGGTGGCCCAGCTGCTGCGACCGCTCGGGGCCGCCCATCGGGCCGGGCTGGTGCACCGCGACATCAAGCCGGAGAACGTCCTGCTGCCCTCGGACGGCTCGGTGGCCAAGGTGGCCGACTTCGGTCTGGCCCGGGCGGTCACGGAGGTGACGCAGACGACGACGGGCAACGTACTGGGCACGGTCGCCTACCTGGCACCCGAGCTCATCACCTCGGGCGACTCCACGTCCCGGGCCGATGTCTTCTCCGCCGGGGTGGTCCTCTACGAGCTCCTCACTGGCGAGCAGCCCTTCACCGCGGACTCCCCCATCCAGATCGCCTTCCGCAACGTTCACGAGGACGTGCCTCTGCCCTCCGCACTGGTCCCCGACATGCCGGCCGACGTCGACGAACTCGTGGCGACCATGACGCGCCGCGAGCTCCCAGGAGCGTCCCGCCGACGCCGATGAGGCGCTGGCGCTGCTGCGCAACGTCGTCGACGAGCTCACCGACTCCGAGCTCGCCGTGCGCCGCGGCGGTGGGACTGGCTCGATCCGAACCCAGGAGGTCATGACGGCCAATGCCCAGGCCGCCCGCTCCGCTATCGACAACGAGCCTCAGGACGATGACGACGCACTCTCCGACGAGGACTCCTCCTCGCACGCCGGTATGCGCACCGTCTCCCTGCCCATCGGCTCCATCGGCCCGGATGCCAAGGGCAGGACACGCACGCTGTCGCGCAAGGCGCTGGCGGCCGATACCCAGAAGACCACCGCCGTCCCCACCAGAGGGAAGGGCGTCGGCGGCCTCAACCGTCGTACCGCTGTCATCGTCGGGCTGCTGGCCGTGGCCGGAACCGGGAGCGGGTGCTACCTGGTACCTGACGGCGGGTCCAGGGCGGCGGGTTCCCGTGCCCAACATCATCGGCATGTCCCAGGACGAGGCGCAGCTCGCCCTGGAGAAGCAGGGGCTCGACTGGGGCGCTCCGGCGCGGGCCTACTCCGACACGGTTCCGGCCGGACACGTCGTCTCCTGTCAGCCGAAGGTCGGTCGGAAGGTGGGGCTCGGCCAGGCAGTCACCGCCGTCATCTCCCGGGGCGTGGAGACCAAGACCGTGCCTGACGTGGTCGGAAAGACCAAGGACCAGGCCGGTGCCGCGATCAAGGGAGCGGGTCTGACCCTGGGGGACGTCACCGAGGACTACTCCGCCAGTGTCGCCCAGGGCAAGGTGATCTCCTCCGACCCCAAGGCCGGCAAGGTCATCTGAGCACACCGCAAAGGTCTCGATCGTGGTCTCCAAGGGCAAGGAGCGGCCACGATCCCCGATGTGACGGGCAAGAGCGAGGATGACGCCAAGAAGGCCCTGGAGGACGCCGGCCTCAAGAAGGGAAAAGTCAGCCAGGACTACTCCGACTCCGTGGCCAAGGGACGGGTCATCTCCTCCTCCCCCATCGCCGGGAGCCTCGGGCTACTACAAGGGCGACTCGGTGGACCTGACCGTGTCCAAAGGGCCCGAGAAGGTGACTGTCCCCGATGTGACGGGCAAGAGCGAGGACGACGCCAAGAAGGCCCTCGAGGACGCCGGCCTCAAGGTGACGGTCAACAAGCGTCTGGGCGGCCCGTTCGGGACCGTGCGCTCCACCGATCCCGCAGCGGGCGCCAGCGTCAAGCCTGATTCCAAGGTCACCATCAATATCTTCTGACGGTGGCAGGCCGGCCCGTGAGGCCCGGGCCGGGTTCGGCCGTGCCGCGCCTCTGGCCGGCGAGGCGGGCAGGCTCCTGGCCGGGGCCTTCAGCCCTTGAGCATCTCGGCGATCTCGAAGGCGACCTCGAGGGACTGCTGGTGGTTGAGGCGCGGGTCGACGAGGGTCTCGTAGTGCTCGGCCAGGCCGGCCTCGTCCGATGTGCTCGCCTCCGCCGAGGACCTCGGTGACGTCGTCGCCGGTGAGCTCGACGTGGATGCCACCCGAGGCGGTGCCCAGGGCGCGGTGGACCTCGAAGAAGCCGCGGATCTCGTCGAGAATCGTCTCGAAGCGGCGGGTCTTGTAGCCGTTGTCCGAGGTGATGAGTGTGCGTGCATGGGGTCGGTGATCCAGGTGACGGGCGGCTGTCGGCGCGCACCGCCTCGACCAGTGCCGGAAGGGGCATCGCGGATGCGGTCGGCGCCCATGCGGGTGATGAGGGACAGGCGCCCGGGGTACGCCGTCGAGGGTTGAGCCGGTCCATGAGCCGGGACCACATCGTCGGGAGACGTGGTGGGGACCGACCTTGACGCCCACGGGGTTGTGGACGCCGGCGAGGATCGCCACGTGGGCGCCGTCGGCCTCGCGGGTGCGCTCCCCACCCAGAGCATGTGGGCGGAGGTGTCGTAGAGGCGCGGTGCGGGAGTCCCTCGCGGATCATGGCGTCCTCGTACTCCGGGAGGAGGGCCTCGTGGGCGGCGTGAAGTCGACCTGGCGCAGGGCGTCGAAGTCGACGCCGGCGGCCTCCATGAAGCGCATGGCCCGGTCGATCTCCCTCGGCGAAGGACTCGAAAGCGCTTGTAGGCGGGGTTGGCGGTGAAGCCGCGGTTCCAGGAGTGGACCTCACGCAGGTCCGCGTAACCGCCCATCGTGAAGGCGCGGATGAGGTTGAGGTGGTGCCCTGAGCGCAGGTAGGCGTCCAGCATGCGCGGGGTCGGGGATGCGGGCCTCGGGGTGAACTCGTGGCCGTTGACGGAGTCACCGCGGAAGGCGGGCAGGGTGACCTCACCACGGGTCTCGGTGTCCGAGCTGCGGGGCTTGGCGTACTGGCCGGCCATACGGCCGACCTTGACCACGGGCGTGGAGGCACCGTAGGTGAGGACCGCCGCCATCTGGAGGATGGTCTGGACCTTGAGGCGGATGTTATCAGCCGTGTTGTGGGCGAAAGGACTCGAGCGCAGTCCCCGCCCATGAGGACGAAGGCGTTTCCGACGCTGGCCTGGGCGATGAGATCGCGTAGAGAGTCAACCTCTCCGGCGAAGACGAGCGGAGGCCGACGGCGCAGGTCCGCCACCACGCCGACCAGCGCGGCCTCATCAGGGTAGGCGGGCTGCTGCAGGGCGGGCAGGTGGCGCCAGGTGGAGGCCTGGACGTCCGTGCGGGCGGCGGAGAGCTCGTTCATCACGCCCGTCAGCATAGGCCAGCCGGGAGTATGCCCCGAATCGGCGCCGCATCGCGAACAGAGGCGGCCGGTGCCGCCTCGAGGACGGCACCGGCCACGGTGCTAGAGGTCAGGCTCAGCCTCAGTGCTCGGGGGCGACCTCGGTGGGCTCGACCTTCTGGCCCAGGTCGGCCATGAGGTCGGTGAACCAGCCCTGGGTGATGTCGAAGGGCTTGGCGCCGGCGATGCGCGGGAAGGCGATCGCGGTGAGCTCGTCGTTGTTCTCTCTCGTCCCTGGCCGATGACGCCGGACTCGCGCGCAGGGCGCAGTCGACGGCCAGATCGCACATCTTCTTGATGAGGGCCAGGTCCTCGGCGTTGGCGTGGGCGGCGCGCGAGTAGTAGCCGGACTTCTGGACCATGACCTTCTCAGCGCCGATGAGCTCGGCGAACTGCTTGGCGAACCACTGGCCGGGGTTGATGGTGTCGAGCTTGACGTGGCCGAAGGGGTCGCGCTGGACCTCCTGGCCGGCGGCCTCCATCTCCGCGATGATCTCGGGGACGCCGGCGCCTCGGACAGGAAGATGTTGACGTTGCCCTGCTCGTCCATGATGGCCTTGAGGCGCTCGGCCCTCGGCGGCGATGTCGAGCTTCACCTCGGGGACGAAGACGGCGTGGACGTCCCAGCGCTCCTTGGTCAGGGCCGAGGGAGGGGCCCACTGCTTTGGTCTGGAGCAGGTCGTGGTAGCGGCGGGCGGTCTCGGCGGTGAGGTAGCCGCAGTTGCGGCCCATGCACTCGTGGACGATGAGCATGCGGGGGTTGGAGCGGTGCTCGCCGATGACGTTGAAGGCGAAGCCGGCGCCCTCGTCGGCCGCGGTCCAGGCGCCCAGGGACTGGCGGATCGGAACCACGTCGTTGTCGATGGTCTTGGGCAGGCCGACGACGGTGAGCTCGTAGTCGTTCTCGTGGAGGTAGGCGGCCAGGTCAGCGGCGGTGGTGTTGGTGTCGTCGCCACCGATGGTGTGCAGGACGTCGACGCCGTCCTTGCGCAGCTGCTCGGCGGCGAACTCCAGGGGATTGACGCCCTCCTCGACCAGGCCGCGCTCGACGAGGTTCTTGGCGTTGGTGAGCTTTGACGCGGAGTTGCCGATCGGGGACCCGCCGAAGTCGCGCAGGATGCCGGCGTTCTTGCGGCCCTCGTCGTCGATGACGATGTAGTTGCCTGTGAGCAGGCCGTGGTAGCCGTACTGGTAGGCGATGATCTCGACCTCGGGAGCGACCTGCGTGTAGCGCTCGATGAGGTCGCCGACGGCGGCGGACAGACAGGGGGCGAAACCGCCAGCGGTGAGCAGGGCGACGCGACGAATCGACATCGGGAACCTTTCGGGTTGTGGGTACTCGGGGTCAGCGCCCCGGCCGGATCGTGCGGCACGGGCCGCACCGGGCGTCAGTCTACGTGCCATCGGCAGCGGCAGACAGAGACCGGAAGAACAGATTCAGGAAGGCCGGAGAATCGCTCGGCGCCGGCCGTCACTCGGCGCCGGGCTCAGCCTCGTCGTCGGAGGTCTTGTCCTTCTTCTTGTCCTTGCCACTCTTGTCCTCAGGGCGGCTCGGGGACGGAGACCTCGGGGGCGGGCGGCCACCGGGGGCGGCCACAGGGGCGGCCGAGGGCCGGGCCTGCGCCTGGGCGGCGAGCATCTCGGTGACGACCTCGTCGGCGGTCTTCTTGTCCGTATCCATGGCCTTCTTGACGTCGGCGGCGTAGAGGTCCACGTACTCCTGACCGGAGAGGGCCATGAGGGCGTACATGATCTCGTCGGTGATGGAGCGCAGTACGAAGCGGTCGTTCTCCAGGCCCTTGTAGCGGGAGAAGTCCAGCGGCTCGCCGATGACGATGCCGACGCGGTGGCGGGTGGAGGGGATGGACTTGCCGATCGGCTGGGCCAGGTTGGATCCGATCATGGCCACGGGCACCACGGGGGCTCCGGTGGCCAGGGCGATGCGAGCCACGCCGGTCTTGCCGCGGTAGAGGCGCCCATCGGGGCTGCGCGTGCCCTCGGGGTAGATGCCGAAGAGCTGCCCCGAGCGCAGGCGGTCGATGCCGGCCTGAAGCGCCGCCTGGGAGGCCTTGCCGCCGGAGCGGTCCACGGGGATGGTGCCGACGGTCTTCATGAAGTTCTTCACCGCCCAGCCCTTGACGCCCTTGCCGGTGAAGTAGTCGGCCTTGCCGATGAAGGCGACCTCGCGATCCACCAGCAGCGGAAGGAAGAAGGAGTCAATGACCGCCAGGTGGTTGGAGGCCAGGATCGCCGCACCCTCGGTGGGAAATGTTCTCCTCACCGCGGATCCAGGGCTGATAGAGCATCTCCAGGGCCGGGCCGACTGTTGCCTTGATGGGTCCGCATCCCACTCGGGGCCTCCTGTGATCTGCTGGCTGGGTGGCCACCACACGGTCCTGCACCATCGGAGACGGACGGCACCGGAGCCGGCGGTGCCGCTCGGGTATGGGGATGATTCTAGGGGGCTTGCCACCCTGCTCGCACCGACTTCCCGCCCGGTGAAGACGATGCGTGTCACTGCCATCATCTAGCCTGCGACTGTGAGCACCGTCGGGGACCCAGGTGTCCTTCGCCGACATGGGCACGCCCCTGGAGCGGGCGACCTTCGTCGTCGTGGACCTGGAGACCACCGGCGGGGCACCGGGCGCGCAGGCGCTCACCGAGATCGGGGCCGTCAAGGTGCGCGGCGGGCAGGTGCTGACGGACTTCTCCACCCTGGTCAATCCCGGGGTGGCGATCCCCGCCCAGATCACCATGCTCACCGGCATCACCAACGCGATGGTGGCCGGAGCACCCGGCGTGCGCACCTGCGTGGAGGCGTTCCTGGACTGGGCGGATCTGCTGGCCGGCGACGTCGTCCTCGTGGCGCACAACGCCCGCTTCGACGTCGGGCACCTGCGCGGCGCGGCAGCGGCCCTGGGCCTGAGTGGCCCGAGCCCCCGCGTGCTGGACACGCTGGCGCTGGCCCGCAAGGCCTGGACACGCAGCGAGTGCCCAACCACAAGCTGGGGACGCTGGCCGCCTTCGTGGGTTCCCAGACCCGCCCCACGCACCGGGCGCTGGATGACGATGCGCCACCGTGGACGTGCTGCACGCGGCCCTGGAGGTCATGGCACCGCTCGGCGTCACGCACCTGGAGGACCTGGCCACCGCCTCCAACCCCGTCCCGGTCAGGCGCCGTGCCAAGAGCCGCCTGGCCGACGACCCTGCCCAGCAGCCCAGGTATCTACCAGTTCCCGCTCGGCGGCCGACCAGGTGCTCTACGTGGGCAGCGCCGTGGACCTCAGGCGCCGGGTGCGCTCCTACTTCACCGCCGCGGAGAAGCGCAGAGGTGGCGCAGATGCTGGACACCACCGTGAGCGTGCGACACATCGCCACACCCACGCTCATTGAGGCGCGGGTGCGTGAGCTGCGGATGATCGCCGAGCTCGACCCGCCGGTCAACCGCCGCTCCCGGGCACCGCGCCGCCAGCCCTGGCTCCACCTGACCGGAGGCACAGGTCCAGGAGTCGAGCCTCGACTGGCGCTGACGACCGTGCTGCCCACTGAGGGAGGTCGGCCACGCGATCGGACCCTTCGCCCTCGCGCAGCCGGGGGCAGGAGGCCCTGCGTGCCGCCGAGTCGGTGCTGCGCCTGCGTCGCTGGGACGGGCACGAGCTGCGTCGGGTCCGCACGGACGACGCCCCGGCCGAGCCGGAGGAGGCGCTGGCCTGTCTGTCGGGCGCGGTCGACCTGGTGGCCACTCCCCTGCTGGAGCGCATCGCGACGTTGTCCCAGGGCCGAGCGCTACGAGGAGGCCGGGACCTGGACGGACCGCCTGCGCTGCCTGCTGCGCGGGGCGGCACGCGCCGAGCGGGTACGGCCGCTGCTGGCCTGCCCGCATCTCGCATGGCGGCCAGGCGGCGTGAGGGGCGGCGGATGGGAGCTGGTAGTGGTGCGCTGGGGTGTGTTGGCCGCTCCATGACGACCGCTCCGGGAGCCGACCCGCGTCCCGCCGTCGAGCTGCTGCGCGCCAGCGCCCGGTCGTCGACAAGCCCGACCACGTCGGACAGGGTCGCGAGCATTGAGGAGACGAGTCTGCTGGCCGACTGGGTCCTGGACGCCGGCGCTCGCATCGTCGAGGTCGACGGCGACGCCACGGTGCTCACGTGGCCGGTTGGCGCGGCGGCCCGCCACCGCTAGCGTCCTGGCCTCCGAGAACTGACGGCCTTTTCCCTTGTAGGCTCCGTGAGATGAGATCGAGCCATGTGTTGTCGGCCTACAGCGCGCGTGCTGAGGAGTACGCAGCGGCTCTTGGCCGCATGGCAGCGACCGCGGAAGCGGATCGCGAGCTCATCGCCCGGTGGGCGCGCGGATGCCGAGGACGGATCGTCGACGCGGGATGCGGCCCTGGGCACTGGACCGCCTATCTCCACGACCTGGGCCTCGAGGTCGAAGGGGTGGACCCGGTCGAGAGATTCGTCAAGATCGCCCGCGAGCAGCACCCGCACGTGACGTATCGGCAGGGTTCCTTCGCCGGGTTACCGGCAGGGTCCTCATGGGGCCGTCTTGGCCTGGTACTCCCTCATTCACCTCCCGCCCCAGAACCTGTCGGAGACGCTTGCGTCCCTGAGAGACAGCCTCATGCCACAAGGCGACCTGCTCGTCGGGTTCTTCGCCGGGGACCGGATCGAGGAGTTCCCCCACGCGGTTGCCCCGGCCTACTACTGGCCACCACGGACCCTGGCCTCGCTTCTGGAGCGCAGCGGATTCGAGGTCCTGGACGTGGAGCACCGCCGTGCCCCCGGTGCACGCGACCACGGCAGCATCTCCTGCCGCACGATGTAGATGTAGAGGCCGCTTCAGCGTATTCAAGCTCAGCCGGCGGGGCGACAGTGCCGCGGCGGGCGGTGAGGGCCTTGGCGACACCCTCCTGGAGGCTCAGCGGGTCAGGGCCGGGGCACGACGACCTCGGCCTTGGCCCAGGCGGCCAGCCAGTCGTCCTGGGGCCGGGCGGTCAGCAGCACAACCGCAGGACGCTCATCGAGCTCGGTGAACAACTCATGGGCCAACCCCATGCCGCCGAGCTTCTTGGCCTCAGCGTCCAGGACGAGCGCGTCGAAAGGCGGCTGGTCCTTCTTCTCACGGTCGCCCTGATGGCCATACAGCGCACCTTCGGCCGTGGCTGCCTCGGTCCAGGTCACCAGCGGCAGCCCCTTGGCCGGTCGGCGCCCGACGCCGTCGACGACCTCCTGACGCACGGTGGCGTCGTCGGAGAAGATGAGGAGCTCGAGGCGGGTGGAAGCAGCCTGGTCAGTCATGGAGGATCCTTCGTGGACGGGTGCGGACAGCGGTGTTTCCGCGGTCAGTGTAATCACACAGAAGCCATCTATCCGTCTTCCAGCCCCTGCGTCTAGCATGAACCGTGTTCAGGACTTCAGTCCTACGGGCCCTGCTGATATGGGACTGGAGCCATCTCACCCACCGAAAGGCAGTCCTCGATGGCCGTGTACACTCTTCCTGAGCTCCCCTACGACTACGCCGCCCTGAGCCCCCATCTCCGGCAGGATCATGGAGCTCCACCACGACAAGCACCACGCCGCCTCACGTCGCCGGCGCCAACGCCGCCTTGGAGGCCCTGACCGCAGCCCGTGAAGCCGGCGACCTGGGCGCGATCAACCCTAGGGAGAAGAACCTCGCCTTCAACCCTGGGCGGGCACACCAACCACTCCATCTTCTGGAAGAACCTCTCCCCTCATGGCGGCGGCCAGCCCGAGGGCGAGCTCGCCGAGGCCATCACGGGACTCCTTCGGCTCCTTTTTGAGAAGTTCCAGGCGCAGTTCACCGCCGCCGCGCTGGGTATCCCAGGGCTCGGGCTGGGCGGTGCTCGCCTCACGACCTCGATCTCCGGTGGGCTCGTCATCTTCCAGCTCTTCGACCAGCAGGGCAACGTGCCCGTGGGCACCATCCCGCTGTTCATGGTGGATATGTGGGAGCACGCCTTCTACCTCGACTACCTCAACGTCAAGGCCGACCACGTCAAGGCGGTCTGGAACATCGCCAACTGGCAGGGACGTCGCCGAGCGTCTGGCCGACGCCGTCGCCAGGTCCAGGGGCTCATCGTCTCGCTGATACTCGGCCCCTGGTAGAGCGCCGCGTAACGTTATGGCCCGCGCCCCTGAAAGGTGCGGGCCACGACTGTGTCTGGCCGGTGCCGGAGCGGCTCGTGCTAAAGGACCTTCTCAACATCCATGACGTAGGCCGACGCCGGGGCCCCCTGCTGCTGACCGACCGCCTGGGTCGGGGGCAGAAGGACAACGACCCTGGATCCCTCCGGCACACCAATCAGCCCCGGTAGCGATTGCTGGGCCTGGGCCATGTCGAGCGACCTCGGCGGCCTGCTGCTCCCAGGTGTTGGAGGGTGGGAGCCGTCCCAGTAGCTCCCGGCCACGTTCATCATGATCGAGGAGGTCTCCGTGACGGCGGGGCGGTTCCCCGGCCAGAACGAGTGACCTCGGACTGCGTCGGCTGCGCGGCATCGGCGCCGATGAGTCGTCGCCGGCTGGCTGAGCTCCCCACTGACCGTGAGGCCGCGCTCACTGACAGCCTCCTCACCCTCCATCGTCGCCGTGGCCGAGGCGCCGGAGACCTTGCTGCTGGCGCCGTCGACGATCTCGACGACGAACACGAGTGTCCCGGCCGGGTTCTGCTGCTTCTGGGCGCCGCCGGCTGATCAGCGGCCTGGAGCGTCCTGGGTCGCCTTGTTGCCGTAGGCGAGCTCGGGGAATCGACGCGAGCACCCGGTCACCCACATGGTGCCCGGCAGGCCGCACTTCCATCCTGAATGACGCTCCCCAGGAGAAGGCCACCGGGGCACCGCTCTTGAAGGAGGTGTCGAAGGGGTCCGGTTCCGTCCCACTGCCAGCCCGTGTAGTTGGCCTTGACCGCACCACCGGCGTCGATCTCGGCCCCCGTCCCTGCGTCAGCGTCTCTGACGGTGAGGTTCTTGGGCGCTTGGGCGTCTTTCTTCCAGGTCACGGTGGTTGCGTACCGGCGTCGCCGCCGATGGTCGGCAGCGACTCGGGAGTCGGAGTCGATCGTCAGGGTCGAGCAGTCCACGGGCGCCGTGGCTGCCGGAACCGGGGTCTCAGAGGCAGGGGCCTTAGAGGACGAGGACGACCCTGAGCAGCCGGCCAGTGCGAGGCAGGCGGCTGCGGCCAGGACGGTCAGGCTGAGGGGTGTACGGCGCACATGGGCTCCTTTGCTCGCAGGGAAGGATCCGTGAGGACGGGATCCGGAGGATCAATCAGTGGAAGGACTCTCCGCAAGCGCAGCTTCCGGCGGCGTTGGGATTGCTCGATGGTGAAGCCCTGCTTCTCGATGCTGTCGGCGAAGTCGATGGTGGCACCCAGACAGGTAGGGCACGCTCATACGGTCGACGACGACCTCGACGCTGTCCATCTCACCGCCCCCGGTGGGGAAGGCGCGCACTGCGTCACCGTCAAGGAGACGCTCATCGAAGTAGAGCTGGTAGACCAGGCCGGAGCAGCCTCCGGGCTGGACGGCCACGCGCAGGCGCAGGTCATCACGCCCTCCTGGGCCAGGAGGGCTGGCGACCTTCGCAGCGGCGGTCTCGGTGAGGATGACCTCGTGCTCAGGGGTCTCGGTGTCAGCAGGGGTTGGTCAGGGCGGTCTCTGCCATGGTCATCTCCTGGTTTCTGTGCAGCACATCGAGTGACGATGCCTGTGTGGTGACGGTTCTCTGCAGCGGTTCTCAAGACGAGAACCACCAGGTTTCACCGGAGCCAACGCTCCAGTCATACGTCTTGTTCCTGATGACAACCCTACGCGGTCCCCACCGCAAGGCCTCAGTGACCGGGACTCACTGTGTCTGTGCTCCTTTCCAGGCTCGCCGGACCTGTCCAGGACGTCACGGCTCACTCCCAGCTCAGGCCAGGGCCACCAGCTCGAGGTACTCCGGCCCCACAGGTCCTCGTCGCCGTCGGGCAGCAGAAGGACCCGCGTCGGGGTTCAGGGCCTCGACGGCGCCCTCGTCGTGGGTGACCAGGACGACCGCGCCGGTGAAGGTGCCAGAGCCCCGAGGATCTCTCCTCCCGGCTGGCGGGATCGAGGTTGTTCGTGGGCTCGTCCAGCAGCAGGACGTTGGCGCTGGAGACCACGAGCATCGCCAGGGCCAGGCGGGTCTTCTCCCCGCCGGAGAGGACTCGGGCGGGCTTGTCGGCGTCCGAGCCGGAGAAGGGAAGGAGCCCAGGACGCTGCGCCTGCGTGTCGTCCATGCCGGGCGCGGCACAGGCGGGTTCTCCACGACCGTCAGGCCGGTGTCGATGGTCTCGTGCTCCTGGGCGTAGTAACCGATCTTGAGGCCGTGGCCGGGAATGACCTCGCCGGAGTCAGGCTCCTCCACGCCGCCGAGCAGGCGCAGGAGCGTCGTCTTGCCGGCACCGTTGAGGCCAGTACCACCACCCGGCTGCCGCGGTCGATGGCCAGGTCCTCCGGCGAAGACCTCCAAAGAACCGTAGGCCTTGGACAGCCCGGCGGCGCGCAGCGGGTCTTGCCGCAGGGGCGGGGTCCGGGGAAGCGCAGGTGGGCGACCTTCTCCACGGCGGCCTCGTCCTCCAGGTCGGCCGCGAGGCGCTCGGCGCGCTTGAGCATCTGCTGGGCGGCCACGGCCCGCGGTGGCCTGGCCCGCATCTTCTCCCCTGGGCGCGCAGGGCCGCGGCCTTCTTCTCGGCACTGGCCCGCTCACGACGGCGCCGGTGCTCGTCATCGGCACGCTGCTTGAGGTAGGCGTCCCAGCCCAGGTGGTAGACGTCCAGGACCCCGCGGCCGGCGTCGAGGTACATGACCTGATTGACGGTGTCGCGCAGGGAGCTCGACGTCGTGGCTGATGACGATGAGCCCCGGCGTAGGAGCGCAGGTGGTCGCGCAGCCACAGGATCGAGTCGTGGTCGAGGGTGGTTGGTGGGCTCATCGAGCAGCAGCGTGTCGGGCTGCTGGAACAGGACGCGGGAGAGCTCGACACGACGACGCTGACCGCCCGAGAGCGTGCCGATGGGTTGGTCGAGGACGCGGTCGGGCAGCCCCAGGGCAGAACTGATGCGAGCGGCCTCCGAGGCGGCCGCGTAGCCGCCGGCCATGGTGAACTCGTGGTCCAGGCGCGTGTAGCGGTCCAGGGCCTTGGCCTGGGCCTCCCCCTCGGTGACGGCGATGCGTTCCTCGGCCTTGCGGATGCGGGCCAGGAGGGCATCGATGCCGCGGGCGGACAGGATCCGGTCTCGGGCGATCTCGCTCAGGTCCCCGACCTTGGTGTCCTGAGGCAGGTAACCCACTGAGCTGGTACACGTGATCGTGCCCTCGTGCTCGACGGCCTCCAGGCCGTGGCGCTCATCGGCATCATTGACGGCACGTCCGGCCCCCTGGGCCACGGAGGTGGCGGCGAGCAGCTTGGTCATGGTGGTCTTGCCTGCGCCGTTACGGCCCACGAGGCCGATGCGCATCCCCTGTCGACCCGGAAGCCGGCGTGGGCGACGAGCTGGCGGGCACCGATACGCATGGTGAGGTCCTGGACATTGATCACACGCGCCATGGTACGGGGCCGGCGTCGTCAACCGCCGAGGCGGGTCTATCAGTCCCACCACATCCACCAGCCGACGGCGCCGCCGGCCCACTCGGGCCGGGTCCGCACGATATCGTCCGGGATGCCTTGGGCATCGAGCTCGTAGCGCTGCCTGACCGGTCCCACAGCGGAGCACTGACAGGCCCTGCTGTGCTCCACGAAGACCTCATACCTGCAGGTCGGGATCGGCGACCCACAGTGCCTCGGTGCACAGGCGCTCGTCATCGCGCTGGGGGCCGATCCCGTAGCCTGACAGGCGCACCCGCCCGTCCGCGCCGGCACAGGCGGTCAGCATCGACTTCAGGGACGGGGAGAGGTTCTGGCGGTCGGCCAGTGCCGGGACTGGGATGCGAGCGAGCAGGTCGGCCGCCGTGGCGGCATCCATCCCGCGGAACGGCACGTAGTCGCTCATCGGAGCGCCGAGGGTGTCCGTACGCAACGGCGTCTCCCCGGCAAGCAGCGCGGAGCATCGAGCCAGGGCTCGAGCAGGTGCCATAGGCCATGCGCACCGTCCAGCGGTGGACCGTACAGCCGCTGCGAGTCGGGAACGCCCAACAAGGGGAGGTCAGGAGATGCAGCAGGTGGCAGAGTGGTTGTGGGTGGGTGAACCGGAACGGATGATGCTGTCATGGGTGTCAGGGACATCTGAGCGCTCATATCGGGCTCCTTCGCTTGAGGCGGGTCGGTGTCTCCCAAGCGTGAGAGAACCACTCCACCGGCGCATCCGTTGGTCTGGACGCCTGTGCGCAAAAGGGTCTCATCTGCATCAACATGAGATCAGTGGGATTCCGGAGCACCACGAGCTGACGGGCGTCGATGATCTCGAGCGGCACCGGCCGGATGGACTGTTGCCTTTCAGATATGAGCCGTCAGGCGGTAGCCTCTTCCTCAAGCACCTCGCTGCGCCCGCGCGCGCTGGAGGAGTCAGATCCCCCCACCACCGGGGAGCGAGCTCACCGAGGACCCGGAGCGCACCGGCGTGCACCCGCCGTCGTCGTTCGTCTCGCTCGGTAGGAAAGGGCCCGAATGGCAGCTACGACCTCAACCCCTGAGGCAATCCTCGACGCCGTCGGCGGCGCCGATAACATCATCCATTTCACCCACTGCGCCACCCGGCTGCGCTTCGAGCTCAAGGACGCCTCCGGCGTCGACAAGGCAACAGTCGAGGCCATCCCGGGTGTCATGGGGCGCTCGTCCCTGAGTCCGGGGACCGCTACCAGATCGTCATCGGTGGTGCCGTACAGAGCGTGTACGACGAGATCAACAGCCTTCCGGCGATGAAGAGCCAGAGCGGCTCCTCGGTTCCGGCTCAGGTGAGTCCGACGCTCGACGTCAAGGCCGCCCGCCCGAGCCAAGGCCCGCGGTAAGAACGCGCTGGTCGACGCCTTCTTCGAGTACCTCGGACTCCTTCCGTCCCCTGCTGCCGGTGCTGCTCGGCGCCTCGCTCATCATCGCCGGTCTTGCGGTACTGGATGCGTTCGGCGTCATCAATGCCAGTGATCCGAACCTGACGGCCCGCGGACAAGCCCGCCGCACAGGTCTTCGCTGAGGCCATGTACAAGTCGGTGTTCCACTTCCTGCCCATCATGGTGGCCTACAACGCCGCCAAGAAGCTCAACATCGACCCTGGGTCGGCGCCGCGGTCATGGCGGCGCTGATGACCCTCCATTCCTTGACCTCAGCAAGGCACTGGGAACGACATGCACCCACAACGCCACGTTGAACAGGACCGTGTGTCGCGCATATCGCGGGCATTCCCATGCAGCTCAACGACTACAGCGGTCAGGTCTTCGTTCCCCTCACGATGGTGGCCATCCTGGCCCTGGTCTACAAGGGTCTGGCCAAGCTCATTCCCGCCAACGTGCAGATGGTGTTCGTTCGTTCTTCTCCTTCATCATCATGATGCCGTGACGGCCTTCATCATCGGTCCAGCGGGTATCTGGGTCGGTACAGGCCTGGGTTCCGGACTGGCGTGGCTCAACACGAGCGCGATCGTCTTCGCGATCGTCATCCCCCTGCTCTACCCGTTCCTGGTGCCGCTGGGTCTGCACTGGCCGCTCAACGCCATTATGCTGGCCAACATCAGCTCGCTGGGCTACGACTTCATCCAGGGCCCCATGGGCTCGTGGAACTTCGCCTGCTTCGGCGCCACCGCCGGGTGTGCTGGTCCTGGCCATTCGTGACAAGGGTCATGCGTCAGACGGCCTCCCGGCGCCTTGGCCGCCGGCCTCTTCGGCAGCATCTCCGAGCCGAGCCTCACGGTATCCACCTAGCGCTAAAGCGCATCTACCCAGCGTCTGCCGGCTGTCTCGTGGGCGGTCTCATCACCGGTATCGGCGGCGGTATCAGACTGCCTTCGTGTTCAGCTCGCTGCTGAGCATCCCGGTCTTCACATGGCTCTGTACGGCATCGCCATCGCCGCGGCCTTCGCCACCTCGATGTCCCTCATCATTCTCACGGACCACCGCACCAAGGAGGAGCGGGCCGAGGCCCGTGCGGCCGCGGCCGCCACCGAGGCCGCGGAGATCTCACACCGCCCCGCTGAGGTCGCCGAGGCCCGAGGACCGACAGCACCACCTCGGCTCGCTGCTACTACTGAGGAGGGCGACGGACGCGAAGGCCCCCGCCCAAGCCGGCCCCTCGTTCCCGGCGCGGTCACCGGATCGCCTCGCCGCTCAAGGCCACGACCATGGACTGGACAGGTCCCGACCTGGTGTTCTCCTCAGGCGCCGTCAGCCGGGGCGTCGGTCTGGAGCCGAGGCGACATCGTCGTCACGGCTCACAGACGGAATCGTCGTCGTCGCCCCTCCTCGGGTCACGCCTTCGGCATCACCCTGGACAACGGCGTGGAGATCTCATCCACGGGGTCTGGACACCGTCAATCTGGAGGGCAAGGGCTTCGACGTCAAGGTCTCCAGGGCGACCGCGTCAGCGAGGGCCCAGGGAGCTCGTCCGCGTGGGACCGCTCCGTCATCGAGCAGGCCGGCTACCCGCTGACCACGCCGGTGCTCATCACCAGCACCGCCCTTCGCGCCTCGGTCGAGGTCGTCGGCGGCGACGCGGTGGAGCCCGGGAGGCCCTCATCAGGTCACCGCGCCCGAGGCCTGAGCCTCACGTGACACCGCCGACCTGATCGGCCGCTGATACGACGTCGGGGCCGGGTCCGTAAACTACGGACCCGGCCCCGCGATGACTGGCCGTCACCGCCGGCGCTGAGCCAGTGTCAGCTCAGAACCGGGTCACGGCAGCCCGCAGCGCCCAGAACGCCACGGCCGCCGCCGCCGCCACGTTGAGGGAGTCCACTCGGCCATCGGAATGCGCACCACCTCGTCGGCCGCAACGATGGTCCGGCGGGACAGCCCATCGCCTTCCGTCCCCAGGACGACGGCGACCCGCGAGCCCTGGTCCGTACAGACCTGTGAGGCCGCGAGCTCGTCAACGCCACCGAGTTCTCCGACAGGGCCAGCGCGTGCAGGTGAAGCCCTGCGCGTGGAGCTCGTCCATGGCAGCCGGCGTCGATCCGGGTCAGGGGACCTGGAAGACGGTGCCCATGGAGACGCGCACGCTGCGTGCCGGTAGAGGCAGGTCCGCGCAGCGCGCGACCAGGACGGGCGTCGATCCCCAGGGCCGCTGCGCTGCGGAAGAGCGGCCCCCACCACCGTGTGGTCCACCCGGAATCCTCCAGATGGCGACCCGCCTGGCACCTGGCCCTCGCGCGCGGCCGAAAAGACTCCGGGGACGCCGGCGAGCCCGGGCCGGTCATGGCGGCCAGCGCCGCGGTGCAGGTGAAACCCGGTGATGGACTCCAGCACCTCCTCGCGACGAAGATCGAGGCGCAACCCTGCTGTCATCGTCCTGCGCAGGCGGTCGCCGAGGCGACGCATCGGACGCATCTCATCGAGGTGGCGCGGGGCTGAGGAAGGGCGCGGGGCGTGCCCGGCGATGCCCGTGATGGAGGACTCAGCCGTATTACGGGCGCGCCGGGTGGTCTCCAGCCAGCGGCGCGGCGCCACGATCCGTCAGCCGGGTGCTTAGTCCGCCGAGCGCTCGTCGGCACCGTCGTCCCAGCTCAATGATCATCGCTCGTCACCTTCTGCCAGGTCTGTACCCGCTCAACACAGCAGTACGGCGGAAAGAATAGGTCGTCGTCGTGGATCACTACTCCTCCCGCCACGCACGTGCCGCCTGGGCTTTCGGACTCCAGCAGCGTCGGACTTCGGTCAGTCACGCCCGTAAGGTCCCTGGGGCGCCCGGAAGCGTGCCGTATCGGGCTGGGCCTGAATGCCGTACCCGCCGCGCGGGGCACAGTGCCAGGCTGACCAGGCTGCTGCTCATCGGGAGCGGCCGTGTGGCTGCCGTGTGCGGGTAGGCCTTCAAGGACCGTCGGAGGTCGGAACGGTCATATTGGTCGGCCCGCCATCGGCCTCGTCCGAGGAAGCCGTCGGTGAGGCACCACCATAGGAACGGGCTCTCACTGGCCTCCTGAGCCGCCGACTCGACCTCACCGCGTGCCTGGGCGAGGCCTCCTCAGGGGCCTGGAGGGTGGTGCTAGCCAGGTCAGGCGATGCCAGGTCAGGCTTTCTGCCCGAGAGGTCAGCTTACCGGGGCCAGTCGCCGTCGTCGGAGCCGTTCGAGCCGCCACGGGGCCCCCGTCCTTGCCACCGCCCAGGCTCCGGCGATCCCGTCGGGCCGCGGTGAACTCTGTGGGTACGATCCACAGCTTGGAGGACGGGCCGTTGGCGATCTTGCGCGTCTGGAGGGTACTCGTAGGCCAGCAGCTTGGGATCTGACGTGCCGCGGTGGATGGCGTCGAAGACCTGGAGGATGGCGCGCGGCTCGCCCTGGGCCCTCAGGGATCGTCGGACTGCGCCTGACCCTCGGCTGCAGGATCGCCCGGACTGCTTCTCGCCCTCGGCCGCGGAACGGCGGACTGCCCGTTGACATCCCTCGGCCGTGAGGATCGCGGCGCGGCGATCGCGCTCGGCGTCATCTGCTGCTCCATCGCGCCCTGGACGGAGCGCACGGCGGGTCGGTGGCCTTCCAGCTCGACGCTGTCGACGCGGATGCAGCGGCCGGT
>BNJV01003011.1_pt1 | contig 59211 bp, 82 predicted proteins | sample 8540591 | NCBI WGS metagenome assembly BNJV01 (sample SAMD00202457, study PRJDB9452) | human saliva metagenome | host: Homo sapiens | reverse complement strand
CTAGAAACTACTCTTTCTGTTGCATCTATCTCGCTAGAATGGTCTACCTGTTTTTGCCATAGGTGGGGCCATTTTCCCACATTCTTATAGGTCCAAGTGCGCTTATCTGGTTTGATTTGCTATACGCTGCTATTACTTCTGATACATAGCAAAGTAGCATGATTCGAATTTCCTTGCTAATCTTCTGGGTGACTCCTTGTCTTTGTCAGGTATCATGGACTCCTTCCTTGCTAAATGTACTTTTGATGGCTTACTCGCTGTCCAGGTCATTCCTTTCATACCAGATCTAGCAAAAATTATTGCCATCCAGTTTCATTGGAAAGCTCTGTAAACGATTAACAAAGATAAAGAGTTTGGTTTAATCATTCTTAGAAAAAAGTTATTGATTCATTATTATTTTAAAATCAAAAGAGAACAATTTAGTTCTTCCCAAAAGTTAGACAGAAAATCAACTTTTGGGTGTTTAATATCAGAGGTGACATATAGGATAAAGTTCAGATATATGAACTTGAAAACAAAGGGCAAAACTTCAAAAGAGCTTTCAAATATATTCAGGATAAATATTCTAATCTTAGGTGATTAAATTGATTGATCGTTACGATTCGCGAGTTCGTCAAAGGGAAAGATCGTTATTATTCTCTAAATTAAACGAAATTATTGATAAAGTTCTGCTTGAGGTTGTTTCAAATAAGTGTTTCTCTGGATTATGGTCTCACAAACTAAGGATTGCTTAGAAATTGGTGGCACAATACAAGAAAAATGGGTATACTATTGTTGAGAAAACAAGGGAGCACCTAAAAATGGGACGCAAAGCCAAAAGACCTGAAGAGGCAAATGACAGAGTTACAGAACGTCTTCAAGCAGAAACATGAATACCTGAGAGCGGAGAGGTGCTGTTCCTACAAAAGTTGAGAGGAACTCCGATTGAAGGAGGAAAAAGAGCAAGAAGAAAAACGAAATTGTTCAAAGGATTGGTAACAGAGTTTTCTTTAGATATCCTTCTAAGATTATTAAGCTTGCCCATTCAACTTATTAGTATCACACTTAAAACAGCTGGATCAAAGCGATAAGGACGATCAAGTTAAAGCTGAAAATTCAGTTAATTTATACTGAGCATAAAAGAGTGCGGCTATCGTCGCATGACTCTACGAAATTACGAAATCGATGGCTTCGTAGTGAACCATGTAAGAAGGTGCAGCGTCTTGTGAGAAGTACTTGGTTTAACGGCTCGAATTCGCCGTAAACGAGTATTCTTCAGCACCAAGGAGAGAGGAGTTGGCAGAAAGCGAGATAACCTGTAATCCAACGTCAATTTGCGACAACCAAACCAATGCAAAGTGCTACACAGATGTAACGACAGAATTTGCCATTCCAGCAAGCAGTCAAAAGCTTTAGTTTATCACGCAGTTTTAGATGGCTTTAACAGCGAAATTATCTCCTACAATCTCTACCTTCGCCGAACATGAAACAAAGTAAAGAAAGCTATGCTGAGAGCAAAGCCTTTACAACTGCGAGCCATTGCGAAATACAATTCTCCATAGTGACCAAGGATGGCAATGCAACATGATTTCTATCATCATTTTGTAAAGAATAAAGAATCCAACCATCTATGTCACGTAAGGAAATAGCCCAGATAACGGTATGATGGAATCTTTCTTTGGCATTCTTAAAGTGCAGATGTTTTTATGGTTGTGAGAATACGTTTCAGTCCTGAGCTTGAGCCTGAGAACAAGCTATTGTCGACTACTATATTGAGTGCTACAGCAACAAACGAATTAAGGTAAGAAACTAAAAGGGCTTAGTCTGTGCAATACGAGAACTAAATCCTTTAGCTTAAAGTCAATTGTCTAGCTGTCAGTACACAATTGTTCTCTCTTTTTAAACTATTCAATTCGGCATTCTATCAGTTAGAAAAGCGATGATTGTTTAGTTTTTCTTCTCTTCTCTTGCGAGACAAAGCATATCCAGCTGTGCCAATCCAGAAATCGCTGCAAGTGATAGGAATGGAAGATCCTCTGTACCAGTATTTGGTAATTCTTTTGAGGCTCATTGTCCTCTAAACTTGTTGATTGGGATAATCTTGTCTTCGATTAGTTTGTGGTTTTGGAGCTGGTTGTGAAAAGCTGTAGTTTGTGGATCCGGTTGTGGTTGTGGTTTTGGATCCGGTTGTGGTTGTGGTTTTTGTGAATCCGGCTGTGGTTGCATGGTTTTGGATCCGGTTGTGGTTGTGGTTTTGGATCCGGTTGTAGTTTGTGGTTTGGATCGTTGTGAGACTGTAGTTTTGGATCGGTTGTGGTTGTGGTTTTGGATCGTTGTGTAGTTTGTGGTTTTTGGAGCTGGTTGTAGTTTGTGGTTTTGGATCCTCTTTTCACAGGACATCCACAATCACGGATAAAGGAGAATACAGTTTGTTTCTTTACCATCACCATCTTTGATGATGATCCAGTGTCAGATTGACCTTCCTTGTTCTTCTACCAGGTTCAGTATCATACTGTGATTGTCTTACCATCATCCTTACCATCGCAGACGACGGTACGCGGCTGAGTGATGTTTCCATCACCGCCTTCAGTGATTACGACACCGGTATTTCCTTCTTTATCTTTACCGGGTTTACAGTACGAACTTTTGGTGTTTTACCATCAATACCATCACGGATAAAGTTGCGGCTAGTGATGGCACCTTCAGAATCACGTACAATTACCCAAACGCAGTATTTCGCCTTTGTCTTTACCAGATTCAGTAGTAACAGTTGGTGTCTTACCGTCCTTACCATCTTTACCGTCCTTTACCATCCTTAACGAATGTGCGACGTTCTTTGCCATCACCATCATGTATAATGCAAGTACCAGTATTACCATCTTTATCTTTTGCCTGTCTCGGATGTGTACACGTGAGTCTTACCATCCTTGACTAATAGTTTGAACCTTCTGACCGATCAACGTTAACTAGCAGTTACGAGTACGAGTTCCATCTTCGTTATCTTTAACAGTAATGCTTGGTGACTTACCATCTTTACCATCTTTGATGATTGTTTTGAGTCTTAGTTCATCTGGATTTTCAACAGTGATAGTGTGTGCACCGTGCCATGTTTCGAAAGTAACAGTAACCTTCGCAGATTTCCATCTCTCCGTCTTTACCATCTTTACCATCCTCCGTGCTACCATCCTTAACGAGATGTACGGCGGCTGTTTCATTCCTTCTGGATCACGAGATAATTACTACCCATGTGCCATCAGTTTACCGTCAGTGCTCTTTACCACGTTCAGTAGAAACTCAATGGTGATTTACCATCTCTGATAATTGTTTCTGTTGTTTTGACCATCGACATTGACAGCTTTTAACAGATGTGTGCCATCATTCCGTTGTCTTTCACAGTAACAGCTTGGTGACTTACCATCTTTACCGTCTTTGATGATGGATTTCAGTCTTAGTTTCCCGTCTGGATTTTCAACAGTGATTTTATGTGTACGCATCTTCGTTATCTTTAACGAGTTACAACGAGTGATTTACCATCTTTACCATCAATACCATCTCTAACAGATGTACGACCTGTTTCTGTGCCAGCAGGATCGTGTGTGATTACCCATGTACCAGTGCGATCGCCCTCGGCGTCTTCACGCACGTTCAGTTGTGGCTGATGGGTTCTTTACAGTCTTTGACTGATTGTTTCCTTGTTTGACCATCTGGGTTCACAACTTTAACTGTATGCAAGGTACCGTCACCATTGTCTTTTAACGTGACGGTGACTTACCATTTTCACCGTTCTTAACAATGGTTTGAGTGAGTTACTGACTGGATCGATGATAGTGATTGTGTGTGTACCGTCGCCATTATCTTTAACTGATGCTTCAGGTGACTTACCATCTTTACCATCTTTAACAGATGACGACCTGTTTCTTTACCAGCGGGATCGTGCGAGTGCCATGTACCTGTGTTACCTTCTGAGTCTTCACCACGTTCTGTTGTTGCTGATGGATTCTTGCTTACCGATGCTTTAATGATGACTTACTGTTGTTTCGCCATCTGGGTTTACAGCTTTAACTGTATGAGTACCATCACCATTATCTTTAACGGTTACAGTTGAGTGTCTTACCATCTTTGCATTCTTGATAACTGTCTCAGTTGTTGTTGTTCCATCTGGGTTTCACGACTTTAACAGTGTGCAGTACGTGCTGGTATCTTTAACAGTTACGACTGGTGATTTACCATCTTTACGTCTTTTGCCGTCTTTACCATCTTTAACGAATGTACGACCTGTTACTGTACCAGCAGGGTCGTGTGTGATTACCATGTATGCCACCATGTTGCAACCAGAGTCTTCACCACGTTCAGTTAGCGGCTGATGGGTTCTTACCGTCTTTGGTGATGATTGTTTCTGTTGTTTCACCGTCTGGGTTCACTGGCTTCTAACTGTATGAGTACCGTCACCATTATCTTTACTGGTTACAGTTGGTGTCTTCCATCTTTACCATTCTTGATAACTGTCTCCAGTTGTTTTCGCCATCTGGGTTCTAACTTTAACTGTATAGTGCCGTCTTCGATTATCTTTAGATTACGACTGGTGATTTACCGTCTACCGTGCACCGTCTTTTACCATCTTTAACGAATGTACGACCTGTTACTGTACCAGCAGGGGTCATGTGTGATTACCCATGTACCTGTGTACCTTCTGAGTCTTCACCACGTTCAGTTGTGACTGATGGGTTCTTACCATCTTCACCATTCTTGATAACTGTCTCAGTTGTTTCGCCATCTGGGTTTAGCTTTAACTGTGTAGTGCCGTCTCCGTTATCTTTAACGGTGCGACTGGTGGTTTACCATCTTTACCATCAACTCATCTCTACCGTCTTTGGCATCCTGTATGATATGCGGCCTATTTTCCAGTTCAGCGGATCATATGATTACCCATGTACCTGTGTTACCTTCTGCGTCTTCACCACGTTTAGTTGTGACTGATGGAGTTCTTACCGTCCTTGATGATGGTTTCTGTTGTTTCACCATCTGGGTTTAACTTTAACTGTATGAGTGCCATCACCGTTATCTTTAACGGTTACTGTGAGATGTCTTACCATCTACTCCGTTCTTGATAACTGTTTCTGTTGTTGTTCCATCTGGGTTTTACAACTTTAACTGTGTGAGTGCCGTCTTCGTTATCTTTAACGGTTACGACTGGTGATTTACCACATCTTTACCGTCTTTTACATCAACACCATCTTTGATATCTACAACATCGATCACTACATCTTTGAGATAGATTTCACCATCAAGAGTTGCTGTAGCTTTAGCTGTGCCAACTACCTACTGCAGTTGGGTACCCTGAAGTTTGTCTTAGTAGCAGCATCTATATGTTACACAGCGGAAGGCTTGCTTCATCGAGAGTAGGTCAGAACCTGGTGTGTGAGTTAATACGATATCGGTGATTGCTTTACAAGTGGAACAAGCTGACGACCGCCTGAGGCCTGTGAATCTAGATCTTTCTCAGCTTTAGGATTTACTGTAGAGTAAAATGTGTCATTTGCAAATTTACCACCCAATTTTTCAGGGGTTAGTCGCTTGCATACGAATAGTAAAGGTACCAACTTTGTAGGGATTTCCAGAATGTCTTGGTTGTGGGGATCATCAATGTCAAATCCGTATTCGAAATAACTTCATTGATATCTTCTTCTTCTACAAGACCATATGGAGTCTTCATAGTAACTTTTAGATACATCACTTTGTGAGTTACTACCGCTGGATAATTCATCGCCAAACTGTGCGGCAGTTTGCTCTTTATTAGAAGTTGCAGTTGAAACTGGTGAATCTGTAACAGTGAGCTTGAATGTACCAGTAGCGTTGGTATTACCCTTAGTACCTTCATAACCATAAGTGTATTTAGAGTATATACACCAACTTGGCTAGGTGTTCCAGGGTTGTTCTAGTGTCTGGATCGTAAGTCAAACCTTCGGGAAGTTTTCCTTCGATATTGGTTCCATCTTGAGATCTACTTCACCCTCTTCACCATAGACAGAACCTTCGTTGGTTTTGATAACAAAGTTTGTAATAGGATTAAGTGCTTGAACTGTCTGCTCACCACTATTTACTTCTACTGGTTTTGGCTTAACAGTAATCTTAATTTTACCTTGAGCAGATTCACTACCGCGAGTTAGAGTGTAAGTACCTTCAGCACTCTCTACCATTACTTTTACCAGAGAAAGTTTCAGTTTTATAATCTCATGATAATGCCATTATTTGGATCAGTGAAATCTACGTTTGATACTTCATGAAGATTTACCATGTTCAATCTTAAACGGTTCAAAGTTTATACTCCAACAGTTAACTTCAGCTTCCTTAGTCTGGATGCTGCAATTCTCCAGGTAGGACAGTCAGAAGTTTCACATGTGAACTTCCACTTGCCCATCTTTTCGGCGGTAACCTTAATATTGTAAAGCCTTCGATTAGACCTTTTACCTGCGATTGTCTTGAAAGTAGACTTGAAGTAAAGCAGAGTTCCTTTAGGTAGGACTTTTGTATCAACTGTTGATGTAAGCACCTTCAGTGTGATGATAACCCATATCCTTAAAGTTTTGACCTTCTTTGATGGTTCTGCTCATGGTGGTAATATCGAGGTCAGGTCCGACACCATCCACGGTCTTACTTCAAAGGTAAAGTCTGTGAATGTTGTAGAAATACCACCATCCACGCATTGTAGTAGTCAACTTCCACACGTGCTTTTTGGTTTCCAGTGAGTCTTCAGTACACCATATCCTTCAAGCTATTAGTGATAGTGTCTCCTTTGACTGTCGCATCGCTGTCTACTTTCCGTAATGGCTTGCGGATATCAGCAGTTCTTGATCCACCCTCTAGAGTAACAGGAACTCCTGGGAAGCGCTCCCATGTTCTTTCAAATTTGGTGATCAATTGGATGCGAGTACGTCGGTAACTAGGTGGAAGGCCACGGTTTGGTGCATTGTCGTACAGTGATCCGTCGATAACGCAATACTTCAAAGTCATACTTACCAGTGGCTGGTAGATCTCAGCTCTAATGGTACAGTTGCTTCATCGCCTACTCTAGCCATCTGGGAATCGAACTGGTTTAATCTTAGCATTAACATGCCGAACGCTCAATCTTACCCAATAAGGTTTGCTCTACATCTGGACTTGAGGAACTGTACAATCCTCCTTAATGCAATGCTGGCCATGTATTAGGGTAAACTTATATCGATCCGCATTGGATAATGCAAAAGGTTAATCTCGTATTTGGCCCTTAGCTTTTGAACGCGTTCCTCTGGTTGCGTGAGACATTTGAAAGATCTTTCTTGACCAAGGGCATCAATGGTTTTAAATTTAATATCAAATTGACCTTGTTGCTGTAGGTAATTTCGTGACACGGATACAGTATGGAGTACTATAATCATCCATGCAGTTGCCATCGCATCCATCTGAAGTATGCCCTATAGTATCCTTATGGTTTATATTTGAATAGTTCATATTCTACTTTCTGCAGGTACTATCCAAACGCTCTGATTTCTTCAAAGTCCAATCGGTTTAGAAAAATCGCGAACCAGTGGAGAATCTCACGTAGAGGACCATAGGTTTCAACAGTATACTGCAGGAGTTTGTGGAGTGGCATCTGCAACAGTACCCAGTTTGCTCACCAGATGGTTCATTTCGATATCCCAAATGGAGTGAGTTGGTAAGATTCCCCTCATACTCACCAACCTTCTCGATCTGCAGTTTGGATCTTGTCTTCGTCCATTTGGATCAAGCTGCCCTGAGTTTAGTTTTTCTGAAGAATTACACCAGTACTCGTGGAAGCTGCTAGTAAGGGCATATGATTTGGAGTTTCGAGATGCTAAGAAATAACATGGTAGCTTTTAATCGCTTGGATCTTTTCGATACTAGGACCAATCTCGTCAGTTCCATCTTTCAATGGTATTATCTGGAAGAACATCACCAATGTTAACATACTCACCCACCTTATCATAAAGTCGAAGCCCTAGTCGCAATCCTCTGTCAGTTCAACCTCATCAGATGTAATGCGAGAGTCAAACCCCATCTTGCATCACTTACGATAGTAGTTACTCGCCATTCTTTACGAAGTTTTGTAAACACCACTTATAGTTTTCAATGGTCTCTATCAGGTTTATGCATTGACATGCTTTGCTGTCAAAGTCGAAGAGTATGCTTTGCTTGGCTCTGAATCTTATGAAACCCAATAGTATAAGTTTTGCCTGCTACCATTGCAGGAGTTAGTTCCTTGAAGTTTTGCTACAAGGGATATTGTATGAAAATACGCGTGGTATCATCTCTATTAGCTGAAATACTAAATCCTAAAAGCCCTAGCATCATCTGTGTGAAAAAGTCCTCTAATGCCATCAAATTCATATTCATCAGCTGTGATAGAATAAATGAAGAATCAACCTTGTATTCAACCCTTTCTGAGTTATCGAGGCCAACCAGATATACATTCTTTGGTCCTACTAAACCACCATTTGCTAGCCGCTGCAGTTCCGTCAAGCATGTATGATACAAAACCTGAGTGACCTGAACGTTTCATTTCTCTGTAAACGAATCTCGATGGCTGATTGGAGCGTCCGATACTAAGTTCAAGATCAGCTCGTCGATTGATCTTTTCGAAGCTGTTGAGCTGCTATAACTCAGCTTTTGAGCTTGAAAGAGCATTCACCAAGAACTTTCTTAGCATCGCTATCGTTAAGTTTAGCTTCTTGTTTTTCAGCTTCTTGGTTAGACTGCTTTTGCTTCAAAATGCTATTTGTTCAATTGCTCTTTAAGTGGTTTGAGAACTTCGTCAACTGCAGGCTTAGCTTCAGTAACTTTTTCTTCTGCTGCTGGAACTTCTTTTTATCAACTTTAAGTTCTGGTTTTCTTCTGCAGCTGGTGCAGTAGATGGAGCTATTGCTACAACAGGCTCTTTTAGATTTTTCAACAGTTGTTTCTGTAGGTATGTTGTTTCAGTTGTTGTTTCTGCAACTGGTTCTTTTTCTGTAGATGGTGCTGCAAGGTTGCGGGAGCACGGTATGGAGTTCTGGAATAGTGATTTCTTCAGAAATAGTTTCCTTGACCGGCTCTTCTTCTATTGCCTTGGTTGCCTCACCTTTAAATTCACTGGCGCTTACGTGTGGGGCGTTAACCATCGACCCGACGAAGAACTGTCCTACACAGGACAGATGCCACCACCACTAAACTTACGAATGGCAAAACGTTGACGTTTTTCAAATTTCATTATTATTTATCTCCTTTTTATTCATTATCTTGTTTTTCTCTTGCCGATAAACAGAGCACTGCCTGCCATTGAGTGAGTCCAGAGCTGATAATCCACTAGCTTCATGTACCAGTGTTTTGGCAATTGTTCTTTTTCCAGATGAAGCCTTAGTTTCCACCGGTTTTTGGCTGGTGTATTTGTTGGCTGTACTGGTTTAGATGGATCTACTGGTTTAGATGGGTCCAGCTGGTTTAGATGGAACAACTGGTTTAGTTGGGTCAGCTGGCTTAGATGGAACAACTGGTTTAGTTGGGTCAGCTGGTTTGAGATGGAACAACTCGGTTTAGATGGGTCAGCTGGCTAGCTGGATCTACTGGTTTAGATGGATCAGCTGGCAGCTGGATCTACTGGCAGCTGGATCTACTGGCTTAGCTGGATCAGCTGGTTTAGCTGGTTCTTTTGTTCCTACTTCGATAACTTTATCAGCTGCATCTACCTTGAGTTGTTGAAACAACTTTTGCGCTCTACTTCTTTGCCATCTACAAATACAACACGTTCAACTACGGTAAAGGGCTACCATCTTTTCCTTCTTGGACAACTTTTTCTGTACCTTTTGCAAGGTTAGCGTTGTCGACGAATGGGTCTTAAAAGCTACGGTATCTTTCTTGGTTTCAAACTTCTCGATAACTTTAGCATCAGGTTTTAGATGGGTACTACTGGAGTGTCACCTGGTTTGCTTGACTCTTTTGTTTCCAACTTCGATAATCTTATCAGATTGCATCCTATGTTGGTTGAAACGACTTTTGCGTTCTGTTTCTTTACCATCAACAAGAACGACATGTTCTACTGTTGTGATGCGACCATCTTTTCCTTCTTGAACAACTTTTTCTTTACCTTTTTCAAGGTCAGCATTGTCGCGACGGATGGTGCTTGGCAATGCGAGAACTTCTACTTTTAGTTTCTTCTTTTTCGACAGTAGCTTGGCGAGGTTTGATGGTACTACTGGGTGTCACCTGGTTTGTGACACTTTTGTTCCAACTTCGATAATCTTATCGATTGCATCAACCTTAGTCATTGAGGCTAGTTTACGTTCCACTGCTTACCATCCAGCAAGAACGACATGTTCTACTGTTGTGATGCGACCATCTTTCCTTCTAGCAGACAACTGCTTACCTTTACCAAAGGTCAGCGTGTCGCGACGGATGGTCTTGTGTGCGAGAGCTTCTGCTTTAGTTTCTTCTTTTTCGACAATCTTAGCTTCAGGTTTAGATGGTACTACTGGAGTGTCACCCTGGTTTGCTTGACACTTTTGATTCCAACTTCGATAATCTTATCGGTGCATCAACCTTAGTCATTGAAACTAGTTTACGTTCCGCTACACCATCCAGCAAGAACAGCATGTTCTACTGTTGTTGATCGCTACCATCTTTTCCTTCTTGAACAACTTTTCTGTGCCTTTTCAAAGAGTAGGATTTTCTTGGCGGATTGTCTTGTATGCGAGTACTTCTACTTTCGTCTCATCTTTTCGACAATCATAACTTCGGGTTTAGATGGTACTACTGGGTAGTGCTCCTGGTTTGCTTGACTCTTTTGTTCCAACTCGATAATCTTATCAACCGCATCGACTTTGTTGGTTGGAAACGACTTTACGTTCCGCTTCCTTACCATCAGCAGAACCACACGTTTCTACTGTTGTCACGATACCATCTTTCCTTCTTGGATAACTTTTTCTGTGCCTTTTTCAAGAGTAGAGTTTTCTTGGCGGATTGTCTTGTATGAAAGGATTTCTACTGAGTTTCGTTTTCTCAGCAATCTTGGTTTCTGGTTTAGATGGTACTGCTGGAGTGTCACTGGTTTGCTTGACTCTTTCGTTTCCAACTTCGATAATCTTATCAGCCGCATCAACTTTGTTGATACGACAACTTTACGTTCTTTTTCGACTCCATCTACTAAGACAACGTGTTCGTTGTTGTAATAATTCTCCTTTACCTTCTTGGACAACTTTCTCTTTGTGCCTTTTGGGTTAGCATTGTCGACGGATAGTCTTGTGGAAGGATTTCTGCTGGTTTCCATCCTTCTCAACAACCTTAGGTTCTGGTTTAGATGGATCCTACTGGTTTTAGGTGGATCTACTGAAACCCAGCTGGATCTTCTAAGCAGCTGGATCTACCATGGATCTTCTGGTAGCTGGATCTTCTAACAACTGGATCTACTGGCTTAGCTGGATCTGCACAAGCAGCTGGATCTTCACAACAGCTGGATCTGGTTTAGCTGGATCTTCTGGCTTGGCTGGATCAACTGGTTGGAATGGATCTACTGGTAGCTGGATCTTCTGGCTTAGCTGGATCTTCACAAGCAGCTGGATCTACTGGCTTAGCTGGATCTACTGGTTTTGCTGGATCTTCTGAGCAGCTGGATCTACCGGCCATTGGATCTTCTGGCTTAAGCTGGATCTACTGAAGCAGCTGGATCTGCTGGCCAGCTGGGATCTGCAAGCAGCTGGATCTTGGCTTAGCTGGATCTACTGGTTTAGCTGGATCTTCTGGCTTAGCTGGATCTTCACAAGCTTAGCTGGATCTTCTGTGCGCTGGATCTTCTGAGCAGCTGGATCTTCTGGTTTAGATGGTTCTACTGGTGCAGCCAGGCTCTTTTGTTTCCTTAATAATTTCATCTACTGCATCAACTTTATTAGTCGAGCATATACGTTCTGTCTCTTTACCATCAACAATAACTACATGTTCTACTGTTTGTGACATACCATCTTTACCTTTTTGACAACGTTTCTTTACCTTTTTCAAGCTCAGCGTTGTCGACGGACTGTCTTATAAGGAACAACTTCTGCTTTTGTTTCGTCTTTTCTCAACCGTGGGTTTTGGCTTCTCAACTTCTTTTCAACTAGAAGATTTAGCTGTCTCTACTGCTTTATTAGCTGCAGTTAAATCTGTCACTGTCTGAATCAACTTTTAGGCTGATCTACACTTGTATCTATTTTAACTGCTTCAGCTTTAGCTGTTTCAGTAGTTAGAGCTGTCAAAACTTTTGATATGCTCGCTATCTTCTGTTTTATTACTTGTATCAAGCGGTTTAAAGTTTCTAAAGCTTTAGTGCTGCTTCAGAGGCTTTCGCTTCAGGTTTTTGGAGTTGAATTGCTGGTGTGTCGTTTGACTCAGCAATTGCTACCTCAGGTCAAAGTCGTGTCGTTTGTCATCGCAAGTAATGATAGCATTTGTTGATCATACGAAATTGATGATGGTGAAAGTGGAGCAAGATTGAAATGATCTTCAGTAATTGCAGAAATCTTAGCTTGGTCGTGAAGTCAAGCTTACCAAAACTCTTGACTTTAATTTTGAATCTTCACAGAACTTTATCATTAAAGTTCCATCTCCAGCTAGTTCCTTAGCTTGGCAATTCGACAAACCTTTAACTGCATCTTTAAAGGCTTTTATGTGAGTTGCTGAGTGCATGTTGCATCTGATGTAAGTAGTTGATGATGCTTCTGTATACATTTTGCTGACAGTTGTTATTGCACGTTTTGTTCTTGCGTTACAACGTTGCCGTTAATATCCTTACAATTTCCAGGAGGAGGTTCACCAACATTTCTTTCGAGCTTTCAGATTTTCCTTGGAATTTCTTCCTTTCAACTGCTTGATGCAGCAGGAATTGAGCTTCTGCAACTTTTACAGTTTCTGTATATTTTCATTATCTTGAGTGTAGTCGTTAGGATCTGAACACTTCTTTTTCTGATTTAATTTCAACAATTTGTTCATTTACTTGATTGATTGCTGGGTAAGTTTCAAAGAAACTCAGCATTGCTTTGTGCAACTGATTACCGAACTTCTCCCATAACATTGGTTCTTCCAGCTTGAACTATTTGAACTGCTAAACTAATGACTCTACTACTACGGAAGCAGCTCCAACTGAAAATTTACGGGTAAGAAAGTGATCTTTTTTCTCTTTATTTGCCATTATAGACTCCTTCTAATTTAATTCCTTCATAATCTCTTGATTACGCGTGTTCCCTTTTTAAAGACATCAATAGTGCTTTAAAATCATACGGTGTTACTTGAGTTATAGCGAGCAAAGATAGGTTATCGACATCAAGAGCTGAATAATAATACAGACCTTAAGTACGATTGAGTTCGATAATTTTTCAAATGCCTCAGCGCGACTATTTTGATCATCTACTACGGTTAGATTATTAAAATATTTGGCTACACTGATTTTACTAACATTTTTCCATGGCGAAAATCCTTCTTTAGTCCTCATAACGATGACACTTGCCGTAGATTGTACCGTCTTCGTTCAGCCTTTTATAGATTGTATTCTAGCCACTTTCTAAGTAAGTCTTGAAAAGCATTATTGATATTGTATACACCTCCTTTCTAGAATGAATCATGATAAATACAGGTGGTTTCTTCCTTATCAATTGCAACATTAGTATCTGGAGTCAAGTAGGCAACTTTAGACTTTTCATTTGAAGAGTATTTACTGGAATTGGATCTTCATTAGTAAGAATACGTCCCTACCATCGATACGTTCATGACTCATTGTGAAGATCGTCAATATTGTGACCAACATGATAGACACCACCTGTATCGATATTATCGATCATATTGGTTGATTGCCAGAAGTTATTTAGTTCATGTTTAATGTACTCAGTACGGTTCATGATATCTTGTTTAGTAACTTTAAAGTGTAAAGTTCTTCTTCTGATTTTCGATACGTTATTAGCTTCATTATGGGTGTTCAAGAATGAACTTCTGCCTCGAAACAATACCAGGTAGGCGTTAGCTTCACCGATAGCTTCTGAAATCAATTGTTCTTTATTCTTAAAAGATCTTCAATAGTTTAAAACGCTGTGGTGCAATTTCAACTCACAGACTTGTGATTCGTTCATTAATCACAGCATGTACTGATAAGCGCGAATATCAAGAAAAAATAGAAGTTTTGGTGCCTCATATAAGAACTCCACTCAAAATAAAATTTATTGTTCAACTAAACAAGACAGACCAGGACTCCGGTGACACTTCACCTATTCTCTTTGTTAACGTCCTTTACTAAATAGTATTATATATCTTTAATTTCATTTGTCAAACAATTTTTCCCTAAAACCTTAATTTTTTAACGTTTTCACTTATCCACATTTTTCTAAGGGTGTGGATAAAAGTATTCATAAGTCGAACTTATTATAATAATTTTCCACAAAATCCACTTTTTAAATTTGTAATTTTGATGTCCAAAACCAAATTTTTAGGTACATACTAAGGTACATAAAATATATTTACAGTCAAAGTTAGTGTTTATTTTTATCTTTCTATTTACTGTGATTTCCTTATAATTTTCTTTTATAAACCTTTACGCTATTATTTTACAGAGACTTTTTTAAATTTTAAAGTTCCCAAATTAAAAACTCTTCTATTATATGTACATATATATTTCAATTTTAAATTAAAAAAAGCGAGAATATGTACTGACCCCAAAAAAGTTAGACAATTAATTTAAGCAAAGTTTTAGTTCTGTATTGTACAGGACTAAGTCCTTTTAGTTTTACCTTAATTCGTTTGTTGTTGTAGTAATCAATATAGTCGACAATAGCTTGTTCCAAGTGCTCAAGTGACTGAAAACGTATTCTCATAACCATAAAACATTTCAGACTTAAGAATGCCAAAGAAAGATTCCATCATACCGTTATCTGGGCTATTTCCCTTACGTGACATAGATGGTTGGATTCCCTTATTCTTTAAAAAATGATGATAGAAATCATGTTGGTATTGCCATCCTTGGTCACTATGGAGAATTGTATTTTCGTAATGGTTCGCTGTAAAAGGCTTGTTCTAGCATAGCTTTCATTTGTACTAAGTTCGGCGAAGTAGAAAGATTGTAGGAGATAATTTCGCTGTTAAAGCCATCTAAAACTGGTGATAAATAAAGCTTTTGGCTGCTTGCTGGAATGGCAAATTCTGTCACATCTGTGTAGCACTTTTGCATTGGTTTGGTTGCTTCAAATTGACGTTGAATAAGGTTATCTGCTTTCTTGCCAACCTCTCCTTGGTATGAAGAATACTTTCCGTTTACGACAATTCGAGCACTTTAAACTAAGTACTTTCATCAGACGCTGCACCTTCTTATGGTTCACTACTAAGCCACGATTTCGTAATTCTAGAGTCATGCGACGATAGCCGTAATTTCCTTTATGCTCAGTATAAATTGACTGAATTTCAGCTTTAACTTGATCATCCTTATCGTTTTGATCCAGCTGTTTTAAGTGATAATAATAGGTTGAACAGGGCAAGCTTAATAATCTTTTAGAAGGATATCTAAAAGAAAACTCTGTTACCAATCCTTGAACAATTTCCGTTTTTCTTCTTGCTCTTTTTCCTCCTTCAATCGGAGTTCTCTCAACTTTTTTTAGAATAGCATTCTCCGCTCTCAAAGTATTCATTTTTCTGCTTGAAGACGTTCTAACTCTGTCATTTCTTCAGGTTTCTTCTTTGGCTTGCGTCCCATTTTAGGTGCTCTCCCTCTTGTTTTCTCAACAATAGTATACCCATTTTTTTCTTGTATTGTGCCAGCCAATTTGGAAGCATTCCTTGGTTTGGGAGAGCATAATCTAGAGACACCCTTATTTGTGAATGACCTTCAAGCAGAACTTTATCAATAATTTCTCGTTTTTAATTTGGGAGAATAATAACGATTCTTCCCCTTTTTGACGAACTCTATACCGTAACGATCAATCAATTTAATCATGTACCTAAGATTAGGAATATTTATCCGAATATATTTGAAAGCTCTTTGAAGCTTCTCCTTGTTTTTCTAAGTTCATATATCTGAACCTTATCCTTATATGTCAATTTCATAATAAAAACACCCCAAAAGTTAGATTTTTTTCTGTCTAACTTTTGAGAGTGCCGATTCAACTATTCCACTCTTTTACTTCCCTGATTTTAAGCATCTACCATCACTTGAAATTCTTCGTTTGATGTGATTCCCTTACCCATTTCGTATGATCAGGACTCAACTACGAATATCAGAAACTTAGCTGGTGCTACATTAATAGCTAACACGATTGATCTCTTTGTCTCATCCTTTTCATTTCAGATAGAGTCAAAGATGTTCTTCAATTTCAATGTAAATTCTGCCCTGATTTCTCCTTATTTTGTCTTCAATTAGTTATTCGAAAAATATTGTAGATTTATTAAATTTGTATATAATATATAATAATGGTAGGAAGAGAGAGGAGTCTCTCATGAAACTAATGAAACAAGTAGTTGAGTCAGCTTCCTTGAAGATGGACGTGATGAACCCATCTCAAGCACATCGAGATCCAGTAATTGAGCCATTCAAAAGCCCTTCAGAAACAGCACTCGTCATTATTTTCTGAAACAAAGCTACTGAGTGATATCCATCCAGTACGATACAGAGCGCCAGCAACTGATTGTCATTTTACTACATGACACGGATTATCCGGATTTCTGATAAACGGAGAATTAGCTTTGTTCAACCGTTCAGACTGTACCAATTTAAAGAAGGTGAGATCGTCTATCATCTCACTCTTTACCATCAATCCAGCAGTTTACTCAAAATGAAGGTGTACCGCGATATGGTCTCCATAACCACTTCTCTCCAAATCACGTTTGACCAAACTGATAAGAGGATATAATGTTCCTGCAATGGTGATATATCCTGCACCCAGCAATGGCGGTGCTCGGCCATTGAGTGGATCATACTGATGTCGTTTTGTTTTTTTTGCTTCTTCTAATCTGCTGGCTTTTTAGTGACGGGCTAGATTTTGGCGCAAATCGTCGCAGTAAAACTTAGACTGTCTGGCTGTTTCAGGATAGCCTGATAGATTTTATCTGGGTTAGTCTGCGACTTGTCATCATGTTTAATTACTTGATAAGTTTCTCCTTTTAGTCGTTTTTTTTTTATTTCATTCAACATTTTTCTTCTTCTGTGTCAATTCATAATGTTCCAGCAAATCGATATACTTTCATAGGTTTTTGAGCTTTCATATAGTCGTCATTGTGAATCTTCTCATGGGCCCTCGCTTGACCTCTGGGACTGCCTTCGATGGTCATTGGGACGTGTGTATTGAGGGTATTCTGGAGGTCCTGATGAAAAGCTATCATCTTGTTGACTGGTTTTCTTTACCAATTACTTCTGGTATCAAGCGAACCATCGTCAATCATGGTCATTGCTGCTAATTCTCCACCAGTTGGGACGTAATCTCAGAGTTTCATCTGTTCAAAGTTTTAATCCGTTCATCATATCCCTCATGTTGACCACAGATAAGATGGGTTCTTCTTCTTGGGCCAAATCTTCGTTTTAGGCTTGGTCAAACTGTTCCCAGCTGGGTCCAAGAGAATCACGCGTGGTTTTCTTTTCAATGGCATCAGGCATCAAGATTATGTTGCTTGGCAGCGTAACTTGACCACCTTATAGGGTTCGTCATCGACATGGCGGGCTTTTTCTGCATATTCAAGATTGGTGTGGATGTCTAAGTCACTTTTCGAGCTTTCAACAGTGGATGATCTAGGGGTGGCTTTGTTCTGGAAAGGGTTAAAAATATCAATCTTGTCGTCTGGTCATTTAAGGTTCTACTTGGACACGTTTATTTGGAATATCAACATTGAGAATTCTGGTGGGATATAAGGTAGAGTAGGTCTCGTTTCCTTTTCATTTCACGAAAAGTCATTGGCTTATGGTTGAAGAGTTTCCTTAATGGTTCGATTAGTTGTCTTTTTCTTATACTTCTAATCGATTATCTCGTGGTAGTAAACTCCTTCTTCGGGTCATTGAGATTTTCCCCTGTAGCTTTAACTTGTCCTTTATATTTTTCGATGTCATGATATGTTTTGTATCCTTTAACTTGATGATATCAAGTTTTTTGTTTATATTGGCTATTGGTCACTGTTTGACAAATGATCTTTTAATAAATAAGGCCAACTCTGCCCTTTTTTTAAGCGTTCTTCGAAAAATCTGTCTCAGACCAGGAGGCTCATTTCACCTTGCAAGCCTTGTATTGACAATTTTCCAACGTTAAAGTAGTTCGTTTATCTCCTGTCTCTTCCTTTATTTTATCACGTTCCAGGGTTTTCACAAGCTGAATAGGTCCTATCTTACAAGGCTACTACTTTCTTCATCAATCACCAACTATCTGATTAAACTCTTTGAGGATGGCTCGTCTGTCAGCTGGTTGGTACTAGGTCTGAAATCGTTACATGACGCATGGGATTTAGGTAATGATACCATCGTAGATCATAGGGTGTTTGGGAAAATCATTTTCGCCTCTTACTAATAGCATGGGAGGATTTCGCCATGATAACCTTCTATCGCATGGACAGTCAAAGAAACCTGTAATTCCAAGGTTCACATCCCATGATTTTCAATAATGGCTGATCTTGACTAATTCTCTTGTGATAGGGTTATCTAGTTACACATTTTGAGTTCTTACTCAGCGATACCTATCATGGAATCGTGGTACATAAGAGAACTATATTTGATCTCGACCTCTTTCTTTCTCTGATGAGCACGATGCTGTCCCCAACTATCTACCATGACCAAGGCTAGGACTCTCTCTGGATGGCGATAGGTGTACTCTATGCGATTTCCTCCCCAAGGAGCCAACCAAACCATCACCTTATCCAGCAACTGGAAATAGGACAAACAGCGCATCTACATCTTGAACAGCGCCTTCCAAGTCAGGAAGCCCAACTTTCATAGGTGATTCACCCTGCTCGAACGACTGACAAAGTAAAGGTCAAATCCATCAAAAGCATCAGCACTGGTGGGCACATCGACTCAGCGGCCACAAGCTCCATGATGATATAATGCTGACCTTTATTTGCGTTTCCAGGACGATGATAAACAACCAAATCACAATCTAGACTGGTATAATGTGAGCACCAAAGTCTCATGTTTTCTGTTATAAAAAGCAATAGCTTCAGCAATATCATTTTTGACTTCATTTCTAACTCTCCTCTTATCCTATACTAATCTTTTTATCTATTCTATCATGCATATATTAAAATCATCGTTTTCCCAACTAATTTTATTAAAATTTTGAATTTTCGCATCATTTAGATAGAGACTGCTAAACAATCTTTACTTTTCTCCTCATCAGATTCATGCCTACAAATTCCAGCAATAATCATGGATACTAGCAAGTGATAACTATAAATTGGCTCCTGCAGAGTGCACTCCTGCCACAATGGTTAAAACAGTTCCTAGATTTCCAAAAACACTAACTGTTGATGCTCCTAGTCTAACAATAGCATAAAGATAGATAAAGCTGTTACGATTGAGCTAGAATTCCTAAATAGAGGATAGAAAAGATATAGCTAACATGACCAAGCGGGTTCAAAGTAACCCATTGGATTGCCACTAGAGATGTGATAAAGAGACTTAACTATTAAAAGCAATGAAAGCCGACTAGAATCACAACTACAGTCAGGTCGCAGCCCTGTACTGGCCTCCCTTAGTGCTGCAGGATATTTATTAATGGCATTTGACAGATCCCAAACGTCAAAGAACATAGCCAAAGATAGACAGTCCTGCTCAGAGCAGCTCCCTTACTAGAAAATATAAACAACCCTGCAACAGAGAGAGGACTTCTGAACCATCGTGGTCTTTTCCTTTATGAGCCAAAATGAGGGGTAATGATGGGCACCAGGGCTTGCAAAATCCCAAGCTGAGATGATGAAATATACTGAAGAGCAAAAGGATTGGAACATGAAAAAGAGGATGGGATAAAAAGAGGCTCATTGGTAGAATAGAAAAGAATGTCCTCTTTTGAAAGTTTTACCTGAATCAGCTTGCTTTGTTGCAACATGAATAGCACAATAGCTGCGACTGTATAGCGGTGGGCCAAATTGGTTAGGGGACTAGCGTAGCCTAAGGCAAGCTTGGTAAATAAAAAAGAAAAACCGATAATTGTAGAAAAAGCTAAGGCAGCCAAATAGGCTTTTGTTTTTCGTTCATAAATTATAACTCCCTTTGATGATAGCAATCTCTAGCCTAAGTGTTAGTCTTATTTAGATGAACAGTTACTATGGCTTTATGATGGATTCTTCTTTAAAAAACCTTCTAAATCATTCTCGTGCTTGTACTTGATGGCAGCCTTCTTGTCTTTTTCAAAGATGGTTCTTGTCAAGTCAATGTCATTAATCGCTGCAATTGCAACAGTATAGTGTATGATATCAGCAAGTTCCTAGCTAGCTCATCATTGGAGTCTTGGACGCCTGACTTGCACTGACCGTCCATTTAAAACCTCAGCTATCTGACTTCTTCCACTAGCTTGATAAAGAGGCCTCTTCTGTTCTAGACTCTTGGTAATGGTCTAGTAAATAGTCTTGTAATTGTCTCAAAACGTTAAATCTTTCTTCTCTTATCCTTACAAAAAACGAGACTTAAGTCCCGCTCTTTTATTTTTTCATCGATAACGATTCTTACTTTTTGTCTTCAGTTGGGACAGAGTAGACAATCGTTCTTATCGCTGAGATGAAAAGTGCGACCTTTACGTCCAATAACACGACCTACATCGCTCTGGTCAAGGTCCAAAGTGGTACTCCAAAACTCTGGTGTATCTTCGATCTTGATAGTTAAGGCTTCAGGTTTGTGAAATCAAAGGTTTCACAATTGCAATAATGAGATTTTCAATCGTATCCATCTGTCAACCTACTTTAAACTTATTTTTGAGAATTTAGAATCGTGGAATTTTTCAATACGCCTTCTTTTGAAAGGATGTTACGTACTGTATCTGAAGGTTGAGCTCCATCAGCTAACCATGCAGAACACGGTCTTCTTTCAAAGTTACTTGGTTTTTCAACAACAAGTGGGTTGTAAGTTCCAACTGTTTCGATGAAACGTCCATCACGTGGTGAACGTGAATCTGCTACGTTAATACGGTGAAAGGTTTTTCTTAGAACCCATACGAGTCAAACGGATTTTTACTGCCATTTTTAATATCTCTTTTCTTTAATTTTTATTTTTGGTGAAATAGCTAGGGCTATTTAGCACATGTTCTATTATAGCAGATTTCTGACAGGTGTCAAGAAAAACTTGACAGACGTTTAAAAATTTTTTAATTTTTCTTCGATATATACTACCACTTTTACATTTGAAATCACTCTTCCTTTTAGGGTACAATGGTAGAAATGATTTTTGAGAGGAATACAATGAAAAATTAGCTACTCTTCTTTAGTCTCTCACCTGTTGCTCTTGCTGGTTGTACTAGATATCCAGCGTGCGCTTCGAGGAGATGAATATGTTGATACCAAGATCTCGCTGAAGAAAACGTTCAAAAGACAGCAACTCAAGAGCAGCTGAAAGAACTAAAGGATGCTTTGACCAATGAAAACGCCATTTTCCCACAATTATCGAAAGAGGTTGCTGAGGATGAGGCGAAGTCGTTCTCCATACGAGTCAAGGAAATATTCGCATCAAGCTCTTTCCTAAGTTGGCTCCACTGGCAGTTGAGAAACTTCCTCACTCATGCAAAAGAAAGGCTATTATAACGGCGTTACCTTCCACCGTGTCATTGATGGATTCATGATCCAAACTGGTGACCCAAAAGGGGGATGGTACTGGCGGCCAATCCATCTGGCATGACAAGGATAAAAACAAAGGATGCAGGAACTGGTTTCAAAAATGAAAATCTCCCTTATCTGTATAATATCCAGTGGTTCTCTACTGCCATGGCCAATACAGGACAACCAAATTCAACGGTAGCCAATTCTTCATCAACCAAAGTACAACAGACTATTCTGCTAAACTTCCTACAAGTAGCTATCCTAAGAAAATTATCGAAGCCTACAAAGAGGTGGAAATCAACTCTTGATGGAAAACACCAGTATTTGGTCAAGTAATCGATGGTATGGATATTGTCGATAGCATTGCCAAGGCTGAAAAGACGAGAAAGACAAAGCCAATCACTGCTATTACGATTGATAGCATTGAAAGTGTAAAAGGATTTTGATTTCAGTAAATTAAAATATCGGAAATATAAAGGAGATTTGAAAATGATTATTTTTTGGGGTTCTAAAGGTTATACAAAAGAATTTGGGACATACTCAATCCAGCATCGAATGTGGACATTGCAGTAATATCGAACCATGGGAAATTGTAGAGACCGGCCGTAAGTTCACACTCTATTGGATTCCGCTCTTCCCATATGGAAAATCTTACTATGTTTCTTGTCCGATTTGCCAATATGGTCGTGAAATTGAAAAATCTGAAATTGAACAATATCAGAATTATTAAAAAGATGGGTCATGATGAACCGCACCCCAAAAAGTTAGACAGAAAAATCTAACTTTTGGGGTGTTTTATATGAAATTGACATATAAGGATAAAGTTCAGATATATGAACTTAGAAAAACAAGGGCGAAGCTTCAAAGACTTTCAAATATATTCAGGGATAAATATTCCTAATCTTAGGGTACATGATTAAATTGATTGATCGTTACGGTATAGAGTTCGTCAAAAAGGGGAAGAATCGTTATTATTCTCCCTAAATTAAAACAGAAATTATTGATAAGTTCTGCTTGAAGGTCGTTCACAAATAAGAGGTGTCTCTAGATTATGCTCTCCCAAACCAAGAGAATGCTTCCAAATTGGCTGGCACAATACAAGAAAAATGGGTATACTATTGTTGAGAAAACAGAGGAGAGCACCTAAAAATGGGACGCAAGCAAAGAAAGAAAACCTGAAGAAATGACAGAGTTAGAACGTCTTCAAGCAGAAAATGAATACCTGAGAGCGGAGAATGCTGTTCTAAAAAGTTGAGAGAACTCCGATTGAAGGAGGAAAAACAAGAAGAAAAAACAGGGAAATTGTTCAGGGATTGGTAACAGAGTTTTCTTTAGATATCCTTCTAAAGATTATTAAAGCTTGCCCGTTCAACTTATTATTATCACTTAAAAACAGCTGGATCAAAGCGATAAGGATGATCAAGTTAAAGCTGAAATTCAGTTAATTTATACTGAGCATAAAGGAAATTACGGCTATCGTCGCATGACTCTAGAATTACGAAATCGTGGCTTCGTAGTGAACCATAAGAAGGTGCAGCGTCTTATGAAAGTACTTGGTTTAACGGCTCGAATTCGCCGTAAACGAAGTATTCTTCATACCAAGGAGAGGTTGGCAAGAGAGACGAATCTTATTCAACGTCAATTTGAAAGCAACCAAAACCAATGCAAAAGTGCTACACAGATGTGACAGAATTTGCCATTCCAGCAAGCAGTCAAAAGCTTTATTTATCACCAGTTTTAGATGGCTTTAACAGCGAAATTATCTCCTACAATCTTTCTACTTCGCCGAACTTAGTACAAATGAAAGCTATGCTAGAACAAGCCTTTACAGCGAACCATTACGAAAATACAATTCTCCATAGTGACCAAGGATGGCAATACCAACATGATTTCTATCATCATTTTTTAAAGAATAAGGGAATCCAACCATCTATGTCACGTAAGGGAAATAGCTCAGATAACAGTATGATGGAATCTTTCTTTGGCATTCTTAAGTCTGAAATGTTTTATGGTTATGAGAATACGTTTCAGTCACTTGAGCAATTGGAACAAGCTATTGTCGACTATATTGATTACTACAACAACAAACGAATTAAGGTAAAACTAAAAGGACTTAGTCCTGTACAATACAGAACTAAATCCTTTGCTTAAATTAATTGTCTAACTTTTTGGGGTCAGTACATGAGACCCATTTTTTTTATTTAAGTCAAATTATTGAAATCCCAAATCTGATCCATCCATCCTTCATAGAAGTCTGGTTCGTGGCAAACCATAAGGATAGAGCCCTTATACTCTTTTAGAGCACGTTTGAGTTCGTCCTTGGCATCCACATCCAAGTGGTTGGTAGGCTCGTCTAGAACAAGGACATTGTTCTCACGATTCATCAAGAGACAGAAACGAACCTTGGCTTGTTCTCCACCTGATAGAACTTGAATCTGGCTTTCGATATGCTTCGTTGTCAAACCACAGCGGGCAAGGGCTGCTCGAACTTCTGCTTGATTGAGAGCTGGAAAGGCATTCCAAACTGCTTCTAAAGGTGTCTGGCGATTGCCACCTTCCACTTCTTGCTCAAAGTAGCCGAGTTCTAGATAATCACCGCGTTCAACTTCACCAGCAATTGGCGGAATAATGCCCAAAAGAGACTTCAAGAGGGTTGTTTTACCGATACCATTGGCACCGATGATGGCAACACTTTTGATTGCGCTCAAAAGGTAAGATTTGAGGGTTTGGTAAGCGGACGATCGTAAACTCAATCTGCAAATCATTGGCTTGGAAGATAAAGCGTCCAGGTGTACGAGCTGGTTTAAAATCAAAGGACGGTTTTGGTTTCTCACTTTGAAGCTCGATAATGTCCATCTTATCCAATTTCTTCTGACGAGACATGGCCATGTTACGAGTTGCAACACGCGCCTTATTACGGGCTACAAAATCCTTGAGGTCAGCAATTTCTTTCTGTTGACGCTCATAGGCTGCTTCCAGTTGCGACTTCTTCATGGCATAGACTTCTTGGAACTGGTAGTAATCGCCAGAGTAGCGTGTCAACTGTTGATTTTCAACGTGATATACGATATTGATCACATCATTGAGGAATGGAATATCGTGAGAGATAAGGACAAAAGGCATTCTCATAATTTTGGAGATAACGCTTGAGCCAGTCAATATGCTCTGCATCCAAATAGTTGGTAGGCTCATCCAAAAGCAAGATATCTGGCTTTTCAAGAAGAAGTTTGGCTAAAAGTACCTTGGTTCTTTGTCCACCAGATAAGGCTGTTACGTCCGTATCCATACCATAATCCATGACACCAAGAGCACGCGCGACTTCGTCAATCTTAGCATCCAAGGTATAGAAGTCACGACTTTCCAAACGGTCTTGAAGTTCTCCCAACTTCTTCCATCAATGCATCAATATCAGCTCCCTCTTCTGCCATTTCCATGTAGAGTTCATTGATACGTGCTTCGGCCTTAAATAACTCATCAAAAGCAGTACGGAGGACATCACGCACTGGTTTGGCCTTCTTTTTAACACAGCGTGCTGGTCCAGGTAGCCTGCTGTCACATATTTAGACCATTCCACCTTACCTTCATCAGGTAACATTTTACCAGTTACGATGCTCATGAAGGTTGATTTCCCTTCACCGTTAGCACCAACTAGTCCGATATGTTCACCCTTGAGGAGACGGAAGGACACATCTTCAAAAATTGCACGGTCACCAAAACCGTGACTCAAATTTTAACTTTCTAAGATACTCATTTTAATTCCTTATCTTGTTTTTATGTAGTAGTTTATAGAGGACCCAGGCTAGGTAGCCACCTAAAGTATTGGTCCATAAATCATCAATCTCAAAGACCCGATTGAAATCAAAGAAAAAGTCTAAAACTAGCTGTGTGCACTCGATGCTTAAGCTCAATAAAAAGCTTAACAAAATCACTCTCTTCGTTTTTCTTAATCTAGGATTGAGATAGAGAAGCTGGAAAATTAAAGGGAAGAGCAAGAGGACATTTAAAGCGTTTTGCAAAAAATCCAAAAACAGTTGTATAGGGCTGGTTACTTCTCCCAGGTTCCACAAAGAGTTAAAAGGCGTCAAAAGAAAAACCAGGCGTCCAATAGTTTGAATACCTGGAGTTTCCACTCCTGTAGGAAGTTGAGGCTGGGGAGTAAAACAAAAACAGACGATACAAAGACTGTATAACACGATTCCCAGGCTTAGTAATTTTTTTCGATTCATCTTATGGATTTACCTCAGCTACTGCTTTTTGGCGATCACGTTTCATGGTATTTGAACGCAATTGTCCGCATGCGGCATCGATATCTGTACCGTGTTCCTGACGAACAACACAGTTGATTCCTTTTTTCTTAAGCGTATCATAGAAGGCCATGACACGCTCTTTCGGACTACGACTGTATTGGTCGTGCTCACTAACTGGGTTGTAAGGAATCAAATTGACATATGACAATTTCTTAATGTTTTTCAGCAATTCTGCCAACTCAAGTGCTTGTTCGACTCCGTCATTGACTTCATTTAGCATGATATACTCAAAAGTTACACGGCGGTTGGTTGTTTCGATGTAATACTCAATCGCTGCAAAGAGTTTTTCAATCGGAAAGGCACGGTTAATCTTCATAATGCTTGAACGCAGTTCATTGTTTGGAGCATGAAGAGAAACAGCAAGGTTGACCTGCACACCTTCATTGGCAAACTCACGAATCTTGTGAGCCAAGCCAGAAGTTGATACGGTGATATGACGAGCACCGATTGCCATTCCCTTATCATCATTGATAGTACGGATGAAGTTCAAGACATTATTGTAATTATCAAATGGTTCTCCAATACCCATAACTACGATATGACTAACACGTTCATCTTGTCCACGTTCGTCGAAATATTTTGAACCAACATGATTTGAGCCACGATTTCCCCGTTATTGAGGTCACGTTGCTTCTTGATCAAGCCTGATGCACAGAAGGTACAACCAATATTGCAGCCTACCTGAGTGGTTACACAAACTGACAAACCGTAGTGCTGGCGCATCAGTACAGTCTCAATCAACATACCATCAGGCAACTCAAAGAGGTACTTCACAGTACCATCGGCTGACTCTTGAACAATACGTTGTTTCAAAGGATTAACCACAAACTGCTCGTTGAGTTTGGCAATCAAATCCTTAGACAAGTTAGTCATTTCTTCAAATGTCTGAACACGTTTACGGTATAGCCACTCCCAAATCTGATCAGCTCGGAATTTCTTTTCTCCTTGCTCTAAGACCCATTCTTGCATACCTTGGCGGGTTAAACTATAAATTGATGGTTTCATGTTATCTCCTTAGTATTCGCTCATTTCTGACGAATAACGAAATGACGCTCTTCCTTAGCTTCTTTTTGAGGTTTTTGCTCTTTTCGACGACGTCTATTTTTCTTTTCTGTATGATTTTTCTTGTTTTGGGAAGGTTTCTTGCCTCTTCGAGAGTCTTTTTCTTCCTCTTTTTTGCGAATCTTCTGGTCGAAAGATGCTCGTTTAGGCGCCTGGTTTTCTAAAACGAAATAGGCACAACCATAACTACAGTACTCAAGTAGATAATCCTGCAAACGACTGATTTTTCTAAAGATTCTTCAGCTCGTTCATTTTTATAAAATCCACGCAAGCGCAACTGTTCATTACTCCAGTCCCCTACTATATAATCATACTTGTTTAAAACTTCGGAAAAAAACGTTGAGTAAAAGCCGTTGCATCAAAAGCATCTTTGCTATTTTCAACCAAGATAGAAAAACCTTCAGCTTCAACCTTAGTATCATTCAGATGAAATTCCGGACCAGGAATTTATTGTAATTGTATAATTCAGGTGCAATTTCTTTACGCATAATCTTCCTTTTTCAACGATTTCTTAATACTCTATTCTACCATATTTTCTAGATATTTTCACATTTCCGATAAAAAGAATAAAATCTGACAATCTAATAAAAATTTCCAAAAAGAAAACTGGGATAACCCAGTTTTAATGATTATAGGTAAAAGGAATTTAAAGAGTGCTACTGCTGCAATCGCTGCAAGAATCGGTGCAACTACTGGTACCCATGCATACCACCATTTTGAATCACCCTTGTGTTGACCAAGGATTGATTTTTGGAAGAAAGGCGTGAAGAAGACGTGGTCCAGTCACGAGCTGGGTTCAAACCAGGTCCTGAAGGTCCTCCAAGTGAAGTAACCAAAGCCATTACCAAGAAACCAAGTGCCATGTGACCTACTGCAACACCTGCTGTTGTATGTGGTGCTGTTTGAGCTTTAATCGCCAAGTCGAGAAGTCAACAGTTTGTCAGCTTGAGTTGCAGCTTGCTTCATAAATTGAAGGACTTCAGCCCCAAAAGTTCTTTGTCAAACCAAGTGCTGCAAAGAAAAGAACAAATGAACCGACGAACTCGTTGATAAATCCGTTAACTGTTGCTGCATAGCGTGATTCTTTTTGTACCATGATCAAGCTAGAAATAGTTGAGAAAGACCCCAAGATGTTGTTTGCTTTTTTCAGTTTGCAAGTAGTATGGACGGTGAGTTGCAACAACTAAAACTTGTCAAGGTGCTCCCAAAAACTTGCATAATGATGTAAGCGCAACTTGAGCCCAAGGGAAAAAGACCGCTAACTGCAAGTCCAAGAGTGAAGGCTGGGTTGATGTGGTTACCGAAACATTACCAAACATCAAGGCTGGGATCATAACCCCCATACCGTAACCAACAGCGATAACGAGCCAGCCACTTTGGTGACCTTTCGTACCTTTAAGTTCAACGTTAGCAACAGCACCATTTCCCAAAAACGATCAAGATAGCTGTTCCCAAAAAATTCTGTGGCATATTTAATAGCCCATGTGAAATCCATTGATAGATTCTCCTTATTATTTTTAGACAATCCTTATTCTATCAATTTTTAAACCTTTTAGCAACAGATTTTCTAAAGAATCCTATGGAAACGCTTTTATTTAGGGGCTTTAAAAGAGAGTGGGACAGAAATCGGTAATTCGTTGAAATTCGATTTCGTCGTCCCACCTCCACACTGATTGAGTAGGGCTGTAAAAGCTGATGAAATCAGCGCAGTAGAAACCCACTCAACCACTGCGTCTTGCTCGACAATCCAAAAGAAAATTGAGAGGCTAGGACTTTTGTCCCAGCCTCTTTCATATCTATTACTGACGCTGACCAAAATCCTTAATCATCTGTTCCATTTCTTCACGACTTGGAGTTGTTAGCATATAGAGATAGTCTCCCTGCAACTCAGCAAAGGCTGCCGGCATGATTTTCTTTACTTTGAACTGCTGACCATATTTAGCGAGCAAGTCTTCTTCTGAATAAACATAGTTAGCATTGGCGCGACGAGATGTTGCCAAGCAATACTGGGTTTCAAACGGAGACTCTGGGAAGGGTTCACCCGCCACAAGAGCTGCATAAGCTTGGTACAAATCAATCGAATGGGCATAGTTATAGACATCAATCGTGAAGCCACCCGCTGGACGATTATTGTACTCAATGGCAATATAATCATCACCCTCACGGAAGAACTCGATATGGAAGAAACGTTCTTTCATGCCAAATTCCTTGACAATAGCCTCACCATACTTGCGAAGTTTTGGATCCATTTCTTTAAGAATATAGTAAGAATTATCCATCTTGTAGAGCATCAAATCTAAAGGAGTGTAGGCATAATCAAATGTTGTCGAGAAGACAATATTTCCTCTCTATCTACCAAACCGTCGAAAGTACAGATTTCACTCGAAGTTACAAATTTTTCAAAAGAAATAAATGGTTGAGTGGTCCCATTCATCCTTAAAGTGGTTTTATATCATCTTCTGTTTTCAAGTTTGAAGGTTGCAGCTGCCCTCAACTCCATTGTCAGGGTTTTGCAATCATCGGAAGTCCAATTTCTTTCACAGCTTTGTCAACATCTGCTTCTGTTTCAATGACAGCACCTGGCACTACGGGGAACTCCAGCTTTTTTGAAGAGTTTTTCATCTCAGACTTGAACTTGGTCTTCTTGAGGTCTTCTGGTTTGGCACCAAAAACATTGAACTGTTCACGAAGGGCAGCATCAACTCTAGCCAGTATTCATTATGAGATTCAATGCGGTCAATTGGACCATGCTTATAGAAAAAGAAAGGCAACAGCACGCTTGACTTCATCGATATTTTTCAAGATTATCAACTCAAGTACTCCGTCAAGCTATTACGCAATGGTTCATCTAGTTGTTCGTAGGGGTTCTTTGCCCAATCCCTAGAACTGTGATGCCTTTATTGGCTAACTCAATACTAAATTGCTGAAAATTTTGTGGGTAATAGGGTGAAATTACAAGATAATTCATAAGTAACTCCTTTTATAGATTCATATTATAGATTCATATGTCCGAGGAAGTAAGGCATTTGTTTGCGCCACCAATGCCAATCATGGGCAACATCGTGTCCCCACTCTGCAAACCAGGCAGGAATTTGTTTTTGGTCAAAAGCTTCTTTTTAGCTTGTAGTAAGAAGGTAGTCCATCATGCTCCCAAGCACCTAAGCCAGTACAAATCACAATCTCAGCCTGACGGTAACGGTCAATAAACCAACCATCATTTTGATTCCAGATGTAGTCTACTGGTGAATTTTGATAGATAGCATCATCATTATAGTAGTCACCTACAAAAAAGCGTGCGTCATAGACACCACTAAGGGCGATTACCTTGGTAAAGACATCTGGATGCTGAAGGAAAAAGTTAAGTGCATGATAAGCTCCCATAGAGCAACCTGTTGTCATCATACCGTCAAACCAGCCTGTCTTGTGCTTGATAAAAGGAATAGCTTCTTCAATCACATATCGTTCATAAGCACGGTGCATCTCAGCTTGATCATGGCCATTCTTCCAAGTCGCCAGCCAACTCTCACTATCTACACTTGAAAGGGTAAAGAACTGCACGCGCCCTTCTTCAATGAAAGATGCACGCATCAATCATTCCAAAATCATAGTACTCATTGTGGCTACCACCTGAAGAAGCAAAGACAACAACTGGGATACCTCCATGTCCGTATCGATTGACATACATTTCACGGTTAAGATGACCACTCCAGTGGCTAAGATGTTCAATATGCATATCCTGTCTCCTTTATACTAATTACCAATTTTCTGCAAAAAAGCGTAGGCAAGCTGGAAGATTTTCTGCCCATGGAATTTCATGGTGGATAGCCCCAGCCTGAACCTTGAGTGAAAGATTTTCTAACTGTACTCCTCCTGCTATCAAATCATGATAATAGCGAAGAGAAGAGTCAATATAGGCCTGCTTAATATTACCAGCCATAAGAGTCTTGTCTGTATCGTCTGCTTCTTCCGTACCAACATAGATAAAGACTCGCTGGTCTGGCAATAGTTTTTTACGCTCCATATAACGATCAAAAGCCTCTTGGTGAAGCCAATTAGCAGATGAAAAGACACCCAAGCAGCCAATCTGGTCTTGATACTCCAAGCCAATAAACTGGGTAATATTGCCTCCCAGAGAAGAACCAACCATAGCAGTGTGCTTGCGGTCAGACTTTGTACGATAGTTTTCGTCAATAAAAGGCTTAACCACTTCCATGACAAACTCAGAATACTCGACACCTTTGCCACCAAATTGTTGCCCAGGAATGTTGGACTCTTGGAATTTCCATGCTGCATACTCGTTCATTCGACCAAGACCATCATTGTCAATAGCCACAATAATCATACGGCTGATATCTGGATTACGTTTAATGGTAGGAATGATCTTCCAGGAATGACCGACATAGGATTCTTTACTGTAAAAGACATTCTGACCATCATGGAAATAGACAACTGGATAAGTGCGATCCGTGTCCTTCTCATAGTCTTTAGGAAGGAGAACACGTACACGGCGTTCCTTACCTGTGTAGGGAACCACTAATTTATGCTCTCGCATTTTCAAATAAAAAAATAGGATTGATTCATTGTCAGAAAACTCTCTATATTCAAAATTTTATCTTATTATAGCACAAAAAATAGAAAAAGTCGGTTTTCGTCCAAATTTAGGATAAAAACTAACTTTTTCTGAGGAATTTCAGTTTCTTCACATTAAAAGAAGATCTTCAATTAATTCATCGACAGCATCCTTCTCAGCTTGAGGCGTAATTTCAGTAATCATAATTCCTGCCACTGCTCGCTCAACCAATCCTTCAACATCCATACGTGTTTCATACTGTTCAGCATTCTTAATCTTTGGATTTGTTTTCGGACGATCAGGCGCAAAAATCGTACAGCAATCTTCAAAAGGTTGGATAGAAATTTCAAAGGTATCAATTTCCTGAGCAATGTCAATGATTTCTAATTTATCCATGGTCACAACTGGTCGGATAATCGGTGTATTGGTTACTGCATTGATAGCCTGCATACTTTCAAGAGTTTGGCTTGCCACCTGACCAAGACTTTCGCCATTGATGATGACCAAACCTTTTCTCACTTCACGGATACGGTCTGTAATCCGCATCATAAAGCGGCGAGTCAGAGTCATGAGATAAGCTTCTGGAGCCTTAGCCTTAATCTCTTCTTGAATCTCCGTGAATGGCACTTCGATAAACTGGATATTCCCACCGAACTTAGTCAATTTACGGGTCAAATCCTGCGCTTTTTTTGAGGGCACCTGGACTAGTATAGGGTGGACTAGCAAAGTGGACAGCCTCGATATCTACACCACGTTTTAGTGCAAGATAACCTGCTACAGGAGAGTCAATCCCCCCTGACAACATGAGCATACCTTTCCCAGAAGTTCCAACTGGTAAACCACCCGCACCACGAATGGTCTCATAGGAAAGATAAGCCGCCTCTTCACGAATCTCCACTTGCAGATTGATATCGGGATTTTTCATCTGGGCTTGAATAGTTGGAATGGCATCAAAAACAGCACCACCAAGAACTTGGTTGAGTTCACGACTATCCAGTTCAAAGTTGTGATCACTACGTTTGCTAGAGATTTTAAAGGTCATGCCTTCCTTATAGATGTCCTGCATAATCTCTTGGACAGCAGATTTAAGAACTTCTACAGATTTTTCAACCTTATATACTGGAGAAAAGTTTTGAATCCCGAAAACCTGCTTGAGAGACTCGGCAACTGCTGTGTAGTCGGCTCCATTAAGATAAGCATGGGCACGATCGCGATCAGCAGTTACCTTGACTTGAGAATAGATGGACAAGACATCTGAAATATTATTACGTAGTTTATTGATGAAACGCATACGGTTTTTACCCTTGGTTGAAAGCTCTCCGTAGCGAATCATAATTTCTGAATATTGCATGAATGCTCCTATCTTACTTTTCTAGTTTGATTGTAGATTAATTTTAGTTTAGTCAAAAATTGCTCAACTTGACTCATGTCATTTTCTAGGTCTAGACTGAGGCGGACTGCTGACTGAGCTGTAGCTTTTTCAACCCCCATAGCAATCAGAGTTCCAGCAGGTTTTCCAGCCTTGGACGAGCAAGCAGAGGTTGTGGAAATGAAAATATCATAGTCCTCAAATGCATGAACGATGACTTCACCACGGACACCCTTAATCCCAAAGGTCAGAATATGAGGAGCAAAGTCTTCCTCACCTGAGAAAACAAAAATATCTGGATATTCGAGTAGAACTTGACGGATGACCTCTTTCATCTGACTTGTTTTGCTAGCAAATAAGTCCAATCTCTCCATAGCCAAACGTAGTGCCTTGGCTGTTGCTGCAATTCCTGCTACATTCTCAGTTGTTGAACGATAGTCACGCTCTTGGCCACCACCAGTTAAAAGCGGTGTAATTTTCTTACCAGACTTGATATAGACAAAGCCAACACCACGAACTCCATGGAACTTATGGCTGGAGAAGGTTGCAAAATCAACTCGGTCTGTCAAATACTTTTCTGTCGGAATCTTAGCCAAAGCTTGAACCGCATCAACATGGAAGGAAATCGTTGGTTTATCAGCTAATAGTTCTGAGATAGCTTTAATAGGTTGGATTGATCCGATTTCGTTGTTAACTGCCATGATGGAAACCAAGGGTCGTATCAGGACGAAGCAGATTTTTCTAAAGCAGCTACATCTACAAATCCTTTTTCATCAACTGGTGCAAAATCCACTTCAAAACCTTGAGTCTTGAGCCAGAGGGCTGACTCCTTGACTGCTGGATGCTCAATAGCTGACACAATAATGTGTTTACCAAATTGCGCTTTTTCAAATGCAACTCCTTTGATAACCCAGTTATCCCCTTCAGTACCACCAGAGGTAAAGAAGACTTCTTCGCTTTTCTTACCAATTAAATCCGCAATCTGCTGACGAGAAGCCTCTAAAATTCTGGTAGATTGGTCGCCTAATCGATGGAGACTGGAAGGATTTCCTATAATTTTTGAAGCAACCTGCATATAGGTCTCTAATGCTTCTGGATAAGGCTTTGTTGTAGCCGAATTATCAAAAGTAAATCATGGTTTCTCACGCTTTCTAAAAATCACTCCTTCTATTGTAACACGAAACAGTTCAGGCGACAAGAAAGGCCGTTCAGGTTCATTTAAGTTTTTTTTAAAGATTTTGGGTATAATGAATCATAGTAAAGGAGAGATATTATGTCTAATTACCGTAGAAAATCTAAACCTAAAAGTGACCATATCAAAAAAGGATTTACTGTCTTTCAAAAAAACCATCGCGACTATCGCTAGTATTTTTAGGTTTGATTACTGCTAGTATTACTATCATGAATGCTTTTGATAAAAATAAAAAGAAACTCCATCTCAAACGACCACTATCATCAGGGAAGTTCAAAAGGAAGCTCCACTGAGTCGAATTCTCCTACACAAGGTCAGTCTAACAATCAAGAAACATCTCAAAAAGAAGAGGTTCAAACTCCTAGCAAGAAGGAGGATACAAAATCAGATAACAATTCTCAGAAAAATGAGCAATCTGATTCTTCATCAAATACTCCAACTACTGAAGCAGGAGTTAGCGCAAATAACAGAGCATCTTAAGCATTTTTCAATACCAACGGTTACTTCGTTGGTATTTTATTTGCTGAGTTTTCTATACTTTCGAATCACAAAAACCAGGAACTTTTATTCCTGGTTTTTATCATAAACAGAAAGTTTTGAATGTACTTATTTCTGTTTCTAGTATTGGTTCTTAGTCTCTTTTTACCTTTTTGATAAAAGCTGCAGATGCAAAGTAAACCAAGACTACCTAACAAAGAGCTAAACCAACTGAATGTTGTTCACCTGTAGCTGGAAGTTGTTCTTTAACTTCAGGTGTTGATTCTTGTAGTTTTTCTTGTTCTGAAGGTTGATTAGTAACAGTTGGTACTGGTTTTTGCTCCTCTGATGGAGTTACAGATTCAGCTACAGTCTTATAGACAATTGCGTAAGCAGTCAAGTCAGTTGTTGTAAATTCAACCTTACCATCTCGGACAGTGTAAGCTAGTTCTTGCAATTCGTTAGTTGCAGTGATTGCGTAAACTGTTTCTACTTCCTTAGCTAGAGGCAATCGAACAATAACTACACTACCTGGTTTAACAACTTTCCCTTATCATCCTTAAGTTGAAGATGATAGATATCATATGTCTTACCAGCCAATTCCTTGTTAACTTCTGACTTGCTTTCTACTCAGAACAGCAGTTCCAAGATCTTTGCTTCTTCCGATAATCTCTACCTTACCAGTTTTCATCCAATAAGGACTTCAACTTGTCTTCTGATGGTTTTTTTCTTGAGTATCCGGTTTGAAACAGATCCTGTATATTCAGGAACTTCAGTCTTAGTTGCTTCAGCCGCATTAACACCACCCTTGAACTCTGGTACTTCTACTACTGGAGCTGGCTCGTCACCTGCTGTGCCAATAACTCCTGTATATTCTGGGACTTCTACTACTGGAGCTGGCTCATCACCTGCTGTGCCGATAACGCCTGTGTATTCTGGGACTTCTACTGGAGCTGGCTCATCACCTGCTGTGCCGATAACGCCTGTGTATTCTGGGACTTCTACTACTGGTGCTGGCTCATCACCTGCTGTGCCGATAACGCCTGTATTCTGGGACTTCTACTACTGGTGCTGGCTCATCACCTGCTGTGCCGATAACGCCTGTGTATTCTGGGACTTCAAGCACTGGTGCTGGTTCATCACCTGCTGTACCAATAACTCCTGTGTATTCTGGGACTTCTACTACTGGTGCTGGCTCATCACCTGCTGTACCAATTGCTTCTGTGTACTCTGGGACTTCTACTACTGGTGCTGGCTCATCACCTGCTGTGCCGATAACGCCTGTGTATTCTGGCACTTCATTTACTGCTCCTTCATCACCATTTACGCCACCTGTAAACTCTGGGACTTCTACTACTGGAGCCGGTTCATCACCCTTGCTAGTTGTAGGTGCAGGTGTTTCTGGTTCTTCTGTGATTTCTTGATAGAAAGTTGTCAACTCATAGAATTCTGGCTTGCCACCTTCCCAAGTGATTTTTCACATCTAGTAATGGTGCAGCCTTCTTTAACAGCAAATGTCTGGAAAGCTTGACTTGATTTCACCTAAATCTGTCCATGCATCTGCCTTGCCTTCTTTAAGAGTACGCGCGAGCACACGAGCTTTTACTCCTTGAGGAAGACTTGAAACAAGACGAATATGGTTAGCATCTGTTGGTTCTGACAAGTGGTATACAAGTTCACCCTGTTCTTTTTCAGCTTTATAGCTAGTTAAAACTTTACCATCTACCAAGTTAGTATAGAGGTTACCTTGGCTCTCACCGCTGTTTCCTTCTACAGTTGGATCATTGATTGGTTTCACAAATTCACCATCATTGATTACCAACTCTGTGAATCCTACAAAGCGAGCATCGTAGTCAGCAGTAAAGAGAACACGCAGATAGTTCGCTTTAACTGGACTTGTTAGTTCTCCTTCGATGTAACGATTTCCTGGCATCTTAGAATCATGTGTCCATCCATCTGTTAAGGAATCATCACGAGTTTCATTGGCAACGCCGTCACCAACATTGACAACATCTGTCCAAGTCTTACCATCTTGACTAACTTGAATCTTACCATCACGGAGATAGTTTTGAGTACCATCTTGGATGAGCTCTAATCTTCTTGATTTCACGTTCGCTACCAAGTTTAAGAGTGATGTGACCATCTTTACGAGCATAGTCTGAGAACTCTACAAAGTTGTTATAGACACCGTCAAACAATTGATCTAAGTTCTTGAGCTTACGAACATCGTTAGTACCATAGTAAGGGTTGATGCCCATTGAAGTTGAATCAAAGTGTAGTTGCCTGTACTTCTTTTTGTTTGAACAAGAAGAGATGTTGCTGTTACCGCTTGCTCTTGATCAGTTTTATTGACCAAACGAGACATAACGCACTAATGACTTGTCAGTCAATTGATCAGCTGGATACCATTCTTTGCGCATTTGCAGAGTACTCCAAGTTGAGAGATGGATTTTTCGATACCGATAGCTTGAATACTTTCTGCTTGATGGAGTCGATCCAACTTCATGCCCAAGTAGCTATTGGCTGGAAGCTTAGTTCCACTGGAATTTGCATGTCATAACGACCAAGGCTATCATAAACTGGAGTCGACTTCAAGCTTTCAACATTTTGTATCAGTTAATTCGCTGTTACCTGAACGTGTTTCAACTGAGAAGTCTCCGATACGCCACCATAGATTGATATCCTTAGTGTTGCGAACACGAACGTAGCGGGCTGTGATCGGTGTTTCGATTTCTTTGGTTTGTTCACCAGTCAAGCGATCCAATTCTTGCCATGAGCTACCATCTGTAGAATACTCAAGAACACCTTCTGCTAGTTTATCACCTGAACCTTGGTGGAGACGAACTTTCGTAATCGGTTTAACTTCACCTAAGTCAGGTTGTACCCATCCATTAGCTGGAGTTGTATCTGTTCGATCAGCATTTGCAAGCATTGCTTCAGTATTATCACGTCCGTCTGTAATCTGACCAACTGTTGTGTTGTACTTATACATAAGATTTGGACTGATAGTCACGGTAGCTGACTGTTTAGCTACGGTAACTTCTACAGGACGGTTAACAGCAATTTCTCTTACAGCGAACCAAGTATTAGCTCGATCAGAAGTCGCAATCATTCGAACTGCTTTGGCATTGATATTGAGATTTTCAAATTTAAGCATGATGGCTCATTACCAGTGTAACTTGGTTCTGAAAAGTGTTACCCACTCATCATTTTCATTGAGATACTCAACCTTAGCATTGTTAAAAGGTATCGCGTGGATTTGCTTGTGTTCCCATTGCAAATGTCAAGTTTTGAATTGGAACAGCTTTATTAAATTTCAAACCAATATAGTCACCAGTTTGAATACTGTTTGGTGATTTGATAAGGGCATGTGTTCCTAAATCTCCATCGTTACTTCAGCTAGTCCACCTTCGACACCTGTACGGTTAGTGATAAAAGTACTAATCACTTGGTCAGGATGCAAAGGCTTTTTGAACTTCTGTCGCAAAGTTTCACGAAGTCCAAGCAAGAATGGTCGAATATATTTGAACCCCAACTCAGCTCTTTCATCATGATCAACATAGTGGAAAAGTATAAGTTTGAGATTGTTCATAGAGTTTCAAGCCCTTGTAGTAGCTATCCCAAAGTTTTTCCAGAATCATTGTTTTCGATTGCTTCTGTACCATCAAGAAGGGCTGCTAGAGCATCCATTTGATCGATGGTATTATCCAACCAATAGTGGATTTGAGCACGCATCTTCTCATCACCAGATGCCTTGTAAAGTTGAGCAGCTGCTTTTAATTTAGCAAATTCTGCACGCAATTCTTCACGTTCTGCACTGATATCTTGGCCTGCTTTCAACTTAGACATGAAGGCTGCCAATTTCGGTGCGAGTTCCATAGATTCTTCCAATTTCACAACACGACCATCCATGTTTTGGTTGATCATATGTTTTACCAAGTTCACGGAAGGCAACTGATGCTTCGCTATCTGTAAATTTACCAGTTTCAACAAAGTTGAAGGCGATGTCATTTACTCTCTTAGCTTCTTCTTCAGATTTCCATTGTTTCCATGCGTACTGAGCTGCAGAGAAGAGGGCAATCTTAGAAGGCTCAGATTGTTGCATTGGATTCAACATGATACCTGATAGGAGTGTCGGATCCACGTTTGGATGAAGGAATTTCTCACCGCCACCCAAAATCAAGTGTTGTTTAGAGTTATCTGTAACTGGCCAGTTTACCCATAGAGAAACTGGGCGTAGGGTCTTACCTCCTGCAGTTAGGTTGTTCTTAAGATTTTCAAGGAATCTTTCTGATACTTCACCCCAAATCTTACCACCAGTCAATGTCATTGATGCTGAAGTTGGAAGATTTTCATTTAGAATTTCAACTCATCTTCACGACCATTACCCCAATACTGACCTGGGACAAAGATCATTTCCTTACGAAGACCTACATAAGTTGCTTGTTTTTCAGTCAACCAGTCTGTCATGTCCTTCATCAAGCGGTTGTAGCTATTGTAGCCACCAACTGGACTAGGAGCATCATCAGCTAGGATACCAAACTCGCGTACACCTGCATCCATCAACTGAGTAAATTTAGCTTTAATCGTATCTAAATCTTGTTGATATTGCGCATCATTACCAAAACGGATACGATCGTTCATGAATGGATGGATTGTCCATACATAACGAGTCTTATTTTTGGTTCCCGACACTGAGCCAATTCACGGATTTCAGCTAATTTTTCTTCTGGATAAAGTTCACGCCATTTTCTTGTTATGGTATGGATCATCTTTCGGTGCAAAGAAGTATTGAGTTAACTTCAAGTCACCACCAAAGCGCATGAGTTCAGCACGATCAGCATTAGACCATGGATTTCCATAGTAACCTTCGATAAAGCCACGGTTCTTAATCTCAGCAAAGTCTTCAACTGTTACATTACGCAAGACTGGAGCTTCGCTTTCATTAAGCATGTGTTTGAGGTCGTCAAACCATAGAAGACAGCATCTGTATCTTTACCAACGATAGAAATTGTATTGTCCTTAATTGACAATGCGTAAGCATCAATCTTGTCAAAGAGCCCTTGAGACAAGTTTGGCATTTCTTTTTCAGCTTGTGAATTTTGACCATGAACACCAAGATAAATATTTGTAGCTCCAGCTAAAGCTGTTTTACTGCTTGTGTAAGAGATTTGGTGATCTTGCAAAAACACTCTTCAAGCGGTTACGAGTATAGATATCTAATTGGTCACCCATCACAAGGTTCACTTGTTTATGGAGTTTTGTGACACCCTCACCATAGGTTACTTTTTGTGGAATTGGGAAGACCTTGTACTCTTTCTTGAGGTAATCTTGGCTTTGGGCTGCAGCTGCAACAGCTTCATCACTAGCAGGTTTCGTTGCTACAAAGCTATCAGCTAGTTCAGTCGTTCCATCACCTTTTTCCTCAACTTTTGGTTTTCTGGAGTCTCTGGTGTTTCTGGAGTCTCTGGTGTAGCTGGATTTTTCTACTTCACTATCAGAAAGTGGCTTGAGAAGTTGAATTTCAGCAGCGCTTCCAAACCCACCAACACCTGCTAGAACTTTTAATTCTACCTTGTCAGTTTCAATTGCTGCAGAGTTAACTGTCTTCTCTTTGAATTGTTTTTCCCAAGTTCCTGAAGCAACTTTGACCATTTGTCCATCTTTTTGAGCGTAGATTTCGTAGAAGTTACGACACCATTTCCGCCTCCTGGACGTGGAAGATAGGTTAAACCATTTACTTTTTCAGCCGCTTTCAAGTTCATTGCAACGGTGAATGGCGCTTGATCTCAGACCATTTTGAATGCCAGAAGGTATTTGGATCATTATCAAAGGCTTTTTCTACAGGACCTTCTGCATCTGTTCCAGGTAATTGTTGGCTAGTAGCAGAAACTGTAAATTTATCATTTGGAATCAAACGTGGGTTTACGAATGGTTCATTTGATAACTCAGCACTATACAAGATTCCTTTTGAAACCACCGATTGTTTCAAGCGGTAGTACCAAACTGTTGTGGGCAAAACGTGGATAAGCAGGATTTTGCAATACGTTCCAACCTTTTCACCATCTACATAAACTTCTGTTACTTGTGGTTTGGTTACAACAGAAATTTGATAGCGTTTATTCTTTTCAAGTTTCTTGTTGAATTGAATATGGAATTGTTCAAATTTATAAGCGAGGTAGCCATCCTTATCCGCAAGATAAAGTTTGTTGTCTCCACTAGTTGAGAAGGTTTGTTCGCCGTCACCAGTTACAGTAACATCCAATTTCAAGACATGACTCGGACCAACATCACCAACAAGACCTTCGATAGTGCTATCTTTTTCGAAGTTCAAACCTGCTTCAGACTTCTGTACTTTCTTAGCAAGATAATCTTTGATAGTTTCTGGTTTAATGTTGAATAGGTCGCTTTTCTTCTACTGTCTTATCTGGATTTGATTGCGGTGCATAAATACTAGTTGGCTGGATACGTTCTGCATAGGTCTTAGCTGCACGATCTGAACCCCAAGTGCGTTCTGCAGTTGATTGCATACTCTTGAAGAAGCGTTTAAAGATATCATATGAAGTTAAACCAGTTTCATGGAGATCAATGTTGTCATTCCAAACTGCATGACCACCACCGATGATATTTGGATTAGATGCTTCTAAGCGTGGTCCTCCACCTGTTGAGAAGTCATTTGGTGTCCAGCGATTGTATTGAGTTTCGTAGTTAGCATAATCGCCATAACCACCTTGACTGTTGCTTCCGCTTGGGACACTATAGGTTGGAATATCTGTGATATTGATAATCTTGGCACCCTGAGCAATTGCAGCCGCTGGACGTTGCCAACCAATACTCCAGATATCAACTTCTACTCCATTCCAATCAACTGGCGTTGTACCAGGCTTAGCACTAAGTGAGCCCCCAAATACGAGGTGTATAACCTTTTTCCTTTGATGTACTGAATCATATCGTTGACGTAGCGACGATAGCTTTTCTCTACTGCCGTAGTACTCATCAGTTCCGATATGAACTGTTGAGACACCATGAAGTGGTGCATTTTCTCCATCGAGCAATTTATCATAGACTGATTTAACAAAAGCAAGAGTTTCTTCGTACTTATTATCCAAGTCCAACATAGCAACACGTTCTACATTGTGCTTACCTCTATAATCGCTCAGACTACCTTTATACATAAGGTCTGGACGAACTTTAACAAAGGACAAAGCGTGACCTGGTGTGTCAATCTCAGGAACAAGGTTGATATGCAAAGCTTTAGCCAACTTGATGATCTGTTGCATTTCTTCCTTAGTATAATGCTCGTCTGATGTTAATTTTTCACCATTTTCTCCGACAACATCAGTTTCCACACGGAAACCTGTCTTGGCATTTTTTAGAACATAATCCAGTTCCTCTTGTTGACTAAGATGTTTTCCTTCCAAGTGTTTTTCTAGGAAGATATAGTTATCATTAAGGTGCAACTGCAAGTCATTCATCTTGTAGTAAGCCATATTTAGCATGATATCTACAAGCGTGTCATAAGGAATAAACTTACGACCTGTATCTAGCATAAAGCCACGGTGACTAAAGCTTGGGAAATCACGAATTTCACCGTTCTGTAGGTCTGTTTCTCCCATTTGAAGGAGAGTACGGGTTGCATAAAAGGCACCTGCATTTGTTGCAGCTTCTACTGTGATAACTCCATCTTTAATGGTGATACCATAGCCTTCTTTGCCATAACCCTTGTCTTCAACCTTTTTAAACTCAATGCGTTTTTGAGCTGATTGATCACCTGTAGCGATTTCTAGCCCACGACTTTCAAGGTCAGTTTGATAGAATTTAGCTTCTTGACCAAATCCAGAATCTCCAACAGAAATAACCGTATCAGAAGTTATAGAAGTTTTACCTTCAGTTCCATACCACTGTTGAACTGCTGGTGCAACAGCTGGTTTGGTTCCAACACCTTCATCTGCGTGCAAACCTTTAATAAGAACTTCAAATTCTTTTGTGAAGGTATGGCTATCCTTAATCTGTTGAACCATAACTTTCACACGTTGATCTGTTAATGGTGTATAAATTTTATTATTTAGATCAACAACACCCTGTTTATTGCTACCAATCAAGCTAACTTGACCAGGCAATTTAGGTAAAACGAGTGACTTACCGTTTTCAGCAACAGTTAGGTCTGTAACTTGACGAATGTCTGTTGGTTTGCTTGCATCTGGAATGTTTGAATACGCACGAATCTCTTGGATACCAACGTTTTTCCAGTTCATAGTGCCAGCTTGATAGTCAGTGATTTCAAGTTTAAGGTACTTAGCATGGATAGCTTCTTTTAAGTCAACCTTCTCATCAAGAACAGGCTCTCCAGTACGCTGATGAGCTAACTTCCATTCTCCAGGACCTGATCCATTCACATTATCTTGACCAGCATAATAAAGATTCCAAGATTTGATGTTTGGATCATTTCGTTCACCACGAACACGACGGTCCCAATCAATCTCCACATGCTTAATTACAGTTGTCTTTTCAAGCTTAAATTCGATTGTTGGTTTCTCAACGTTTTGGTCAGTAGCCCAACGAGTATCAGGTTTTCCGTCAATTGCCTTTTCTGCTGTAAATGGTGTATTGGCTTCATGGTTTGAAGCTGTTGCAGTTGCCTTTTTCGAGATGATTGACATCTGGAGTTTCTACTAAATCTTTAGTCGCTGGTTGTGTTTCTGTAGAAGATGCTTCATTAGAAGTCTCAGCTGGCTTTGGACTAGTTGCTTCAGGTTGTATTTCAGATCCAGCTGGTTGATCCTCAGCTTGTCCTGTAGCAGCCGCTGCCTCTGCTTTTTTTCAATAGCTTCAGCCAAATCTGCCGGCAGCTTATCCATTAGCTGAACTTGAGTAACTACTCCCTCTGTTTCTGTAGGGTCCCTCTGCTTCTGCAGCTTGAACCATGCCAGCACCAAAGATGCTAGCTCCAATCATTACAGAAGCTGCACCAATGTGAATTTGCGTATACTATAGTGACACCGTTTTTCAAAAAGATGTTTTCCCATTTTTCATCTATTTCCTTTCATGCACTTACCAAAGTAAGCGTTCTCATTCCCTTTTTAAAAAGAGAGGACCAAGAGGTCCTCTCCAGGTGTTCGTTTTCCATCACTTCTAGTTAGGAGTTCGAGTTTTTCAGTTGACGAAATCTCTTTTATATTTTATTCTTTTTCCTTTTGCAAGAAATAGAGCAGAGATTGCTAGACTGAGACTTGCTAGGAAGAAGAGGTGCTCAGATTTGCTTTCTCCAGTCGCTGGAAGTTGAGCTTTCGAATCTCTTTTGGAGTTGATTGTACTTCTGGTTTAGAAATATCTGCAGGTTTATTGCCAAGTTGTTCTACTCCTGGTGCCTGTGGAGAATCATTTTGAACTGCTTTCTATAAACAACTGCATAATGTCCAAGTTGACTAGCAGTAAATTCGATTGCACCACGACCATTTGTAAAGCTCACTGGTTCACCTGACGCAGTGTAGTATACTGCTGCTACTTCACCAGATACAGGTACTCTAACAAGTACTGCACCTTTTGGTTGAAGTTTATGGTTAGTTTTATCTACAAAATGAAGAGCATACGCATCAAACTTAATTCCTTGCAAGCTTTGATCAGTTACTTTCTGAACTTGAAGTTTATAATCTGTCGGAATATCCCTAGATAGACCAGCTACCAAGACTCCAGTTTCCTTATCACTTAGTACTCGAACCCCTTCAGTCGGTTTATCAAGAACCGGCGCTGGTTCATCGCCAACTGTGCCAATTGCTCCTGTGTACTCTGGAACTTCTACTACTGGTGCTGGTTCATCGCCTGCTGTGCCAATTGCTCCTGTATACTCTGGAATCTCCACGACTGGGGCTGGTTCATCGCCTGCTGTGCCAATTGCTCCTGTATACTCTGGAATCTCCACGACTGGCGCTGGTTCGTCACCTGCTGTGCCAATTGCTCCTGTGTACTCTGGAACTTCTACTACTGGGGCTGGCCCATCGCCTGCTGTGCCAATTGCTCCTGTGTACTCTGGAATCTCCACAACTGGCGCTGGCTCTTCGCCTGCTGTACCGATTGCTCCTGTGTACTCTGGCAATTCTACTACTGGGGCTGGCTCTTCACCTGCTGTAGCAATCGGACCTGTGTATTCTGGTACTTCTACTATTGGAGCTGGCTCTTCACCCGCTGTAGCAATCGGACCTGTGTATTCTGGTACTTCTACTATTGGAGCTGGTTCGTCGCCTGCTGTGCCAATTGCTCCTGTGTACTCTGGAACTTCTACTACTGGGGCTGGCTCTTCACCTGCTGTGCCAATTGCTCCTGTGTACTCTGGAACTTCTACTACTGGGGCTGGCTCTTCACCTGCTGTGCCAATCGGGCCTGTGTATTCTGGTACTTCTACAGTTGGAGCTGGTTCGTCACCCTTACTTGATGTTGGAGTTTCTGGATCTGGATCTGGAGTTGGAGTAGGTGTTTCATCTTTCAATTGATCGAGATAATCTGCAAAGTATTCAAGCATTCTATTAGTCAATAGGTGATTATCAGTTGCGTATTTCATGCTAGCAACAACACCTGCAACTTCTTCTTGATTGCTCTTATTAGTCAATTTTTGAGCCTTGGCCAATGCAGCTTCATATGCTGCTGTATCAAGACCTGCTTCAGCAACTTGAGGACGAGCAAATATCAATTCTGCAGCTGATTGATATTGGTTTCCACCATCTCCGTAAGTTCTTGTTCCAGTTAGGACAATCTTCTTAGCTTTGATAGTCTTACCAAAGTCGATATCTTTTGGCTTGTTATTGTCTGCCCAATTAGTTGCATTGAAGGTATGTTCCTTACCTGTTTCATCAGTTACTACAAGAGTCACGTCTCTCAAGTTACCATTTGAACCTGAACCACGTGGAACATAACGGAAACCTGTAATTTCAGTTGGTTCTTTCAAGACCATTGTTGCTGGCTTGCCAACATCTCCTCCGCTCCATGATGTATGCCATAGGCTAGACAAGTTACCGTCAAAGGCATTTTCAATACCTTCGCCAGCCTGAGCAGGAGCTGAAAGACTTGCAAAGTCATCTGCTACAAGAGCTACTTTCTTCAAGACTAAAGCATCTTTCAAAGCATTAACCTTAGCGATTTCTGTTTTAGCTTCTTCTACACTAATGTCATCGTCTGCTTGACTAAGATTGAAGACCGCTTCTTTCAGAGCATCCATAGACTCTTGGGTATAGTTGGTCATTGCAACTGTTGGAAGATAGTTCTTGACAGCATTTTCTGTCATCATCTTACCAGTCAAGACAATTTCTTCAATTTGGAGTCTATCCATCATGAAGTCATTGTAACCACGGAAGTTAGCATTACCACCAGAATCTCCACGAGTATTACTTGCATTACCTGTAGAGTAGATACCAATCCAAGTATCGCCAGTTTCAGCACCTGTCACAAGGAAGGTTGCTCGTTTCGCTTTCTTAGAATCTGTCCATGAGTTTGGTAATTCATGCATTTCGAGATCGCTTGCTTGGCTACCACGACGACCAGATTGGAATTCTCCCTTACCTACAACAAATGCGTAAGTATTATCTGATCCAGCTTCGTAGTCAAATGTAATACGATAGGGTTTTTACCTGCTTCAAAGCGGAAGTTTTGTGGAATTGTTTGGTAAACTAAGTTACGACGGCTAACGAGACCGTTTGTCTTAAGTGACCAATTTCCTTCGATAACATCATCAACTTTCTTGCCGTTCCAATCACGTTGTGTGTATGAGCATGTTTTTCAGACAAGTGAGTACGGTTATCTTCAACACCTTCGATTCCACCAATGACAAATGGGAAGATACCTTGTCCAACATTTTCAAAGTCTTGTTTGAAGACGCCTGTTGCAGTATCGTGACCATCACCATACATAGTAGAGTCATTTTCGAAGGTACGGATTTCGTCGAAGTAAGTTGCTTCATCTCCTGCTTACGACTCAAGGTCAAGGTTACATTTGATACATCTGAACCTGTTGTGAAGAAGGCATACATGTTTTGGAAGTAACTTGTATCATTAACAGTTGCGTTGTCACGACGAGTGTTATGAGCGTATGCTTTAACATAGTTGAGGGCGAGTGACTTGTTCGTGTAGTTGGTCACTTCTTTCTCACCAGTATTAACTGTAATACTTGCTTTAGCATTACTACGGTTATCCACACCGACATAGACTGCATATTTAGTATTTGGTTTCAAGCCAGTCAATTTTTGAGTGAGACTAACTTTTTCTTTATTGCCTTGGATACGAAGCATTTGGTTGGCACCTTGAGACTTCACGATTTCAGCCTTAGATGCATCACCTGTGATCTTCCAATGATCCAAAGATTCGCTGTTAAATCCTTGGTCATAGATATGCATTCCTTCACTCCATGACATTTCAGGATTTGTTTGTTTAGAACGATAAAGAACATAAGGTTGGTTTGCTAGGAGATCAAGAGTAATCTTACCATCTTTGACAGCTACTTCTTGTTCTTCAGTCTTACCTTGGTCTGTTAGTTTGTAAAGGTAAACTTTGCCATTTGCCCAGTCGCTAGGAAGTGTCCAAGTTGTTGCACCTTTTCAGTGTTGAAATAGTACATTTTTTCCTTGTCGCCAGTTAGCTTGTTACCATTTGCATCCCAATTCCAAGGTGTCAAGTAGGCTGAACCATCTTGAATCACACGATCGTTGAGTGTAACAATTCGTTCACGGTATTGTGGGCTATTAACATCATTAGATTTACGAGTAACAACTACCTTTGTTGTTTTTCCTCATCGACCAATTCAACCTTCATCTCAGGTGTCCACTTGTATGTGCCACCATTGTCAGTCATGGTTACTGGTTTACCATTTTCCCATTTGCTAACAGTGAAGTGTTGGAAGTACTTGGTCATCACATCATGAGCAAACAAGTTAGTTACATAACCATTATAGTCGCTACGGCCTTGCCATCCTTCAAAGTCCTTCATGCTGTATCCGCCTAGAAGTGGGTAGTTAGCCGCACCTCCGTAGCTTCTGTAATCACCAACCCAAGCATCTTTTTGGTGGTTACGGATAAAGCGAGTGATGGCACTGTTGATACCTTTATTCGTATAGCCACCATAAGTCAAGTCAGCTGCCCAGTGATGGAAGGTAGAGTCATACTCACCACCATGGCCCCACTCAATTGCAAAGCGCCAACCTTGTTTGTTGATTTCTTTTGCAAGAACGTGAGTTGCCCAAGCACCGTTGTCACCTGATTGGCCGTTACCCCAAACGTCAACATAAACGAAGTCTGAGGGCCTTCACCCAATTCTTTCTTCAATTCTTCCCAACGTGCTAAACGTCCATGAGCTAAGTCATAAGCTGCATCGATATTGATACCTTGGTCAATCCAGTTCCAACCGTAGCTATAGCTACCGTCAGCGTTTTACGTAGGATATTTTCATTAAAAGTATTTTGATTCAGGATAAGTTTCTGAAGCATTGACGTGGATACCGAGATGGGCACCATATTTCTTAGCTTTTTCAATAAGAGCTTTTAAAGTCTTCTGTACCACCGATACGTTTACCGATATCTGCGTAGTTCAAGTGACCTGAGTCATGTCCTTCACTACCGTAACCTTTAAGGAGGACACCCTGACCAAGACCATCTGTATGGAGGTTAATCTTCTTGATACCATCCAAGGTCATAAGGAATGGGTTTTGTGCTTGTGAACCAAAAGTTCATGGCGATACGGTAGGCTGTAATATTTTTAACTTTTTCCCAACCTTGAGGGTTGTTCATGATGCTACGGTATGCAATCGCACCATCTTGCCAGTCTACTTTATTATCAGCATTGGCATCTTCTGTGATGACAACTTTAGCACTTGGAAGTTCCTTAGTATATGCTGGGAAGACAATACCATTGTGAGCTTTTTCCCACTGCCATTCAGAGCTATGAATTTCAACGTAGTTGGCATTACCAATAGTATTCTTGTAAGCTGTCAAACGTGTCCAGTCGTAAGAACCACCACCGTAGCTGTTTTGTGAGTTACTCCATACACCTGCTGCAAGCTTGTTTGTTGAAACAAATCCATACATGTAACCTTTTGCCAAATCTTTCATTGGATTTGTTACTTCGATATAGTCGTCACCACTTACGTGAGTATTGTTTGACATGGTTGCCCCATCAAACTTAGCTCCTGCTTGGTCGCTTGATACAGATACCAAGGCATTTCCTAGGAAGCTGATTGAAGAAAGTAGTTTGCGTTCATCATCAATCTTCTGTCCTGGTGTTACTTGGTTATGGTTTACAATCTTAGTTACATCAAAGTGAAGTTGATTGTCCACCACTTGCAAACGAACGGTCATATCTGCATTGATGAGGTTCTCCGCATCACGGAGTTTCATTTCATACTCAGCAGTTGTTGCATTAATCTTCTTATAAGTAACTTCAGGAGTTACTGCGTGTTTTATTGATAAGGACTTTATTTATTTGTTGAACTTGACCTGGAAGCTTGTTGCCGTTTAGGGACGTATTCTTTAATACGTGGGAAGGCTTGGTCAATAACTGCTTTCAATACTGTAGATTCGATCGTGTCATATTTGACTTTGCTATCGTCTACTGTATCACCTTTTTCTTTTTCAGCAGCCTCTTGGTCGTTTTTCACGCCTTCTTGGTCATCCGTTTTAACGTTTACAATAGTTCTCTCACTGCCATAGCTTCCAGCCTTAAGAACGATTTTCTTCTCATCTTTGAGCTTGTCATTTACTGCAGATGATAAGGTAAGTGTGTCAAAGAGTTTGACATCATTGTTTGTTGCGTTAAGTTGTCCATCTGATTTGAGGCTGATCGTCAAGTGGTTGACAGAACCATTTACTGGAGCCGCAACACGTCCGCCTTGGTACCAAAGCCCACTACCGTTTGTCTTGTATTCCCAGAACCATCCGCCTTGGTCATAACCTACAAAAACGTTGTTATCGGTATCTTTAAATTTCATAAAAGACACCGAAGCGTGATTTGCCTGTTTCAGACTCTTCTTTGAAGGTCAAAATCAACTGTGGCATTTCATTTTCATCAACTGTCAAACCTTCTTTTTCAAACAAGGCTGGTTTTTACCATTGTCATTTTTGAGCAGTTGACGCTAGTTGGTTGTAACGAACTCCATTTTCTTCACGGATCGTTACAGTTCCCTGTTGTTCTTTATTTTCAACAGTTTTCCACTCTGGAGTCACTTCTTTTGATTCAGCCGGTTTTAGTTTCTGCTGGTTTGTTCTCAGCTGGTTTTTCTTCTTTCGGCTTATCTTCTTTTTGGTTTCTCGTCCTTGTCTTCAACTTGTTTATCAAGTGCATCTAGACCTACTGGTTTTTGTTGTTTCAATGCCCTTAATATAGTTTTGAATCCATTCAAGCTGAGCTGGTGAAGAGAATCCCTCCACTGCGACTTCCAACAACACCATTTTGGTGGATACTAAATCAATTTTCCATTTTCATCGAAAATTCCTCCACCACTTGCACCAGGCTCACTTCCTGATAACTGATCCCACGAACACCCTCACCGTGATTATTGATGTCTTCAACTGTAGTGTTTAAGATTGGAGACAGTTTTCCAGTTGGATAACCAAAAACGTGTACCTTATCTCCAACCTTAGTAGTTGCAGGTTTGTCAGTCACTTCAACAGGGAGCATTAGCGAGAGGAGAACGAAGCTTAACGATGGCCAAGTCATTCTTATAACCTTTTAGGAAGCCTTCACGGTCCCAGTGTTTTACATCATTCTGACTGAATTTAACATCAGGTGCTCCTTCGTAAGAAACTGAATAAACATCGGCATCACTTTCAATATTATCAGCTACCTTGCGATTATTTCCGTCTGGAACATCTTTGATAAAGTTATGAGAAACAGATAAAACTAGATTTTCACCAATGACAATACTGCTACCGACACCAGCTGCACTTTGAATTTTTACAGTTGCACCATAGTTTAATTCACCATTTTTGTTTTAGCGACATCTTCTGGAACTAAACTGTATCGTCTTTTTCTAAGTCTTCTTTCGAAGCAGTACGGCCACCTTCTTCAGCCTTGTTAAGTTTTTTTCACGTAAAGTCTTCTGGAAGAGCATCCGAAGTTGCCGCTGCTTCTTTTTCTTTCTCGAGTAATTCTTCTTCTGTTTTTGGTCCTTCAGTTACTTCAGGAGAACCTTGGTCTTCACCAGGTTTTGGCGCCTCAAACTCACGTCCATCATTTTTCATTTGCGTTAGCAAGAGCTGCGGTCAAATCTGCTGGTATATTTGCTGTTGAACCTGTTTGCGCAGAATCTGCAAGAACAGTGCTAGTTCCAAAAGAAAGCAGCACCAATCATGACAGAAGCAACCCTAATGAAAATTTCCGAATACTATATTTGCAACGTTTTTCAAATAATCTTTTATCCATAGGTTTTTTTGTTCCTTTCAGTTTACAAAGTAAGCGTTTGCATTTTCGTTTAAAAAAATAACCTCCTCTATTTTTTTACACTCCTTATAAACATATAATTTTTCTATACTAGTTTAATATATCAAAAAGGGTAAAAAAATCAATACTTTAACAGGTAAAAACTAGTAAAAGTAAAATCCAATTTTCAGACTAGTCTGAAAAAGAATTTCAACAAAGCCTTATTTCTAGCGTTTTAGCAACAAAAAGAAACTTTATCAAGAAAGTTAAACCACCTTAGTCTAACTTTTCAATAAAGTTTCTATGCATTTTTATACTGTTTTTACGTTTTTTTATTGTTGTAAGACTTTTCGAGGTTTTGTTCCTTCAGCAGGTCCAATAACACCCTGCCATCTCTAATTCTTCCATCAATCGAGTTGCTCGGTTAAAACCAACAGATAGACGGCGTTGAATCATGGATGCACTTGCTTTTTGAGTTTCAATAACCAAAGCCTTGGCTTCTTCAAAGAGTGGATCCCCGCCCTCATCGCCAGAACCAGAATCACCATCAGTCTCAGAAACTTCTCCAGGATCAAAACTGTCATCATAATCAGCATCTGCTTGAGCCTTAATGAAGCTAACAATACGTTCCACATCATCATCAGAGATAAAGGAACCTTGCAAGCGAACAGGGTGATTTTCATCGATTGGTTTGAAGAGCATATCTCCTCGACCAAGCAATTTCTCCGCACCATTTTCATCCAAAATCGTACGTGAATCCGTCCCTGAAGAAACAGCGAAGGCTACACGTGATGGTACATTGGCCTTAATCAAACCAGAAATAACATCCACTGAAGGTCGCTGAGTTGCAAGAATCATGTGAATACCAGCTGCACGCGCCTTTTGTCCGAGTCGGATAATGGCATCTTCTACTTCTTTGCTAGCTACCATCATCAAATCTGCCAACTCATCGACAATCACGACGATTAAAGGTAGAGGCACTTGTTTGTATTCAGACTGGGCATTGAATTCCTCAACTTTAGCATTGAAACCGGCAATATTTCGAACGCCAACCTTAGCAAATAGTTCGTAACGGTTTTCCATTTCATCTACGACTTTTTGAAGAGCTTTACTTGCCTTGCGAGGATTTGTTACAACTGGAATCAAGAGATGAGGGATATCATTGTAAACAGACAACTCAACCATCTTAGGATCCACCATCATAAATTTGACTTGGTCTGGGCGAGCCTTCATCAGAATACTTGCGATAATACCATTAACTGCAACAGATTTACCAGAACCTGTAGACCCAGCTATAAGTAAGTGAGGCATTTTAGCCAAATCAAAGCTACGAGCTGTTCCGTTAACGAGCCTTCCCAAGAGGAATTTCCAAAGGTTTTCAGGTTTGGTTTGCGACTGCTCCCAAAGCTCACGGAAGGAAACTGTTGCGATTTCTGAGTTTGGAACTTCTATACCGACTAGCGACTTTCCGGGAATCGGTGCTTCAATACGAACATCTTTTAGCTGCCAAGGCCAAAGCTAAATCATCTGCTAAGTTTGAAATACGATTAACACGAACGCCAACTGCTGGTTTAACCTCATACTTGGTCACCGATGGACCGATTTCAGCACGTTCAACCGTTACCTTGATACCGAAACTAGCAAAAGTTTCTTCCAAAATCTTGATATTCTCTCGAACAATTTTCTTTTCTTTAGACTGATCTTTTGGTTTATCAGGTGCAAAGAGTTGCAAGCTTGGGAGCTTATATTCCAAGGCCTTTTTAGCAGAAAAATCTACTTCAACATCCTCATCTTCTGCATAATCAGCTCCCTTAGGAATGTCATCTACTTGAGGATAATCATAGTCCGCTTGTGGGAGTATAATCTCAGGTTCCACCCATTCTTCCTCAGGAAGTGGTGGAATATCTTGCAAAAGGTTCTTCTGAAAGAATCTCCCTGTTTCCATATCAATCGGTGGCAAAGGCAGTGACTCCTGCTCTTCTTGTTCTCTCAGCAACTCTCTTGCTCTTCTGCTTCTTTACGAGCTTTTTCCTCCTCGCGTTTGATGAAGCGTTCTTGTTTTTCTGCTCGCGTCGTTCCATCCATAGGCTCATGCGAGCTGCAAGGAAATCAGCAATGTCATAGATAGACCAAGGACTCAGCCAATAGCATTCCGATTAAGATAAAGATAGTACCTATAAAGTAAGTTCCAATATTTGAAAAATAGAAATGCTACCGGAATGTAAAGACCTACCCTAACAAACCTCCACCAGCAAAAACTAGTCACTTGAAAGCTGGTTAAATCTTTATAGATTTGACCAATCGTTCCTTGAAAGACCGCTGAAGCCAAACTATATTTCCAAACTAGATAGGCTTCAAAAATGAGAAGTAAGCCTGCAAAAATAAAGAAGAAGCCTGCTAGCAAGCCTTCTTGCTTATGTATCCATTTAAAGAAGAATAGATAGATGATTAGAGAAAAATAGCTAGATAAGCTAGACTACCCACAAGTAAGCGGATTAGATTGTAAATACTGATTCCTACAGCTCCCCATTTAAGAGCAGCAAAAATTAAGAAAATAGCCAATACTAGCGAAATCAACATCCGCTGAATAGCTTTCTTTCTTTCTAATTCTGCTTTAGACGGTCTCCGTCTATTTTTATTTGTATTCTTATTTGCCATGTTTCCATTATAACATATTTCATAAACTTTTCGAGGATTAAAAATGACTGCCCACTTTCCGTGTTCAGTCATTTGAATATGTTTGTGATTATTTTTTTCTATGGGTTTACGTAGGTAACCGTAAACTACACCACTGACAAGTGCTCCCTACCAAGACAGATACAAGATAGAGAAGAGCGTTTGAAGTAAGGGCGATAACGAAGATCCCTCCGTGAGGAGCCATGAGTTTGATACCTGTAAGACCAACGAGTCCACCTGCTACTGCAGAACCAAGGATAAAGCTTGGGATAGCACTGAGCTGGGTCTGCTGCACCAAATGGTATAGCACCTTCAGTGATGAATGACAAGCCCATAACGATGTTCGTCAAACCAGAGTTGCGTTCTTCTTTGGTAAATTTATTCTTGAAGAGAAGTGTTGCGATAAAGATGGCAAGTGGTGGAACCATTCCTCCAGCCATAACCGCTGCCATGGCTACTGAACCACCAGTAGCTACAGTTGCTGCAAGCGTACCAGTACCAAAGACGTAAGCTGCTTTATTGACAGGGTCCACCCATATCGACAGCCATCATTCCTCCAAGGACGATACCTAGAAGGACAGCTGATCCACCTTCAAGACCAGCAAGGAAGTTGTTCATACCAGTGTTGATTGCGGCCATTGGGATATTAACAGCTAGCATGACAAAGCCTGTCAAGATTGTTCCAAAAAGTGGCAAGAGAAGGATTGATTTAGCACCTTCAAGGGAGCGAGGAACCTTCACGTATTTCTTAACCAAGAGCACCAAGGCACCTGCGATAAATCCACCTACGAGGGCTCCAAGGAAACCTGATGATACTCCTGCAAGAGCTGAAGTTGCTTCACCACCCTGAGCGTAAGGAATTTTACCAAAGGCATAACCTTCTTTAGCGATAGCACCAGCTACGAAACCGGCTACCAAACCTGGTTTTTCAGCGATTGAGTAGGCAACATATCCTGCAAATACTGGCAACATCAAACCAAAGGCAGAACCACCGATTTTCATGAACATAGAAGCGAGTTCATGGTAAGAACCAAGATTTCCAAGGCTCTCATTAGGCACACCCAAAGCCCCATCAATCAAGAAGGCGAGGGCAATCATGATACCACCACCAATAACGAATGGCAACATTTGTGATACACCACTCATCAAGTGTTTGTAGAAAGCACCACCTAGACTTTGTTTTTCATTAGAGGCTGTTGCAGCTTGCGCTCCATTAGCAGCACGATATACTTCAGCATTACCAGAAAGAGCCAAGTTGATCAACTCTTCTGTCTTACGAATACCATCTGCAACTGGACGGTTCACCAATGGTTTACCATCAAAACGATCCATCTCAACTGCTTTATCTGCAGCGATGATAACAGCTTTGGCATTGCGGATATCTTCTGCTGTCAATTTGTTGCCAACACCGCTAGCACCGTTGGTTTCAACCTTGATACCAACACCCATTTCCGCAGCCACTTTTTGAAGAGCTTCTTGGGCCATGTAGTGTGGGCAATTCCTGTTGTACAAGCTGTAACTGCTACGATAAAGTCACCAGATTCATTTGAAGGAGCTTGAACTGGTTCTTGAGCTTTTTCTGAAGCTTGATCAAAGAGTTCAATGACTTGATCAGCTGATGTTACTTGACGAAGTTTATCAGCAAATCCGTCTTTCATCAAATATTGTGACAATTCTGCTAAGGCAGCCAAGTGAGTATCATTGGCTCCTTCTGGAGCAGCAATCATAAAGAAGAGGTCAGTTGGTTGCCCGTCTAAACTTTCGTAGTCAACACCCTTGTTTGACTTAGCAAAGAGAACAGTCGCTTCCTTAACAGCAGCATTTTTGCTGTGAGGCATAGCGATACCGTCACCCAAGCCTGTAGAAGTCAAAGCTTCACGCGCTAAGATTCCTTCTTTAAAGGTTTCAAAATCTGTCACATATCCGTGTTCAACCAAGCTATGAATCATTTCTTCGATAGCTGCTCTTTTTTCAGTTGCTTGCAAATCAAGCAACATCACATCTTTTCTTAATAAATCTTGAATTTTCATCTTTTTTTCTACCTCAACTTTTTCATAAGTTTCTTTTAATAAATGTTGCAGTTGCTAAATCATCTGAAAAATGTAGTTGCTGTTCCACAAGCCACTCCCCATTTGAAGGCTTCTACTGCGTCTTTTGATTTGACAAACTCACCCGTAAATCCAGCAACCATAGAGTCACCAGCTCCCACTGAGTTTTTCACGGTTCCCTTAATCGGATTAGCAAAGTATGCTCCATCTGATGTTACCAGAAGGGCACCATCACCAGCCATAGAGATAATCACGTTTTTGAGCACCCTTTAGCCAATAACTCTCGAGCGTATTTTTCAATCTCATCTAAGCTTTCAAGCTTGACTCCAAAGATAGCTCCCAGTTCATGATTATTTGGTTTGACCAAAAGTGGTTGATAATCCAAACTATCAATTAAGGTCTGACCTTCAAAGTCACAGACTACTTGAGCGCCTGTCTGACGCGTCAAGGCAATCAAATCCTTGTAAATAACATTAGCCCAAGTTTTTAGCACTCGAACCTGCAAAGACAACTGTATCTTCTGCTGTTAAACTAGAAAGAATAGCTTTCAACTCTTCAAGTTGCTCTGGTTCAACAGTAGGACCAGTTCCGTTGATTTCTGTTTCTTGGTCGGCTTTAATCTTAACATTGATACGCGTATCTTCTGCCACTTGGACAAATTGCGTTTCAATTTGTTCTTCAGCTAAAGTATCTGTGATAAATTTTCCAGTAAAAGCCTCCAATGAAAGCCCGTCGCTGTATTTGGAATATCCAAACGTTTCAAGACACGGCTAACATTGATACCTTTACCACCAGCAAACTTATCATCACTATCCATACGATTGACACTACCAACTTCCACTTTATCCAAACGGACAATATAGTCTATAGATGGATTGAGTGTGACTGTATAAATCATACTTCTATTACCTCCGTTTTCTCTTTGATAGCTGACAAGAGCTCATGACCCTTTGCTTGTAATGACAATAGCACGTTTTATAGGAGCTACCTTAGCAAAACAAGACTGACCAATCTTGGATGAATCTGCCAAGACATATGTCTGTTTAGCATTTTCTAGGATAGCACGCTTGACGGCGCCCTCCTCCATATCTGGAGTTGTAAAGTAACCTTCATCTACACCATTCATTCCAATAAAGGCACGATCAAAAGTGAAGTTGGTTAATCTGGTTGAGAGCCACTCCTCCGATACTGGCATCCGTTGTCATCTTGACTCCACCACCGATAATCACCGTTGGGATTTGCTTATCCACTAATTGAACCGCATGGTGAATGGAATTAGTTACCACTGTAATGTCTTTTTGCTCCAATTCTTTAATGAGAAAGGCTGTCGTACTCCCTGCATCCACAAAGATAACATCTTTTTCTTTGATGAGGAAGATGCTTTTTGAGCAATCAACTTTTTCTCTTGAAGGTTTTTGACAGATTTTTCTTGAATGGTTTCTTCTTCTTGCAAGGAGTGAGGCAACTCTGCTCCTCCATGCACTCGACGAAGTTTATTTTCAGACTCCAATTCATCCAAATCACGTCTAACTGTTGATTCTGAAGTATCTAACAAGCCTACCAATTTCTCTAGAGAAACGATTTTATGCTTACTCAATTCTTCTAAAAATCAACTGTTTTCGTTCACTTTTTTTAGCATTAGTTTACCTCCTGTTAACGATTACATTATTCATTCTATCATAAAAAAATCAAAGTCAAGCATTTTTGTCACTTTTCTTTCAATTTCTATCATTTTCTCTCAACTTTAAATATTTATTTGCAAGAAAGAAGGCTTTATGGTAGACTAGGTTAGTAAAGTATTGGAAGATTACTCAAGAGGCTTAAGAGGCCGTGTTGGAAACGCGTAGGCGTGTTAAAGCGTGCGTGGGTTCGAATCCCATGTCTTCCCGTTTATTTTCAAAAAGATACCCAAGAAATCTTGGGTATCTTTTTCTTATATGTTTGTTTTCTAACTTGGGTGAATTGCTTAGAAAATATCAAATAACAATTTCACATTGAGAATTGTTAAGATAATTGAAACAATATAACCAAGGATGGTATTCCATTTAGCATTGGTAAATTCGCCCATCAGTGATTTCTTAGAAGTTAGATAAATCAAAGGGAAGATTGAAAACGGAAGAGCGATTGAAAGAAAGACCTGCGAATATACCAATAACTGATCCAAGGTTTTTTCCTGATGACCAAACAGAACCGCTACAATCATGACAGGCAACAAGGCAAAGAGACGAGTTGCCAAACGAATGAACCACTGAGGGCAATCTCATGCAAGAAACCCTCCATAACGATTTGTCCAGTCAAGGTACCCGTAATTGTCGAATTCTGACCACTGGCTAATAGGGCCAAGGCAAACAAGGTTGATAAGGTTGAGCTAGCTATAGCTCCCGCAATGGTAGAATCCTGCAAGGCATTATACATTTGAGAGAAGGCAGAAATCTCGGATGCATGGCCGAAAAAGAGAGCCGCCCCGAGGATTAATAGAAGGGAGTTAACGATAAAGGCCAAGGACAGTTGAAGATTTGAATCCCAGGTCATAAAGCGCAACGCTTTTCGAACATCATCCTTGGCCTTGTGATTGATTTTCCGAGTTTGAGATAAGGAAGAATGCAAATAGAGGTTATGAGGGCATAACCGTCGCACCTACAATCCCCAAGGGCTAATGTTAATTGACTTTCATGTCCTGGCAAAGGACTCTCAAATAAGGTCGAATTGGGTAAATAACCCTCAGCAATTCCTTGAAACTTGGATTTGATAAAAGCTACCAGATAAGTAAAGATTGCTAAAATCGTTAAAATCAGTGTTGTCACAATAGCTTCTATCTTCTTAAAGCCAAATTTCATCAAAAGCAATAAGAGAAAGACATCTAGAACCGTCAAAAGGATGGCTATCATAATCGGAATCTTAAAAAGAAGATTGAGAGCAATCGCTGAACCTAGAACTTCTGCCAGGTCTGTCGCCATCAAGGCCAACTCCAAAAATCACCCATAGACTATAACGAAGCCATTTTGGTGAGTGATGAGCTGTTGCTTGAGCCAGGTCCATCTGGGTTACAATCCCTAGCTTTCCTGCCATCTGCTGAAGTTGCATGGCAATGAGAGATGAAATCAAGATGACAAATAAGAGACTGTACTTATAGGAGGCACCTCCAACCACACTGGTTATCCAGTTTCCTGGATCCATATAACCAACTGCGACAAGGGCACCTGGACCCAAGAAGGCCTTTAAATTTTGCCAGAAATGATTGTTATTTGGAGTATCGATAGATTGATTAATCTCAGAGAGTGACACTTTTTTTATGAGAAGACATAGATACTCACCTCTTTTCTAAACCTACTTTTTCATTTAGTTTTCTATTAGAGAAAAATAAGATTGACTTTTAAACTATTAAAAC